>Ga0207990_1000308_pt1 | contig 28780 bp, 18 predicted proteins | sample ETNtaG_8_FD_185780 | JGI IMG/M metagenome (GOLD analysis project Ga0207990, IMG submission 185780) | Marine microbial and viral communities from oxygen minimum zone, Eastern Pacific Ocean - ETNP201406SV75 (SPAdes) (version 2) | ecosystem: Environmental > Aquatic > Marine > Oceanic ...
GAAGAATCCAATGCCGCTAACGAAGTTACGGTTAATCTTGGTTCCGGCAAAAGCGTTTTCCAGAAAGAGGAGAGTCCTGAGGAGAACACATCTACCCAGGCGGCAAGGGAACCCGCTCCCCAGGACAAACAAGCCGAAAGCGAGTCAATTGCGGAGGAGACCTTTGCTGAAGGAGAACCAAAGATGACAGTTCTAACCGTTGAGACAGGTAAGGATGGATTTCTTGGTGGTAAAAAAGTATCCAGTTCAACTCCAACGGAAACGGAGAGCAACGCCGCCCAAAAAACCCATGCGGATACTTCCGGACCCGAAGATAAATTAACCGCTAAAAAAGATCCAGAAAACAATATTAACGATCCACTGCTTGGCGAATGGTTGTTTGAGTATCCTAAATAACCGCCAGGCAGTGATCGCGACTGGAGATCGGACTCCGTGGATTCAGGGGCAAAACTGCTTATTACATTTTCGGTTCTGGCCATTGCTCTGGTTGCATGGACTCAGATGGAAGAGGAAACGCATCCGATTCCCACCGAGGAAAAGCTATTCTTTGAAGGCACCATAGGGGGAAAGCATTTTATGAGCATGTCCATTAATCGAACCGGTAAAGCGATAACGGGCAACGCCATCAATACACAGAAAGCACTGAGGTCGCTTAAAGGATCGATCAGGGACGGCGGTGTATTTACAATGCATGAATATGATGGAGACAGGATGACAGGGACCTTTGATGGGAAAATTCTTGATAATGGCAATTTAAGAGGTATCTGGTCATTTCCTCCAGGAGAAAAGTGGTTTCCATTTTATTTACAGAAAAGACCGAAGGCCATAGCCTCGTTTAAAGTCAGCGACCCTGAACTGACGGGTCAACCAACCCGAGTAAATTAGCTGAAAAAGGCCTCGCCATTAATAGTTTCGGGTTAACTCTTCCGGTTTCTTCTCAGTATTCCTCCTGCTGAGCATGAAATTTGGCTGGCCCGCCAGTTTTTCATTAATTTTAATTAGGGTGATATATGAAAGATAAAATATTCTTAGCGTTTATTATTTCGTTTGTCTCTGCTTGCTCCACCACGATACCAGGAATGGTTAACAGCCCCAAAACACCTGAAGCAAAAGCAAAAGTGTTAGGAGAATCTAGAGAAATAAAAATTCCAATATGGGTAAGTGCAGGTAGCGGTGCGTTTCAACCGGATGGCGATGAGAGCTCTGGGGCATTTCTGGGAGTTGGGAAAGAACAGCGTGCCGACACATCAGGGAAAAAACTCATCCCGTCTGGTGATGATGCAAGAAACGGGTTGGCCACGATACTGGCCGAATTTAACCGGAGGTTAATCAGGTATCATCGGTCAGCAAAAATCCCTGATCAACCCGGATGGATAAGCCATGAGAAACTTCAAAATGCAGTCAATGAGACTGAGATCACTCTGCTTCTGGAAACCAAGGTGGTCAATAACTGGGAACATCCTGATTCAAAGGAAAAGTTTTCTTTAGCCAAGCTTGATTTGTCAAAAATTCAAGAGGTGCTCAGCGCTAGCTCAAAACTCAATCATGAGGAGCGGCAATCTCTTGAGTTCATCATAAAGTGGGTTTTTGATGATATGAAGTTAGCAAAAGAGAGAGGGCAGCTATTCAGCAAGGCGTCACGAGCAATGGCTCAGGATTAAGTGCGCATACTCACCTTTTTGTCCACAACTTTCACAAACCTGTTTTTCGTTTTTGCCTTTACCTCTCTTGCGGGGTTAGGGGCAGCCTATGTTTACTTCAAGAATCAGCTGCCTCAAATTCCGGAAAATCTCAGGTACTTAAATCAGCAACCTCCCACGGAAATATATTCATATGATGGGGAGATTTTAAAGATTCTTGGGGACCGAAGCTTCGTCACTCTTAATCTCATCTCTCCAAACTTCCAGAAAGCCATAATCGCCGTGGAGGATGCAGATTTTTATGAGCATCACGGCGTGGACCATAGGTCTTTACTCAGGGCGTTTTGGGTCAACCTGAAAAACAGAGGATCTCTTCAGGGAGGAAGTACGATTACACAGCAACTGGCCAAAAATCTTTTTTTCAGTTTTAAAAAAAGCTATGAGCGTAAATTGAAAGAAATTTTAATGAGTTTTCAGATCGAATCAACCTTCAGCAAAGAAGAAATACTGGAGGCATATGCCAACCAGATTTATTTTGGTCGAGGAGTATATGGAGTCAATGAAGCCAGTTATATTTATTTCGGGAAAAGCGCAAAGGAGTTAACCCTTCTCCAGAGCGCGGTTCTGGCTGGAATACCCAAATCACCGAATCATTTTAATCCCATAAGCAACAAAAAGGCCTCCTTGGCCCGCGGCAGATATATTTTAGGCCGAATGGTGGAAGAGGGGTTTATAAAGACTACGGATAAGGATCAAACGCTTAGATCTGATCTGAACCTGAAAGAAGCAAGGGGAAAGTCAAATCCCAACAGCCACTTCATTGATTATGTGGTGAACGATCTGGAGAAGAAGTATGGAAAAGAGTTTATAAATTTTGGGGGATTAAAGGTATTCACAACCCTTGATTCAGGTATGCAAAAGGCTGCTCACCATGTTGCTGAAGAACATATCCGGTTTCTTGAGAGTCATATGACCAAGAAAAGCGTTCTGGGCCCTCTGGAATCGGCGGTGATATCAATGGAAAATAACTCCGGGGCGGTTCGGGTCATGCTCGGAGGGATGGATTATTCAAAGAGCCAATTCAATCGCGCTATATCAAACAACCGCATGCCTGGATCGTCCTTTAAACCTTTCGTCTACATGAGTGCCTTTGAGTACCTTGGGTACCATCCTGCAACAGTAATTGTTGACGAGCCCATAACAATTAAGATTCCTGGCACAACTCCCTGGCAGCCACATAATTTTAATGACAAGTTCAAGGGGCCTGTTGTTCTGAAGAATGCACTGGCTGAGTCGCTTAACGTCATTTCGGCGAAGTTGATGTATGAGCTCTCCCCGAAACGAGTAATCCATACTGCCCGCAAATTTGGCATTAAGTCCCCTCTCAACAACCATTACTCTCTGGCACTCGGTTCATCGGGTATATCAGTTATGGAGCTGGCCTCTGCATACAGTGTGATAGCCAACCTTGGAGTTTACAAGGAACCGTTTTTTATATTCAGGATTGAGGATTATGGAGGAAACATTCTCTATGATCATTTTATAGAACAATCGAGGCGATTTCCAAAGCAGGCGATATTTCCACTGCTGGACATGATGAAGGGTGTGGTTGAGGACGGGTCAGGCCGCGTGGTGAGGCGAGTGGGTTTTAATCACCCCGCAGGAGCTAAAACTGGGACAACAAATGACTTCAGGGATGCTTGGTTCACAGGCTATACCAGACAATATTCAACTTCCGTCTGGGTCGGTTTCGATGATAACAGTCCGATGATTGGGCCAAACGGGAAGGGACTGACCGGAGCACATGCCGCGGCACCCATTTGGGGAATGTTTATGAAGCAGGTTCTTAGGAATGTTGAGAAGCAGGACTTTGAATTACCAGAAGAGGTTCGCTACGAACAGGTTAATTTGCATAACGGTTTTTTCTCTCCTGATAAATCAAAAGATACTATCCGGGTCGCTCTCCATTCAGGGGTAGCTCTTCCAGTGAGGCCCACACGAATAGCTCAGGAAAACATTAAGAAAATAAATTTCAATCAAACCGGTTCCTTACGGCGACCCCAGAACTTTTCTCCCCCAACCGATGGAAACTTTGATCGGGTCGAAAAACGCTCCCTTCTATTTGCTCCAATAAAACAAGTTAAATTTAACAGCGCTCAGTTGGAGACTCAAATCTGGTACGTGCTGAACCTTGATAACGCTTCGCTGGGCCAAAGCAAGCAGACCCCAACAAGCCTTTTGATGAATTTTTTAATCAATACAGAAGAATTAGCAACCAATGGGGGAACTCGCTTAAATCAGGCCCGTCAAACCGCCATAGAGCATCTTTATCAATCTCTGGGTTCACTGCACAAAAAAAACGGGCAAGGATTTTCCCTCAAAAATGTAATGACACAAGAAGAAATAACCGGATTCAATCGCAGCCAATAACATTTAAAAATGGAGATTGGATTATGAGAAGAAATTATTTGGTAAACACGGTACTTGAAAATTGCAATGATGATTATGCCAGCAGGAGGCTGGTGAATAATATCGTGGACTCAACGTTTAAGGTAATAATCAGCGAGCTCAAAAAACAGGGAAAAGTAACCTTCTCAAGTTTTGGTACGTTCAAAGTCTCCAACAGAAAAGCCAGGGATGGTCGTCACCCGAAGACCGGGGAGCCGATAAAGATAAAGGCAGGAAAGACGGTGAGGTTTCAACCAGCTCAAGGCCTGAAGGAAGCACTTAATGGGAAGCAGCAATGGAAAAAAGAATTCTAAGCATCCGGCCGGCCAGGGCGACAAGCCCGAGGCGCTTTCCTTGGCGAAAAAAACGGGCAAGTTTAAGAGAGGTTAACTATGCATGAAGTAAAAATCTACGATTCTATAGTTACCATACTTGGACCGCCATCTTCTTTAGATTAAAACTTTGGAGTAGCTTCTATCTTCTCACAAGTACCCGATACCTTTAGGACACCGGGTTTGCCAAATGATTTTAAAGCCCGTTCATTAGAAATTACTCTTTGCTCGTCAAATTTCCCGGTCACTCGGTTGATAGTTAAGGTATCCACACGGGTCTTTTTTTCGTTAACCCTCTCAACCCTTATCAAATGATCAGAAAATTCCAAGACTTTTCTCCATTTTCTCCATGGTCGATTTTCACCAATAGATCGAAGCCTTTTTTCGTCATGATCAATCGAATAATGATGTGTGAGCTTCTTTAATTCATGATTTACCTTACCGTTCCATATGTGCTCCTGTTCTTTGCAGTTGATAGGGGTTCTAGGTAAGGTCTTCCGAGCCTGTTGCTGAGTTTGCTGTGGGATCGGTTGTTGTACCTGCTGTTGAATTTTTTTGGTCTGTTGCTGAGTTTGTTCAACTCTCTGTTGGCTGTTTTTTGGGGTACAACTAACTGATAAGGATTCTGAACTATCATCAAAAACCTCGACACAATCGTCTGTTTTTTTAAGAAAATTTGGAATCTGCGATTGCTGAGTTTGTTCAGACTCCTGTTGACTGGTTTTTGGGGTACAAGTAATTGATGAGGATTCTGAACTATCATCAAAAACCTCGACACAATCCGCTTCAGTTGTCAATGCTTCCTTTACAGATTCAGCACTTGGTATCCAATCAAAACTTGGTACCCATTCTTCTAGATCAAAACCGTGGGATTGGGTAACCGGGCAGACCAAAATAATTGAGACGACCAGACTCGTTAGTGAAAATGTTTTCCACATGATCCCCTTCCTCCCAATGTTTTCTTGAAACAAACTCCGAAAAATGGCCTGCCTCTGTAAGTTGTACCACTTTTTAAGTTAGTATTGCAGTCTTGGGTTGTCTGTTTTCAGAGCTAGAGGCTGATAACCCAAGGCAATCTGTTCTGTAAGGATTCCCAAGTTTCTCCGACGCATCATCGAATTTAATCCAGAAACTGGCGATATATTGCCGTTTTCGGCAAAATTCCACCTTTTGCCTTGGGTATCAAAGCTCTAGAAACTCGAGGCCGACACTTATAGGTTTTCCCATAGGGGGGGCTCCCTGACAGGACCCGGGGTTGAATTGTGTCTTTTGTTCGGTTAATCTTTGCCTTTCCAATTCGAGGATTATAAAAAATGATCAAAACCACTCTGATCGGGCATGCCAGCCTGCTCATTCAGTCTAAGGAAACCACCATTGTGACGGATCCCGTCTGGTCCGATTACCAATGGGAGGAACTTCAGGTTCTATGTCCCAGTATCGTTCTAGAGAGGGACAAGATTCCTCCCGTCGATGTCGTCAATATTTCGCATCGGCATCAGGACCATTTCGACGTGCGCACGCTCGCCTACTTGGCGCAAAATGGTAACGTACTTAAGCCGGATGCGACGATTCTTGTCCCCAACGACAAAATTCTTATAGACGTCCTCAAGGAACTGGAGTTTAAAAATATTCGTGTTGTTACCGATTTTGAACCGATGCAGTTTAAGGATGTGACGCTCACGCCGACCCCCTCACGCAACCAGATAAGCACTTCCGATGATGAGTATCCCGAGCACGGGCTCCTTGTTAATGACGGAGAGGTGACCGTGTGGAACGAGGTAGACACCCTCGTGGATCCCGAGACCATTGAACGCATCCGCGGACTATACGGTCAGATCGATTTAGCCCATGTCCGGTTTGTTCCTCTGATAGAGGGGAACTTCTCCTATCATAAATCGACGAATCTACCGTTGAGCGAATACTGCACATTTTTGAATGTCGTAAAGACTCTGGGGCCCAAAATGGTGGTTCCAGGCGCCGCCTTCTTTCGGTACCGGGACGAAGTCGGCTTCCTGAATCAATATTCGTTTCCGACCACTATGGATCAGTTCATTCGCGACCTTGCGGTTTTTTGTCCCGAGGTTCCATGCAGCCCGTTTTTACACGGGGACGTTATGCATGTCACAACCGACGGAGTCCGCATCGAAAAACAGTCCTCGGATTTTGTGCGCATTCGGGAGAATGATGGTCATCGGGTGGCGTTCAAGCCCGTTATGGAAGTCCCTCCCATCCGAACCCGAACGACCGATCCAAAACAGCATGAAAAAGAAATGAAAGTTATCAGGGATTTTATTGAAAACCACCTGATGGAGCGGATTTTGAGAAGCGATATGCTGAAATTTTGGCTGCATTTCCAAGTGGTTACCCAGTTAGAGGTTTTCGGTCAGGAGGGTTCCGAGGTGTGGGGTATCGACTTTGCGCAGGATAAGCTCCGGGTACAGAAAGGAGATCTCGGCAAGATCAATATCTATGAAGGAATCGGTTCCTCGGAGCTTTGTGCCTTGATTGAAGGAACGACATCTTGGGATTATGTGACTCTGTGCGGCAACTACCGAACCTTTCATAATGTCTATCGAGTAACCGACGGAAGTTTGGAACTTCCTCCGGAAGATCTGTCCAACTACAGTTTGGAACCCTTGATGGAAGCTTTCCCGTGGGATGAGGCTATGAACCGGGAAAAGTTCATGAAAGATGTCCGCCGCTGGAAAGGGAAAGCTTGAACCGGTTTAACCTGTTCCTACAAATGATGTTGGGCAAGGCAGTATCTTTATCGTAAACCCTAGGGACAACCGGAGTTATCGTTTCCCCAGGGTGTGGTGGTATGACATAAAACTGCATCATACAGGTTTGATCCTTGCGTGGTTGCTCCACTCAGGTTGGCCTTGCTTAGATCTGCCTTATCCAGCTTTACCATGAACAGGTACGCATCACTCAGGTTCGCCCCTATCAGCTTTGCCTCAGTCAGGTTTGCCAAGCGCAGGTCGGCCGCTCTCAGGTTTGCCTCGGTCAGGTTGGCCTTGCTCAGATTCGCCAAGCTCAGGTTTGCCAAATGCAGGTTCGCATCGATCAGTAGTGCCCCCTCCAGATTTACCCCGATCAGGTTTGCATGACGTAGGTTCGCTCCCCTAAGGTCTGCCAGGCTCAGGTTCGCTCCTCTAAGATCTGCCGAACCCAGGCTTAGGCCATCCAGGTTTGCCTCGCTTAGGTCGCATCTGGGGCAATGGCCAGATTTCTTTAATTTTTTTACCTGAACCTCATCAAAACCAAACGAATGGGTAGAAAGGCAAGTAAAAGAAAAGATTGAAGCGATGACTACTGCAAGATATTTTTTCATTGCTCTCCCTTTAAACTGCCTCCCAGCTTTTCATATACGCTGTTGGCAAGGCGATTAAAGTCGGAAGGGTCTTTCGCTTTGCCCGCTGCTTTCTTGTAAATTTTCTTAGCCCATTCTTTGTCTCCCAGGTTTTTACATAGGCATTCGGCCAGCCAACGGAATTCATAAAAGGTTTCCGCTTTGTCCTCCGCTTTCTTATATAGTTTCCTCGCCCATTCTTTATCGCCTAAGTTTTCGCACAGGCTGTCGGCAAGGTTACGGAATTCACAACTTTTTTCCGCTTTTCCTTCCGCTTTCTTATACAACCTTATGGCCCACTCTTCATCGCCCAAAATTTTGCACAGGCTATCGGCGAGGTCGCAGAAGTCATCACTGTTTTTAGCCTTACTCCCAGCTTTACCGTATACCTTCTTGGCCCATTTTTTATCGCCAAGTTTTTCGCAAAGGTATTCGCCCAAACTATGGAGGTCACTACTGTCTTCCGCCTTGTCCTCGACCTTCTTGGATAATTCCTTGGCCCATTGCCTATCGGCAAGTTTTTCATATATGCTGTTGGCAAGTTCATAGAAGTCCGAATACTCTTCCGCTTTATCTTCAGCTTGCTTATAAATTTCCCCAGCCCAATTTTTATCACCGAGTGTTTCGGAAATGCTGTCGGCCAGGTCACACAATTCACGAATGTTTTCCGTCTGGCCCTCGGCTCTCTTGTATAATTTCTTCGCCCAATCTTTATCGCCCAGCGTTTCGGAAATGCTGTACGCAAGCCAATTAAACTCCAGACCGTTTTCCGCATTACATTCGGCTTGCTTATAAATTTCCCTGGCCCAACCTTTATCACCCAGTGTTTCGGAAATGCTGTACGCAAGCCAATTAAAGTCCAAGCTGTCTTGAGCTCGATCCGTGGCTTTCCTGTAAACTTTCTTAGCCCATTCCTTATTTCCTGCATCCGCTAAATTATCCGCAACTTTCTTGAGATCACAGGCATCCTTCGCGCTAGATTCAGCGTTCTTGAGTTTCTCAAATAGGAGCTTATCATTGGCTTCTACCTTGCTCCCGCTCTCTTGAGATTCATTAGTTTTTTCTTCCGCCAAAGGTATTTTCTTAGATTTCTCGGTTTTTCTATCACCGGCCAGCCTAAAATATTCTAGATAATGGATTTTATCACCAGCATAAATAAAGCTTTTTTCGAATTTTGTTTTGGGGAGATCGCCACGGTCTTCGAGAAAACCGGACTTCCGTTCCATATTTTGAAACAAGGAACAAGCATTAAAATATTCGAGCATTTCCCGGGCATATGTTCCGCTATCGGTTGCTAGGCAAACACGGCCCATAGGTGCCAGCTTCTGTGCGAGCAATTTAACAAGCTCAGGTTTGATCAATCTTCGTTTTTTATGTCTTTTTTTTGGCCAAGGATCTGGGAAATTTATATAGATCGTATCTAACGCGCCATCTTGGAATAGAAGAGGAATTTTATTCCTGACATCCCCATGTACCACGCGAATATTATTTAATCCAAGGTTTCTAATCCGGATCATTAATTTTCGAATTCCCTTGTGGTAAAAATCTATCCCGATAAAATTGTGATGGGGTTCTCTGGCAGCCATTTCAATTAAAAAGTCTCCCATTCCAAAACCAATTTCCAGTTTAATGGGTTGGCGATTTCCGAATTGGGTTTGCCAATCCGGGCGTTCATCAGTATCAAGAAACCAGGAGTCCCCTTCCTTGATTTTGGCGGAAGATGGTTTTGCTGTCAGTAAGCCCATTCCCTGTCTCCAACGGTTAGTGCAACCTTCCAAAAAACGTTAACCGGGCGTTTTCTGATAACTCAATGTTCTTTTCAAGATTGTAATTCAAGGTAGCAAGAATGCGGTTCTTTTTTGAAGTGACAGGAAGGACACGATGAAGATAGTTGCGCCCATAAAAAAGGACAAGCGTGCCTTCCTCACCCCGTAGCTCTTCAGCGGGATGTTTGTTTTGTAAAACAGAATCTATGAGTTGAATATCGATCGTATTTTTTCCCATATTGCGCGCATCAACAACATATTGAAAATTTCCTCCTGCTTTTGGTCGTTGAATCATCAGTGTAATAGCAAATGACGCATTATCAAAATGCCACCCTAATTGTTGATTTTTTTCATAATAATTATAATTGATGGACGATAAAGTGTCGGCGTACGGGTGGATCTTATCAAGTGACAGTACTGATTGGATAAAACTTTGAAAAACAGCAGAGTTATAAATTGTTCTTAAATGGGAATCGTGTGGAATCAAGTCATGCGGAACACAGCCCTTGTCGCTTATTATTTCAATATTACAGGGGTGGCTATCATCCAGTTGAGTATTTTTTTTGGTAAGTAAAATATTATGATTCTGTGAACAATAAAATGCTTTATCATGTAACTCTTGGGCCTCGTGTTGCAGTTTGACCAAAGCTTCTTTTGTCAGAAAGTTGTTTAAAACAAGTATGGAATTTTTTTGCAGCTCACTCCTACAATCCCGAGCATAGGAATTGAAATCGTCAATGGGGTGGCGTTGAAAGTCAATAATATTCCGCAAATTATTCATCAGCGTGACCTTGTCGATAATTGTTGAAGTCACTAGTTGTATACCCGGTCTTACAGCAACAATCTTTTCGAAGGATTCTATTTTATAAATATTTTCCTGCTTGTGGAAGGATGTGTTAGGGTGCAGATACTTTAATCCTCGGCCTGATCTCAGGGTAACCCATTTTTTTCAACCCATTCCGATCGATCCAAGATCTTCCAGACTACTCAATAAAAGACAATGAACCGTTTTCGATTGACGACCGTCCGCGAACGCCGCGGATTCACCTGGTTGGGATGGGGGGTGTTGTCCGGGACACTGGTTGCCTTGATCATATTATTTACCCTGACCATTTATCCTTTTCTTGCTCTCACCCGGCCCGCTCAGGGAGAGGTTCTGGTTGTGGAGGGGTGGTTGCCTGATTATGCACTGGAAAAAGTCCGGGACCGGTTCCAAGACGGAAATTATCAGTCTCTGGTGACATCGGGAGGGGAATTGCCGGTCGGTTCTCATCTGTCCAGATATAAGACTTGGGCCCAGCTGGCCGCTGCCACGCTGGCAGCACAGGGGGTTCCGGCAGAAAAAATTATCGCAGCCTCGGCCCCAAGCGTGAAAAAGGACAGAACCTATGCGTCGGTGCTTGAAGTCAAAAAACAACTGGCAGAAAAAGGATTGTTTCCAGCGTCGATCGACGTGGTATCGCTTGGCCCTCACTCCCGTCGCACCTGGATGATGTATCAAATGATTTTTTCTCCAGACACACAGGTAGGTATTTATTCTATTAGGCCGCACAATTATGATCCTGAGCGGTGGTGGAGTTCCAGCGCTGGAGTCCGCACCATCATTGGAGAAACCATCGCTTATTTGTATGCGCGGCTGATTTTTAATCCACCCGCCTTGATAGAAAACTGATCCCAGGAGAAACGTCTCCCCATGAAAATTATTGAAGTCATCGCTGACGCAAGTTACTTGGACAGCATAAAACGCATTGCCGAGCAAAATGAAACGCCGGACTTCTGGATTGTTTCTGGTGAGGGAGAAGGGACACGTCACGTTGTCCGTATTCTGGTGTTACCGGAACAGCGTCAGGTGGTACTTGATGCGCTTCAGGGAATGCTCCAAGGAAGTCCTTCTGCCAGAGTGGTTGTGATTCCAGTAGAAGCGGCACTGCCTCGCGAAGAGAAGTCGCAAGAAGAAACCGAACCGCCCTCGACTGTCGAGACAACTCGCGAGGAGTTGTATAACAGCATTGAAAAAAACACCCGTCTCAACCGTAATTATTTATTGCTCGTCATTTTGTCCACCGTGGTTGTGGCGATCGGGCTTCTTGAAAACAACGTTGCCGTGGTCATTGGGGCGATGGTCATCGCGCCCCTGCTTGGACCCAACCTCGCCCTGGCGCTGGGGACAGCCCTGGGCGATACGGACCTCATGTGGCAGGCGTTTAAGACCGGAGCGGTCGGCATGGTTCTTGCGCTGGTTCTTTCTGTTTTCATTGGCCTCTCACTGCCACTCAACCTAGAAAGCCCGGAACTTCTGGCACGCACTCATGTTGGTCTGGATTCGGTCGTCCTTGCGATGGCGTCAGGTGCCGCGGCCGTGCTGTCGATGACGACAGGGCTTCCCAGCATACTCGTTGGGGTGATGGTGGCCGTGGCGCTTTTGCCTCCCGCAGCGACCTTGGGAATGATGCTGGGGGCCGGTCATTTCCAGTTGGCCTACGGGGCGGGACTCCTGCTTGCCGTAAACTTGGTAGCTGTTAACCTGGCGGCTAAGCTTGCCTTTCTCATGCAGGGCATCAAGCCCCGTACCTGGCTCGAAAAAGAAAAAGCACGCCAGTCGATGACTACCTATATCCTGATATGGATTGTGACCCTGGCCATTCTCTTGGTCATCATTTACCTGCGACCGAACTTATTCCATTGAACCGAGGCGTAAAACATCAGCATCATGGGTATGGTTCTGTAACCCTGCGTTTTGGGCATCATCTTAAGCCTGTTAAAGGAACTTGTTTTTGCCCTTGAACCTGTGTAAATACCTCGCTATTTTTTGATGGTGGTCGCTGAAGTTAAACGACTTTAGTGGTATATTGGCTTCAAACATGAAGTCCAGACATTTCCGAAAGGATGGATCGTGCCCGATCCAAAACCCAATACCCTCTCCCAGTACGAGCAAAGCGGTGTTTCCAGCCGCGGTGCCGAGGACGCTCTTTCCGGACTCCTTGAGCACGTTCTACCCACACGGAAGTTCAGTAAACGCTATCCACTCGCCGCCGACATTGGTTATTTCGCTAACGTCATCGATATCGGGAACGGACAAGGCATCGCCTTCGGCACCGATGGTGTAGGAACCAAGGTCGTTGTCGCCGAACTCATGGACCGTTATGACACCATTGGTATCGACTGCGTGGCCATGAATGTTAATGACCTGATCTGTGTCGGCGCGCGACCCGTGAGCATGGTCGATTATATTGGATGTTCGTTCACCGACGCACGCATCTTCTCGGAAATCGGCAAAGGTTTGGCCGAAGGAGCTCGACAGGGGGAGATCAGTATCTCCGGCGGTGAGATTTCGCAGATTCGTGAAATCATCAATGGTGTCGACTTGATCGGCGCGTGTATCGGGCATGTCTCACTCGACCATGTCAATACCGGCAAAGGTATCCAGCCCGGCAACCTGATTGTCGGACTTGCTGCAAGCGGCGTGCATTCTAACGGACTCACTTTGGCCCGGCGCATCCTGCTCGGAGGAACGCCAGAAGAGCAGAAAAAAAACGTCCACAAATACGAAGAACGGCTGGGCCGCACTCGTGGCGAGGAACTACTTGAACCCACCTCCATCTATGTCAAACCCGTCATGGAGATGCTGGACGCCGATATTGATCTCAAGGCGATGGTGCATATCACCAGTGGTGGATTCTCCAACCTTAACCGTGTCGAGAACGATAACATTCGGTTTGTGATCGATCCTTTACCGCCGGTTCCCGAAGTGTTTAAGCTCATTCAGGATTTGGGTGAGGTGTCCGACGCCGAGATGTATGAAGTGTTTAACATGGGGATCGGATTCTGCGTCATCGTTGAGGGCACGAGAGAAGTGCAAGCTGTGTCTGAGATCTGCAAAGAGCATGATGTCGCCACCCACATGATTGGTTGTATCGAGCCCTGCCACGGAAAAGAAGTCACCATCCCTGAATGCAATCTGATCGGTAAGGGACAGAAAATTTCACCCGCGTGAGTCTCCCTCCCATTAATTTTTTACCCCATTGCTTATTTTAAGAATTTGGCGAGGAAGATAAAGAGGACAGCGACGGGCGTGATGTAGCGGATGAGGAATCCCCATACGTGCGCCCAGTGGAACTGGGTTTCGTGTTTCTCGATCTCTTCTTCGGCGCGTTTGGTTCCCCAGATCCAACCAATGAAGATCGCCGTTAACATCCCACCAAGCGGCAACAGATAATTCGACGCGAGGTTGTCTACATGGTCGAAAAAGGTCATGCCGAACAGCTTGACGTCTGCAAGCGCCCCGAAGGATAGGCCTGAAGGGACACCGAATGCGAAGATGATTCCCGCAGTGAGGAACACGGCTTTTTTACGTTCCCATCCGCGTTGGTCGATGAAATAGGCGACCACCACTTCCAATAGTGATATTCCTGATGTTACCGCCGCAATAGCGAGCAGAGTGAAAAAGATAACGGACACCACCGTGCCGAGAGCCATGTTGGCAAACACTGCGGGAAGTACACTGAACACCAGGCTCGGTCCCTCGGCGGGTTCGAGTCCCATCGCGAACACGGCGGGGAAAATAACCATGCCCACCAGAAGTGCGATCAGGGTATCGAACAGGACTACATAAACGGCGCAAGAGGTCAGGTTTTCCTTTTCAGAAAGATAACTGCCGTAGGTGAGCATACAGCCCATGCCAAGGCTTAGCGAAAAGAATGCCTGCCCAAGTGCAATGAGAATGGTTTGCGGCCCGATCTTGCTAAAGTCAGGTTTCAGGTAGAACACCACGCCTTCCATCGCGCCGGGTAGGGTGAGCGCCCGGAACATGAGAATAAAAAGAATGAGGACTAGCGTGGGCATCAGGATATCACAGGCTTTCTCGATGCCGCCATGTACGCCACGAACCACGATGGCGGCGCACACGCTCATAAACAGGAAGTGATAAAAAATGATCTCCCCGGTATTAGCGATAAAGGAACCGAAGAACTCGCTTGCTTCTTTTGGGGAGGCGAAGTGACCCACCGCATGGGTGAGCGATTTGACGACATAGGCAAAAGTCCAGCCGCCCACCACGCCGTAAAAGGAAAGAATGAGGAATCCGGCCAGCATGCCCATGTAGCCGATCCCGATCCACGGCGTGTTGGGTTTCAATGATCGGAATGCGCCGACGGGATTGAGGTTGGTTTTCCGACCGATGGTAAATTCGGCGAGCATGATGGGTAGTCCCACTAGAAACGCGCAGACAAGATAGATCAGAACGAACGCACCGCCGCCGTTTTGCCCCACGATGTATGGAAACTTCCAAATGTTGCCGAGTCCGACCGCAGAACCTGACGCGGCAAGGATGAAGCCGAATCGGGTGGACCAGAATCCGCGATGATTGTTGTTGCCCGTGGTCATCAGGAAGGGAGTATATATTGGACGATCTGCATAGATCAACGCTCAAAGTTTTTTTGTCAGGTTCGTTGCTTCGAAACGTCCGCTTGGTTTACCCGGTGTATTCTGTGGGGAAAATTGATGTAGAATGACGGGAACAACCTCTTCCAAGATTCGCCAACGCCACAGGAATGTTTCCAAGCGGTTCGGTTGTCTGGGTATGAAAGCACGTATTGCCGAAATTCTCAAAACGATTCCCAAGCTGCCCGGTATTTATATCATGAAGGATACCCGGGGGAAAATCCTGTATATCGGCAAGGCCAAGGTTTTAGACAACCGGGTGCGTTCCTATTTCCAGAGTTCGCGTCACCTGCCGTTACGTACGCGGATATTCGTCGATAAGGTCCGTGACATCAAATTTCTTACTACCAAGACCGAGGCCGAAGCGCTGATCCTGGAAAGCAACTTTATCAAAAAACACCAGCCCCGGTATAACGTTCTCCTCAAAGACGATAAACATTACCCGTATCTTCGTCTGACTACGCAGGAACTGTTCCCACGATTAGAGGTAGTGCGTCGCGTGAAAAAAGATGGCGCCACCTATTTTGGGCCTTACACGATGGTGAAGGAAGTCCGCGAAACCCTTCGTCTTATCTATCAGATTTTTCCACTTCGGCAAAGCCGCGACCGACTGGATGGTTCCGTTCTGCGGCGGCCCTGCCTGAATTACCAGATGAAACGCTGCCTCGCGCCTTGTGCCGGTTATCCGACACCAGAAGAATATCGACAGGTGGTACAAGACGTTATTCTATTTCTCAAAGGGAAAAACAATGAGCTGATTGACAGCCTGCAGAAGAAAATGAATGAAGCTTCAAAACAGTTGCGCTATGAAGAAGCGGGAGTCCACAGGGATAAAATTCATGCGGTAAAGGCCGTTTTAAGCAAACAAAAGATCATTTCTACGTCTATGGAAGATCAGGATGTGGTTGGTTATTGCCGTGAGCAAGAGCAAGCGATGGTGCAGGTGCTTGTCGTGCGCGGTGGAAAGATGGTAGGAGAAAAAATTTATAAATTGAAAAGCCTAGGTGATGCTAATGACAATGAAACCCTGTCGTCTTTTCTCAAGCAGTACTACACCGAGGAAGTTATTTTACCTCGGGAAATTTTTCTACCGCACCTCGTTGAGGATATGCCACTGATTTCGGATTGGTTGTCGCAAAAAAAAGGAAGCCGGGTTCGTATCGAAGTGCCTTTACGGGGAAAGAAGCGTGATCTCGTACATATGGCGGAGGAAAACGCAAACTTTGCCCTGAGGACCGAGACAAACAAGGGAGAACTCGGCCAGAGAAGCCTTGAAGAGCTGAAGGAAACCCTAGGACTCAAACATTTTCCCAAGGTGATCGAGGGGTTCGACATTTCCAATATTTCTGGAAAGTATGCCGTAGGATCAGTGGTGGTGTTCAAGAATGCTATGGCAAAAAAATCGAGGTACCGTCGGTACAAGATTGCCGAGGTCAAGGGCATAGACGACTACGCGATGCTTCGCGAGGTGGTCGGTAGAAGATACAGTCGCTTGGTACGGGAAGGGACCGTACTTCCCAACCTTATTCTGATTGATGGTGGACGCGGCCACTTGTCCAGCGTGGGAAAAATGATCCGAGAGCTGGGCCTAACCGGGAAGGTTGATCTTGCCTGCATTGCCAAGGGAAAATCACGCAACAACGCAGATACCGATGAGGTCTTCCTACCCGGAGAAAGAAACCCTGTCCTGTTTCGGGAAAATTCTCCCTCGCGGTTTCTGCTTCAGCGCATTCGAGACGAGTCGCACCGGTTTGCTGTTTCCTATCATCGCAAACTGCGTGATCGGAGTGCTCTATCCTCGCCTTTGGAGTCGATTCCCGGTATTGGGAAGAAAAGGCGCTTACTTCTTCTCAGGCAGTTCGGCGGTCTCGACAGCATTCGCAAGGCCTCGGTCAACGAGTTGCAGGTAATTCCGGGCATCACCGAGAGCTTGGCCCGGAAAATAACTGTTGCCTTGGCTGGGGATGGTCCGGCAGAAGACTGCGCCCGCACTGCACCAGTTGGAAAAGCTTGAGGAGAGGGTTCATGCTCGATTGGGCGAAGCCTGCGACCGGACCGGGAATAACACAAGGCGTCAAATATAAGATTCGAAACAGTATTTCATTGGAGGCTTACGAATCTGACAGGCCCGTCTGGCCCATTAAATCGATTCAACAGTGGCTGGGGTTACCCACGGAAAGATTTTGATAAGGCGCGGATATCAAGAAAACAATCTTTCTGCAGGAGAAAAGAGAAAAATTGCAGGTCATTTCGGTTCATGGAAAATACGAATCAACTCATCCAGAGCATTCGACCCGCAAGCGCGAGCCAGTTTTTCGACTTGGCCGACCAACTGTTCCCGAGTTCGAAATTTGAGTTCGATCCGAATTTCGTCGCTCTCAAAACTGTCCTGAATATGAACCCGAGTCCTGTCGTCTAGTTTCAATTCGTCCAGTGCCCTAGCAAGCCGTTTTCTCAAATCGGTGAGCATGGGATAACGCCGGGAGTGTAATGCTAGTCGAACCCGTTCGTACCGGACGTTGGGAGCAAGACTGTCTTCAAAGAGAGCCGATTGAATTTCCTCCGCCTTAATTATTTCGGCGGGAGCGATTTCATCGCGAGTGGCGGTTTCATCGATCCATTCCAGCAGGTCTTTCCATTTGTTAGCACCGGGGCGCAGCACAGCAAATAGTTTCTCAACCGCGCTGAGATTTTTTGCGTCCCAACGGAAAAAAATCGAGAAGGTCCGGAGAGGAATATTCCCTTCATGGAGTAAAGTTCGAAGTTTTGGGGATAATCGCTTCACACCGGAATAGTCGTCCAAAAGTTTTTTGCTTCGTTCGAGCTCGAGCATTGGCATATACTTCTTTATAATGTCATTCGGGGAAGCCCCGGCTCGCCAAAGCTTTTCAAGGATGAGCCCCTTTTCCACGTCGGTGTATTTCCGGTGGGCCTGGTTTTCCACTAGATTCACTGAAAGCATTGTTTCTTCATCGGTTGAGGTATCCAGAATTTGTGCGGGGATCTTCATATTACCCAGTTGGCTGGATACGCCTGCACGGCGGTGGCCGCAGGCGATTCGATAACGTTTGTTGGCAGGGACAAGCATGACCGGATGAGTTACGCCGATTGTTTCAATCGAGCGCAAAAGAGTATCGGAGACAGGTCCTAGCGAAAAGTCTGTTAGTCGATCTTCTAGATCGATATCTCCAAGAGGAATCGACTCGAACACGTGAACTGGATTTTTTTTCATCATGCTAATCTTGTGAAACGTTACGTAATCATTTTGGTGATGATCGGCAGTTTGTTTTTGGTCGGATGCGAATCGCCACCTGATGACATGGTGCTGGTTCCCGGCGGCGAATTCCTCATGGGTACTGACGAAACCGATCGGGTAGAGCACGCGCTTAAGCTAGGTTTAACCAAACCCTGGTATGCCGATGAGTCTCCGGCATTTAAACTTTACCTTAAGGATTTTTATATAGATAAATATGAAGTAACTAACCTTCAATATTATATCTTCTGCCAGGCTACCGACCACAAGCCGCCGCGAATCTGGGGCGGACCCCGGTTTCCGGAGGGAACCGAGAACTACCCTGTCTCCCATGTTAATTTTTTTGATGCCGCCGCCTATGCTAAATGGGCGGGGAAACGGCTTCCATCGGAAGCCGAGTGGGAAAAGGCTGCTCGTGGCCCCGACCATTATATCTATCCCTGGGGTAACGAGTTCGATTTTTTGGCTGCAAACGTCAGTCCTTCCGCAAAAAATAAACGTGGGCATGGGTTGAAGCCCGTTGGTAGTTTTACCTTAGGGGTCAGTTTCTACGGTACCTATGACATGGTTGGCAACTTGTGGGAATGGGTGTGGGACTATTACCTACCTTATCCCAACAATACCTATCCTTGGAAGGAGGAAGAGGAAAAACTCGTGGTGGTGCGCGGCATGTCCTACTTGGGCGTAGGCCACTTTCCCAAAGAAGAGTATAGAAAAGTCGTTGCCCTTAAGTCGCGAGCGTCCTACCGCGAAGGCCTCAACCCCTACGCTCGGAAGAGCGACGTCGGTTTTCGCTGCGCCAAGGACAAGCTCACCATCTATGAAAAACTGTTTGGCAAACCTTCCAGAAAGAAAGTTTAGGAAAGTCATAGTGCCGCCCGTTCGTCTACCGGCAGGAAAAAAATTCGGATTTCTTAAGAAGTTGTTCTCCTATTATCACTGAAAGTATGCAAAGCAAAGGCTCGATCTTCATTACCCGTCTGTAAAGAAAAGAGTTGAACCTTATCTAATTTTTCTTATAAATTTCATCTAGAAAACTCTTTGCTATATACTATGTTTATGCGGAGTCAACCTAAGCCGCCCTCGCTTTTCCCGGGTTTGTCCGAAACTTCCCCCGACTGGAAAACCACCATCAATTGCATGGTGCAGTAAACGCTTTGGAGATAAATGAGCTTCAAGAATGAAATTGGAAAACAGGTTCTGATTCTGGACGGAGCCATGGGCACCATGATCCAGGATTTGGAACTGGCCGATGCTGCGTTCGGCGGGGTGGAATTCAAGATGTTGTCCGACCTCTTGGTTTTCTCACGCCCAGATGAATTGGAATTCATCCACCTCAAATATCTTCAGGCCGGAGCCAACCTTATCGAAACGGACACGTTCGGTGCTTCGCCCCTCCGGTTGAAGGAGTTTGATTTCACCAAACTCGATCCGGCAGACCTTCGAGCAATTCCCAAGAACCTGGATCTAAGGAACTGTGCCGCGGAAGACCTCACCCGGCATTTGAATATGGAGGGATGCCGCATCGCCTGCCGGGCCATCGAGAAGTATAAAACCGACCCAGATTATGACGGTAGGCCACTATTTGTGGCTGGGTCGATCGGGCCGTCCAACTGTGTTGTGTCCAGCACCCAAGCCGATCTCAACCAGGCTACCTTCGGGCAGATTGTCGATAACTTCTACCATCAGGTTTGCGGGCTTATTGCAGGGGGTGCCGATATTCTGCTCGTCGAAACCCAGCAGGACATTCTGGAAACCAAAGCCATTATCGTGGGTGCTCGTAAGGCGTTTGCAGAAAAAGGAACCGCGCTACCCATCATGGTGCAAGTAACAGTAGACGCGTTTTCGAAAATGCAGATTTTTAATACCGATATTCAATCGGCCTGCACCACTGTGGCGGGGATGGGAATCGATGTTTTTGGTATCAACTGTAATGTTGGGCCAGAGGAGATGGTGGCGACAGTGGAAAAACTTAACCGGTTTTGCCCCTATCCTATTTCGGTTGTCCCCAACGCTGGCCAGCCGGTTTCTGAAGACGGCAAGACCTGTTACAAGCTTTCTCCAGAGGATATGGCGGATACGATGGAATCCTTGGTTCGCGAGCAGGGCGTGTCCATCGTGGGCGGGTGTTGCGGAACCCGCCCCGATCACATCCGGGCACTCAGGAAGTGCTTAAATGGAGTTGTCCCCGCACCGAGGCAACCCGACCGTCGAATTTTTGTGTCGGGTCCGCAGGAAGCCGTTCCTATTGACAGTTCGAAAGGATTGGTGCGCATCGGCGAGCGGCTCAACGTACGCGGAAGTAGGATTGTGCGCGAGGCGGTAGAGCGCGGAGGGAGCATCACCATGCCGGTGTTAGAGGAAGTGGTTAATGAGCAGGTCAAGGATTTAGGAATCGAAATCATCGACGTGTGTATGGACAGTAATATCGTCGAGACAGAAAGCGTCCTAGCCCAAGTCATTCATGAACTCACCAGCGATTTCAGGGGCGTGATGTGTATCGATTCCTTTTCCGTAGAGGCATTGGTACAGGCGATCGAGAGTTATCCCGGTCGGCCCATCATCAATTCCATCAGCCTTGAGGAGTACAAGGCAGGACAGAGCAAACTCGATGCTGTGCTCTCCCGCACAGCCGGACACGGACCTGTATATATTGCTTTAGTCAACGGAGCGAAGGGGCCAGCGCAGACCGCTGATGAGAAATATGATTTGGCCGCCGAAATCGTCAGGCAGTGTGGTGAAAAATACGGAGTGGGGCCAGACCAGATACTGATCGATGTCAACGCTTACCCTATCGGGAGTGAATCGCTGGAAGGACTCAACTTCTGTACCGAGACCCTGGAAAGCCTGCCGCGCATTAAGGCGATCCATCCTGACCTGAAAACTACCATCGGTGTTGGCAACCTCACTAACGGGCTGGGAAAGAAGCCCTACATGAGGAAGGTTCTCACCAGCGTTTTCCTCGACGAAGCCCGGCGGGTCGGACTCGACTGCGCCATCCTCAATCCGAATCATTATGTCCCCCTAGAAAGTCTTCCCAGTGAAGATGTAGCACTTGCGCGCAGGGTGATTCTTGAACGCGACATGAACGCGTTCGATCAACTGGAGGAGATCGCGCTCACCAAGAAGACGGGAGTGAAGCAAAAGAAGGTGGATTATTCCGGCTTGTCTCTTGAGGCAAGCATTTGCTCGAAGATCAAAGATGGGTTCAAGCAGAAAGAAGAAGGGGCGGTAGAGAAAGAAGGTGAGCTGTTCGATTACCGCGACCGTATCGTGCTAGAGGTAGCCGAAGCCATTAGCCAGCATGAACCGCTGGACTTCATCGGTGACTATCTCATGGAAACTATGCGCGAGTTGGGAGACGCATTCGGACGTGGCGAGGTGAGTCTGCCGCATTTGTTGAAAAGCGCCGACGTCATGCGTAGTGTCATGGAATTTCTGGAATGGTACATGCAGCTGAAAAGCGGCGTCAAACCGGGAGAAGCAATTCGGTATAAAGGCGTGGTGGTCATCGGCACCGTGTATCAGGATGTGCACAGTATTGGTAAAGACCTTGCGAAGACTCTGCTGGAGAATTATGGCTTTCGGGTGGTCGATCTCGGTGTGCAGGTACCTCTGGAGAAATATATCGAGGTGGCGCGACGGGAAAACGCCGATGCGATCGGCCTGAGCGCACTTCTAGTGCAGACGTCCAACCACATGATCACCGTTGCTAAAATGCTGAAGGAGCAATCTTATGATATTCCAATCCTGATTGGTGGGGCACCGGTCAATTCGCGCCACGCTGGGTATGTGGCCATGCACGGTCAGGACGATACGCAGGAAATTTTAAATAATGTGTTTTATTGTAAAAACGGAATGGACGGGGTGAACATAATGAACCAACTGCGGGACAAGAAACATTGTCTTGAGCTTTTAAACGAGAACCAGAAAACCTTGATACGAGAATATCATCGCGCCAAGGGAATCCAGGAGAAGCAGGATGAATTGATAGCGACCCTCCCGCGACGTGTAGTCGAGTTCAAGAAACACGAAGTTCCCCGTGACAGATATGAACTTCATAAAGTCGAGTTCAAGTTGCACAAGCTGGCCTCCAACATCGACGATAAAAGCCTGTTTTCACTCAACTGGAAATTTGGTAAGCAGTCCACCTGGAGAGAAAAAGGCATCGACCTTGGCCAACTGAAACAACTGAAAAATGAATGGATCGAAAAGGTGGAGGCGGAAAAGTGGATTGTTCCACGTGCCCGGTTCATGCTCCTGCCCGCCCAGTCCGATGGCGATGATGTGATCTTCTATAAACCAGGAGATACGGAAAAAGAGTTGGGGCGCATTCGGTTTACCGTGTGCATCGGCAAGGGGCAGGAAGATTTGTTTTCCGCTGCGCAGTATTTTTATCCGAAATCATCAAGGCGGATGGATGCGATCGGATTGCAGATCACCACTGTGGGCAACCGGTCCAAAGGGGCCGTTGAGCGGTTTAAAAAGGAGAACGATCTAGAGTCGGCTCTTTACCTGCAAGGTTTATGTGACCGCGTTGCTGAGGACCTTGCGGAATATATTCATAATCTTTTAAGGACGAGGTCGGGACAGAAAAAGGAAAAGCAGGGCCAGCGGTATAGTCCAGGTTACGCCGCATTGGCCGATATGTCCAACAACCGGGTAATCTGGGAGGTGTTGAACGCCGGAGACCTCGGCATCACCCTAACTGATGCGGATGAATTTGACCCACCCAGCACCACTGCGGCTGTGGTTTGCTTCCATCGGGATGCGGGTTACAGTTGACCGGAATTCTCGTCCCGGATATGAAGAAAATCGAGTAGAGAACACTGGAATAACTGCTGGATTTTCCCAGTTTTGCTCTGAAAACACGGAGGAAAGAAACCCCTAAAACGCCTCGAATTGGGCCGCCGAAAGATTTCCCCAGTTCCTTAGGAATAAAAGAGTTGCCATTATATTTAGCTTGCGGATTGGGTTAAAATAAATGCTTGTTTTATAGTGGGTGTTTGAATAAGATGTTAGTAATACGTAGGGTAATCAGCAATAGGCGCAAGGTGTTACCTTTGTTCGAGGCCTCTATAAGTGACTGTGCCGTAGGTTTTAATCCGTTCCCAACTTTTTCTCGAGGAAATTCAGGTCATGTTTAAGCGATTTACAGAGCGGGCTCGCAGGGTCATCATTCTTGCGCGGGAAGAGGCGGAGCTCTACCGCCACGAATATCTTGGGACCGAGCACATTCTGCAAGGGGTGATCAAGGATGGTGGAGGGATTGCGGTAGCGATTATTCAAAAAACCGGAGCCGATCTCGCTCTGCTTAAAAAGGAATTGGAAAAGAATCTTCCGCGCAGTTCCAATTCGTTGATCATTGGGGATATTCCCTTTACTTCACGGGCAAAGAAAGTTCTCGAGCTTGCGGTCGAAGAAGCTAGGGCGCTAAATCATAACTACATTGGGACTGAGCATTTGCTTTTGGGGTTGCTCAAGGAAAAGGAAGGTGTTGCCTGCCGGGTTCTTAACAATTTCGGAATGTATTTCGAAGATGTCAAGGAAAAGATTGTCGAAATGTTTAAGGAGCCCATCGAAACCACTCGCGAAACGGGCAAGACCCCAACTCTAGACGAGTTCAGTCGTGACCTCACCAAGATGGCGGTAGATGGGAAACTCGATCCCATCATCGGTAGGAGCAAAGAAATCGAGCGTGTGATTCAAATTTTAAGCCGTCGGACGAAGAACAATCCGGTATTGATCGGTGAACCCGGCGTCGGTAAGACCGCTATCGTCGAAGGGCTAGCCCAGCTTATCGTGGAACGCGAAGTTCCGGATACGTTGTTCGAAAAGCGCGTGGTTTCCCTCGACCTCGGATCTCTGATCGCGGGTACCAAGTACCGCGGTCAATTTGAGGCACGCCTGAAGGGCATCATGAAAGAGATCATACAAAACGACAGCGTCATTCTGTTTGTCGACGAGTTACACACGTTGGTTGGAGCCGGCGCTGCGGAAGGTTCTGTTGATGCGTCCAATATGCTCAAGCCGGCGCTGTCTCGCGGGGAAATCCAGTGCATCGGAGCGACTACTCTAGAGGAATACCGGAAATACATCGAGAAAAATGGTGCCCTCGAGCGGCGGTTTCAGCCGATCGTTGTCAACCCACCTTCGGTGGAAGAGACCATCGAAATCATCAAAGGGCTTAAGGTTCCCTACGAAATGCACCACAAAGCAAAGATCAGCGACGAAGCCATTGTAATCGCCGTGCGGTATGCTGACCGGTACATCAGTGACCGGTTTCTTCCCGATAAGGCGATCGACGTGATCGACGAGGCCGGGTCGCGCGTGCGATTGCGTAAGCATGTCCAGTCGCCGGAGATACGGCAGATTCAAAAGGAAATCGATTCCATCACTCGGGAAAAGAAAGTACGCATTGAAAATCAGGAATTCGAAAAAGCTGTTGAACTGCGCGACAAGGAAGAGGAGCTTAAGGCAAAACTGGAAGAAGAAAAAGAAAACTGGGAAGGGAGCCGCGATAAGACCGAGCCTAGCATTACCGGTGAAGATATCGCCGCGGTCGTGTCGAGCATGACGGGCATTCCTCTCTCTAAGATCGAGGAAGGTGAAAGTTCACGCCTGTTGAACATGGAATCGGAGCTTGCTTCCAAAGTGGTAGGTCAGGACGAAGCTATTCAGGTTCTTACCCGGGCGATCCGCCGTTCGCGGTCCGGTCTCAAAGACATGCGGCGTCCCATAGGTACTTTTCTGTTTCTAGGGCCGACGGGTGTGGGCAAGACCGAACTGGCAGGCGTGCTTGCCGAGTTCATGTTTGGTAACCGCGACTCTCTGATTCGACTCGACATGTCTGAATATATGGAAAAATTCAACGTTTCTCGTCTCACCGGCGCGCCTCCGGGTTACGTCGGGTATGAGGAAGGCGGACAGCTCACGGAGAAAGTCCGGCGTAAACCTTATTCGGTTGTTTTATTCGATGAAATCGAAAAGGCCAATCCCGATGTCTTTCATTTGTTGTTGCAGATTATGGATGACGGACGGTTGACGGACAGTTATGGCCGGGTGATTGATTTCAAAAATACGGTCATCATTATGACTTCTAACATCAGTTCGCGGTCTCTTGACAAGGGAACGTCGTTGGGATTTCACAAGAACGATGGAGAGTTGAACCACAACCGGATGCAGAAGGATCTGAAACAGGACCTCAAGCGTACGTTCAACCCGGAATTTCTTAACCGGATCAGTGAAGTTGTAGTATTCCGTCAGCTTGAACTCGATCATATCGTCAGCATCCTCGATGTTCAGCTACAACATCTCAATGCGCAGCTTATCCAGCAGGGTCTGACTTTGGACGTTACGACGGAGGCTAAACGCTGGCTTGCTGAAAAAGGGTACGACAAGCATTTTGGGGCTCGGCCCCTCAAAAGGGCACTGCAGAAGTACCTAGAGGATATCTTGTCCGATGAGATGCTGAAAGGCCGGTTCAAAAGTGGCGGATTGGTTGAGGTGAGTCTGCAAAATGATGAGCTGGTCTTTACCGAGAAATCGGGCGCCTTAAATACTGGCTGAAAATAGGTCGAATGATTTGAAGTAAAGAAACTTCCAAAAAAGCATAAAGTATTGTAAAGTATTAGGGTTTTCGGTCCGTAAAAGCTGAATACCCTAATACTTTTTTTTGGCTTAAAAGCTGATTCTCCGTCAAAATTAGACAACCCTCATTATTACAATGTCTTTTAGGATGATACCCAAAGTCAATCGGAGATACGTGCCAGTTTTGGTGGTTTTGCTGTTGTGTGCGTTTGCCGTTTCGTCCCACGCCCAAAGCATGGACCTTGTCGGTTCTATCCAGGTTCGGGGCAACAAGCGTGTGGTTGATTCCACCATCCTTTATTACATTAAGACCAAAAAAGGTGAGCCTATTTCCCGCAGCCAGATTCGCAAAGACATAGAACAAATCTACAACCTTGGGCAGTTCAGGGATGTTCGCGTGGAAACCCATCCCGGTGTTGACGGATTAGACGTGATTTTTATCGTCGAGGAAATTCCTTCGGTCGGAGACGTCATCCTTCACGGTAATAATGAGGTCAGCGAGGACGATATCCGGGAAAAACTTACAATCAAGCGTGGAACGACATTTCAGGACCATATGCTTCAGGAAGTTAAGGAGCAGGTTACCCTCCTTTATCACGACAAAGGTTTTTTCCTTGTTGAGGTGGATATTAATGCGAAATTATCTTCCGAGAACTTGACTAATATAAACATCCGTATCCGGGAAGGGCAGAAGGTTAAAATAAAAAATATCCGTTTTGTAGGCAATAAACGCCTTCCCGCCGGAAAACTCCGCGACCAGATGGAGACGCAGGCCGCGACTTGGATTTCTTGGTTAGACGAATCTGGAATTTACAAAAAAGATATTCTCAAGCTAGATGTATTGCGGTTGGAGGGATATTACCAGAATCATGGGTTCATCCGCGCACGTGTTTTGGAGCCTCAAGTAAAAATCAATAAGAGAAATAAGACAATTCATATTATCATTTCCGTCGAAGAAGGGCCTCAATACAAAGTGGGCGCCATCGAAGTGCAACCCGACGATACGCTGACCGAGGCGGAGATTCGAAAAGCCATAAAGACGAGGAAAAACAGGACTTATAACGTTTCTCAAGTCCGAGAAGATGTTTTAAGTATTTCGGATTTATACTCGCAACAGGGCTATGCTTACGCTGATATTAGCCCGAAAACAAAAATAAACGATGCTTCTCGAACGGTGGACCTGAGTATTCAGATTGACAAGGGACGTAAAGTGTACGTGGGCCAAATAAGCGTGACAGGGAATACTCGGACGCTGGACAATGTTATTCGGCGTGAGTTCCGTTTTAAAGAGGGCGAGCTTTTCGATAGCGAAAAACTCAAACGAAGTAAACAGCGAATCAATAATCTCCAGTTTTTTGAAGACGTCAAGATCAATACCCGGCGTGGCAAAGAGTCGGATTTGATTGATATTGTAACAACTGTAACCGAGCGTCCGACGGGTTCCGTTACAGTTGGAGCGGGCTTCAGTTCGGTTGACAGTTTCATTTTTAACGCGGGCATCTCCCAAAACAATTTTCTCGGGCGAGGGCAAAAAATAGCATTCACCGTGAACCTGTCTGGTAGGCGGTCCGATTTCAACCTTTCACTCACGGAGCCACATCTGTTCGACAGCGATTTGCTTGCCGGGATCGATGTATTCAAGCGCAAGACGAATTTTTACAGTTTTAAGAAAGACAGCGCCGGGGGCGGTGTGCGTTTCGGGAAATCTTTGAGCGAATACGATTGGGCGGGTATCAATTACCGGTTGGAGGATGTCACAACTTCGGATGTTGATTCGGGAGAGGAAACCGCATTTTTGAAAAACGAAACGCGCTTGACCAGTCGTATCTCCCCTTCATTTATCCGGGATACGCGGGACGATTTCCTCAATCCTTCCACGGGCTGGCGGCATGTGGTACGATTCGACCTGGCGGGGGGAATCCTTGGTGGGTCGGACTTTATCCGGACATCTTACGAGGGGACCTATTACCGCCCTTTTTTTGGCAAGTTGGTCGGAGCGCTTCATGGCGAAATTCACTGGGCTGATGCATACGCGGGGGACACCCTTCCCGCATTTGAGCGTTATTTTATGGGGGGTCCCACTAGCCTGAGGGGATACACCGTAAAGAATGTCGGGCCCAGAGATGCCTCAGGAGACCCGGTTGGAGGGAACCAGTCCCTGTTGTTCAATGCTGAGGTTCAATATCCGTTCACCAAGGGACTGCGCGGATTTCTCTTTTATGACCGGGGCAATGTGTTTGGTACAGGTTCTGATACCACGACAACGGACACGACTTGGAGTTTGTCAAAAATGAGAGACAGCATAGGGGTAGGGGCACGTTTTATGAGTCCTTTCGGTCCGGTCGGTTTCGCTTACGGTATCAAGCTGGACCAGGTCGAAGGTGAAGAAGTGGGCGAATTTCACTTTACTGCAGGCAGTGCATTCTAATTTATAACCTCTAAAGAGGGTTGGATTCATGTTTACCAGATTTTCTCGATTGTGGCTTTTGCCGGTTTTGTTTTCCTTTACTGCAGTATTCCTCCTGCTCGCGCAACCGGCTCCTAGCTTTGCAAGGGATTTGCGCGTTGGGGTTATCGACATTCAGAAGGCCGTTTCTGGAACCAAGGAGTGGAAAAAAGAGTTTCTTTCCTTCAAGGCAACCTTCAATAGGGAAAAAAAGCTCATTTCTAAAAAAGAAGAGCAACTTAAAAAAATGATCGAAAACCTCAAAAAACAGGGCATGGTACTTAATTCTGAGCTGAAAAAGAAAAAAGAGGAGGAGGTTCTTAAAAAGAAACGCGAATTCGAGCGATATGTCCAGGATAGAAACGAAGATCTTGCAAAAAAGGAAAAAGAGATCACCAATCGGATCCTTAGGAAAATGGCAGATGTTATTAATAAAATCGGCAAAGAAAAGAATTTCACTATGATCCTTGAAAAAAAGGGCGGTCTCTACTTTGATAATTCAGTCGATCTTACG
>Ga0207990_1000309_pt1 | contig 28747 bp, 36 predicted proteins | sample ETNtaG_8_FD_185780 | JGI IMG/M metagenome (GOLD analysis project Ga0207990, IMG submission 185780) | Marine microbial and viral communities from oxygen minimum zone, Eastern Pacific Ocean - ETNP201406SV75 (SPAdes) (version 2) | ecosystem: Environmental > Aquatic > Marine > Oceanic ...
AATCAGTCCTGAATTAGTTGGAAGAAAAAGATGGCTTCAAGTTGGAAAACATGCAGGGATTCATGGAATGAATGCAATGCTTGCTGAATATGGTGTAAAACCAACTGAAGAACAATCAAAGCAGATTTTAGATAAAGTCAAAGTAATTGGTGATCAAGGAAAACAACTCACTGATGTGGAATTACTCTCAATTGCAAGTGACATAATGGGTGAAAAAGATCTTAAGAGAATTGTTCAATTAACTGGATTTTCAGTATCTACTGGAATTGGAACAATGCCATATGCATTTGTGAAATTAAATATTGATGGCGAGGATCATGTTGGAACTGATTATGGTGTAGGTCCAGTTGATGCTGCATTAAATGCAATTCAAAAAATTACGGGAAAACTTTCTGAAATTAGAATCAAAGATTATGGTTTGGCTTCAATTTCAGGTGGCTCTGGTGCATTATGTGAGGTAACAGTAAAGGTTGAGGATGCACTAGGTAACAAAGTATCTGCAAAATCCGTTGGAGAAGATATTGTAACTACATCTGTAAAGGCAGTAATTGATGCAATAAATCGAATAATGCTCAAAAAACTCCTTCAAGAAAAACAACTAAACTGATTATTTTTATCTCTGATATTGATAATTTTAAGTTCAGGATTGTGTTTTATTTCATCTGCAATTGTGCCCAGAAAAATCTTCTTGAAAAACTAACAATTAAAATCCCTCAATAATTTCTCATATTCATGTACAAAATCTCATTAATTACTGGGGATGGAATTGGTCCTGAATTATCTGAATCTGCAATTTCTGTATTAAACACAATTAATGAAAAATTTGATTTAAAATTTGAAATTTCAAAATTAGTTGCTGGTGATGAGGCGCTTGAAAAAACAGGTAAAGCATTGCCTGATGATGTAGTTGATGCCATTAAACAATCTGATGTATGTCTTAAAGCCCCAGTTGGTGAAAGTGCGGCTGATGTAATTGTAGTGTTGAGACGAATGCTTGATCTTTATGCAAATATTCGACCTTCAAAATCATATCCTCACATGCCTGCATTACGTGATGATATTGATATGGTAATTGTACGAGAAAACACTGAAGATCTTTACACTGGAAAAGAATTTAGTTTGGGAAATTCTGCAGTAGCTTTGAGAATTATTTCAGAAGATGCATCGAAAAGAATTGCAAAATATGCATTTGAAACTGCAAAACAACGTAACTCTATGAAAAAAGTAACATGTGTTCATAAATCAAATGTAATGAGGATTACTGATGGATTGTTTGCAAAAGCATGTACTGACGTCTCAAAAGATTACCCTGATATTGAATTTGAAGAAATGTATGTAGATGCATGTGCTATGAATTTAATCCGTCAACCTGAAAAATTTGATGTGATTGTTACTACCAATTTGTTTGGTGATATTTTGTCTGATGAATCTTCTCAAGTTGTAGGTGGATTGGGGATGGCACCTGCTGCAAATATGGGTGATGACTTTGCATTATTTGAACCCGTTCATGGGGCTGCATTTGATATTGCAGGACAAAACATTGCAAATCCTTCATCATTCTTACTTTCAATTAGGATGATGCTTGATTGGCTTGGTGCAAAATATAATGATCCAAAATGTTTTGAAGTGGCAAAAAAATTAGAATCAACAATATTTGATTTGGTCAAATCTGGTGTAAAGACTAAAGATATCGGTGGCGATAAAACTACCACTGAGTTTACAAAATACATTACTGATAACCTATGATAATTATCAATTTTTATTAGATGGATTTTTTATCATATTTTAAATGGTCAAATGTTGTATATGTAAAATTGCTGAAGGCAAATTGAAAATTTCTGATGGAAATCCCCAATACAAAGGGAAACCAATTTGTAAAGAATGTCAGGGATATAGAAAACTTTTGAAAGAAACAAAATAATTATTCTGATTTCTTAGTTTTATTTTTTTCAGCCCATTTCTCATACATATCAATTAATTCGTCTACATCTTGCCCATCTTCAGAATAAGTGACAATTACTCCGAACGTTCCTTTTTTATCATGGCCACGTGCAAAATATCCCCAAAATGAGTCTGGTAGTTTTTGAAAACTGTTTGAATCATGTGACACACCGATGAGATTATTTCCAATTACTTCTACTACTTTTTTTGCATCTTCTTGCTCAATCATAGTTTAAGGAAATGTCTATTGCAATAAAAATCTGAATTAACGATGTGCATTTACTCATTAATTGCTAAAATGCACATTTTTAATGAATTGTGCTAGTCTGGAATTTTATCATATGCTGCTGAATAATTTTTTAATGTGATTTATCGCCACATTGAAAACTATTATCTGGATTTGCCATCATTAATTGCCATAATTCATCCATTGTGAACCCTGCTTTTTCCATGGCACATTTTAGACAATATCGTTCCTCCGTAGATTCTGGATTCTCGATATAGTTTTCCTCGCCTAATACACAAACTTGACAATTTGTACCTGAACAAGTGTATTGTTCTAGGTGTTTTTCACAATTACAAGTCATCATTTTGTATATTTTTGAATAAGTTTTTCAATGTTTAGTTGATAATTTTGATTTTTAAAAATGATATCTTTATGGTCTTAATCTATCTGGGTCTCTTGGATACAAAACCACTTCACGGACATTATCGATTCCGATAAGTGTAGTCATTAATCTATCTAAACCCATTCCCCAACCTGAATGAGGAGGCATTCCCCAATCAAATGTTTTAAGATGGTCAGTAAATTGTGCAGGATCTAAATCTTGTTCTTTTAATCTTGATTTCAATAATTCTGAATCATGAAGTCTAGTTCCACCTGATGATAATTCTAGATATCCATATTGTAAATCAAATGAACGTGATAAAGTTGCATCTTCATCTTTTTCTCTAATGTAAAATGGTTTTAATTTCATTGGCCAGTCAATTAAAAAGTAAAATCCCGGATGATTATTTCCAATTATTCTGAGATGGGAATCCAGTAAATCATCTCCGAATTCTATTTTTTCTCCTGCTTGTTTTAATTCCTCAATACATTGATTGTATGTGATTCGCTCAAATGGGGATGTTGGAATATCTATAGTATGTTCAATCATCTCTTGCTCTTTTTTACAATTCTGAGATACGAATTTGTATACGTCTATAATTAGTGATTCTAATACATCCATTACATCTGTGTAGTCCATAAATGCAGCTTCAATGTCAATACTTGTGAATTCTGTTAAGTGTCTACCAGTATGTGAATTTTCTGCTCTGTAAAAATTTGAAATTTCAAATACTCTTTCCAATCCTATTGTCATTTGTTCTTTGTATAGTTGTGGGCTTTGAGCAAGATATGCTGTATCTCCAAAATAGTCTAATGAAAAAAGATCTGCACCTCCTTCACTTGCACTACCGATTATTTTTGGTGTTGTAATTTCTATGAATTTTTTTTCTGCAAGTGTTTTACGTAATGATTGCAATACATGATGTCTTAATTTAAAAATTGAAGCTGTTTTTTGATTTCTCATATCAAGTGCACGGTGGTTTAATCTTGTATCGATATTACTTTCCAGCCTACCGATAGGATCAACTGGTAATGGATGAATTGCTTTTCCTAAAACTGTTATCTCTTCTGCTTTTACTTCAAATGCAAAATCTCTTGCCTTTGTTTCTTGTACTATTCCTTTGATACTTACAACACTTTGACGATTGATTTCTCCCAAATTGTCATTGAGTTCTCCTTTAACGATCACTTGAGAAATTCCTGAAACATCACGTAATGTGATAAATGACATTTTTCCTAATTTTCGCAGATCTTCAATCCATCCGCCTAAAACTACCTGTTTTCCAATTAATTCTTCATTTAATTCTGAAATATCATGCGTTTTACCAAAAACCATCTTCTTTACCTACCTACTATCCTCAAATTCTATCTCAATGTCAAGGTTTCGGGCATTTTTAACAATTTCAACCACTTTTTTAGTATCTATTGGAAATTTTGGTGTCCATTTGCCTGAGATTACTGCCTTTGTCTTTTGAACTCCTCCTGGTGCCCAAACTGAATTAATTGATAAAATCTTTGTTGGGAAAAACAAGTCTTCAATGAATTTTTTATCTGTCTCGTCTGCCTCTACGAGCCAAATCTTACTTTCAAATTGTTCTTGAAGAATTCTGTAAATGGTTCTGCTTTGTCTGATTTTTAGGATGTCTTTTTTATCTAATGCAAGAATCATGTTCCCTTCAAATTCTTTACCTGAAAAAAGAGTAAATTCTTCAACTTCTTTATTTGATTTTGCGATTTTTGCAAGAACAATTGATGAATCTACATCTGACTGTGAAAGAATACCTGATTCTACCTTTCCTTCACATTGTGGACAAAGAACAGCATTTTTTGCATCAAAACTACAAATTGGAAGTTTCATTTAACTCGACTTTTATCATTCTGATAATGTTGTTTATATCCCTTAGTGCAAAATAAAAATTCTAGTTGGGTCCTCAAAAGATATGGTATTTTTAGAAGTAAACGGATTATCTTCAAAATATTCTTCATCAAAAGGAGATGTGTATGCAGTTGATGATGTTGATTTTTCATTAGAAAATAATGAATCTATTGGAATAGCTGGTGAAAGTGCATGTGGAAAAAGTACATTGGGATTATCTATTATTCGAATGCTTTTAGGGGGTAAAACTGATGGGGAAATTTCTTTTCAGGGTGAATCTATTTTAGATATATCTGAGTCTGAGTTTGACAAAAAATTCAGATGGAAAAAAATTTCTATGATTTTTCAAGGTGCTATGAATTCTCTAGACCCTGTTTTTACAATCAATGAACAATTTATTGAAATTTTAGCTCAACATAATTTTGATGGTGATTTTACACAAGTCATTCAAAAAACAATAAATTCCGTAAAACTAGATAATCATGTTTTAAAAAAATATCCTCATGAATTAAGCGGAGGGATGAAGCAAAGAGTGATTATTGCCATGGCCTTACTTTTGAAACCAAAATTTGTAATTGCTGATGAGCCTACTACTGCACTTGATGTTTTAATTCAAGCACAAATTGTGAATTTACTCAAAAATCTCAAAAAAGATGGAATGTCTTTCATGTTAATCACTCACGATTTAGCCGTATTATCTGAAATCGCAGATAAAATTGGAATTATGTATGGTGGACATATGGTTGAATTTGGTTCTTCGGAAGATATTTACAAAAATCCAAAACATCCCTATACTCAAGGACTTTTGGAATCCATCCCTACTTTGAAAGGAAATCCTCCAAAATACATTCCAGGAATCCCTCCAAGTTTACTTGATGTTCCGACTCAGTGTCGATTTATAGATCGTTGTCCTCTAGTTGTAGAAAAATGTACCACACTGCCACCAAAATTCAAAACTCAAACTGGATATGTTAGATGTTGGTTGTATGAAGATAAAGAATAATTTATTTTGAGTTTAGGAATTCATCGTCTATTTTTTTGAGATACACTTTCTGAATTTGTGTTATTTCTCTTTGTGTGATATTTTTACAAATCATTTTTGCATATTTTTCTAAATCTTGGTTTTGTTGAATATTTTCAAATGCCTCAATTTTTTTAAATGACTCTTGTTCAAACTTCATTATATTTTTTAATTCATTACTTATTTCTTCTAAATTCATTTTTTCATAATCTTTTGAATTTGATTTTCTAAAACTAATTTCATCAATTAATTTTGTAATCTCATCCGATTCTTGCATGTGTAAATTGTGTAAACTGAATACCAATAAATTAATTCTGATTATTTTTTTTATGTTCTAAAATATGTTTCAACCCTTCTGACATGCTAAGTACATCTAAATCAATTCCACAATAAGGACATTTCAAATTAATTCAATGATTATGAGTGTTTTTTTACTATTGGTAGACAAGAATCAATAATTCTTAACATTTCTGATCTAATTACTTTTTTATCTATTGATACCCATACTCTTGATTTTTTAATAGCAAATGAAATTGTTTGAACTTTCTTTCTTTCTTCCCATACGAATTCAACTTCGCCTAAATTCTTATCAAAAAATCCCTCAAGATCTGAATTCATAGCAATATGTGAAAACTGAAATTGCGAATTTTTATGATTTAATAGCGGTATCAGATCTTGTCTTCTTCTGTATGCGTTTAATTCACCACTCTCTCCAATCACGCCTACAAATCTGATAAATGGACTAATTGCTGTAATTGCCTCACAAATATGTTCTAGGTCTTTTTTTGACATCTAAATAATCTGAAAAAAGATGATATTTTAATGATTATCTTGAATTTTTATATGTTAAAACGTCATTCTTGATCTTCTAAATACAATTCAATTAACTTTGTTTTAAAATATTGATCCTAACCCTGCCACCACTACTATTGTCTTTAGTGCCTTCCCTGAAATCATAAATATTGTAAATTTAGAAAATTTCATTTTTCTTGCACCTGCAGAAATTAAAACTAGATCTCCTATTACTGGTATCCACGAAGCAAAAAATATTGCACTCCACCCAAACTTATCTAAAATTTTATGACTTTTTTTATGTCCGTAATCTTTGTGTTTATTTTTTTTAAATTTATTAAATATTCTATTTCCTCCAATTCCTATTGCATAATTAAAAACTCCTCCAATAGTTGAACCTACCATTAGTGCTATTGCCACCAAAAAAATATTTTCACCACCCATCAACAATGCTGATGTCAAAATTTCTGTAGGTATTGGTAATGCAGTTGCTGATAATAATGAATTTATGAATAATCCTATGATTCCATATTCTTGAAATGTATTATTAGCTAAAACCTCCTGTACTTGCTGATAGTATTCCATGAATAACTCATAACTCATCTTTTTTTCTTCCTATTCACCATGGATTAAACATATCCATTACAAATTAATTCTCTTGGTAGTTTCATCTGTCCCCCTCTATTTTTTAAAAAAATCTTCATTTTTATTAAATATGGTATATCTTTAATTTACTTCATGGATTTTACTGATATTTTTCCATTTGCTGTGGGTGATGGATATCTAATATTGACTCTTGTGAGTTTTTTTGGTTCTCTTGTCCCTTTTGTGCCTCTGCCTGGTTTTTTGTTGCTAGCTACGATGTCCATTGGTAATCAATATGATTTACATATCTTAGCATTAATTTCTGCAGTTTCAGCTACTGCCGCAAAACAAATTATATTTTTTGTTAGTTTTAAAGGTAGAAGAATAATTGGTGAAAAAACTAGAAAACGAATGCGTCCTTTTGAAAGATTAGTTAAAAAATATGGTGCAGCAGCAGCATTTGTTGCAGCTGCAACTCCTATACCTGACGATATTATTTTTGTTCCTCTAGGATTGGCAAAATATAATCCAAAAAAATTTTTCATTTCAACTCTTGCTGGGAAAATTGTTCTTAGTTATTCTATAGTTTTTCTTTATCATTATTTGGGATTATCTTTAATTGAACCACTTGTAAAAGATCTTGATAGTGCAACTCCTGTCTATATTGGAATAATTATTTTTGGTGTTATGATGACTGTAGTAATTGTTTTACTCTTAAGATTAGATTGGGCTAGAATACTTGGAAAATTTTTACCTTGGACTCTGGATGAAAATAACAAAGATTAGTTTTTAATATTAATTTTAAAATTCCATAATTTTTCTGTTGATTTTTTAATTCCTATTCTTGATGTAGATGAAATTTTATTTGGTTTGATGCCATTTGTTATGAACAATTTTGAATTTTTTGTTAAATCTATTCCGTATTGTTCTTTTGTAATTTCCAATGCTTGAGCTAATTTTGCAGGGCCGTTTGTTAGATTTTTTAAATCTGAAATTTTTCGATTTTCTATCATTATTTCAATTCCTTTTTCAGGTTCAATTGCTCTAATCAGGACTGCTCCTGCTTTAGTTTTTGGATGTCTTGCAACTACATTGAAACAATAATGCATTCCATAAGTAAAATAAACATAAGCTATTCCGACATCGCCGAACATTACTTTATTCCTTTCAGTCATATTTGTAAATGCGTGACTAGCAGGATCATCTTTGTGCCTATATGCTTCAGTTTCTGTGATAATTCCTGAAATTACCTTATTTCCAATTCTTCTGACAATCTTTTTTCCTAGCAGATTTTTTGCAACTGATACTGTATTTTCTGAATAAAATTTTCTAGGAAGACTGTTCAATGTCTATTAAAATTTCATTATTGTTTTTTAATTCTTTGATTAATTCAAATAGTTTTGTAATATCTTCATTTAACACATCAATTAATTTTTGATTGTAAATTGTTGCAGCTGGATGAATTGTAATAAAATACAATTGATTATTTTTTCTTATTATTTTTCCTCTGAATTTTGTAATTTCAGAACCTCCTAAAATTGAATTAAATGCAGTATTGCCTAAAACACAAATAATTTTTGGTTTGATTATTGAAATTTCTTCTTTTAGATATTCTTGACATGTACTTCTTTCATCTGTATTGGGGACTCTATTGTTTGGTGGTCTGCATTTGACAATGTTTGTAATGTAAACATCATCTCTTGAAATTCCTGCCATTTCTAGTGCCAAATTCAGTCTTTTTCCAGCAGCTCCGATAAATGGCTCTCCATGTTTGTCCTCATTTCTTCCTGGGGCTTCTCCCACAAAAATTACATCCGATTTGAAATTCCCTTTGCCTGGAACTGAATTAGTCCTTGTTTTGTGAAGTTCACACTTTGTACATTCTATAACATTTTGTTTAATTTGTTCTAGTATTTTCTTCATTTTTCAATTCACACTTTTTACTGTTGCATGCCCTCTAATTGTTGGTCCGCCATTACCCATAATCATTGATTGCATAGGATCCCCTTTTCCACAATTGGTAATTGGTCTTACTGTGAAGTCATTTCCACACGCATCAATTGATTCAAAAAATTCTGGAGCATTACCAATTACTATAACATCTCTTAACAAATCTGTGATTTCCCCCTTTTCAATTTTTTGTGCATATTGACAAGAAATACTCCAGTTATGGCGTTTCATGTCAATTGATGGTATCTTCATATCTGAAATCAAATACCCTGTTTTTACCTCTTTAATCATTTCATCAACATCCCAACTTCCATTTCCAATACATGTGCATGCCATACGAATTAATGGCATGAATCTGTAGTTTGTTGATCTCATATTTCCTGTAGGGGATGTATTGAAGATTTGTGCCGTTTCTCTATTTTGCATATGATTTTTTAAAATTCCTTCTTCCACAAGGCTTGTTTTTTTAGTTTTCACCCCTTCATCATCATAATAGTACCATCCTAAACTTTCTTTGATTGTAGGATCATCAAATACGTTTAATTCTTTTGAACCTATTTTTTCTCCAATTTTTCCTTTCCACCATGCACCTCCTGCCCATGCCATTTCTTTTCCCAGAACTCTGTCTGCTTCGGAAGGATGTCCTAAAATTTCATGTGTTAACAATGATACAAAATCTGGATTCATTACCACTGTACTTTTTTCTTCATTTGCAGGTTTTGCATCAATTAGTTGTGATGCTCTTGACGAAATTTCTTCTGCTTTGGAATATATCGTGTTTGTAATTTGTTCCATTCCGCCTCGTCCTCCCTCTGTGGCATTAACTGATTGTGTAATTCCTGATTCATGAGCTATTGCAATCATTTCTGCTATGACATCTGTAAAATTTTGTAAGATTTCTGAACCTTCACTATTTACAAAATATTTTGAATTAGTTGTATATTGTGAATTAATAATTGATTTAATGATTCTTGATGTTTTTGAAATTGTTTTACTACACTCTAATCCAATTTTTATCAATTCTTCTAATCCTGGATTTTTTAAAACTGGAAAATCTATTTTCATTTTTGCATTAGAGTTTGGGTAAAAATCAATTTCATTTTTTTTATCTTTTCCATAATGTATTGAATTTCTAATTGTATCGTCAACTATTTTTTTAATTTCTTCAAATGATTTAGGGTCTGTAATTGATGAAAAACTCCATACACCATTTTTAATTAGTCTGATTCCTATTCCTCTATCGCTGGTTGTTTTGACATGCTCTATTTCCTGATTCTCTATTAACACTGATTTTTTTTCTTGATATTCTGCTCTTACATCGCAATATTGTGCTCCTGCATCTGTTGCAAATTTGACTGCCTTATCGGCAAATTCTTGCAGGTTTGAATCCATAATTTATTAAAATTGAAGAGATTCGTATATCTTCTGTTATCTATTGATTTGAAATTGCAGGCATGGTGAAATAATACTCATCTTCAAAATCATAGTCTACGACTCCTTTTTTTCTTAAAAATTCAAAATATTTTGTGCAGTTTCTGTAAAATTGCTTATTATATTCACTCATGTTTTTCTTGTAAATTTTTACTTTTTTTTCAGAGAGTGAGCAAGTTTAGTTCTGAGGGTTTGTTTTCTTTAAGTAATTTTATTTGATGATTTTACCCCTAATGTGATTTCAAAATATCTTTCATTGATAATACTGAATAGACATTGTTTGATATGAAAAGCTCAAGTATACCTCTTAGTTTTCCATAATGTGAATAAAACTTTAGAGTTATCTGAAATATCACATTCTGAATGGCTATCCTTGAATCAATTTTTTCATGAAATTAAACAGATTGATTCCCAATGTGTTTCTGTTTACTATCCCTATGGAAAAGGGGATGAAACTATCTCTTTACTGCGCGAAACTAAGAGAAGAGAGCCATTTGAAAAAATAGAATTAAAAATTGAAAAAACAATAAAACAACTCAAAGAAAATCCTATTTCTAAAGGCAAGTTTACAAAAACTCTCTGTATTTTTGGTTGGATAAAAAATGATAAAATCCATATAAAAAAAATTGGAACATCTAAAAAATTACCGTATATCTATATGACAAGTAAAAAACCATATCTTAAACCATTTTCAGATATTCTCAAAATCAATCATAATGTTTTACTTGTAACCCTTGATCAAAAAACTGCAAGAATACAAAAATTTCACGGTAACCAAATAGTTCAAGAATCAAAACTCCGAATTGACTTACAAGGAAGACATAGAAAAGGTGGGCAGAGTCAAGGTAGATTTCTAAGGGCAAGACAAACCAAAATTCATGTTTTTTTTAAGAACGTTGCAAAGAAAATCAAAACAATGGATGGGGGTTCCGAGTTATTATTGTTAGGTGGAATTGGGCATGCAAAAACAGAATTTTATGATGAACTTGATTCAGAATTTGTAAAAAAATGTAGATTTGTAGAAACCCTGTCTTTTTCTACATCAATTAATGATATTCATAAAAAAATCATTCATCATCTGTATGAACATAGACGAAAACATGTTGTAGAAATCATTCAAAAATATGAAAAACTTGTTAAAGCAGGATTAACTGCAAAAAGAAATAATGTTATTTTCAAGGCATTAAAAATTGGAGCAGTAGATACACTAATTGTCTCAGTAAATTACCACACTAATTCACAATTCAAAAATATTCTTAAAATGATGGAAATGGCAAAAAATACATCAGCAAAAATTGAGTTTGTGTCCTCCCCTAAAATTATCAAAACATTAGAGATTAATGATTCAGTTTTAGCCATACTCAGATACAAAATAAAATAGATTCAACCTGTGGATTTTATCTAATATGTCCCTGTTAGAAAATTAATTAGGGCATACATAATTCAAAATAGATAGTAACATTGTCAAAAATTGTTGTTGATACTAGTGTGATTATTAATGGTCAATTAATTGCACGTATAGAGGCCGGTTCCATACGAAATTCTGAAATTATTATTCCTCAGGCTGTATTTGATGAGTTACAATCCCAAGCATCTGGCAAAAAAGAACAAGGGTTTGTGGGATTAGAAAAAATCAAAAAACTAAAAGAATTATCTGGTAGCTTTGGATTAGATGTAGTTACAAAAGGAAACCATCCTTCTAATGATGATATTAAATTTGCATCTAGTGGTCGAATTGATGCACTCATTACAGATGTGGCAAAACAAAATGATGCGATTCTTTACACTTCTGATAAAGTACAATATTTAGTTGCACAGGCAAAAGATGTAGAATCCATCTTTCTTAAACCCGAAATTAAACATGAATCATTAGAATTCTTAAAATTTTTTGACGAACAAACAATGAGTATTCATCTTAAAGAAAATCAACATCCTTTGGGAAAAAGAGGTAAACCTGGTAGTTTTTCGTTAACTACACTTGGTGATGAAGTTCTTTCACGAGATTATTTGGAGATGATCTCCACTCAAATATTTGACGTTACTCGAATCTCTGATTCTAGTACTGTTGAAATTTCAAAAAATGGTGCATCTGTAATTCAACACGATGATTATAGAATTGCTATTACACATCCTCCATTTTCAGAATCCTTTGAAATTACTATTGTCCATCCAATTGTAAAGTTGTCTTTAGATGATTATTCAATTTCTGAAAAATTAATGGAGCGTTTTTCTGATAGAGCTGAAGGTATTCTAATTTCTGGTGCCCCTGGTTCTGGAAAAAGTACTTTGGCCTCGGGTCTTGCAAATTTTTACCACTCTGGTGGAAAAATTGTTAAAACATTTGAATCTCCACGTGATTTACAAGTTAATTCTGGAATTACTCAATATAGTAAATTAGATGGAAGTTTTGATAATACTGCAGATATTTTATTATTGGTTCGCCCTGATTATACCATTTTTGATGAAGTAAGGCGCAGAGAAGATTTTAGAACTTTTGCTGATTTACGATTAACTGGAGTTGGAATGGTTGGGGTGGTTCATGCAAACTCTCCATTGGATGCAATTCAGCGATTTATTGGAAAAATTGAACTTGGAATAATTCCTAATGTTTTGGATACTGTGGTATTTGTAAAAGATGGACAAATTGAAAAAGTCTATGATTTGGAATTAAAGGTAAAAGTGCCTACTGGAATGACTGAATCTGATTTAGCAAGACCTGTTATTGAAATAAGAAATTTTGAAGATAATGTATTGGAACATGAAATCTATACATTTGGAGAAGAAAATGTAATTGTCCCTGTTGCAAAAAGAGTTCAAAAAGTTGGAATAGAAAAACTTGCAGAAGAAAAAATCAAGGATACTTTCAAAAGATATGATCCTCGTGCACAAGTTGAAATTTTATCTGATAATAGAGTTAAAGTGATAGTTGATGAACAATACATTCCATCTATAATTGGTAGAGGCGGGTCAAACATTAGTGAAATTGAAAAATATCTTCAAATTCATGTTGATGTTGTTCAAAAAGATTCTGAAACTCAAAATAATTCTCATGATTTACCCTTTACTTTTTCAGAATCAAAGACCTCATTACTTCTAACTGTTGATAGGGAATTCACTTCTATGCATGCTGATGTTCATGTTGATGGCAAATATGTGACATCTGTAAGAATTGGGAAGAAAGGTCAAATTAAAATTCCTAAACGTTCTGATACTGCAAGAAATCTTTTACAGATTGCTTCATCTCAAAATGATATTCAATTATTTCTTAAAGATTTTTAATTTGTCAATTCTGATTACTTAAATTACTATTCCATACCTAGGAATTGAAATTTTCAGAATAATTAAGTAGTCAAACAAAGTATTCTAAAAAAATGGAAAAAAAATGTCTTTGCTGTGGGCGAGTCTTTCAATCTACAACAAACAAATGTTGTAATGACACTTGCATTGAATGCCATGTCAATCCAACTGTAAATTGTCCAAATGCTTAAGAAAAACTTTCAACAAAAAGTACCCCGATTACAATTTATCAAATGACATCAATACTCTTAAGTTGATAGAAAATTTAGTAGTTTATTGAATAAACGACGCGTTGGTTTGGCTTTACTAATTTCATCAACTATTGTTGGAATTATTGCTGTAGGTTTTCCATGTACTGAGAATACATGTGATGCGGTACTACCACTTTTAGTAATCAGTGGTGTTGGATTTGTTAGCAGTATATTTCTACTAAATTACAAGGCAAAACATTCTAAGCGTGATAAAAGTAAATTCAGCAGAACTAATGATAAAGCCTGGGATAATTGATTATCATTCATCTAATACATCTTCAATTGTAGATTTCAAATAACTGGAAAAGAGATTTTGATTCTAGACAAAGACATAATGTGTCGATTTAGATTGATCAGAGATTTTTAAAATTATCAATTATCTTTGGGTTTGCTTTTAGAAATGTGATGAATTTCCTTAATTGTTTAATTGTTTTTGGATTAAGATGATGTTCAATCCCTTCTGTATCTTGATTTGCAGTATCATACCCTACTCCTAAAATTTCAAAAAATTCAAGTAAAATTCCATGTTTTTGTCTTATGCCTGCTGCAACTTGTGATCCTTTACTTGTCAAATTAATTCCATGATATTTTTCATATTCTAAAAACCCGTTCTCATCTAATTTTTGAAGCATACTAGTTACACTTGGTGCTTTAACATTCATGTATCTTGAAATATCCAGTGTTGTTGCATATCCTTTCAAATCTACTAATTCTGATATGATCTCTAGATAATCCTCCATTCTTGTGCTAAAACGAATTCTTTCTGACTGATGAGCTGCTTTGATTGAATCTAGTCTTTTAGAATTTTTATCTTTCATGTGTTCTTTGTTTTTGAAGTAATTCTAGTATAATTGAGTGTCTCTTTCTCCATTTTTTGTTATCCTTTGTTGACTTGACAGTGATTGTTATTGATCTTTGAATCTTAACTATTTTTTTTTAAATTTGAATGTAGAATGAATGATCCTTTAAAGGCACGACTAGACAAATTAAGAAAAATATCTGAATCTACTAAACGTAGAGCAAATTTGTATTCTGATATTGCACAAATGGATAGTTCTCAAACTGCTAGCTCGTTAGGTTCTCTTCAAAAAGCACCTGCTCCTGGAAAAAAACTCCAAAAAATTGGTTTTTTGATGTTATGGGTACCTGAACCCACTGGAATTACTTGTGCAATTGGTGGCCCAATGATTGTTGCTGGACGTTATCTTGATAAAAAATACAATGGTGCCACAATTCATGATATTGGCAAGGCCACCAAAAACACTATGTCCTCAATTAATGATTTTAAAACAACTGTGATGTAACTATCTTAGTTTTTAAAAGGATTAAAGATATACCAATCTGTGACAACTAGAACTCAAGCACTAGTTCCGATTTTCATTGCGGCAGTAATTATTGGTGTTGTTGGTTTAATGTCTATTCCAAGTGAAAGTAAATTAGAATCAGTTGAGTTTCCTAGAGGCACAATAATGATTGATGATGTTCCGCTTGAAGTTCAAATTGCAGATACTGAACCAAGACGTGTACGTGGTCTGATGTTTCAAGATCAACTTCCATATGATCAAGGGATGATTTTTGTTTTTGATAAACCTGGACTTTATTCACTTTGGATGTTGAATATGCAATTCCCTCTTGATATGATGTGGTTTGATGAAGAAGGAAAAATTGTTCATATTGAAAAAGATGTCCCTCCATGCAAAACCCCTTTGGAGATTGCTAGTTGTCAAAGTATTGTACCTGAAGGACAAGCAGTTTATGTTCTTGAAGTGACATCTGGATTTGTTACACAAAACAATGTTACTATGGATTCTATTCTAAGAATAATCTCAATTTAGAAGCCTTAAATTTTAAAAAAAAAGCTAAGATTCGATGATTGATCAACTCTGGTTAATTCTTTTAGGATTTGCCGCAGGCATTTTAGGTTCTATGATAGGGCTAGGTGGTGGGATTATAGTAGTTCCAGTATTGACTTTTTTAGGATTCCCTCCTACTGTTGCTGCAAGTAACAGTCTATTTGCAGCATTGAGTAATGCTATTGCATCAACAATATCTTATTCTAAACAAAAAAGAATTGAATTTTCGTTAGGTTTAAAGCTTGGATTGTTAACCGTCCCTGGAACTGTTTTAGGGGCTGTTATTTCATCTGATGTCTCTTCTGAAATCTTTAAAATTTTATTTGGAATAATCTTAGTGTTTTCAGCAGCTTATATTTTTCTTAGAAAAAAATTAGAGACAAAAGAAAAAACATTATCTAAACAAATGATAGTTTTTGCAATAGGTGCAAGTTTTTTTGCGGGAATTGTTTCTTCCTTTTTCGGAATTGGTGGTGGAATAATCTTTGTTCCTTTGATGGTTGTAGGAATGGGAATGGCTATGAAAAGAGCTGCTCCAACTTCTCAATTAATTTTATTATTTGCATCATTGTCTGGGGTTATTGTGCATAGTATTTTGGGACATCCTGATTTCCTTCAAGCTGGCTTATTGGCAATTGGTTCATTTTTTGGTGGATTAGTTGGAGCACGATTATCTTTAGAGATAAAAGAAAGATATTTGCAAATTTTAATTTCAGTTGTAATTTTAATTGCTGCTGGAAAATTATTTATTGATTCACTTTCTGGAAATTCTGGATTTTTTAGTTTTTAGCCACAAATTATTTTTCATCCTTTTATAGATATTTTGTAATGAAAATTGTTCATTGGATCTTTTGATCTGATAGCGGAGGAGACACGTCGGCTCCTCTGTATATTAATAATTTAACGTGGTGGTTCTTTTTTAATTCTGTAAATATTCTTCTTTGATATGATTATTTTTTCATCATCTTGATCAGTTCCTTCAAAATCTATCATGACTTTCCCAAATTCTTCATCAATATCTTTTTTTTCTGAAACTGTAAATTTCAATTTTAACACTTGATCTGTGTAAAGTGGTTTAAGAAATCGTGTGTTTCTATTCTCCCATTCCTTATCACCGTCCGTTCCAAGAAAAATTATATCATTTCCATAGATCTGACTTAATCTTGTGAATTCTCCTTCCATTCTTGATAAAATTGCTCTTCCTGAAACTAGTTTTTGTTTTCCTTTCTGTTTTTCTTCTAAAAATGCATTTCTTACTCTTGAAAAATTCAAGTACTCTTCTAATTCTTTATCTGAAATACTGCATGTGGAAAAAAATGCGTCTCCAACTCTAAATTCTGAAAACTTTTTCAATTCTTATCTTGATTCATCAACACAAAACGTAACTTCAGATGATGAATTAGAATTATCTGATACGAGGAAATTAAATGCATCTGCAATTTTTTGATTATCTGGTTCTGCTCCTGAAACTGTACCTGAAAATATTGTAAACATTCTGATTTTTGATTTCAATACGTCACTTAATTCCTGATTTACGGTGGTTGTAAATGGTCTTAATGCACCTCTGAACACTTCCACTTGTGCTCTTTGAGTTCCTGTAACTTTTCTACCGATTGGTAAATCTGGACCTATAATCATAATTGCACCTTTTGCATCCTTGTATAATCGAGGGTCATCACTTCCGCCTGGAACAAATTGTTCTAATGCTCTTTGAGCCACGGTTGCAGGAGTTGAAATGAATTTTTCAGTTAATTCATCCCATTCTGCTCTGGATAATTCAGTTAATTTAGAAATTTCTGGTAGTTTTCCTGTAATGTGGATGACTCCTAGAATTTCTCCAATGTGTGTTTTAGCTGTGTTTAACCATTTTTGTACTTCTTCAGGATTTTTGATATCTACAACGTGGGAATGGAATTTTCCACTGATGTATTCTTGGAGATCTGTTGGTGTTGACTGTGAAATGAAACATGCTACTTTGCCGCCATTCTTTTCAATATGTTGTGCTAAAAATTCAACTCTTTCAGCATCTGTTTTATCAGTTGCATCAATTGTAAACACTACTGCTTTACCGGTAAAGTCTGGTTGGTGTACTCCTGGGGTTGAAGTTCCTATATGTGGTTTAACTGGATAAAATACTCTGTCTCCTGGAATTACTTTTCCATTTAGAATTTTTGCAATTTTATCATCACACAAATTGAGTACAGATTCTGCAACTTGCACCTGTTCTAGAAATTCTTGATTTGCAATCATATGTGAAGTATTATTTTGAACTTTTTCTGCAATTGTTTGGATTTTGTTTAATAGATTAGTAAATGTCTCATTTAGTTTTGCAACATCTTTTCCATTTGCTAACTTTGCAGCTGCTTTTGCAATCCCTTCTGTAATTATATTCTCATCTTCACCTAATAATGGAAGTAATTCTTTACTTGCCTCATTAACTTCTGTTGGAACTAAATCTTCAAATCCACTAACTCGCATAAATTCTGATGCTGCTTTTGGATAAACAGTTTTGTAAATTCTATCAGAATGTACTGGGCCAGGATTTGTTGCAATTGAAATGATTCCTTTATCTGTTAATTCCCATGACATTGCCTCGGCAAGTCTATTTTTTGCACCTTGTGAAGCAGTATATGGACTTCTAAATCTATATGGTCTTTGTTCTAATGGTCTTTCTTCAGTAAAGAATGTTGAAATCGTAATTATTTTTCCACCCTCTTTCATTACTTTTAGTGCCTGAACTGAACCCCAAAAAGTACCTGTTAGGTGAATTCCAATTGTACTTTTGAATTCTTCAAGAGGTGCATTTGCAAAACATGTGACAGGTCCTGAAACTCCTGCATTGTTAATAATATAATCTACATTGACATTGTCATTTTTTAGAGAATCAAACATTCCAGTCATTGCTGTTTCATCACTTACATCTACTCCTGAAAAAATCTCAACTGTTGCACCACTGTTGTTTTGAGCAATGATCTCTTCTAGCATTTTTGATGTTTCTTCTAATGGTTCTCTTCTTCTTCCAAGAATTATTACTCCTGCTCCATTCTCTACAAACTTTTTGGCAATGGCTTTTCCAATTCCTGTTCCACTACCTGTAATTAGAGCAATTTTACCTTGGAATTTTAACATTACAAAATAATCCCATCTTGTGTAATATTTAATTCGATTGATCTAAATGATGTTTTTCTTGATATCTTTATTTGTGGGTTTTATTGATGAATTATAATGCATGATACAGAATCTGATACATTTGTTTATCAAACATGGCCTGAAAAATTTAGTTCTATGTTAAATGAAATTGGAGTTTCTTCTGAATCTAATGAAATTGGAACTGATGATGTTGAAAAAGGTGATTATTACAGCCGATATTTTGCTCAAACTCCTAGAATGGTAACTAATCGTGGTAGTCTTATTGTTAAAAATTCTAATATTGACGTAATTCAAATTATTCAAAAGGGATAATCATGCAAGATCCAAATCCACTGCCTTGGGGCGCACAAGATAGATTTCAAGCACATTTCATAGTTAGAGTTGATCCTTTTCTTTGGGATGTTAAAAATTTCGTTGCCAAAACTAATCTTACTACTAAGGGACACTTTGGTGCAAAATCTATTGAAAAAGTTGAGTGGAATGGTTCTGGAAAATTAGCAATTAAACTAAATGAAGATGTTGAATTAAACGAGATAATTGCAAAACAATCTATTAAAAATGCCACAATCTATGTGGAGCCAACTGATGGTGCAGTACGAATAAGAGGTAAATGGGATAATCATATTGCTTTTGGAATTTCAAAAGAACTTTTTGAAATATACGATAAAATTGCTGGCCACATAAAATCTATCTAAGCTTTCCACCAATCTAAAGCAAGAAAATCAACGTGGTCTTTTCCTTTTGGAATTGCTAAAATGAATTGTTTTCTTACCGTGGTTGCCAATCTTCCTGCAAGTACTATCCCTGTTGCAGTAATTGATTCACTTCTGTTATACACTTGAATCAAAAATGGTGCATGATCAATACCTGGTCCCTTTTCATAAACTGCGAAATCACAACCAAATTTTATCCCTGGATTAATTATGTACCCTTTGTCTCTAAAATTTTTGTAAACTAAATATTTTTTATCAAATTCATGAACTTCTTTTTTACAAATTTCAATCATCTGTTCTATTGTTATTTTGTGTTTTTCTTTTGTAATACTGATTCTTTTATTTTCTAAAAGATACAATCCTTCAATCAAATCTAAAACTAATGGCACATCAATTTCTTCAATTTTTGGTTTTGGAATTCCTATTGGTTTTCCATAATATCCTTGACTGAAAAGTTTTTGTGAATCTTTAATACTCCAAACAATTAATCTATTTTCAATTAATTCACTTTTCATGATTTTTCTTAAACATTAAACGTATATGAATTCTCTAACCATCTTATTTTGATATTTAAAATAAAGTAAAAATTTGAATTGAATTTTTTTTGATTATAGGCTCAGTGCTAGTAATATGAAAGAATCTGAAACTCTTTGACATTTGTCTGCCATTTCTTCTATTCCTTCAATTACGTCTTTAATTAACATCAATTCTTTTGTGTTTGTCACTTCTGATAGAAGTTTTATTGTTGCTTCTCTGTATTTGATATCAATTTCCCTTTCAATTGTCTGTGTTTCTTGGGCTAATTCAATTGCATTTGCAGTGTTTGTATTAAGACTTCTAATAATTTCGTTTAGTTTGTAAACTTCGTCTACAACTAATCGAATCAATTCTGTGATATCCTTGTCAAGATTTGCACTTTTTAGAGTTGCTGGTTTTACGTTTGAGAGTTTGAATGAAATGCCTGTGATATATCCTGCTATTTCATCCATTGTGTATGCTGTGTTGAGGAGGTTTTCTCTATTCATGATTAACCCTCCTACATCTGCCACTTCTCGTGTAATTTTTCTTCTTAGATTTTCAACTTCTTCTTCTATTGTTGAAATTTGTTCTAAAGCATTCTTGATTCCTGTTTTCTCTTTTTTCATCATGAGATCAGGTAGTGTTGCAAGTTCTCTAGATGCATTTAGGATTCTATTGATTTCATCTTGTAAAACTGCGATAGCCTTTCTTTTTGCTTGAACTTCAAGCTCTCCGCTATACATAACAAAATGTCAATCATCTCAGGTAATTTAAATCCTCTATGCTTTTTGTTGTTTTTTGAGCATGATTACATCAAACTCTTATCATGTGCAACCTTTTTTTGCCCTTTGAATAGTGTAATTACTTCTTCGTTAGTTGATGCATCTTCAACTATTTTCTCAATTCTGATCTTTCCTGTAAACTTTGGAAATCTTAAAGCAAGACCTGCGTCTTTTCTAATTTTGTCTTTTGCTGCTTTATGAATTGGACTAAGTGTAATTTCTGATGCTACTACTTCGATAACTAATTCTGGGTCAAACCACACATCAGCCTCCATTTCACTGTCGATTCGAGGATTTTTTTTGATTGTAACTTTTGGATTTAAAATTTGATATAATTGATCTAAACTTTCATCTGTAAATCCTGTTCCGACTTTACAAATGCTTGTGAATCTATCTTCATCTTCATCATATGTTGCAAGTAATAATGTCCCATAGTTGCCTGTTCGTCTACCTTTTCCAAAATACCCTCCAATAACTACAAGATCTAAACTATCTCCTAATTCGTTTTGGTATTCTCGTTTTAGTTTTAGCCAATGGCTTCCTCTTGAACCTGCTTGATATGGTTTATCCAGCATTTTTAGCATCAGTCCTTCACTACCTGCATTGATACTATTTTCCATAACATCTTCTACTTCATTTACATTTTTGACTATGGCCATTGGAATGTATTTTACAAAGTTATCTTCTTTGACAATTTTTTCTAACTTTGCTCTTCTATCTTTATAATCCATATCCAAACAGCTTTTCCCATTACAATACAAAACATCAAATAAATTTACTGTGATAGGATATTGTGTAACTGCTTTTTCTATTTTGTATTTCCTTCGTCTATGCATTAATTCTTGAAATGGTAAAAACTCCCCTGTATTTTCATTAATTGCTACTGCTTCTGCTTCTAAAATTATATTGTCTGCCCGAATTGTTTTAGGAATTTTCTCAATGATATCTGGATAGTAACTTGAAATATTTTCAAGACTTCTAGAAAATAAAATTACTTTGTCTCCTTCAATATGTAATTGAACTCGTTCCCCATCTAATTTGTATTCTGCTGCAAATTCATCTCCAAATTTCTCTATAGCTTCTCCTTCACTCTTTACCCTGTCTGCTAACATTGGTCTAATTGGATTGAATAAAGTGATTTCAAATTCTTCAACTCCTTTGAGCCCTTTTGTGGAAATTGTTTCAGCAACTTTTCCTAAATCACTAGATACATTGTATGCATGTTGTAAAATTTTTCTATTTTCTTTATTTTCTGAAAATGTTATTGCTAATGCATCCATTACTGTATTTTCTGCAACTCCTAGTCTTAGAGTTCCTAGCAAAATCTTTAAAATGAATTTTGCTTCTAATGGGCTGGCATCATTTAGAAGACTTGAAATGTATTTAATTTTCATGTCTTGAGAACGTGCACCTTCTAATCTTGCAATTTTAAACAAAGTTTCATAGACTCTTTCTACAGTAATGTCTTCTACTAGAAACGTTGTTTGTGTTTTTTGTTTTAAAATTATTGATGCTGCGTGTCCCAAATCTCCTTCTATTCTATACTCTTCTTCGATTTTTTTAATTGGTATTCCTGACGATTTTGAAATTGCTCTTATTGCAAGTTTTTCCGCAACTCCTAACTCAATTCCTTCAAAGTCTGGTCTTAATTTTCCTTGAAGTAAATACACAATTTTTGAAATAACTTCGTTAGGTGTATTTTGGAACAACTCTACAAGAAATTGTGTTAATTCTAATCTCTTTCTAGTTGTCTCCATTTTGTTAAATGAATCAGATAAAATTGCAAACTCCATTCTAATCCTTTGTCTAATCCTGAATAAAAGTCTGAATTTGTAATTGATTTTAAATATATTTGAAGATTGTTGGCTTGTCTGATTTAGGAAGTTGTGATACCATTGCAAAATTAAACAATGGATATGTTTTTTTGTATTGCTTCATGTAACTCCATGCAACATCGTGTGTTTTGAATTCAGTTCTTATTCCATCAATTGGATTCTTTTTACCGTATACATCAAATGCAATTATTGAATATTGTTTTGGACGATTATGTGGTTTAGCTCTTAGAAGCCATGTTAGTGCAAATACAAACACTGTTCCTAAAACCACGTATTCGCCTGCTATTTTAAAAAATGATAATACCACTCCTGGAATGGTTTGTCCAAACAGAACTACCATAAAATTTGAAAATGAGATCACAGCTAATGCTGTAATGATATATGTTTTCCAATCAAAGAGAATTTGAAACACATTCATTGTGTGATCTGATTAAGTGTATTTTTGATTTAACTATTTCCTATAAACTGCTGATTTTGGAAAATATTAATCTGGATCTTCGTAATTTTCTTTCTTTATGCCACTAGAGTTGTTCCCATCTATCGGCTTCATCTTGCTTTCAAGAACACTCATTCTTGCTTTGTATCCTTCTGCATATTCTAATTCTGATGGAACTAGAGTTGCTGGATGGATAAAGCCTTGACTTCTAATTGCAATTGCCTTCTTTGTTGCAATTTCTCTGATGTAATCCCAATCTGGTGTAGAGAATCCATCAAATGGACCTGTAAATTTTCCATTATGCATACTAAATACTAGTGCTTCAACTATTGGAATGCAGAAATTGATTGTAGCTGCAGAATTTAATTTTACAGGCATTAAAGGCATATTGTGACTTCCTCTTGTATTTCCTGCAACATAATGTGGATTATTAAAAACACTTCCAACTTCTTCAGTTGCTGGGAACATTTTTTGTGTTCTAACTAAACAGATTGGATCATCTTTTCCAACATATGTTCCTGCAATATTGTGTAATCTATCAGTTGATGCTGCAAGAATTGGTTCTCCATCTTTTGTGGTAACTGTATCTACAACATATCTGCCTGGATACATTAGTGCAGCTTCAATTGTTGGTTTATCTTGCCATAATTCTAATGCTGCAACTTTACCTTCTTCAACATCCATGATGTTCATTATTACTCCACCTGCGAGATTTGTGTTTACAATTAATCCTGTGTTACTTAGTGAATCTACAAACATTCTGTAAATTGGATAGTTGAATGCCCCTGGCTCTGTTTTATCTGCTGCAAATACTGTAAATGCTTCATTAGCTCTTTCTTCAAATTCCATTTCTGCAACACCTGGACCCATTCCTTTTACATTTCCTGAAAATGAATCTTTTAACAAATCTTGACCTGCACCATACAGTCCTTCTTCTTTTGCAACTTTGGTTCCTGCCATGAATGCATCCCATGCCATTTTGTGAATTTTTTCATTGTCTACTCCATGAGTGTGAGACATTACAATGTGAGTATCATCACCACAATATCCAATGTAGTAATCAATTAACAGATCTGCTGATTCTTTTACTGTGTCTCTAATTGCTTGAATTAATGCATCACTTGGCTTTGTATGTCCTCCAACTCCGCCAACATCTGCTTTGATAACCGAAACTGTGATCTTCATAGAAGATGTTTTTCTCTCTGTGATTTATGTGCTTTTAGAAAAATATTTGATCTAAAAAAAATTCAAGAAATGTGCTTTTTTTTTCAAAAATTCATAACAGTAATAAATCCCTTTGATGGCTGGTCTCATATGGCAACTAAACCCCACCTAAACATGATTGTTACAGGTCATATTGATAATGGAAAATCAACAACTATGGGTCATTTCTTAATGGATCTAGGAGTTGTAGATGAACGAACTATTGCAGCACACGGAGCCGAATCCGAGAAGACCGGAAAAGGTGATACTTTCAAGTATGCGTGGGTAATGGATAATATTAAAGACGAAAGAGAAAGAGGAATTACAATTGATCTTGCTTTCCAAAAGTTTGAATCAGCCAAATACTTCTTTACTTTGATTGATGCTCCTGGTCACAGGGACTTTATTAAAAATATGATTACTGGCGCTTCTGAAGCAGATGCCGCTATCTTAGTACTTTCAGCAAAAGAAGGTGAAACCGATACTGCAATTGCTGCAGGTGGACAAGCAAGAGAACACGCATTCTTGTTAAAGACACTCGGTGTAGGCCAAATTATTGTTGCAATCAACAAAATGGATGCTGTTGAATACAAAGAAGATGCATACAAAGCAGCCAAAGAGAAAGGCGAAAAATTAGTTCGCTCTGTTGGTTATAAAGTAGAAAATGTCCCATTCATTCCAGTTTCTGGATGGAAAGGAGACAATTTAGTTAAGAAATCTGAGAACATGTCATGGTATTCTGGCAAAACTCTACTTGAAGCATTTGATGACTTTACAGTAGCAGAGAAACCAATAGGAAAACCACTACGTGTTCCAATTCAAGACGTTTACACAATTACCGGTGTTGGTACTGTACCTGTAGGTAGAGTTGAGACTGGAACCATGAAAGCAGGTGACAAAATTGTTGTCATGCCTTCTGGCGCTCCTGGTGAAATCAAATCTATTGAAACTCACCATACAGAAATGCCATCTGCTGAAGCAGGCGATAACATTGGTTTTAACCTCAGAGGTGTTGAAAAGAAAGACATCAAAAGAGGAGATGTACTTGGAACTCCTGATGCACCACCAAATGTTGCAAAAGAATTCAAAGCACAAATCATAGTAATTCACCATCCAACTGCAATTGCTCCTGGATATACTCCAGTAATGCACGCACACACTACACAAGTTGCAGCAACTGTAACTGAGTTCCTCCAAAAGATTAACCCAGCAACAGGTGCAGTTGAAGAAGAAAATCCAAAATTCCTAAAAGTTGGAGATTCTGCAATTGTCAAGATTAGACCGGTGAGACCAACTTGTATTGAAACCTTCAAAGAATTCCCTGAGATGGGTAGATTTGCCCTTAGAGATATGGGTGCAACTATCGCAGCAGGAATTGTTAAGGAAATTACTGAAGAGTACAAACCTTAGGCGAGTTTAATGACACAAACCGCCCGTGTTAAACTCACTTCTATTAGCCTTCCAAAATTGGATGGTGTATGTGGTGAAATCATGGGAATTGGTAAGAAAACTGGTGTTAAAGTAAAAGGTCCAACCCCTCTTCCTGTAAAACGATTACATATTGCAACAAGAAAATCACCTTGTGGCAGTGGTACTGAAACTTATGAAAAATGGGAAATGAAAATGCATAGACGAATTATCAATATCAATGCTGATGATAAAGCAATTAGACAATTAATGAGACTTAAAATCCCTGATGACGTATACATCGAATTGTCTTTGACATAATTTGGTATCCTTAAATTATAGAAATTTTGATGATTAACATGGTTGAAGAAAACATTGACGAAATAGAAGAAACTCCTGTAGAGGCCTTTGATGTAAATTATGCATGTCTAAGATGTGCAACTGTTGTTTCAAATACTGAACTATCTCGTTTACCTGAAATCAAATGTATTTGTGGATTTAGAGTCTTTACCAAATCTAGACCTCCAGTAGTTAAAACAGTTAAAGCAATTTAATTATCTGTCTTTTTTGTAACTGTGTTCTTTTTGTAGATGTGTTCTCATCTCTTCCATGTTTGAGAAATCTTTTTTACATTCTTTGCAATCGTATTGTAAATCCTTTCCATGAATAATCTCTTTATGATTCATTAATTCTTCTTGCTTTGAAAATTTTTTATCACATTTGTCACATTTGATTTTTTTAAAAAAATTCACTTTATCCAAACTCTGCTTTTTTATCATCCCAGCATTTCCTACAAAGCTGACCTTGAATTTTCCATGTTCCTTTTGGATTGTATCTAATTAGTCCCATTTTACCTCCACACAAAGCACAGAAATTCTTCTTTTTACCAAAACTATCTTCTTTTTTATCAAAACAATTTTTGCATAACAATCCATCCATATCCCATTGCCATCTGGGTTCCCACAAATCAGTAATTTTTTGAGTATTTTTACACTCTGCGCAAGGTTGTCTTACTTTTCCTTCATAGTATTCTTTAGATTTCTCAAAATGACAATCTCCACAAAGTGAGCCTTTTAGATTCCACTCTTTTTTTGGTTTATGTCTGTGAGTGAGTTCTTTATCGCATATTGTACAATTTGTTGGTTTTTTACTAAATAATCCCATTAACAACATGTCATACGGTATATTCTATAAATGTAAACAAAATAAAAATAACAAAATTAGTTATTAGTTTAAGATTTTTTCAAGAGCTTGACTTGCATTTAGCATGCCATTTCTCTTGGCAAATTCTTCGATCATTTTGTATTGTTTTTCAGTAAAACATACTGGCATTGAACGGTTTTCCATGGATAATCTTTTAGTAATTTCCTAATATCTTTTTCTCTTAGCAAAGATATTTCAAACCATTTTTTTTATTTTAGTTATGCCAAAGAAACGCCAAATTCTAGTTATTGGAAATAATACAAATGGCTGTACTCCAGAACATGAAAAAATTGCATATGCCATTGGTGCAGAAATTGCAAAATCTGGCTCTGTTTTAATCACTGGCGGTTTAGGTGGTGTGATGAATGCTGCATCGCATGGTGCTCATGATGAGAATGGGTTGTCTGTGGGAATTATTCCTCAAGATGATGCAACACATGCCAATGAATATTGTGATGTTGTAATTCCAACTGGAATGGGGTTTACTCGTGATTTTCTTAATGCATTATCTGCTGACGGTGTAATAATTGTGGGTGGTGGTTCTGGTACTTTGTCTGAAGTTTGTGCAGCATACATGTCCAAAAAACCAATGGTGGCAATTCGGAATTTGCCTAGTTCTATTTCTCCGTATATTGATGGATTTTTAGATCATCGAGAAAATGTAAAAATAATTGGTGTAGAAACTCCTAAAGAAGCTGTAACAAAAATTTTAGAATTAATTACTGCATAGATACTAACAATGAATCTGGTGTGTAAAATTCACCGTGTTGTTTTGCCAAGTTGTTTAATTCATCTACAATATTTTTAATTCCAATTTCTTTGGCTGTTTCAAATAATGGTTTTCGTAACCCTAGACCTAATTGAGATGCTTTTTCAATTTCGTCAATATCACTTGCACCATTAGAAATCAACCATGCTGCATTGTTTAGAATATTTGCAACTAGTTGAATTGGATTACATTTAGTTGCTAATTCTTCTGACAGTTCAACTCTTTCATATTTATCATCGGAGTATTTGTAAAACCCTTCCCCTGATTTTTGTCCCAACTTTTTCTCATCAAACATTTTTTCAATTAGTGGATGTGGGTTGATTACTTTTTTATCTCTAAGATGCATCTCTTGAGTTGCTTTATGAATTACATCCATTCCTGTAAAGTCTGCTAGTTCAAAAATTCCCATTGGGAATCCTAAATTCAATTTGAATGCAGAATCAATCTCTTCTAGAGATAGACTTTCTCTGTCTTTGAGGTAACATGCTTCATGAACTAATGGGATGAATAATCTGTTAATGATGAATCCTGGTACGTCTTTTCTGCACACTACTGCTTGCTTGTTTACTGATTTTACATAATCTAAAGTCAAATCAGTTACTTGTTGTGATGTCTTTTCACCTGGAATTACTTCAACTAGTTTCATTAATTGTGGTGGATTGAAAAAATGAATTCCAATAAATTTATCTGGACGAGATGTCGTGTTTGCAATTTCGGTAATTGGTAGAGTACTTGTATTTGATGCAAAGATTACTTCTGGTGCTGCTACACTGTCTAATTCGGCATAGACTTTTTTCTTTAAATCCATTATTTCTGGAACTACTTCAATTATCATCTCTGCATTTTTTACTGCCTCACTCAAATCTACTATCGGTGTAATTCTAGAAAATATTGCATCTCCTTCTTGTCTGGATATTTTTTCTTTAGAAACTAGTTTATCTAAACTCCATTTTATTTTCTCCATGGCTTTATCTAAAAATTCTTGTTTGATATCTCGTAGAACTACATTATATCCTGCTGTAGCTGAAACTTGAGCAATACCATGTCCCATTACTCCTGATCCTAAAATTGTGATATTCTTTACTGTCATAGTTAATCAAAAATTTGGTATCCTTTATAATGTATT
>Ga0207990_1000310_pt1 | contig 28710 bp, 26 predicted proteins | sample ETNtaG_8_FD_185780 | JGI IMG/M metagenome (GOLD analysis project Ga0207990, IMG submission 185780) | Marine microbial and viral communities from oxygen minimum zone, Eastern Pacific Ocean - ETNP201406SV75 (SPAdes) (version 2) | ecosystem: Environmental > Aquatic > Marine > Oceanic ...
CTTCCTGCGACGTCACAGCTCAGACTTTGGAGAGGCTTCCTTGTGGAGGCGAGAGGTGAGGGCCTGAAGCGCCGTTGCCAGTTGTTTGATCTCGTTGTTTGTTTTGAATTCCGGCAGTGGCGTGGTCAGCCCTTCCTTATTTGCGTAATCAACCAGCTTCTTCAAGGGGCGCACCACCATGTTGATGGTATAAATTCCACCGATGATTGAAACAATGGATCCGATGATAGCCAACCAGACCATTTCATTTTGCCATTGGGAGACGCTCCGCGAGACACGTTCCTTGAGCAGGTTGGTTTGCTCCATCGTCATGACTTCTGTGTTGAAGGTGCCTACGATTCGGTCCACTTGGCTCAGCTGGATATACAAAAAAAATGCCATATACCCTAGGCAGGAAATGGTTACGATATGCCCTGTCATTAGCAGGTTGACGATGCTTTTTTTCTCACCGGGAAGTTCCTCCCGGAAGATCGATTTTTTTTTCATGAACGACCTCTTGTGGTGAATTGATATCGTTAATTAAGGTGGCGGTTTCCTTTTCGAATGCTAGGCGTAGGCGAGCCCAGTTGAAGGCCGAGCCCGGATCGAACTTACGTGAGACTCCCTCGGAGTTGCCTGCCTGAACGTGAGCGTGGCCCAACACTCCTGCGAACGTGGAGTAATTGTCAATTCGACTGAGTGGTGTCTGTTTTTTTTCTTTGTCGTAGGGGACTTTAAGTTGGACCTTGGGAAGTAATCGGTTGAGGCCGATGCACAGGCGGGTTAAGGTCTGATATTGTTCTTCCGTGAAGTCCCACATCCTTACAATTTTCCCATTGATTCGTCTACTGAAGTAACCTCGTTTGCCGTACCCGCGTGCGGCGAGGGCGCGGAATCCTGGAGTCCGCAAGGTTTTTTTCCAGCGGTTGGGAAGGAGAAACTCCCAGCGTTCGTTTTGTAGCCGATACTGGTCACTATAGACGTTGTGCCAACTCGACTCCGACTTCAATGCTTCCCACGATAGGTTGGATATTTCCACATGCACTGCCCGTTCATTTCCCTTCAAGTCGTCTGCCGGGGCAGAGTTGGTTTTCCAGTACAAGTCGCAAGTCTGGTAGAGTGTGCCATCTACATCTAGATAGAAATGGCTTCCCTTAAAAGTGCTTTCCGTCATGATCTCGTGGCACTGGTGCGAGCAATAACAAACATCGTAGTGGATGATGAGTTGATGGACGGAATCCTTTAATTCTTCATAGGCCTCACCCGGGTCGGCGATATTGTACTTCAGGTTTGGACCGGGCGGTTTGTCATTTAGCAGGGAGTCATGCTGTGTGCAGGCCGCGCGCCCCCGGCGGTTGGGACAGGCTAGCCCGTTTTCCGCATGCCAGAGAACTACGGGAGTTCCGATGTCAACGGCTCGTTTGCAGGCGACGATGCTTTGATTCATGGGAACTGATATTCCGAAAGTAAAGTGAGAGTTGGGCTATCCTCTTAGGTCTTCCTCTTCGCGGGGCGTGCCCCAGTTGAGTTTTTGTCGAAGGATCTGGTAATAATTTTTTCCCGGGGCCGTGATGAGTTTTAGGGTAGTTTTGGTCTTTTGGATTTCTAGGGTATCCGCTGCTCTCATTTCCCAGCCCTCTTGTCCGTCCAGCGTGATGTGGACGTCTTCATTTTCCGTTGTAAGTTTCACTTGGATGATCGAGTTATCCGGTATTAGGATCGGCCGGTTAGTCAGTGTGAACGGACAAATCGGACTCAACGCCAACATATGCAGGCTAGGATGGATGATAGGTCCGCCAGCAGACAGAGAATAGGCGGTGGAGCCGGTCGGTGTTGCGATGATGAGTCCGTCTGCACGGTAAGATGTCATGTACTGGTTATCAACCAGCACCTGAAGGTTGACGATACGAGCAACGACGCCTTTGTTAATGACCACATCGTTGAGTACGTTACAATCCTCTACTTTTTCGCCATTTCTCCACAGGCGTGCGTTGAGCAACATCCGGTGCTCAACGTCAAATTTTCCGTTCAGAATATTTTCCAAGGCTGGGTAAAGTTCTAGCAGGGGAACCTCGGCCAGAAACCCGAGGCTTCCCAAGTTGACCGCCAAGATGGGAACGTTATGCGGATGGGCGATACGGGCGACACTCAAAAGGGTGCCATCACCTCCCAGAACAATTAAGAGATCCGCCTGCTGTGGAATGTCGTCTCTTTCATAGGGTGAGCTCTCATCGATGAGGGCGGCTGTGTCCCGGTCCATGCATACCTGATAGTCTCGTTCTCGGAGCCAGTGGACGAGTTTACCCATGACCGTGTTGTCGATAGGTGCCTTGAGTTTGTGAAACACGCCAATCTTTTTCACAGTTTTACCTGAAATGTAGTGCCGGCTGTGCCGGCCCGAGGTGAGGCCCGAGCAGCGTAAACGGACATTTACCCAAGAAAAATAACCGCGGCCTGCTTCGACCGGTTCCGATATTCAGCGAAAATTTCGAGGAGGGGAGAAAGCCGGGTTGCAATCGTGGAGAACTCAAAGTTTACCAAAGTCTTGGGGTTTGATATTTGAAAGCCAGTCCTTCCATTGTTTTTTTTCATCTGTTTGTATCTTGTCCGGATCAGGTAGGTCCAGGCTTTTGGCAGCTTCAATGACATTTTCCTCGACGAAAATTGGAGCTTTGGTCCGTAGCGCCAGCGCGATAGCATCGCTGGGCCGGGAATCGATGGTCATAGTGTTTCCATTTTTAGCGATCGAAATGACGGCGTAAAAAGTGTTGTCCTTAAGTTCGTTCACCAGAATATGTTTCACCGTGGCTTTGAGGGAAGAGATCATGTTCCTAAGCAGGTCGTGGGTCATGGGGCGCGGAGTATTGATCTTTTCTATTTCCAGCGCAATGGCGTTGGCTTCAAAATACCCTACCCAGATTGGCAGCGCCTTGACGCCGGACAGGTCTTTGAGAATGATGATGGGCATGTTGGTTAGGGGATCCAAAGTAAGCCCTTCAACTTTCATTTCAACCATGACGGGGACCTCGAAAAAAAATTATCGCATTGAAAAAATGAGAATATCGCCGGAAAGACAGGTGCAGGACATCCGGTTAATTTCCAAGCTTAAATGGACTTACATACAGGGTATAGTAAGCTCCCTTGATTTGTCAACGGCCGTTTGGTTGGGGTGTGAAGAGGCTTGGGGTAGGAATTGGCGGGTTTGAAGCAGGCTTTATTGCTTGCTCTTGTGCTCATCAATGAATTTCTTAAGCCGGGCCTGAACGACCTCTGGAATCTCAACGTTTTTCATCGTGGTTCGGGAGATATGGGTGGTCGATTTGTAGGTGTTGACAAAGGCTATGCACGGGGGGCAATCTTGAAAATGTTCTTCGAGTGAAGCGCTGATTTTGGGGTCGAGCTCCCCATCCAGGTAATCACACAACAGCTCTAAGCATTCCTTGCAACAGATCATTTCAGCTCCTTGCGAACTTTATATTCTTCAAAATAATGTGAAAGTTTCTTCCTTAAAAATAGTCGTGCCCGATGCAGTCTAGATTTTACCGCAGGGATGGTTAGCTCCAGAACTTCACTTACTTCTTCAGTCGATAGTCCTTCAACGTCGCGGAGGAGAAAGACAACCTTCTCTTTGTCGGGAAGAAGGTCCACAGCTTTTTGAATTATCTCCCGCGTCTCGTTGGCGAAGAGAAGCGACTCGGTATGCTCAGACCAGTCCTGAATTTTTTCCTGCTGGAAACCCGCTCCACTGAACGAAGGGTACAACTCCTCAAGCGAAATACTTTTTTCTTTTTTTTTGCTCCGCAGTTTCATGTACGCGGTGTTGACAGTGATGCGATACACCCAGCTCGAAAACGCCGACCTCCCCTGAAAGGTGTGGATCTTTTTAAAAAGAGTCAGCAACACCTCCTGCATAACATCCTCCGAATCCATCGCATTGCGCGTCAGGTTGAAACTTAGAGCATATATTTTTTTCTGGTAAAGGGCCGCAAGCTTGTCGAAAACCTCAGATTTTCCAGCCTGCAAATCCCTGACCAGTTTCTCTTCCTCCGTCTTATCTTGTTTGGGGTTGGAAAAGCTCATGCCCTGTCAATCCTTTACAGCCATCTCAAAGATAACTTTTAATGAAATGCATGCTAGTGTTTCAGGGATAACCTTTCCGTTCCGTATTCCACAGGTTAAGATGCTTGCACGGTGGAAAGTGATTCAAGGATTACCGCTTCAGATGCCCGTCGGGGTTCGTTGCGGGCTGTGCTTGTGCGTGTGGTTTAGTCGGTGGGAATTAGTTTAGTTCTCTTGGGGAGTTTCCTTGGTTTCAGAGACCGGCGCAGGTTCGTCTGCAGAGGGCTCCTCAGGAGTCGCCTCCTCAGTCGTTGTGGAAGATTCAAGGCTTGCTTCCTCCTGAATCTCCTCCGCTTCTTTCATGGACTTTTTGAAGTTTTTGATGCTGTTACCGAATGCGCTTCCGATTTCCGGCAGTTTTCCAGCACCAAAAATAATCATGATGATTACCAAAATGATCATCAATTCAGGAAAACCTATGCCCATCATAACGAAAAATCCTTATAACATTCCAGTGAGTGGCTTCTTGATTAAGTGACAAATATAACACGTAATCCTTGTAAAAACAAATTGAATTAAACTTTTCTTGGATTCTGCCGATTTATGATAATATCTCCTCAAAAAGTTTTTGTGCACAAGAGAAAGCTTTTTGAAAACAACAGATAAACGGTGGTTCTCCGGAGGGGGTATGAGGCGCTGGGGCGGATTATGGATTGTGGTATTGATTTTTCTTCTTGCGGACGCTTCTGCGGCCGGGGCGCAGAGTTTCTCCGAACGTTTTGCCAAGGAAAGTTCCTCTTTTGGTGTTCAAGCCGGGCTCGGCTACACGTTTGATCTTCCGCCGGGAAGGGACCGAACCGATCTCACCTTCCTTTCTTTCTTCCCGAATTACCAGTATAGCCTAACCGGACTCGTCGCCGAGGATTCTCCTCTGCGTGGAGCTCTTTACTGGCATCATGAGGCTGGTCTGGCTTGGATTGTTAACAGTAAAGATGATGATGGTGATTACTTGCTAGGGTGGTCCCCATTGATGGTGCAGTACAAGTTCCTTAGTCCGCGAAGAAGCTGGGCTCCAAACATTCTGGCTGGCGGCGGGTTCTCGATGAGCAATTGGAAGGACCAGGCCGAACGCGAATTAGGTTCGGAATTTCAGTTTCTACTTCATGCCGGTGCAGGTGTGGAATTCTTTCGGAAGAAAGGGTCCTATTCTTTAAATTATCGACTATTCCATCTTTCCAACAGCGCTATCCAGGATCCAAACATTGGTCTTAACGCCCATGTTATTAGCTTTGGCCTTCGCTTCTGAGCCAGCGGAATAAGGGGTTTATCGGGTTCCGTTCCCGGTAGATTGACGACGGTCTTCAACTCAAAATTTTATTCTGCGTTTTTTTATCCTTAATCCCCCCGCACGTGGATGCGTTTTACCTGACAGGTTCCCGCTGGAATGGGTACTATGGGGGTTATTACGGATAAAAACTGGGACAGGCTTCCTCTGGGATGCGGGCGTCTGGTCCAGTTTTAGATTTTTCCATCCTTCAGGACTCGAATATGTCCACTCAGGGATCTGGAGCCAACTCACAACTCCCCATGCCGTCAGACCGTCTTCTGGACCGCTTTTTCTTCCACATTGAACGATTTGCCCACACCCATTCTCTTATGGTGATCTTTATCTCCGTGCTGGTTGCTAGCCTGTCGGTTTGGGTCACCGTAGAAAATCTCACCTTTAAAAATAACCGCGGCGATCTGGTTGCCAAAAAACTCCCCTATGTCGAATTGTACGAAAACTACCGCCAGGAGTTCGAAGATTTCGATGGAATGATCTTGGTGGTTGAGGATGAAAACCCCCAACGCATGAAAGGGTTCACCGAAGCTTTCGTAAAAAAGCTCAATCAGCACCCGGAAGACTTTTCACGGGTGTATCATAAAATCGACACCGATTATTTCAAAGGCAAGGGACTCCTCTATTTAGACCGTGACGAGCTCTTCGATCTCGGTAAAAAAATTAAATCGCACGAAAATTTTCTCGACAGGGTCAATGCCTCTCCCGGACTCAACCAGCTTGTAAAAAGCATCAATGCTGAAATCAGTACAGGTATGGTCGATTCGTTGCTGACCGGATTCCTGGGATCCGGTAATGAGGAGGAAAATGAAAAGGACGAAACCGCTGACTTGAGCCTTCTCATCGCTCTCGAACAACAGATGATCGCCCACCTCAGGGGAGAGGGGACCTACCGATCTCCCTGGAAATCCTTTTTGACGGATAGTGAGGAATCGGTTGCCGAGGAGGGATACTTGGTTTCAGAGGATGAAAAACTCATGTTTGCCCTCATCGTTCCCAACGAAGACAACAAGGAAGCCCCGACCACCTCCGACTCTGTAGATTTCCTCCGCCGTCTCATCGAGGAAACGCGAACCCAGTTCCCTGGCGTGGAAGTGGGGCTCACCGGCGAAGATGTTATTGCTGCTGATGAAATGGACACCACAAAGGTGGATGTCAGGAAAGCCTCGCAAATTGCACTGATCGGCGTGGCCCTGCTGTTTATCCTCGCCTATCGCGAAGTGGTAAAACCCCTGCTTGCCATTTTCGCGCTTGTTGTTGCTCTCTGCTGGTCGATGGGGTGGACCACGCTTGTGGTCGGGCACCTCAACATTCTCACCGTTGTGTTTGCGACAATCCTGATCGGGCTGGGCATCGATTTCGGAATCCACATTCTCGAGCGTTATAGGGAAGAGCGGGTGGGCGGAGCCGGTGTCCTCCAAGCACTGCAGAAAACCGTGCAGGGCACCGGGCGGGGAAATTTTGCGGGCGCAGTGACGACCTCCATGGCTTTTGGTGGGATGATTTTGACTGATTTCATCGGCATTGTGGAATTGGGAAAGATTTCCGCCGGAGGTATCATGCTGTGCATGCTATCGATGATCCTTTTGTTGCCAGCCTTGATCACCGTGGAAGAGAAAATTCGCAAGCCTCAGTATCCGTCAATTCTGTCCAAAACGAATGGTCGTTTGATCGAAAAACTTTTCGAGCATTATTACGCGATTATTTTTGTTTCGCTGGTTCTATTTGCCGTTGCTCTGCTTTCCCTGCGAACAGTGGCATTCGACTACAATCTTCTTAATTTACAGGCCCACGGGACCGAGGCGGTTAAATACGAGATGAAGGTGATAGAGAATGCGGAGCGTTCTGCTTGGTCGACAGCGATCCTCAGCGATTCATTGGATGACGCCTTCAGAAAACATCACGCCCTTAAACAGCTCCCTACTGTTGGAAAAGTAGAAAGCATTGCATCAATTCTACCGGAGAAACAGGACGAAAAAATCGAATACATTAAAACCCTGAGCCCAATTCTGAACAATCTTCAGGTTGAAGAAGGCGATGCGACGGTCGCTCTTGACCGCCTGGTCAAGGTGATGAAAAAAATCCAGTTCAAGCTTCAAGGTAAGGAAGGAAGTGTGGCGAAGGAGGGGGTGGCCGAGGCGCGGAAGCTGGCGAAACAGTTTCTTGGTGAAGTCAAATCTGTCGCCCCGGAATCCGCCCAAAAAAGACTCAACAATTTTTCAAAACAGCTCTTTGCCGATTATCGGGAAAAAATCGCCCACCTGAAAAAGAATGCTGATACCACGCCGGTGCGGGTTGAAGAGATACCGGAGAATCTGCGCGAACGGTTCGTTAGCCCGAATGGGGTGTACCTGATTAACGTGTACCCTGGCGTGGATGTGTGGGATATCAACCAGAGGAACGAGTTTATTCGCCAGGTGAAACAGGTTGCTTCTAGTGCCACCGGGAACGCGATGCACATGTTCGAGTCGACTCGCCTGATGAAAGATGGGTACATTCACGGTGGAATTTATGCCATGATCGCCATTTTTCTTTACGTGCTCATTTCGTTCAACAGTCTGCGAACGGCGCTAATCGTCCTGTTACCCGTTGTTGTGGGGTCGGTTTGGACGGTGGGTATTATGGATTTGGTCGATGTGTCCTTCAATCTGGCCAACCTCGTCATCCTTCCACTGATCATCGGTATTGGTGTGGTCAATGGTGTGCATATTGTACACCGGTACAGGGAAGAAACCGACAAGACCATGAGCATCCTCACCCGGAGTACGGGGCCGAGTGTGATTCTCAGTTCGCTGACCACCATGATCGGGTTTGGCAGTCTGATGGTGGCTGATCATCAGGGGGTGTTCAGTTTGGGGCTGGTTCTTTCGCTTGGGGTAGGCAGCTGTCTGGTGGCTTCCGTAACCGTGCTTCCCGCAGTGTTGAAACTATGCACTGCTCAAGGTTGGAAAGTTTAGGTTCATTAACAACGTATCATATAAAAAAACCAGACTCTCCACTTCATGCGGGTGGTAGGGCCTGCAGGGACGTCTTCAAAACAGATCGTAGGAATTTGGCTTGGATGGGAATGCCTGCCATGCAAGTTCAGAAGGAATTATCAGGAACCACAACCACTTTAAGAGATTCATTTGCCTCAGAAGCGTATCTGAATCCCTGCTGGATATCTTGAAGCGGTATCCTGTGTGTGATCATTTTTCCGACATCAACGCTTTTATTCAGAATCAGGGATAGTGCTTCATGTAAGTCTTCAGGTGCTGCACCATAAGAAAATCTTAGAGTTATCTCATTTCTCCAGAACTCTGCTGAGGGCAGGGCGATATCATTCTGCGGGACTGAAAAGAAGAGTATCGCCCCCTTCCTGTTAACAGACGAGATGGCCGCCTCTGCAGCCCCCCCTGCTCCAGCGCATAGAATCACGATATCTGCCAGTCTGTTGTTGTTAACTCTCTTCAGTTCATCAGCAGAATAACCTGCTGCGTTAATTACATGGTCAGCGCCAAACTCTTCTGCCATCTGCAACCGGTAGCTGTCGATGTCGGTAGCTATGACCTTAGCCCCATTGAGCTTTGAGAGCTGAATATGTAAGAGCCCTGAAATGCCGGACCCTATTATCAGGACAGTCTCTCCTTCCTTTGGATTAATCAGTTTTTGCCCGGCAACAACGCATCCCAGCGGCTCGATCATTGTGGCATCTTCATAGCTTACTCCATCGGGAAGGCGTAAGGCACCGTGCCTGACATTCTGATCGGGAATCCTTATATACTCTGAGAAACCTCCCGGGTCATAATTACCGGAGTGTAATGCCTCACATGCAGTATGTTTTCCGGCAAGGCAGTAACGGCAACTGTAACAGGGGACATGGTGGGAAACGAAGACCCTGTCGAGAAGGTTAAACTCCTCAACCCCCTTTCCTACCTCCACAATCTCGCCCGCCATCTCATGGCCAAGAATCCGGGGAGCCTTTTTTATTCTGTACCACTCCATCACATCAGTACCACAGATTCCAGAAGCCTTCATTTTCACCAGCATTTCCCCGTCACTTATTTGCGGGGCAGGCCGTTCCTCAATTCTCACATCATTATTGCTATAGTAAACAGCTACTTTCATGGAGTTCACTTCCTTCGCTCTCATGTATATCCCGGCACATCCCATACGACCGATTTTGCCTGTCACCAGAAATCCAGAATCGTTGGCTTTCAAGCCAAAAACTCAATTTACCACCAAGGGTTGCGCCTCTCCTCAATAGAAGCGCATGAGTGAGAATGAATAACGGGGTGGCTTGACCTGAACAGGGTATGACAGCATCGTGACTGACTATTGATTGCTTGAATAGATCTTAAATGCTTCTTTTGCGGAGGCTCCTTCTTGGACTATAGCCCTGGCAGCCTTAATCATGCCGACAGGATTATCGCTCTGGAAAATATTCCTTCCCATATCGACGCCTGATGCCCCTTCCTTAATGGCATCTTCTGTCATCTGCAGAGCTTCTTTTTCAGGTATCTTCTTTCCCCCAGCTATAACTATCGGAACCGGGCATGCCTCCACAACCTTGTAAAAATCCTTACAGTAATAAGTTTTTACTATATGGGCTCCAATTTCCGCAGCTACCCTGCATGCAAGACCAAGATACCTGTCATCCCTCGCCATCTCCCTGCCCACTGCTGTAATTGCCAGGACGGGCATTCCGAATCTCTCGGCCTCACTGACAAGCCTCCCGAGATTTGAGACAGTACGGTCTTCATTAGCTGCACCTACAAAGATGGACATACCCACACCGGAGGCATTAAGCCTCAAGGCTTCTTCCATTGAGACGACAATATCCTCGTTAGAGAGCTCTCCCAGTATGCTCGGACCACCTGATACCCTGAGACATACTGAGATATCTGTGGCAGGATCAACGGTGTTTCTGACCATTCCCCTCGTTATAAAGAGACAGTCCGCATGTGGAATCAATGGTGTGATTGTCTCCCTGAGATTTTTGAGGCCGGTCGTTGGCCCCTGAAAATATCCATGATCAACAGCAAGCATTACAGTCTTTCCTGTCTCAGGGTTAAATATACGTGAAAGCCTGTTCTTCATACCAAAATCCATATCTTAAATACCTCCACTGAGTAGTTATTAGAGAATGTAAGTTTTTAAATGAATCTGGGCCAAGAGGTAGTTTTAGCCAGAGATACCTTTGGTTTATAGTCCTTCAATAAGTATTTTTCAAGCTCAAGTTGAGCGGTCATAATTTTGAGGCTTTATTTTCTTCTCAATCCTAGGGGTAATGAGTCGTTTAATAGGAAGTTAAGAGGTGAACTACTAACAGGCCGGTTGGAGGTTTTTGAGGGTTAAAAAATAGAATGGACGAATGTTTGGGCCGTGTGATAATGTTGCTCCGAAATGCTGGCAAAAATCCATGTGACATTTAAAAAAGGCGTTCTGGATCCTCAGGGAAAGGCCGTCCACCATGCACTCAGCGACCTCGGATACAAGGAGGTAGCCGGGGTTCAGGTGGGGAAATACATGGAGGTCCAGTTGAACGGCATTTCCGAAGAAGAAGCGCAAACTCGCGTCAAAGAGATGTGCGAAAAACTCTTTGCAAATACAGTTATTGAATCCTACCGATTTACTCTGGACTCTGCAGAGTGATCCTCACTTTTACACCCTGACTGGTTATGAATTGCGGCGTCGTCGTATTTCCCGGTTCCAATTGTGACCACGATTGTTTCCATGTCCTCAAGCACGTTTTCAAGCTGCACACTGAGTGGATATGGCATAAGGGCGGTCAAGACCTTTCCCGGTTCGACCTTATTGTGTTGCCCGGTGGGTTTTCCTACGGAGATTATCTGCGCGCCGGAGCCATTGCTCAATTTTCCACGGTCATGAAGGAAGTGATCGGTTTCGCCGAGTCCGGAGGGAAAGTGCTGGGAATTTGTAACGGATTTCAAATTCTTGTGGAGTCCGGGCTTCTCCCTGGCGCCCTCATGCAGAATCACTCCCGAAAATTCATTTGCAAGACCGTATTGGTTCGTGTGGAAAATGCGCGGACTCCGTTCACCCAAAAGTGTGCGGAACATTCGGTGTTGAATATTCCCATTGCCCATCACCAGGGTGGCTATTTCATCGATCCCGAAGAACTCCGCAGGCTTGAAGAGAACGGCCAGGTTGTTTTACGGTATTGTGGTTCGGCGGGTGAGGTGACGGGCGAATTCAATCCCAATGGTTCGGTAGGCAATATCGCGGGCATCATCAATGCAGGCGGAAACGTGATGGGCATGATGCCGCATCCGGAACGTTGTGCCGATCCGGCCTGGTCCAATCTTGACGGACAACTCATATTCAAGTCGATCATTCACTCCTGCCAGAACGGAGTTTCCGTGTGAAAGTCCGACCGTCTCCCGACATCACGCCTGATATCGTTTGCCAGCATGGTTTGACGCTGGAGGAGTACCGGCGTATTCAGGATCTTTTGGGCCGCGTGCCCAACCTCACCGAGCTTGGAATTTTTTCGGTGATGTGGAGTGAGCATTGCAGTTATAAAAGTTCACGCTACCACCTGAAAAAACTGCCGACCGAAGGACCCCGTGTTCTACAAGGGCCCGGTGAGAACGCTGGAGTGGTCGACATCGGCGACGGATTGGCGGTGATCTTTAAAATCGAAAGCCACAACCATCCTTCGTTCATCGAGCCCCATCAGGGAGCGGCTACGGGGGTGGGAGGAATTCTTCGCGATATTTTTACCATGGGCGCCCGTCCCCTCGCTTTGCTAAATTCACTACGCTTCGGCGAACCTGATCATCCACGCACTCGATTTCTCCTCAATGGAGTCGTCGATGGAATTTCAAGTTATGGTAACTGTACCGGTGTTCCCACGGTCGGCGGAGAAATCTATTTCGACCCCTGTTACAACGGAAATATCTTGGTTAACGTATTTTGTCTTGGTTTGGTTCCATCCGACAAGATTTTTCTCGGTAACGCTTCCGGGGTGGGGAATCCAGTTATCTATTTCGGATCTAAGACCGGACGTGACGGCATCCACGGGGCGAGCATGGCGTCATCCGAATTCGATGACTCGTCCGAAGAAAAACGGCCCACCGTTCAGGTGGGCGATCCATTCACTGAAAAACTTCTTATCGAAGCCTGCTTAGAGTTGATGAAAAAGGATTGGGTGGTGGGTATTCAGGATATGGGGGCGGCGGGACTCACCTGTTCCACATTTGAAATGGCAGGTCGCGCCGGGACCGGGATCGACCTCGACCTGTCTCGGGTGCCTAGGCGCGAAGAGGGAATGACGCCTTATGAAATCCTTCTTTCCGAATCGCAGGAACGTATGCTGGTGGTGGTGAAGAGGGGTATGGAAGAAGAGGCCCTGGCCCTGTTCCGCAAGTGGGACCTCGATGCCGCTGTCGTTGGGGAGGTGACTGATAAACCCGTCGTCCGTATTTTTGAAAATGGGAATCAAGTGGTTCACCTGCCGGTCGAGTTGGTGGTCGATGGCGCCCTTGATCTCGAGCGGTCTGCCGCACGACCCACAGACCTCGATGCAATCAACCGCATCGACCTCACGGAAATTCCAGAACCAGTGTGCGGGGACGAGGTCCTGAGAAAACTCCTCGCCTCGGCGAATATCGCCAGTAAGCACTGGGTGTACGAGCAATACGACCATATGGTGCGCTTGAATACACTGGGGTTGCCGGGTTCCGACGCCGCCGTGCTCCGGGTCAAAGGATCTAAAAAGGCCTTGGCGATTTCGGTGGACTGCAACAGTCGTTACTGTTACCTGGATCCTTTTTATGGAACGCAGATCGCCGTTGCTGAGTGCGTCCGCAACATTGTCTGTTCTGGTGGTATGCCGATCGGGCTCACCAATTGCCTCAATTTTGGAAATCCTGAAAAACCCGAGATTATGTGGCAGTTTGCTCAGTCCGTCGCGGGCTTGGGTGAGATATGCAGGTTTTTTGACATTCCGGTGGTTAGCGGGAACGTCAGTCTTTATAATGAAACCCTAGGGGAAGCGATCTACCCGACCCCTACGGTTGCTGTAGTGGGATTGCTGGAGGATCGTTCCTGTCACACCACTCAGTGGTTCAAGGAGTCCGGGCATCTCATCGGTCTTATGGGCCTTACCTTGGAGGAGTTGGGGGGGAGTGAATATTTAAGCGTCAGGTTCAACCGTGTGGAGGGTAAACCGCCCCACTTGGACCGGGTACTAGAACGGTCAGTTCACGAAATGTGTCTGGCGCTGATCAATGAAGGTCTGATCGTCTCGGCTCACGATTGTTCCGAAGGAGGCTTGGGTGTTGCGCTGGCTGAATCGTGCATTAGCCACCCGGAATCACCTAGAGGTGCTGAGCTGCATATCGAATCGACGATCCGCCACGATGCCTGTCTGTTTGGGGAATCGCAATCCCGTATCCTGGTTTCCTTCCCCGAAAACAACCGGGAAGCGGTGGAAGAGAAAGCTAGGATCATGAAAGTTCCGTTTGCCGTGATCGGTAAAGTGGGTGGTGACTCTCTGGTGGTGAACGTCAACGAAGAAGAGTTTATTCGTGAAGAGGTTGCAACCTTGAAAAAACTCTGGATGGGAGCGTTGGAGACTTATGTTCGATAAGTTTCGTGAGGAATGCGGGGTCATGGGTGTTTACGGACATGCCGAGGCTGCCAACTTGGTTTATTTGGGGTTGTATGCCCTTCAGCACCGGGGGCAGGAAAGTGCGGGTATCGCTGTTTCGAATAATGGCAAAATGCACCTTGAAGTAGGGATGGGTCTTGTCGCCGACGTATTCAGTGATGCGCGTCTCAAGAAATTGTCGGGTAAAATGGCGATCGGACACAACCGGTACTCCACCACAGGTGTCAGCAAGGTAAAAAACGCCCAGCCTTGTCTTATCGAATACTCGGGTGGGGCCATTGCGCTGGGACACAATGGAAACCTTGTCAATGCTACGGAGATTCGTGAGGAACTAGGTTCCGCCGGTGCAATCTTTCAATCTACGAACGATAGTGAAGTGATCGTGCATCTTATGGCGCAGTCGCGCGGGGAGACGTTCGCAGATCGTGCAGCGGCGGCTTTGGCTCAAGTCAAGGGTGCGTATTCCATCGTTTTGATGAATGAGAACGAACTCATCGCCGCCCGTGATCCGCATGGGTTCCGCCCGCTTTGCCTAGGCACGCTGGACGGCGCATTCATTGTTGCTTCCGAGTCCTGTGTAATGGATCTCATTGAAGCCGAGTTTATACGTGAGCTGGAACCGGGCGAACTTCTCGTTATCAATGAAAATGGAATGAAATCCTTTTTCCCGTTCCAGAAAAATTCCATATCACAATGTGTGTTCGAGCACATTTATTTTTCCCGGCCTGACAGCTTTCTGTTTGGCCATCAAGTGTATACGTCGCGAAAGCTCATGGGCCAAGCTCTAGCTCAAGAGCAACCGGTCGAGGCCGACTTCGTCATTCCTGTGCCCGACTCCGGGGTGATCTCCGCCATGGGGTATGCCGAGGAATCAAAGATTCCTTTCCAAATGGGTTTGATCCGTAACCATTACGTTGGTCGCACGTTTATCGAACCGCAATCGCAGATTCGCAATTTCGGCGTGAAAGTTAAACTGAACGCAGTTCACAATCTCACTCGGGGCAAGCGAGTCATCATTATTGATGACTCTATCGTACGTGGAACGACCAGCCGTAAGATCGTCAGAATGCTGCGCGACGCCGGGGCAAAGGAGGTTCACGTTCGGATCAGTTCGCCGCCAACCAGGTTCTCCTGTTTCTATGGAATCGACACCCCAACGAAGGAGGAGTTGATCGCTTCTAACATGGACCTCGAGCAAACCCGCGAGTACCTCGGCGCTGATTCTCTGCACTACCTGAGTTTGGAGAAATTGCTTGAGGTGTTTGGGGAAGATAAGGACAATTTCTGTGCCGCGTGTTTCAGCGGTTGTTATCCCGTGGCAGTGAAAGAGAGGGAAGACGAGACGAAACAGCTGAAACTTTTCGGATGAAGTTTATTTCTTGACTGATTCCTTAACGATTGTTGCCGACTCCAGTGCCTCACCGAGGGTTTCCAGGTCCCGTCTGTGGTCAGACAGCTTCTGATCCATTTCCCCCTGCCGTTTCATGACGCGCTCAAATGTGTCTTTGATCTTCTGGTAATCTGACCGGCCTAGTAAAACCTTTTCGGAGTCTGTCTGCCGAGAGGATGGAGCTTCGGGCCCTCTTGTCGGGATTTCATGTGCAGCAGAAGATTCCATAACCTCTCCGCCGAAAATTTTTGCTAGGGCCTCATCCAGAGTGCGCTCCATAGCGATGCTGTCCTCGTAACCGACGATGACCCGCTTGAGTTCCGGAATTTTCCCGGCATCAGCCCTGAGGTACAGGGGGCGAACGTAGATTAGCGACTCTTCGATGGGAATGACCAAAAGTGTGCCTTGGATGACCTTCGATCCGCGCTGATCCCACAGCGAGATCTGACGGGAAATTTCCGCGTCCTGGTTGATCCGGGCCACCATCTGATTCGGGCCGTAGATGAGCTTCTGTTTTGGGAAAGCGTAGGAGATCATATTGCCGTAGTTTTCTCCATCACTGCGGGCCACCATCCACGCAGAAAGATTGCTTTTCCCCCGCGGGGTGAACGGGAGCATCAGGATGTATTCTTCCTTCTCCTTGTTTGGAAGTTTCATGATTGTGTAATACGGTTGCATCATCCGATTGTCGATTTCCGGAATTTCCCACTGGTCTTCCTTGTTGTAAAATACCTGAGGGGATTTCATGTGGTAAGTCGCATAGATGAACGTTTGAATCGTGAATAGATCCGACGGATACCGGATATGGCTTCTTAAATCCTCCGGCATCTCTTCAAGGTCTTTGAGTAATTCGGGGAAAACATTACGCCAAGTGAGGATGACGGGGTCGTTCGGGTCGGCAATATAAAAATTCATAGACCCCTCATAGGCGTCGACCACGACTTTTACCGAGTTCCGGACATAGTTGCCAAACTGGGGGATCACCTGCGAATAGGGAAACTGATCGCTCACGGTGTAGGCGTCGTACATCCATTGCAACCGTCCTTTGCTGATCACTAGGTAGGGGTCACTATCCAATCGCAGAAACGGTGCAACCTTCTGCACCCGCTCGGAAATGTTTCGGTACATCAGTACGCGACTATCGTTATTTATATCTTCCGAGAAAAGAATCTTCAGTGTTTTGAATCGGGCCGCGAGGAGCGCTTTGCGTAGGAATGAGTCGACGGGAAACCCGCCGCTCCCCTCATAATTTTTGTAAACGTTTTTCTCCCCTTTGGGAAAATCGAATTCCTGGGTTCCCGTATTGACGAAAACGTGATCATTGGAAAGTTCGCCAAAATAAATCTCTGGCTGATCTACTTTAAGGTCTACGCTCGACCGGGGTGGGATGTCCTTGATAAGCAAAACTGGCAATCCCTGGGGTGTAATCTGGTTGACGGGGCTCAGTGATACGCCGTACCCATGTGTGAAAGTGAGGTGTTCATTGATCCACGTGCGGTTAGGCAAACTGGATGACTTCAACTCGCGCGGAGATAGCAGGGTCTGTCGGTATGTGCCGTCGATCGTGTACCGGTCGTTATCGACCGAGTTGAACTGGTAATAGGTGCGGATTTCCTGAATCTGCCCCAAGGTATCGAGCAAAGGCTCTTGATCCCATAACCGGATATTTTCGACGGTGAGGCTATTGGCGCGGATAGTGTCGGCAGTCAACTCATCTGCGCCAGTAAGTATCTGCGATTCAGTGTTCTCCAGTCCATAAGCCTTAAGGGAACCCGCGATGGTGTGTTCGATGAATGGGGTCTCCTTGATCAATTCGTTGGGCTCGACGATGAACTTCTGCAGGAGTGTGGGATAAAAACCACTGACGAAATAGACCACTCCGATCCCGGCCAGCGCGAGCGCCACTTTCTTCATGCCACGCCCAGTGGCGATAAAAAGGCTGACCCCGGCGCCTAGAAGTGACAGCATCGACATCCCATTGAGGATGGGTAACCGCCCGTAATAGTCTGCATAACCGATTCCAGTAACGACACCATTTCCTGCGCTCAGGAGGCTGAAGCGCTGGAGATAAAACTCTATGGCCAGAAGAATGAAGAAATATGCCGCCAGCAAGGACAGCGGGCGCCGTGCTTCCGGTAGGAGAACAACCCCTGTCGGCCCCATGTACACGAATCGCTTAAAGAAAAATATGAGCCCGAAACCGATGGCAAGTACGATCAAGATTTCCCATAACACCGACTTACCTAGGTTTAACAGGGGCAGGGTGAACAGATAAAAAGAATAATCGTTCCCGAAAATGGGATCGGCATTGCCGAACGGGACTGCCTCAAAAAACAATTGAAGGGTATCCCACTTTTGCGAGATGACCAGTCCGGTCATCAGTGCCAGCACGAGTGGACCAAAAAACAGGAGGCCTTTGAGGTTGGCCGCCATTAGATCGATTAGGGGGAGCTCCCGTCGGATATGATCCGATAACAGTATCGGGATATGGGAGGTCCGGTCGTGAGTGCGCTTGAGAGGAAAACAGGTTAGGGCAAAAAAGAGAACTCCGCAACCCAAGCCGAAACCCCACTGGGAAAAAACGATGGTCCAGAACACCGAACCTACCTCGTGGCTTTTAAACCAGATCCAGTCGAAGTAAAAGCTGATGATCTTTTCGGCGAACATCGAGCCAATAATAACGATACCGGCTAGAATGATTAGCCATTTTTTCTTAAGATTCATAGTTTCTCCTTCAGGAGGTTTTCCATTTGATCGAGCAGCCCATCGATGGGACTTGTTCGTTGGGTACCGGACGTCCTGCGAGGATGTCCTCGAGCGCCGATTTCAAGTCCCTCCGGGTCACCTGTTCGGGATGCTCCCAATTGTCATCAATCCGGCCCCGGTATAGAAGTTTCCGTTCTTCGCCATAAACATAAAGATCAGGTGTGCACACAGCGCCATATGCTTTTGCAGTTTCTTGCGTTTTGTCGAACAGGTAGGGAAAGGAGATGCCCCTCTCCTGTGCGGCAGTCTTCATATTGCCAAATGAGTCGTCAGGGTACCGCGTCGCATCGTTGGAGTTGACCCCAATAAGCTGTACTCCGCGTCCCGAAAAAGCATTTTGCAGGTCGATCAATCGCTGCAGGACTGCTTTTACATAAGGGCAGTGGTTGCACATGAAAATGATGACAAGGCTTCTCCGATTTGCGAAGCTGCTCAGTGTGTAGGTTTTACCGTCAACGCCTGGAAGTTCGAAATCATGGGCCAAAGTTCCTAGCTGGCCTGTGGTGGAATGTAGGAGCGCCATTAATGTCCCAGGGTAAATGAGCGTGAGAAATGGAATCAGAACCTTCAAAGACCGGTGGTGGAGAGATGCTAACACGTTTCAGAACAGGATGAACACCAAAAATATGGTATGCCCTTATAACTTAATCGGAAATAAAGAATTGCGAATAAAATTAAAAGTTTTTATTCGCTTTTACAGGTCATTCCGGTAACGCGGCAGGTGTAACACGCAGAGTGGGCAAGTGCGAATGGGCGCAGGGTTTCCTTAAGCACATCGCCCATGTTCGCGTCATTGTGATCGACTAGGATGGGGCAAACATAGATTCCTTTTTCCGTTGCCATGCGTGATGTGGCGCATTGAAGATTGGTGATGTCGTAGTTCTCGAAACATTTCTCGGTGACATGTTCATCATTGGAATAGGCCCGAAGGTTTTCCTCCAGACGGCCAATGAGGAATCCGGGAAGAATCTTGAGACGTGGTTCCGGCACATCCAGGGATTTCAGAAACTCAAGAAAGCGGGCTTCCATTTCTAGGTCTTGTCCATCGTCCCAACTGCGAGTTACGGTGAGGATGGGGGGAAATCCGGCGGACCCGAGATTGCGGATTCCTTTGACGGCGCGGTTGAAACTCCCTTTTCCCCGAATCTTATCGTTGGTTTTTTCCTCAAAACTTTCCATGCTTACGCGAAACTGTAGGGGATGCGGGGATCGGCCCTGAATTTTACGTAGTTGCGCCGCTTTTTCTGATGTGATGAGCGTGCCGTTGGTTAACACGTCTAAAGGTCCGTGTTGCAGAATAGCTTCTAGGATCTCGAAGATTTCCGGGTTCATAAACACTTCGCCGCCGGTGATATAGTAGCCCTTGACGCCAAGCAGTCTCGATTCTTTCAGGAGGTGTCGGACTTGAGAGAGCTTCATCATTCTGTGCGTATGGTTTTGCGGTCCACAACTGATGAAGCAATGGGTACATTGCAGGTTGCACAGAGTTCCTCCCACCTGTATCCACAGAGTGTCGAGCTGAACAAAAGGCACTTCGGGAATCATGCGTTGCTGGGGGCGGGCCATTATTTTGGATGGGTGAGTCATGTCGATGAAATCAGCCTAGCAAAAGGGAATGCCTGGTTTCAAGGAATACAGGCCGCGGCAAGGAAATTAATCCTTTTCCTTAAATAAGTCGGTAACTTGGAGGTGGAATATTGCTAGTACCCTACAAACCTGCCGATTCGTAGGAATCGCTCACGTCTTTGATCCGAAGTTTCCGACGCAATGCGGCGAATCCTTCCAGTGCCTTCCGTCCGAGTGGAGATTTGTATATGGGCTTGGCGTTGAGTTTGGCCGATTCGGGCGAGTTGGTGAAGAAACGTGTATCCAGCGGCGACAGGTACCGGCAATGGGGGAAAAGCCACTTGAGAGGAAGCCCGGCGTTCTGGGCCGATTGTTCCAAGTACCGGGCGGCCTCCGCGGCACGGTGGTGTTCTTCTCCTGTCACGATGCTCGGTACGATTAGCTTTAGCAATGGGACGATCCCTTTTCCGGTCAGGTAATTAATTTTTTCTTTTAATAAATCGAGGGGACCCGGAACCAGAAATAACTCGGTCCATACCGTTCCCGGCGGAAAGATGCCCGTGGCGTATTCCAGTGCGCCATGAACCATTGGCGGTAAGATGACGTCACCCTTTTTGGCAGTTCCAACAAATCCTTCGAGCGGGAGGTTGAGCAGATCGACCCCCGCTGCGTAAACTTTGTCTAGAGACCGCTTGTCTTTCGGAGGGAATCCGCGCAGGGCGACGAAGGTGCTGAACTCTTTCTTGATCGCCTGCACCACCGGGGCCAGCCGTGTGAACCCTCGGTCGGGTTCGCGGCAATAGTCCAGATTGAGCTGGACTAGATCTGCAGATCCTTCCTCGAATGCCGATTTGATCACTGATAGAATCGTTTCCCGTGACAGGTTGAGTCGGCTTTTTTGTCCAACGGCACGCAGAAACAGGTTTAGGCAGTAGCCGTCTATACAGGCGTTTTCCGAAACCGGGGACCGTTTTTTCATTTGTTCACGAACGAAATTGGGTAGCGGGACGATGCCGACTTCGATCTCTTCCCCCCTGGAGTGGAGCGTTAGAACCTCTCCACTCAGCTTGAGCTGTGGGTGGCCTCCGCCGGGTTCTTTGATCGGGACTTTGACGATAAAGTTTTCTGCCAGAGCCAGCACAATTTCTTCTCCGGGCCGTCCATCACAGTACCCGCAGATCACTTCCGAAACGGTGCGGACGTCTTCCGGGATAACCAATCCATTGTTGATTAAATCCAGTTTGAGTTGGCCGTAGCTTTCCATAATATCTTTATTCGAAATTCGCGTGCAGTTACAGTTGGTCAAGAAGTTTTTGATAAATTCCAGAAAACCCTCCGGAAGACATGATCAAGACCACGTCCTTCGGGCGGCATTCGGTGGCTATTTTTTCCACTATGGCATCCACTTCAGGGATAAAATGCGCGTCGCCTCCGTTCTGGTTGATGTCCTCGATCACCCGTTTTGGGTTCAGCCGCTCTTCGGGTTTTATTTTGTCTGGCGCGAAGAGTTCCGCGAGGATCACCCGGTTGGCTGCGGCGAAGCATTCGGGCAGTTTGCTCTCAAACACGTTCCGTCTGGACGTTGCGGAACGCGGTTCGAATACGGCCCATATTCTGTGCCCGGGATACGCTTCCCGCACCGCTTCCAAGGTGCGCCGGATCGCTGTTGGGTGGTGTGCAAAATCGTCGATCACCGTGATCCCGTTTTTAACACCCACAATTTCCTGTCGTCGTTTGATTCCCTGGAAATCCGTAAACGCCTTTTCAATATCTCCAGCGGTAAGACCCAGTTTGAGCCCCATCGCTGCTACCGCCACTGCATTTTCTACGTTGTGTCGCCCAATCATCGGGAGCTGAAAAGTTCCAGCGGTCTTGCCCCGGTGACACAAGGTAAAATGTCCACTGCCACCCTCGAAGCGATAGCCATCCGCCGACCAGTCGGCGTCTGAGGAAAACCCGTAGGTTTCCACCGCGCATGCGGCGCCTGCAAGAACTTCTTGGGCATGTCGGTCCGAAAATTCTACCAGCAAAAATCCTTCAGGATCGATGGTTCTCACGTATTTCCGGAACGAGTCTTTGATGTGGTCGATATCCCGATAAATATCGGCGTGATCAAATTCGATACCTGTGAGTATCGACGCAAATGGTTGGTAGTGAAGAAACTTGGGTCCTTTATCGAAAAAAGCGGTGTCGTACTCATCCCCTTCGGTTACAAAAAAATTGCCTTGCGGAATGGCGTGATTGCTATCGAAATTTTTTATCCATCCGCCGACCATGAATCCGGGGCGGTGTCCGGCGGAATACAGCATCCAGCTCAACAGTGCGGTGGTGGAGGTCTTTCCGTGTGTCCCGGCAACGACCAGCGACTTTCGTTTTTTTAGAAAGAACCTTCTCAAGGCTTCAGGAAGCGAGGTGTAGGGAAGACCCTTTTCCTGAAGAGCCAGAACCTCTTCGTTATCTTTCGATACAGCGTTGCCAATCACAATCAGGTCGATACCATCGGGGATGTTCGTGCGCCGATACCCCGGCTTAATGTCAATCCCGGCCGATTTCAGAAGCGTGCTCATGGGTGGGTAGATGTTGGAGTCAGATCCTGTGACTCGATAACCAGATTTCTTGAGCAACCCGGCAAGAGAGGCCATTCCTGTGCCGCAGATAGCGATCAGGTAGATCGATTGGATCTTTTCGTCGGGAACCATTCCGGGAGATTTTAGGCCCCGCTCCCGGTAAAGTCAAGATATATCAATGGTTTTGGGGGAGAGCAAAAGCGCTGAAGAAACTTGTTTTAGCAACAGAGCTAAATCATCAGCAACGCGGGATCATCCTCAGCGATCAGGATTTTCCAAGTTTTGTTCAGGCTCCAAGGATGTCAACGTTTGTTGTGGTTGTGACATGATTCATCTGTATTCTTGCAGATTTAATTTGCGCTCAAGGTCATTTTAACAATGCCTTCAATCGGGATAGATCATCAATCATATAATGGGGTTGGGATTCCTGCAGGGCCTGGGGATTGCCCAATCCGTAACTGACACCGCAGGTCCATACTCTAGCGCGCTTTCCGGTTTCAATGTCTATAGCGCTGTCTCCGATCATAAGCACTTGCTCGGGAGAACAGCTGAACTGGCGCATGAGAAAGTGTAATCCGCTGGGATCGGGTTTTTTTGTCTCCAGACTGTCTCCTCCAAGCACGGCATGGAAAGGATGGCGAAAATCGAGCGCGTTGAGTATTCTTTCAATGAAAGCAGCGGGCTTATTGGAAAAAATCGCGTTTTTTTTATAGGAAAAGTGTTCAACTGTTTCCCGGGTGTTGGGGTAAAATTCTGTTTGGTCCAGCAGATGATCGCTATAATGTTTGCGGAACAGGGTAACAGCATGTTTGATGTCGCCGTACCCAGTACCGTTCAACGCCTGCTCCATAAGCCTGTGCATACCGCCTCCTACGTAGGTGCGGATGATTTTCCGACTTAGTGAGCGTAGGTTCAACTCTTTCAGGGCGAGGTTTACCGAATCGGCGATATCGGCTAGGGTGTTGACCAGTGTGCCGTCGAAATCGTAAACGATTAGGGATAGGGCTTTCGGTTCCGGATTCAAGTGGGAATGCTTGCGTTATTCAGGTCCGCTGGTGGTATACCGGTGGGCTCGTACGATGCGCCTGTCGTCAAACAGGATCACAAGGTCCTTGGACTTTGTCGTGTCTATCAGGCTCCATACGTCGAACTGGTAGGTCCACATGACACGGCCGTTTTCGACGCCTTCCTTAAACGGGGGGCCGAATCTGTCAAGAATGTCGACTTGCGTGGTCACGCCATTCTGGATCGTGCGAACTTGGGAGGTGTCGAAGTTGTTACCCATGGTTCCGCAGCCCATCGTCAGGGACAAAATCAGGATACCTGTAATGCCTAAAATCTTGTCTTTCATGACGCTTCTCCTCGATAGCTGGGATGAAAACACAAAATCGCCGGACTCTGGGAATCCGCCGTCGATGACCATGGATGCCGATACGGATAAGTCTACCAGAATGGATAAAAAAACCATAACTTTTACGTTTAGTAAAGAGGAACGCTTATGAGCACAGTAAATAACATGATCTGTCTGGTGTTTCTGGGCGTTATGTTGTGGATGTTGTCAGGTTGCATCACGGTGCCTTCCGATAATTCCGCCCTCACATCGGAGCCCGCTGGGATGATGGCGTATGAGTCAGACGGTTACTATGAACCGCTTCCGTCTCTGGGTAAAAAGGGATACTTTGTGCAGAAGCTAGCACCAGAGGTTTATTTTTTTTCGACCGGGGTGTACAACAATTTGTTCGTGGTGACGTCGGAAGGTGTGGTTATCACCGATCCCATTCGAGGAAAAGGTAGGTTGCTTAGGGCTGCCATTCGGGAGGTGACGGATCGCCCGGTCAGGTTCATGATCTACTCGCATGCGCACATAGATCACATCGGCGATGCCCATCTTTTTGCCGGTGAGGAGGTGCAGATCATCGCCCAGTTAGAAACGGGTAAAATGCTCAAACGTTACAAGGACCCGGGCCGTCCTGTTCCGCATATTAATTTTGGAACGAACTACACGCTTTCGATCGGGGGCATTACCATTGATTTGATTTACCCTGGCGAAGGGCACGGCAAGGGTAACTCAATTATTTATATCCCCTCACACCGAATTATGATGTATGTGGATACGGTCACGCCGAAGTCGGTTCCGTTTAAAAACTTTGCCTACACCACCGATATTTTCAGCCAGGTTCGCGCTATCAAGAAAGCACTCAAGCTGGACTTCGATATCTATATTGCCGGACATCTCTATCGTCCCGGTACGCGGAAGGAGATGGAAGAAGTGCTGGAATATTACTACGCGTCGAAAGAGGCCAGCAAAGAGGCTTTGAAGAAGGTCTCTTTCCTGGATGTTCGTAAACGTTCTAAAACCAAGGATGTTGAACGTTTGTTCGGGGAATATCTTGATGCTGTGGCCGATGAGTGTTACCGGATTCTAAAACCAGAGTGGAAAAACCGGTTGATGGGGTTCGAGGCATTCACCCGCGGCCATTGCGATATCTGGAACTCGTTTCACCGCACGCACAAGGCGCCTTAAAGCATAAAGCCAAGGTCAATGTAGGGTCCCTCCCCGGGAGAGCTCTTTTTTTACGGGGGAGAAGGGGGATTTTACTGCAATACGCACAAGGCGTTTATATCTGACCTCGTTCCAAGTATTTTATTGAAGACCTGTTAGTTCCCTTTCAGTTCCCGGTGTTTTTTAAGGATGTTTTTTACATTGGTATGTGAGTGTATGGGCATGCGTGCGCCCATGTGCGAAACGACCTCGGCGGCGCAGTAGGATCCGATGATCGCAGACTCTTTCAGGGTGTGGTTTTTGATGAGCCCGTAAAGCGTTCCCGCGGCAAAAAGGTCACCCGCGCCCGTAGTGTCCACGGCTTCTGTGGAGAAGGCGCCGATCTCGATTTTCTTTTCGGATGAGTTGGAGGCCCAGGATCCATTTTTTCCCCGCGTGACGAACAACGTGTCGACCATTCCCTTGAGCACATCAAACGCTTCTCTTATATCTTCCGTTTCTGCCATGGCCATTGCTTCGACGTCGTTACAAAACAGGATATCCACGTGCCAGCGTATAAAGTCGGTGAGTTGGTCTTTGAAGCTGTTGACGATGAATGCATCGCTTAGGGTGAATGCGACGGGAATTTTATCCTTTTTAGCGACTTCGGCCAACCGCAGGGCGGCGGCTCGGGTCTCCTCGCCAGTCCAAAGATATCCTTCAACATAAACCGCTCTCGAACTTTGGACGATGGTTTCGTCGATGTTGTCCTGATGCAGTGTCGATGAAACGCCGAGATGCGTGAGCATCGTGCGTTCGCTGTCAGGAGTGACCAAAACAACACAGGTGCCGGTACCGTTGGTCCCGTCACCCGGACCGGGGAAACCTACCCCGCAAATCTGCATGTCTTGGGTGTAGTGGCGGCCGTAGAGGTCGTTAGCGACCCGACCCAGGTAATATGCCATTCCGCCCAGAACACGGAATCCGTGAACCGTGTTGGCGGCAGAACCCCCTGAGGAAATTTTGGTGGGATGCTCTTTGAGCGCTTCAAGAATTTCGGCTTGATCCTCTGCCGTGGACAGGGTCATACCGCCTTTGGTCAGTGTATTCTGCTGGATGAACGCATCCTCCACACGCACTTCGATGTCGACCAGCGCGTTGCCAATGCCTACCAGATCGTATCTCATGGTCGCCTTTTACAGGATAGTCGTGATTGAAAACAAGGGAAAAGTTGACGCAAGCGTTCAAGTGAGATTTGTAATCTTTGCAATTAGACGGTAATATTTTTCCGTATGACGGATGCACTTTACAAAACAAAGAACTTTCTCTTCACGTCCTTTCTGTCTATTGCTTGTTTGGTCCCATCCTTTGTCTCGGCGCAGGAGCCGGTCGGATCGACTTCTCAGTTCGCTAGCATCATGAATGGTGTGCTGGCTCATCCCTGTTTAAGCAACAGGGATTTCGGAGTAAAGATTTACTCCCTAGACCGGAATGAAACGCTCTATTCCGTAAACAGCGATAAGTCGTTTATACCAGCCTCCAATATGAAGTTGCTGACCACGGCCATGGCGCTCAAGCGGTTGGGTCCGGACTATCGGTTCCATACCCGTTTGTATGCAACCACCCGGGTGGCTGAGGAAGCGCTGAGGGGAGATCTTTATATAAAAGGTTTTGGCGATCCCAATCTGGTGAGTGAGCAGATGTGGCTTTTAGCCAACGAACTGCGTAACCTACCGCTTCGTAAGGTGGAGGGTAATATTGTTGCTGACGATTCCTTTCTCGATGACCGGCTTCGCGTCAAAACCTGGCGCAAGCGAGCAGGGGTCGAGGCTTTTCAAGCCCCACTGGGAGCGCTATCGTTTAATTTTAATACGGTCACCGTACATGTGTCGCCCGGCGAGAAACCGGGGGACAAACCTGTGGTGGTAGTTGATCCCGACGTCGAGTTCATCCGCGTGGACAATCAGGCCAAAACGGTTTTGCAAACTCGACGCAGTCGATTGATAGTCAACCGGGTGGATCGGGGAGATTACAACGAAGTTACAGTATCCGGGGTGATCTCCGTGAACCATTCACGCGAAACATATTATTTGAATATCACTAAGCCCACGATCTATGCTGCGACGGTGTTTAAAGAATATCTGCGCCGGGCAGGGGTGGGGGTGACCGGAGCGGTGAAGATTGGTACCGTGCCCAAGGATGCCTACGATCTGGTGGACCACTCATCGGTGTCGTTGTCACTGATCCTTCGTGGACTAAACAAATTCAGCAACAACTTCGTTGCCGAACAGATTCTAAAGACTCTGGCCGCAGAACTTTATGGTCACCCCGGAACCACAGAAAACGGGCTCCAGGCCATGGAGAAATACCTGCAATCGCTGGGGTATGCTTCGGATCAATACCAGTTACTGGATGCATCCGGCCTATCGAGGCAGAATCGGTTAAGTCCAGACCAGATCGTTTCGATCCTTCAGGATATGTATGGCGATTTTGGGGTGTACCCGGAATTCGTTTCTGCGCTGGGGGCCATGGGCCGTGACGGCAACGTGCAGAAACGGATGAATGGACACAATGGCTCGGACCGAGCTCGTGTTAAGACAGGAACGCTGAATTCCGTCAGTACGCTATCGGGTTATTTCCAGTCAGCGGATGGAGAGCGGTTTGCATTTTCCATTTTGATGAATGACCTGAAATGTTCAACGGGACGGGCGTGGGTACTGCAGGACCAGATTATTAGTGAGGGATTGAAATTTCAACGGGAGCCGCGGGGAGCAGACCCGGTTGAGTAGGGGGCTGGAGGGTTTAGCGACGACCAAAAACTTTGGCGTTTTCCTTTCTGTCTTCGTCCAGAATCTTCTTCCAATCCCGCTTTTTGATTGGGGCTTTCAGAAAATCTTCGTAAATAGTCCGGGCCAGTTCAGTCCGGTCTACCCCCTCTGGGGCCACCTGAATATCCAGTTGCGCCAGTGCCATGTCGAAATCACGGTTGAGCAGGGTGTCTGGGTCCATTTCATATTCTTTTAAAATCTGACGAATGGTACCCATGTTTTGTTTGAACCGGTTGGCCACTTCGTTGATGTTGGACGGTCGGTACTGACCGTTGGCTCCAATGCCTAGGTGGTAGGCGCAAAACAGGTCAAACGGATGGATTCCAGAGGTGTTGGTCTTGGCTTCGGGTTGGCCCTGCTGGTCTGAAACCGCCTGCGTGTTTTGAAAAACCTTGCCGGGTTTGTTGGGATAAGTCTGGTTCTTCGAGTGTCTTTGTGAGTTGCTTGCGCTCTGGTTGGATTTAGATTTTCCACCGGGCTTTCTGGAAAATTTTCCGCTTCCATTCGAGTTGTTGTTTTTCCCGGATCCATTTTGTTTGTTCCTGCTGCTCATAGAGAGATGAGAAGTCAGCGTTCCAGACGAAGCGGTGGTAGCCCAAAGGTGCGGGGTATGGGGTTCTTTTGCTCGGGAAGAATTCCGGTTTGAGCCGTTAACGTTTTGGGCTCGAGCCCGGGTATTGCGCTGGGTATTGCCATTACCGCGCCGCGGGCCGTTGTTCCGGTTAGAAGATCGTTGGTTGCTTCCGGTTCTTCTCAAGATGGTTTTCCTTTAAAAAAAATCAATACAATCAAAAAGGCTTTGTTTTTTTTTCTCAGTTGGCTGAGGTGGTCGGCCTGTGAATAATTCCTGACCATTGTCTTGGCCTTCGGATGATGTCAGGAGAGCGCCTGATTGACGGTTTCTAAATGAACTGTAAGCCGATTTTGTTTTTCAGAGAGGGCGTGCTTCCTCTGCTTGTCCTTCTCGATGACCTCAGGAGGCGCCTTGTCTATGAAGTTTCGGTTGGAGAGTTTCCTGTCTAGTACTATGATATCTTTTTTAATTTTTTTCAACTCTTTTTCGATGCGCTTCTTTTCTTCGGCAAAATCCATCTTTCCTTTCAGCGGGACAAAAATG
>Ga0207990_1000315_pt1 | contig 28413 bp, 21 predicted proteins | sample ETNtaG_8_FD_185780 | JGI IMG/M metagenome (GOLD analysis project Ga0207990, IMG submission 185780) | Marine microbial and viral communities from oxygen minimum zone, Eastern Pacific Ocean - ETNP201406SV75 (SPAdes) (version 2) | ecosystem: Environmental > Aquatic > Marine > Oceanic ...
TGGTGGGAGGCGCCGTGGTGGTGGGAGGCGCCGTGGTGGTGGGAGGCGCCGTGGTGGTGGGAGGCGCCGTGGTGGTGGGAGGCGCCGTGGTGGTGGTACTGGTGGGCGTGGTCGTGGGGGGTGCCGTGGTGGTACTGGTGGTCGTGGGAGGCGCCGTGGTGGTACTCGTGGGCGTGGGAAGCGTCGAACTCTGTGCTGCTGCCGCCACCGCGGCGGCGTTGCCGAGGTCCGGCGGTGGTGGGGCGGTGTCGCGCAACACGAAGAACCAGACGGCGAAGGCGAGGGCCGCTATGGCTGCGACCACCACACCCACCACGTTGCGTCGCATCACTGCCTCCCCTCTTCTCCCGTTCTCAACGATCGTATGCGCTTCCGACCATTCGATCGGGCTCGGGCGGGGCTTGGCACCTAGGGTTCCGTCCATGAAGTTCGGAATCTTCTACGAGCACCAGATCCCCCGACCATGGGAGGACGGCGACGAGCACAAGTTGCTCAAGGATGCCCTCGACCAGGTCGAGTTGGCCGACCGGCTGGGCTTCGACCACGTCTGGGAGGTCGAACACCACTTCCTCGAGGAATACAGCCACAGTTCGGCACCCGAGGTGTTCCTGGCCGCCGCCAGCCAGCGCACCACCAACATTCGCCTGGGCCACGGCATCGTTCTGCTGCCCGGCGGCTACAACCACACCGCCCGGGTCGTCGAGCGCATCAACACCCTCGACCTTCTCTCCGACGGGCGGGTCGAGTTCGGTACCGGCGAATCGTCGTCCAACGCCGAACTGGACGGATTCGGCGTCGACCGGGCAACCAAGCGTGCGCAGTGGCTCGACCACATCGATGCCGCCACGAGGATGATGGTCGAGGAGCCGTTCGCCGGCTGGGACGGCGAACACCTCCAGATGCCCGCCCGCAACGTGGTGCCCAAGCCGTTCCAGAAGCCGCATCCTCCGCTGTGGGTGGCCTGCAGCCAGCGCGAGACGATCCACCTGGCGGCCACGAAGGGTGTGGGGGCACTCACATTTGCCTTCGTCGAACCCGACGAGGCCAAGTTCTGGGTCGACGACTACTACGAGACCATCGCCTCCGACGAGTGCGTGCCCGCCGGTTTCGCCGTCAACGCCAACATGGCCAGCGTCCTGCCGCTGATGTGCCATGAGGACGAGGCCACCGCCATCGACCGGGGCATCGACGGCGCCCACTTCTTCGGCTATTCACTCGGCCACTTCTACGTCTACGGACAACACCAACCGGGCGTCACAGACGTGTGGGCCGAGTTCGAGAAGAACCGCAGTGCGTTCGGATTCGACCGTGCGACGGCAGCCCAGAAGGACGTCGAACTCCGCGCCCAGCTAAAGGGGGATGAAGGCGTGCTGTCACTGCGCGGGGCGATCGGCACCCCCGATCAGATCCGGCCACTGATGCGACAGTACGAGGAGGCCGGCATCGACCAGGTGATCTTCATCAGCCAGGCCGGACGCAACCGCCATGAGGACATCTGCGAGTCGATGGAGCTCTTCGCCAGAGAGGTCATGCCCGAGTTCAAAGAGCGCGACCCCGCACACGTGGCTGCCAGGCAGGAGCGCCTGGCACCCGCCGTAGAGGCCGCCCTGGCCCGTCGGGAGGGGCCCCGCACGGTCGACCCCGAATACCAGATCAACCCGGCAATGCTGATCTGACGATCCCGTTCCAGTCTGGGAGACTTGTTCCCATGTCGCACCTGCGCCTCGTTCCGCTGACCCTCGGGATCCTGCTGGCTGTCTCCTGCGCCTCCGGCTTGTCGACACAGAGTCTGCCGACGACCACGCTCCCTGCGACGACCACGCTCCCTGCGACGACCACGCTCCCTGCGACGACCACGCTCCCTGCGACGACCACGCTCCCTGCAACGACCACGCTCCCTGCGACGACCCCGCTCCCTGCGACGACCACGCTCCCTGCGACGACCACGCTCCCTGCGACGACCACGCTCCCTGCGACGACCACGCTCCCTGCGACGACCACGACGACGACCACGACGACGACCACGACGACGACCACGACGCCGGCTCCCACCACCACGATCGACATCCACGAGGTGCGCACGGCCGAGCAGCTGCAGGAATACATTGCACAGGCGGCAGGGTTCAAGCAGGCCGATGCCGCATGGAGCCTTCCCGACGACCTGGATCCACAGGCCGGCGGTGCCCCCGGCTACACCCGGTACGTCTTCCGGGAGACTTCGGACGGCGTCGTTCCGACGCTCGTCGAGGGCCCGATCGGCGACCAGGTCCGCTGCCAGGACACCGAGCTGCCGTGCTCCTACCTGGAGCTCAAGGCGCTGCTCGAGGGTGGCGAACCGATCCCCGAGGAACTGGCTCTTACACCCGAGCAACTGGCCGCACTCGTGGCCGAGCTCGACGAGCTGAACACCTACATGGAGGGGCACCGCGACATCAACACGACGTGTGCCGAGGGGTTCATATCCGACCGTACCCAGACGCCGAACATGGGCTCACACCTCTACAACCCGGAGTACATCCGGGACGGCTTCGACCCCGGCCGGCCGGAGATCCTGCTCTACACGCTCGCCGACGACACCCTGCCGAGCAGAGCGGTTGGCCAGTGCATCAACGGTGCATGGCAGGGTGACCCGATGCAGTTGGTCGGCACCGCCTTCATCAAGCCCCCCGACGTGGTCGGCACCGACCATCCGGAGGGCTTCACCGGTGACCTCGACAACTGGCACAGCCACTTCAACCTCTGCCGGGGACGGAGCACCGGCAGGGACCTCTTCGTTACCGAGGCGGAGTGTGCCGAGGTGGGCGGCAGCTTCAACGAGGCCATCGGCTGGATGCTGCACGCCTGGGTCGACCCCGAACACGACAACCAACTGGGGGTGTTCTCGATGTGGAACTCCACCCTCGCCCCGTTCTTCGACGACCCGACCATGCGCTCGGCGGCCATGGTGCAGGGCAGCGACTTCCCCGACGGGGCACGCCAGTCGCTGATCACGAACTTCGCCTTCGAAGGGAACCTGGAAGTGGAGATCGGACAGAGCGTGTACTTCAACAACAGCGACTCGGTCCCCCACACCGTCAGCGCCGGCACCTCCGACGCCCCTGACCTCGGCTCGTTCGACTCGGGCCTCCTCGCTCCCGGCGACAACTGGGAACTCGGGACCTCGGAACCCGGCACCTACTCGTACTTCTGTGCCCTCCACCCCGACATGACCGCCACGATCATCGTCAGTTGACCCACTACGGGCAGCCGGTCAGGGGAGCTGCCCGGTCAGAAGGATCGTGCGCTGGCCACCCAGGTCGAGGTGCAGCGCCTCGGTGAGGCCGGGGCGGACCTGGCGGGCGAGGTCCCGGTCGGCGACCAGGATTCCGATCCCCCACCCCGGGAGGCGTTCTGAGGCGACGTTTCCGAGTGTGGCGTAGAGGTTGCGTAGGTCGCCGCCGGTTGAGAGCCGACCACCCCATGGGGGGTTGGTGACGAGGTGACCGGGGCCACCTTCCGGTGCCTCCAGGTCGGAGATGGGCGCCTTTCGGAACTCGACCAGGTCGATGACGCCGGCCCGCTCGGCGTTCGACCGGGCGGCCTCGATGGCGCCGGCGTCCCTGTCGCTGGCGACAATGGATGGCGGTGAAGGCATCGGTGCCCCCGGGGTCGCCGTCACGCTGGCCCAGGTGCCCGGTTCGAACGACGGCCACCCCTGGAAGACAAAGGTGCGGCCGGCTCCAGGCGCCCGGCCGGCGGCGAGCAGCGCAGCTTCGATGGCGATTGTTCCCGAACCACACATCGGGTCGACCAACGGCACTGTCGGGTCCCAACCAGCAGCGAGGAGCATCCCGGCGGCCACCGACTCCCGCAGCGGCGCCTTCGCCGTCGCCTGACGCCAGCCCCGCATGTGCAGCGGCGCCCCCGACGAGTCGACGCTGACGGTGAACCGGTCCCGGGAGACCCTCACGACGATCAACTGCTCCGGACCATCAGGGTGGCCGACCCCCAGAGCGGTGGCGAACCGCTGCTCGATGGCTCCCGTGTGGACGAGCTGCGAACCGCGGGAGGTGATCCGGTAGTCGGGTCGTGCGCCCTCCTCCAACCATGGTGCCCAGTCGACCTCGCAGAGGCGGCGCTCGAGGTCGGCGAACGAGCGGGCGGTGAACATGGCCACCCGCACCAGCACCCGCGTGGCGCAGCGCAGCGACCGGTTGGCTGCGTAGAGCTGGCGTGTGGTGAGGTCGGTCGCCACGGCCCCCTTGTGGGTCCGCGTGCGCTTCACGCCCAGGCCGGTGAGTTCTCCCGCCACCAGGGCTTCGAGGCCCGGCGGACACACCACGAGCGCGTCATGTCGGGGGCTCCTTCCCTCACCGTGTCGGTCTCCCACCCCTACACGATGGCAGCCGCCGGGTTACGGTCGCGCCATGCGGGCTGCGAACATGATCCTGGCACTGGTCCTCCTGGCGACGGCCTGTGGTGGCGGGGCTGCCGCTCCGACGACGACCGCGTCCACCACGACCACCACGACGACCACCACGCTCCCGCCCACCACGACCACCACGACCACCACGACCACCACCACGTCCACCACGCTCCCGCCCACCACGACCACCACGACGACCACCACGCTCCCGCCCACCACGACCACCACGACCACCACGACGACCACCACGACGACCACCACGACGACCACCACGCTCCCACCGCGGCCACCGACGATCGACGAGTTGTTGGCACTCGACCAACCCCTCAACCTGGCCCACGCCGGCGGCGACCAGGACCATCCGCACTCGACCATGTACGCCTTCCGGCGGGCCGCCGAGGCCGGCGTCGACCTCCTCGAGATGGACGTGCGGATCACCGCCGACGGGGTCCTCGTCGTCCACCACGACGCCGACGTGTTCGGCACGACCGGCGGTGAGGGCGTGGTCGCCGAGATGACCGTCGCCGAACTCCAGGCCCTCGACAATGCCTGGTGGTGGTCGCCCACCTGTTGGCCCTGCCGGGACCTGGCCGACGGGGACTACCCGTTCCGGGGAGTCCGTACCGGAGTCGTCGAACCACCAGAGGGGTTCACCCCCGACGACTTCCGGATCGAAACGTTCCGCTCGGTCGCCGAGGCGTTTCCCACGCTCGCCCTCGACGTCGAGATCAAGAACCGGGACGACCACGCAGAGGCCGCCATCGCCGCCCTGGTGGCCGACCTCGACGACCTCGACAGACGCGACTCGGTGGTCGTGGTGTCGTTCTCGAGCGACGTGGTCGCCGCCTTCAAGGAGGTCGCCCCGGATGTCGCCACCAGCCCCGGCACCGACGAGATGATCGCCTGGATCCTCGGCGGCGAGGCCCTGGGCGACCACCCCGTCGTCCAGGTCCCACCCAACTACGACGGCATCGAGGTCCTGATGGAGGCGTTCTTCACCGCCGTCGAGGAGGCCGGGGTCGAGGTCTGGGTGTGGCCCGACAGCACCGACCAGGAAGCGGGCGGCTTCTACGCCGAACTGCTGGACCTGGGCATCGACGGCATCATCGCCGGGCGCCCAGCCGCCTTCGAGCAGGTGCTCCAGGACGGCGGCTACGTGGACTGAGGTTCAGATTCCCAGGCGGCCGGTGCGGAGTTCACGGCAGGCGCCCTCGTCGCCGACCATCTCGACCTCGACACGGTCGCGTCGACCGAACAGGAAGTTCACCAACTCGACCGGTTCACCGGTGAGCGTCGCCGGTCGGCCCGACTTCCCGACGCGGATCGTTTCTCCGCCCCGGCGGGCAATCGTGAGGTCGATGTCGACGAGCCGACGGCACATGACCTTCGCCCCCTTTCCGAGGCGCTCCCAGAGCAGGGCTTCGAGGCCTTCGATGCCGGTCCGGGGTGACCAGCCGTCGCCCGTACGCCGCACGTCCTCGTGATGCACCACGAACTCGACCAGGTTCATCGCCCCGTCGGCGAACCGCAGGAACAGTGGCGGCCCGCGTCGGACCCGGTCGACCATCTGCGTGAAGTCCCCGCACTCGGCGAGACGGTTGGTGACCCGGGCGGTGTGACGGGCAGGTGCCCCCGCCATGACCAGGCCGGGGCCGGTGTCGGGGCGACGTTCCCGAACCACCAGATGGGCCGCCATGTGGGCGACGGTCCAGCCCTCACACAGGGTCGGAGCATCGGCACCGAGTTCGTCCATCAGGTCGCAGAGGGCGTGCCTCTCGGACTGCGCCCACTCCCGGGCGTTCATCCTGGAGGCACCGACGCGTCGGGGACCCAGTTGCCGTGGAACCCGTCGGGCACCCGTTGTGGAAGGTGGATGCGCGCCACCGGCTCGACGGCGAGGTCCTCGCCGTCCAGCACCACAAGCTCGGCCGGACCGCCGGCACGGTCGTTGACGCACACCAGCACCCAGCCGACGCCCTCGTCGGTGGATCCGTCCTTGGGCACCAACAGCGGTTCGGCTCCGAAGCGTCCCTCGCCGTGGTCGTGGATGACGATGTCGCCGGTCTCTACATCGACCTGCTGGGTCGGACCCAGTCCGAGTCCATCGGCGGTGTAGGCGTAGCGATGGCGGCGTGTGCCCACCCGGGGATCGTGGGTCGGGAACTCGTGGTGGCCGTCGGCGATCTGTGTCTCGGACACGGTCGCTGTGGCCGGATCCACCACCCACCTGGCAAACGTAGGGGCGCTGTCTCCGACAGGACCGTTGCGGTCCCTGTCGAACATCCGGTCGTAGCGGCAGAGGTCGACCACGACAGTGCCGTCGTCGGCGTCGTAGGCGTTGGCGGGGTGGAACACGTAGCACTGCGGCGCCTCGCACCAGATGACGTCAGCGGCGGTCCCGTCGCGTGGCAGGAGCCCGACGCGGGCCTGGTGGTCGGGATTCCAGGCGAACGGGAAGAGGCCACCTCCCATGGCTTCCTCGATGTCGAGGCACACCGACAGGTCGTAGACGAGGGCGTACCGGGCCGTCAACGACATGTCGTGGATCATCGGCATGTCGTCGACCGGCACGTCGGTCGCCTTCACCACCCGCCCGCCGTTGCCGACGACCACGTGCTGTACCCGGTCGAGTTGGTCCGGGTAGGAGTAGCAGACTGCGTGGAGTTCACCCGTCGCCGGGTCGTACTTGGGGTGGGCGGTGAAGCCTCCTGGCAGGGTCCCGTCGAAGTCGTCGTAGCCGATCGTGTCGAGTTCGTAGGTGAGGGTCATGGGCGTGGTGCCGGCCTCGACCATCGCCCAGGTCTTTCCGGCGAAGCCACCCACCGCCGTGTTGGGGCCGAAGTCGCGGTCGCCGTTGGAGCGGCCCGACGGCGGGTCCTCGCCCAGGTCGGCGGCGATCCGGGCGCCCCGCACCCACCTGTTGCGGTACCACTCGGCCTTCCCGCCACGCAGGCGCACGCCGTGGACCATGCCGTCGCCGAGGAACCAGTGGTGGGTGGCCGGATCGGCGACACCGTGGGGGTTCGGGCCGTTGCGCAGCCAGCGGCCTTCGAGTTCGGCGGGAATCATGCCGGTGACCGGCAGGTCGAAGGCCGTCACCTCCTCGGCGACCGGTGCCATCGAACCCTGGAGGTAGGGGTTCATGGCTGCAGCCTCCCACAGGTCCGTTCGCGCCGCCGGGTCGGGACTACCGTACGCGGCGCATGGAGCCCCACCTGTCCCCGCTTCCGGTACACGACGGTGATCCTCGGTTGCGTGGCTATCGCCCGCAGCCGGGTCGAAACCGTCGACGAGGTCGCCGCCCGCCTGGCCGAGGCACTGCGTCATATCGACCGGGAGCGCCTGGTGGTCGCCCCCGACTGCGGCCTCGGCTACCTGGGCCGCGACCTGGCACTCACAAAGCTCCGGGTGCTGACCGAGGCCGCCGCCGGGATCTGAGGAAGGCGCCTATTCCTCGACGAAGGTGTGCTCGGCGTCGCCGGTGAGTACCGCCTTGACGATCTTGCCGGTGGCGTTGCGCGGCAGCGGCTCGTCCCGGAACTCCACGATCGTAGGCACCTTGTAGTACGAGAGGGTCTCGGCGCAGAAGGCCGTGATCTCGTCGGCCGAGGCGTCGGCTCCCTGACGCAGGACCACGACGGCCTTCACCTCCTGGATGAGCGTCGGATGATCGACGCCGTGCACCGCCACCTCCCCAACCGCAGGATGTTCCTCGAGGCGCTGTTCGACCTCGCTCGGGTACACGTTCTCCCCGCCCCGAAGGATGAGGTCCCTGAGGCGTGAGGCCATGTGGAGACGACCGTCGAACATGCGCCCGAAGTCGCCGGTGCGCAGCCAGCGGCCGGGCAGGAACACCGCCTCATTCGCCTCCGGGTTGTCCCAGTAGCCGAGCATGACCAGCGGACTCCGTACGCAGATCTCGCCGTTCTCACCATCGGGCAGGTCGTTGCACTCCTCGTCGATGATCTTCACCTCGACCGTGGGGAGTGGGTAGCCGACGCAATCGGGTGCATCCCGGAGCATCTCGTTGGGGGCGTGGCTGACGAGGCCGCCCGATTCGGTGAGCCCGTATCCGGAGCCGAAGGTTCCGACCAGGTGGGGGAACCGTTCCTCGGTGGCCCGTATCAGGTCGGGCGTACTCGCTGAGCCGCCGATGGCCACCGAGGTGAGTTGCAGCGGGTCGAGGCCCTCGATGTCCGGCTCGGCGAGCAGTCGGTAGATGTGGGTGGCGGTGCCGTTCCAGGCACTGATGCCCTCGTCGACGGTGAGTTGCACGACCCGTGCCGGATCGAAACGGCCCATGGGCCAGACGGTCTTGGATCCGGCCATGAGCGACGTGACCGTCGAACTCTGCATTCCGGAGAGGTGGAACATCGGGAACACCGCCAGGCGGGCACCGTCGGCCGAAGGGGTGTCGCCGGCCAGCATCGAATCGCGGGCACCGATCACGAATGCCGCCAGCACGAACGAGATGAAGCTGCGGTGGCTCACCATCGCCGCCTTCGGACGTCCGGTGGTGCCCGACGTGAACTGCAGGACGATCGGGTCGTCCTCGGCGATCGGTGTCTCGGGGAGGTCGGCATCAGGGGCGAAGGCGATCAGGTCTGCGAAGTCGTCCTCGATCACGATCGTCGGGACACCCGGGTCGGTGCCGTCGAGGCGGGCCAGGCGGCGCCGGTCTGCGACCAGCAGGGCCGGGGTGGTGGCCTCGAGCCCATATTCGATCTCGCTGCGGGTCCACCAGCCGTTGAAGCAGACCGCCACAGCACCCATGGCCGCACAGGCCCAGAAGGTGACGATGTACTCGGGGCAGTTGGCGGCGAGGATCGCCACCCGGTCGCCGTGTCCAATCCCCCGATCGGCGAGGGCCGCTGCCACAGAAGCGACCTGTCCCTGGAGGCCCTCGAACGTCAGGACACGTCTCTCACCGGCATCGTCGAACACCGCATAATCGGCATCGCCGTTACGGGCAGCCCCGGTCAGCATGTCGCGCAAGGACCGGGGCCGGTTCACGAACACCTGCATCGACTCCCCCAGGACCTCCTCGGTTGTGACCTCGAAGAAGCCGCCGGGGCCGGTGAGGGCGGCCGTGGCCTGCTCGTGGGTCAGCGGGGTGTCGCCACCCGTGTCGGAATCGGTCCCGGGCATGTCTGGATCAGGCATTCGATGTCTGCAGCGCCGACCAGATGCGCTCCGGGGTGAGCGGCATGTCGAGGTGCCGGATGCCGAACGGTGTGAGGGCATCGACCACGGCACTCTGCACCGCCGCCGTGGAGCCGATGCTGCCCGCCTCGCCGATCCCCTTGGCCCCGAGCGGGTTGTGGGGCGTCGAGGTCTCGGTGAACGAACGCTCGTAGGTGGGGACCTCCATCATCGAGATGGCCGTGTAGTCGGCGAGGTTGGAGGTCTGCGGGTTGCCGTCCTCGTCGTAGCGGAACTCCTCGAGCAGCGCCTGGGCGATGCCCTGCGCCAGGCCACCGTGGATCTGGCCGGCGGCCAGCAGCGGGTTGATGATGATGCCGGCGTCGTCGACGGCGACGATCCGTTCAACCGTGGTGTACCCGGTTTCGGTGTCGACCTCGACGACGGCGATGTGGGCGCCGAACGGGAAGGTCGCACCGGCCTGCACGAAGTCGGAATGGCCGACCAGCGGCTCCGCCATCTCGCCGGCGATCTCGGCCCACGACCGGGACGCCGACGGGGTACCGGCCACATGGAAGGCGCCCCGCTCGCGATCGAGCACCAGGTCGTCCGGGGCAGCCTCGAGCATGTCGGCGGCCGCATCACGGGCCAGGGCAATGAGCTTGTCGGCAGCATCGCCCATCGATGAGCCGGCGATCTGAACGGATCGGGACCCGCCGGTGAGCTGACCGGAGGGCACCCGATCGGTGTCGCCGTGGAACACGGTGACGGCCTCGAGGGGCACGCCCAGGCGGTCAGCGACGATCATCGCCCAGGTCGTGTGGTGACCCGTGCCGATCGGAGTGGAACCGGTGACGGCCAGCACCGTTCCGTCGGCCTGCAGGGAGACCTCGCCGTATTCGCTGCCGCCGAAGCCCGTGATCTCGACGTAGGTGCAGATTCCGATGCCCAGTTGGCGGATGTCGCCGGCATCACGGCGTCGCTGCTGCTCGGCGCGCAGGTCGGCGTAGTTCGATGCCTCCAGCACCGCATCGAGCACCATTTCGTACTCGCCGCTGTCGTAGACCGTGCCGGTGCCGTTGGTGAACGGGAAGGCTTCGGGGCCCGGCAGGTTGCGCCGCCGCACCTCCGCTGGATCCATGCCGATCTCGGCGGCGAACAGGTCGACGGCGCGTTCGATGGCGGCCGTGGCCTCGGGGCGCCCTGCGCCCCGATAGGCACAGACGGGTGTGGTCGTGGTGACGACCGAGATGTATTCGACCTCGACCTTTTCGATGTCGTAGACGCCGCTGGCCATCTGGCGGGTGAACTCAGGCAGGAAGGCTCCGAATCTCGGGTAGGCGCCACAGTCCTGGAGCACGTCGAGGCGGTATGCCTGGATGTCGCCATCGCGGGTACCGGCGATCGTGACCTTCTGCTCCTGGGCCCGGCCGTGGACGTGGCCGGTGAGGTTCTCGGTGCGGGTCTCGGTCCAACGCACGGCCCGCCCCAACTTGCGGGCCAGGTGCACGACCATGACCTCCTCCTCGGAGGTGACCCCCTTGGCGCCGAATCCGCCGCCGATGTCCTGCACGAACACCCGAAGGTCCTCGTCTTCGATGCCGAGTAGGTCGGTGACGCTCTTCCGGAAGTTGTGCGCGCCCTGGGAACTGGCCCAGCAGGTGAGGCGACCATCCTCGATGCCGGCGGCCACCACCCGGGGTTCGATCGACACTGCGGCGACCCGCGAGTTGACGACGTCTTCGGTGACCACGACCTCGTAGCCGGAGAAGTCGATCGGGTCCTCGACGCTGTTGCGGAAGGCGACGTTGTGGCCGATGTCGGGGAACAAGAGGTTCTCGCCGTCGAGGGCGGCGGACTGGCCGAGCACCGGTGGCAACGGTTCGATGTCAGCCCAGACCATCTCGGCAGCATCGGCGGCCAGGTACGGCGATTCGGCGACCACGACGGCAATCGGCTCGCCGACGAATCGCACCCGGTCCCTGGCGAGGAATGGGCGTTTCATCTCGGCCGGGTAGAAGCCCATCAACACCGGGCGGTCGTCGAGGCCGAGGTCGGCGACGGTGTACACGGCGACGACCCCCGGCATGGCCCGAGCATCGTCGACCTCGATCGACTCGATGGTGCCGTGGGCCACCGTGGACCGCACGAAATGGGCGTGGAGGGCGGCCTCGAGGGGGACGTTGGCGACGAATCGGCCCTGGCCGCGCACGAGCGTGTCGTCCTCGCGGCGCAGGACGGGGTTGCCGAGGATCGAGGTGCTGGTCACCCCGGGCTGGCCGAGTTGCTCGCTCATGGCATCCCCGTGACGTGTGGGACCGGGGTCTCGTTCACCGGACAGCCCGCCTCACTCAACCGGGAACCGCTCGAGCAACTTGCGGGCGATGACGAGTTTCTGGATCTCGCTGGTGCCCTCGCCGACGATCATCAGAGGCGTGTCGCGGAAGTAGCGCTCGACGGGGAACTCGGTGGTGTAGCCGTTGCCGCCGTGGATGCGAAGGGCGTCGGACGCGATCTCGAAGGCGGCCTCGGACGCGAACAGCTTGGCCATGCCGGCCTCCATGTCGACCCGCTGGCCGGCGTCAGCCCGTCGGGCGGCGTCGTAGGTCATGAGGCGTGCGGCCTGGAGCTTGGTGGCCATCTCGGCGAGCTTGAACTGGATGGCCTGGTGCTCGAAGATCGGCCGGCCGAAGGTCTCCCGCTGCTGCGAGTACGCCATGGCGGCATCGAACGCGGCCTGGGCAACCCCGACAGCCCGTGCCGCCACGTTGATGCGCCCGAGCTCCAACGCCGAGAGGGCGTACTCGCGACCGTGCCCGATGCCCTCGTCGCCGCCGAGGACGTTGGCGTGCGGGACCCGGTGGTCGACATAGGACATCTCGACGGTCTCGAGGCCGCGGTAGCCGAGCTTGTCGATCTTGCGCGACACCGTGATCCCCTCGAACGACTCGCCGGGTTCCTTCTCGACGAGGAAGCAGGTGATGCGGTCATCGGGTGTGCGGGCCAGCAACATGACGAGCGAGGACCTCATGCCGTTCGTGACCCACATCTTGGTGCCGTTGACGACCCACTCGTCGCCATCGCGCTCGGCGCGACAGCGAAGGGCGCCGGTGTCGCTGCCTGCGTCGGGCTCCGAGAGCGAGAAGGCGGCCCGGAACGACCCGTCGCACATTCGGGGCAGGAACCGCTGCCGTTGTTCGTCCGTGCCGAAGCGCCCGATCATGGTGGCGCCGATCTTGTGGGTGTTGAGGAGCCCGGCCAGCGACATGAACCCGCGGGAGAGCTCTTCGATGATGCGCGTGTAGGTGGTGATGTCGAGCCCCAGGCCGCCGTACTCCTCGGGGATCGTCGATCCGAACAGGCCGAAGTCGCACATCTGGTTGAACATGGCCTGCGGGAACTCGTCTGCCTGTTCGAACTCGGCGACGTTGGGGATGACGTCGCGATCGACCCAGGAACGGACGGCGTCGACCATCTCGTCTGCCAGCGCATGATCGGTGGCCATGGCTCCCCTTCCCTGTCTCGTTCCCTGTCCGCTGGCGACCAACAGTACAGCCGTGGTCTCAGACCGGTTCAACCGGCCACGGCCCACTCAGGCCCGGCTGATGACCTCTTCGCCGTAGCGCTGGATCACCTCGAGCGTGCGATCGAGGTCGTCGCCGGGAACCGCCACCCCGGTCCAGGTCACGCCTATGCCGGCCAGCGCCGACAGGCCCTCGAGGTGGGCCTCGGCATCGAAGTCGCCGTCGCCGGGCACCCCGCCGGCCGAACAGGCGAAGTGCACGTCGACCGGGTCAGCCCGGCCGGCCTCTTCCAGCCGACGCCAGAGGTCGTCGAGCATCGGGCGCAGGTCGTCGACGGTCTCGAGGGCCGCAGTCCTGGCCGTGGCAGCCATCGCTGCGGGCGTCGGGAACGGGCTCCATCCCTGGCCGCAACGAGCGACACGGGCGCGGGCGCGGGCCGAGTTGCCACCGATCCATATCGGGGGATGCGGCTTCTGTAGCGGGCGGGGATTCGCCGTGTTGCCGACGGCGACGAACCGGTGCCCCTCGAAGGCGAGGTCGTCGGTGGTCCAGGCGGCAATCAGGGCTTCGAGCGCCTCGTCGAAGCGGTCGTTGCGGTCGTCGAAGTCGGCGCCCAGCGCCCGGTACTCGGCCTTCTGGTACCCGGTGCCGGTGCCGAGGATCAACCGGCCGTCGGAGAGCACGTCGACCGTCGCCGCTGCCTTGGCCAGGATGAACGGGTTCCGGTACGGCAGCACGGCGATGTTGGTCATGAGCCGCAGCCGCCCGGCGGCAGCGGCGCAGAAGGCCAGTGCCGAAAACGGGTCGAGGGCGTCGTGTCCCCCTGCCGCCAGCCAGCGGCTGCCGGGCATCGGATGGTCGGTGAAGCCGATGGCATCGAAGCCGGCGGCCTCGGCGGCCTGGGCCAGCCGGGTCAGGCCCTCACGTCCCACGAGCCGCCGGTCGTGGGCACCGGCCGACATCGGGTGGGTGAAGGAGAATCGCATCGTCAGGCCGTCCGGCGACTCACGTCGCCTCCTCCGGGGCCACATGTACCTGCTGGTCACCCATCTCACGTCTTCCCGGTCGCCGGCCGCCTCCACTCTCCCAGCCCGGCGGGTCGGAGGGCCACACGTGCCCAGCCGGCGTGGCATGCTCGACCCGTGAACACCCCGGCACCGTGGGAGGACCCCGAGCGGCGCTTCGGATCCGCCATGGTCTGCACGATCGACTCGCTCGCCTCGAGGGCCGGGATCGCGATCCTCGGGTCGGGTGGCAACGCCGCCGATGCGGCCATCGCCGCCAATGCGGTGCTGACCGTGACCTCCCAGCACATGTGCGGGCTGGGCGGCGACCTGTTCGCCCTCGTGCACGATGGGAGCGGTCCGCCGGTGTGCCTGAACGCCTCCGGGCGGGCCGGCTCCGGCGCCAACCCCGACCGCCTGCTCGCCGAGGGCCACGGGTCGATGCCCAGGCGGGGCGACGTGCGGGTGGTGACCGTCCCCGGCTGCATCGACGGCTGGTCGGCCCTCCACGACCGTTTCGGCTCGATGCCGCTGGCCGAGGTCCTGACGCCGGCTATCGCCTTGGCCGAAGACGGCTTCGAGGCGTCGCCCCTCCTGGTCCCCGCTGCCGCCGGGGTGGAGGGAGTCGACGGCGCTCAGGACTTCGCCGGGCTGGTGCAGACCGGCCAGGTGGTTGGTCGACCCGGGGTGGCCCGCCTGTTGCGGGCCCTGGCGGTGGGCGGACGCGACGCCGTGTACCTGGGCGAGTTCGGCGACGAGTTGCTCACCGTCGGGGCCGGTGAGTTCACCGAGGATGACCTGCGCCGCTCCCATGTCGATTGGGTCGATCCGCTCGGTGCCCGGGTATGGGGCCACGATGTCTGGACGGTGCCGCCAAACTCGCAGGGCTACCTGATCCTGGCGGCGGCCTTGATCGCAGACGGCCTCGACCTGCCCCGCGAGGACGACCCACTGCGGGCCCACCTGCTGGTCGAGGCGATGCGCCAGGCGGGCCACGACCGGCCCGAGGTGCTCCACGAACGTGCTGACGGTGTCTCCCTTCTCGCTCCGGAGCGACTGGGTCCACGTCGCAACACCATCCATCCAGACCGCCGGGCCGTGCTCGGGGACACCTGGCACGACGGCGACACCATGTACGAGTGCGTGGTCGACGGCGACGGCATGGCGGTGTCGCTGATCCAGTCGAACGCCGACGGCTTCGGCAGCCATGTGACCCTGCCGGGCCTCGGGGTCTTCCTGCACAACCGGGGCCTCGGGTTCAGCCTCGAGCCGGGCCACCCTGCCCGCTACGGGCCGGGCCGTCGTCCGCCCCACACGCTGTCGCCGGCGCTGGTCACGCGGTCGGACGGTTCGCTGCGCTCGGTGCTGGGGACCATGGGCGCCGACGCCCAGCCCCAGGTGGTGCTGCAGATGCTGGTCCGCCTGCTGCTCGACGGTGCCTCCCCGGGCCACGTGGTCGGGGGTGGGCGCTGGGTGCTGAGCGGTGGAGGCGGCGGCTTCGACACCTGGACGGATCCGGATGAGGTCGAGGTCCTGCTCGAAGCCCATGCGCCGGAAACCTGGGCCCACGGCCTCACCGCCCGCGGCCATCGGGCCCGGGTCGCACCTGCCAACTACGGCCACGCCCACTGCATCGAGGTCGTCGATGCTGGCCTGGCCGGCGCCGCCGATCCCCGTGCGCTCGTCGGCGAGGCGGCCGGGGCATGATCTGTCCATGACGCAGAAGCGCAGGTCCTATACGTCGATAGTCATCGAGCGGGAGATCGCTGCATCCCGGCAGGTGGTGTGGGATGCCTTTCTGGCCTTCATCGAGAAGGCGACAGGCGGATACGACGTCGAGGGGGATCCGCCGCCACACGGTTTGGGAGCGACCCTGGGGCTCACCCTGGACGACGAGACCCTGAGCGAGGAGGTCATCTCGTTCGAGCCCCCGTGGCGACGCGTCTACGAACTCACCGGTGCTCCGGTGAAGATGTACCAGGGCACGACCGTCATCACGGATCGGGGCGACTCCTGCCTCCTGGCCTGGTCGCTGGTGGTCGACCCATTGCCCGGTGGGGCCAGCGATTCCTTCCTCGAGACTGCGGAGGCGTTCCTCACCGGATTCGTCGACCGCTTGCAGGCCATGGTCGAATCTGGGGACTGACCGACTCCCCCCCCATTCCCGGAGGACCCCCATGCGCATCGCCGTCAACGCCTCGGGCGAACTGCCCCATGCCGACATCGGCCGAATGCGCGAGCATGCCGCCCGCGCCGCCGAGGAGGGTTTCCACGGTTGGTGGCTCGCCCAGACCGGCCTCGTCGACGCCCTGACCGTGTTCCCGGCGGTGGCCGATGCAGCACCGGGTCTCGAGTTGGGTTCGGCGGTGATCCCGACGTTTCCCCGCCATCCCACGATGCTGGCCGGACAGGCGCTCACCACCCAGGCGGTGCTCGGTGACCGGGACCTGGTGCTCGGCATCGGCCTCTCGCACAAGCCGGCGATCGAGGGCTACCTCGGCCTGTCCTTCGACCGGCCGATCCGCCACCTCATTGACTACCTGGAGGTGCTCATGCCGCTCCTCGACTCAGGTCGGGTCGACTACGACGGTGAGGCCTTCACGACCCACATGGAGTCGAAACGCCCCGGTGACCGTGCCCCGTCGGTGATGGTCGCTGCACTCGGTGAGCAGACACTGCGCGTCACCGGGCGGCGTACCGACGGCACCATTCTCTGGATGGTCGGGCCCCGCACGATCGCCGACCACATCCGGCCGCGGATCACCGCCGCTGCAGCCGAGGTGGGCCGACCCGACCCTCGGATCGTGGCCAGCCTCCCCGTCTGCGTAACGGGCAACGCCGCTTCGGTACGGGAGGCGGCGGCACGGATCTTCGCCATCTACGGCGAGTTGCCCTCGTACCGGGCGATGCTCGACCGCGAGGGTGCGGCCACCCCGGGCGACGTGGCCATCATCGGTACCGAGGAGGAGGTCGCCGCCGGTCTCGAGGACCTGGCACAGGCTGGGGCCACCGACTTCGTGGCCGCCGAGTTCGGCACGACTTCCGATGAGTTCGCCCAGACCCGCAGGCTCCTGGCGAGCCTCCTCTGACCGGCTGGCCGATTCGGCACCACATGCGCTACCGTGAACACATCTGACGGACCGTCAGAAACTTTCGACCACCGGGAACCCAGCCCCGCGGAGTCAGCATGCCCGAGATCCCCCGGATCATCTCAGTCGACGACCACGTCGTCGAACCCCCCGACCTGTGGACGTCCCGCCTGCCGGCGAAGTACCAGGACCGCTGCCCACGCGTCGAGCGCGACACCGCTGTGTTCAACTTCGAGGGCGGCGTGTTCTCGTACGAGAAGGGCGTCGAGGGCGGCACGCCATGCGACTGGTGGCTCTACGACGACCTCGTCTACCCGTTCCCGAAGGTCTCGGCGGCCGCCGGTTTCGAAGACCTCGACATCACCCCGGTCACGTTCGACGAGATCCATCCCGCCGGCTGGATCCAGAAGGATCGCCTGGCGTCCATGGACGAGAACCATGTCGACGTCTCGATCTGCTTCCCGAACGTGCTGCCCCGCTTCTGCGGCCAGACCTTCCACGAGCGGGAGGACAAGGATCTCGCCATGCTCTGCGTCCAGGCCTACAACGACTGGATGATCGACGAGTGGTGCGCCGACGAAGGCAGGGGGCGCCTCGTCCCGCTCACGCTCATCCCCCTCTGGGATCCCACAGCGGCCGCCGCCGAGGTGCACCGTTGCGCCGGGAAGGGCTCTTTCGCCGTGGCGTTCTCGGAGAACCCATACCCGCTGGGGCTGCCCTCGATCCACGACAAGGACCGCTTCTGGGATCCGTTCCTCCGGGCCTGCGAGGAGACCGACACGGTCGTCTGCATGCACATCGGGTCGTCCTCCAAGATGCCCAGCACATCGCCAGATGCCCCGTTCGCCGTCTCGTCCACGCTCACCTTCTCCAATGCCATGGGGTCGATGTGCGACTACATCCTCTCCGGCGTGTTCGTCCGGTTCCCGAGGCTCCGGATCGCCTACTCCGAGGGTCAGGTCGGCTGGATGCCGTACGTGATCGAGCGCATGGACAAGATCTGGGCCGAGCGGGGCGATGCCACCTTCGGCATCGACCTCCCCGAGCCACCCAGCACCTACATCCCCGGCCACATCTGGGGCTGCATCTTCGACGACGAGATCGGCCTGCACAACCGGGACATAATCGGCATGGACCAGATCTGCTTCGAGGTCGACTTCCCCCATGCCGACTCGACCTATCCCCACACCCTCGAGGTGGCGACGGGGATCTGCGCGGCAGCAGGCCTCTCCGAAGGGGAGACCTACAAGCTCCTGCGTGGCAACGCCATCGACTGCTTCGGGCTCGAGCGCTTCGGCATCACGGCCTGATTCCGGGATGCTGCCCGCAGAGGGCGGGTGCGTTGCCGTAACGTCGTGTTCGTGAGGACGTGGCTCCAGGCGCTGTTCGCCGTCGCACTCGTGGCCGCCGGCTGTGGCGGAGGCTCCAACCCGGGTCCAACCAGCACGACTTCGTCCACGATGACCACCTCGACGACCACTTCGACGACGACGAGCGCTCCCCCCGAGACCTCGACCACCTCGACCTCGACCTCGACCTCGACCACCTCGACCTCGACCACCTCGACCTCGACCACCTCGACCTCGACCACCTCGACCTCGACCACCTCGACCACAGAGCCTCCGACCACGAGCGAGCCCGCTCTCCCCGCCTCATGGCAGGGTGTCACATCCACCGAACTCCACATCGGCCTGATCCTCGAGGACGACGACAGGCTCAACGAAGACTTCCACACAGCCTTTGCCGGGGCGCAGAACGACCGAGGGGGGATCCTCGGCCGCCAGGTCGTCCTGCACGCCCTGCGCTACAGGCCGGAGAGCGCCGGTTCCGCCGAGTCGGCCTGCACCACGCTGCTCGAGGTGGGAGCTGTGTTCATGGTCCTCATGGACACGGTCGACGAGGAAGCGGCACGCTGCGTGAGCCAACGCTATGGAGCCCCTGTCGTCGCCCGTTCCGGCCTCGCCGCTGACCTCGATGCCGACCTCGGTGGCCTCCTGGTCACCGTCGAGATGGATCCGGATGACGCTCGCCTCCTCGGGCTCACCGCCCTGGTGCGACGCGGCGACCTGGACGACGTCCGGCTCGGCACGGTCTGGACGGGGGCCACGTCCAGATTCCGTGACGGTGTCGAAGAGCTTGTCGAGGAGTTCACGCTGGACCTCGTCTCGGAGACGAACCTCGAGACGACACACGCCGACGTCGACCAACTCGTCACAGCCCTCCGGGACGACTTCGCGGTCGAGGGCGTCGACATCGTGCTGGTACTCGAGGACGCCGGCAACCACGCCAGCGCCCTCGAACGGGTGGGGTCGGTCGTAGAGCTCGTCATCACCGACCCCGAGGCGGTGGCACCCGGATTCCCCGGTGATGTCAGCCTCTCCACGTTCGTGGGTGGGCAGGTCTCGGCGCTCACGGTCGAGGTTCCCCGCCTCGAGGAGACACAGGCCGACCCATCGGTTCAGGAGTGCTTCTACGAGCTTGCGGCTCTCGACGACACGGGATCCACCTCTGCAGACATCTACCTCGATGTCATGCACGCCTGTCAGGTGTTCCGGCTGGCGATGAAGTTGCTCTGGGAGTCCGGGGAGGCCCCGACCCCTGAGGGATTCATCGGTGCCGTCGACTCGATCGGGTCGTTCAGGCTGCCCGGGCTGGCCGAGGCTTCCCTGGGGCCGGACAAGCATGGTGCCGGCGACCTGTTGCGGCGGTTCGCCTACGACCCCGACCTGGGCGGCCTGGTGGCGATCGGCGATCCGATCAGCACAACAGGCCTGGGGTAGGCGGCCACCGGGTCGGTGCCGGGTTCGGCGGAGTCCTAGGGCCGCGTGAAGGCCGGGCTCCAGTTGTCCGGCGGGAGCCCGTCCAACGGCGTGGCCACCTCGTCGACCGTGGGGCCGTGCTCGGCGGCATGTGGAGCGAGTGCCTCGGCGTCGAAGCCGTACACCTCGACGGCGTTGTCGCAGAAGATGGCCCGCAGGTCGGCCTCGTTCCAGTCGGAGAAGCAGCGTCGCAACGACTCACGGGAGTTCGGGAACGTGCCCTCGTAGTGCGGATAGTCGCTGCCCCACATGACCTTGTGCACGCCGACCTTCCGGATGGCGGCAGCCTCGGCCGGGCTCGGGAAGCTGGCGCCGATCCAGACGTTTCGGTCGAAGTACTCGCTTGGCTTGTTGGGGAGCACCAGTTCGGCGGCGAAGCCGAGCTCGCCGACCCGACCTGTCGACATCTGGGCGTGGTAGCCGTCCATGCGTTGCAGTTCGTCGAGCACCCATGCCACGCCCTGCTCTGTCATGACGAACCGTAATTCGGGGAAACGTTCGAAGACTCCGGACATGATCAGGTGGCCCAGGTTGCGGTGGGCGAAGAACGGCACCTCCATCAGGTACATGAGGGTGGCGGCCGGGGCCTCTCCGTAGTTGGGGCCGCCCGAGCCTCCATGCTGGGAAATCGTCAGGTCCAGGTCGCGGATCACCGCCCAGAGGCGGTCGTAGTGCGGCTCCCACAGGCCTGGGATTCCCATGTCTGGCGGGATGGCCGGGAACATGAAGCTGCGAAAGCCGATCTCGGCGGCCCACTCGAGGTCGGCAATGGTGTCGTCGAGATCGTTGAGGAAGACCTGGGGAAGGCCGCAGCGGCGCTCGGGGTGTTCGTTGCACCAGTCGACCAACCAGCGGTTGTGGGTGCGAATGCCGACGAGGCGCCGTTCGTACTCGGCACGGTCGGTGGCTGGATAGGTGATGAGGGTTCCGGTGGGGAAGAAGGGTGGAACCGTGTTCGGGTAGGTGATTTCGGCGACCACGCCGTCGGCGTTCTGGTCGGCAATTCGCCGCTCGTCGTCCCAGTTGCGGGAGCGACCGTCGTCCTGGAGGTCGCGGAACGGGTTTGAGTAGCCGCCTCGCCACTCCTTGAAGGCGTCGCGCCACTTGTCCTCGAGGTACTCCTCGTACATCTTCATGTTGCCGCCGGCATGGCAGTCCGATGAGATGATCGTGTACGGGGCGGGGGTTTCGATGGCGGTCATGGGCCAGTATCGCCCGTCCAGTGGCCACGGGGGATACTGGCCCATGCCCTCCGACCTCTTCGACCTGACCGGCCGCGTGGCGGTCGTGACCGGTGGTAGTCGGGGCCTCGGACGCGAGATGGTCCTGGCCTTCGCCGAACAAGGCGCAGATGTCGTCATCGCCAGCCGCAAGCTCGGAAACTGCGAGGAGCTCGCCGTCGAGGTCGCTGAACGCTTCGGCCGCCGGGCGCTCCCCGTCCAGTGCCACGTGGGCCACTGGGAACAGGTGGACCGCCTCGCCGACACCGCCTACGCCGAGTTCGGCCGGGTCGACATCCTGGTCAACAACGCCGGCATGTCGCCCCTCTACGACTCCATCACCTCGATCACCGAGGACCTGTACGACAAGGTCATGGACGTGAACCTCAAAGGCGTGTTCCGGCTCTCTGCAGTAGTGGGTGAACGCATGAAGGCCGACGGACGCGGCTCGATCGTCAACGTGAGCTCGGTGGCCGCCGTGCGGCCCACCCCGGGTGAGGTCGTCTACGCAATGGCCAAGGCCGGGATGAACAACCTCACGTCCTCGCTGGCACGTGCGCTCGGACCGGAGGTACGGGTCAACTGCCTCATGCCCGGCCCGTTCCTGACCGACATCGCCAATGCCTGGGACCTCGAGGCGTTCGCCCGGTCGGCCCGGAAGAACATCCCGCTCGGCCGGGGCGGGGAGCCCACCGAGATCATCGGCGCCGCCCTATACCTGGCCTCGGACGCCTCGAGCTTCACGACCGGCAGCGTGGTCAAGGTGGACGGCGGGCTGGCGTGAGGTTTCCTCAGCCCCCCGTCCTTCCCACCGGAATCGCGGTGCGGTCGCAGATGGGCCGCAGGGCGAAGCTCGACACCATCCGCGCCACCCCCGGCAACTGCGCCAGGTGTGTGCGGTGGAGGACCTCGTAGTCGGCGACATCGCGCACGACCACGTGCACCAGGTAGTCGAAACCACCAGCCATGAGGTGACAGCTCATGATCTCGGGCCTCTCGGCGACCGCCATCTCGAAGGCGTCGAGAGTGGCCTCGTCCTGGCCGACCAGCGTGATCTCGACGAACACGTCGGTGCCGAGGCCGACCCTTGCGGGGTCGAGGAGTGCCGCATAGCGGTCGATCACCCCCGCCTCCTCCAGGCGTCGGACCCGTCGCAGGCATGCCGAGGGCGAGAGGTTGACCGCATCGGCAAGGTCGACGTTGGCCCTCCGACCGTCCTGCTGCAGGAGTTCCAGGATCGCATGATCGACTTGGTCGAGATCCACTGGCGCTGCCAACATGCGTCACAGTCTATATCTACGCAATGTTGTTGCGCCACTCGTCAGATTCCGCCCCGTCTCCACAATCGTCCGGCGCCGCCGGTCTCGTAACGTCTTCGACAGACGCCGGTCCAATCCGGACGGGCCCCCCGCCTACCCACCAGGAGCAATCCCCATGCACATCGGCGTGCCCACCGAGATCAAGACCGCAGAACGCCGCATCGGCGCCACCCCGGCCGTCGTCGGCGAGCTCACCGCCAACGGCCACGAGGTCACCGTGCAGACCGGGGCCGGCGACGGTGCCGGCTTCGACGACGTCTCCTACAAGGAGGCGGGGGCCACCATCGCCGGATCGGCCGCCGAGGTCTTCGAAGCCGCTGAGATGATCATCAAGGTCAAGGAGCCACAGGCCGCCGAACGGGCCATGCTGCGCTCCCACCACACGCTCTTCACCTACCTGCACCTGGCTGCCGACCGGCCCCAGACCGACGAACTGCTCGCCAGCGGCGCCACCTGCATCGCCTACGAGACCGTCACCGACGACGCCGGCCACCTGCCGCTCCTGGCGCCGATGTCCGCGATCGCCGGCCGCATGTCGATCCAGGCCGGCGCCCACGCCCTCGAGGCCACCCAGGGCGGGGCCGGGCTCCTCATGGGCGGCGTGCCCGGCGTCCGCGCGGCCAAGGTCGTGGTACTCGGCGGTGGCGTCGTCGGCGAGAACGCCATCGAGATGGCCATAGGCCTCGGCGCCGACGTCACGGTCCTCGACCGCAGCCCGGCCGCCCTCGACCGGCTCGACAAGCGCTTCGGCGCCACGCTGCGCACCGTCTTCTCCACCCGGTCCGAACTCGAGGCCTCGGTCCACGACGCCGACCTCGTGATCGGCGCCGTACTGGTGAAGGGCGCCAAGGCCCCGCACCTCGTCTCCCGCGAGATGCTCTCGGGCATGCGCCCCGGCTCGGTGATCGTCGACGTGGCCGTCGACCAGGGCGGTTGCGTCGAGACCACCCGGCCGACCACCCACCTCGAGCCCACCTACGTGGTCGATGGCATCGTCCACTACTGCGTGGCCAACATGCCGGGCGGCGTACCCCGCACTTCCACCCTGGCGCTCTCGAACGCCACGCTCCCCTACACCCTGGCGCTGGCCGGGATGGGCGTCGATGCCGCCCTGCGGGCCGACACCCACCTGCGCAACGGCCTCAATGTCTGTGCCGGCATGGTCACCGACCGCGCCGTGGCCGACACCTTCGATCTCGGCTACGTCGATTCCCTCGAGGCGCTCGACCGCCGCTGACGCACCAGCTCCCCCGGCGGACGACCGCCTACACCAGGTGGGCGGCTATCGCACGAGCCACCTCGTCAGCGGTCGCCGGACCGAGGGTCATCGTCGGGAGCGCCAGATCCGCGCGCACCTGCCGTAGTTCCGCCCGGGAGAACGCACAGTCCCGGTGCACCGGCTCGATGCCGTGCAGCCGGGCTGCGTTGTGGCCGAGGATGCCGGCCTTCACCTCCGGCGTCAGGGCCGGGTAGCCGTAGGCCTCCTGGTAGGCCTCGGTGATGGAGAACGCCCGGAAGGCCTCGATCTGGTCCTGGGGGGAGCCGTACCAGAGGCAGTCGGTGCCCCACACCACGTTTCCGACGCCCACTGCGGACATCAGCTTGCCCAGGACGTGGGCGGCCTGGTCGGGCCGGGGCATGAGGAAGCGCCACGTGGATCCGAGCTCTGCATAGACGTTGTTGCCGGGCCCGACGCCCGCCCGCTCCAGTGAGGCGATGAGGCGGTCGACTCCACCGTTGGGCGCCGAGGGATCGTAGGTGCCCTCGACCACGTCCGCCTCGAAGCCCGAGTGGTAGACGACGAACGAGATGTCGGGGTTGGCGGCGGCGGCAGGACCGACGTCGACAGGGTCGGCGAACCGGCCGGAGCCCCCGCCAACACCGCGGAAGCCCTTGTGGACACACACCACAGGCGGTCCGACCTGCCGGACCGCCTCGAGGAAGGGGCGGCCCACTGGCATGCCGTCTGGATCGTGGTCGTCGAGGAAGAACGGAACGGCCGCCGGGAGGTGCGTGTAGGCCTTCCATGCGACGATCGGATACTGCTCCCGCACGCCGGCCATGGCCTCGACCATTGCCGCCGGGTCGCCCAGGTTGGGCATGGCCTGACCGTGGGCCAGGACCCGGCCCTCGGCGCACAGGGCGTCGGCCATGCGCTGCGTGGCTGCCATGACCTCGGCGGAGAGCGGGTTGTCGGGGCCGGGAACCGGGATGGCGGAGAGAACCGCCAGCGAGGTGTCGCTCTGCAGGAAGAACAGGTCGAGGAACGCCTCGATCGAGAAGCAGGCCCGTGGATCGTCCTCGCCGCAGGCGATCTGGGGAAAGAGTTGGCCGAGGAACGGGGTGCCGTCCCAGGGCACATCGGGCGTGATCCTGTAGTCCAACAGGTGAGCCTGGAGGTCCATCACGAACTCGTCGCCGGCCAGGATCGCCTCGGCGACCTCGGGCTCGGTGGTCGCCTCGGGAGGGACCTCGTATGTGCCGCCGGTGGTGGTGGGCGGCAGCGTCGTGGTGGTTGTGGAAGTCGTGGTGGTTGTGGAAGTCGTGGTGGAACTCGTGGTGGAAGTCGTGGTGGAAGTCGTGCGCGTGGCCCGTTCGGCCGAGGCACAGGCGTCCAGGACCAGCAGCGTCAGGGCCGATCCGCCCAGCGAGGCCAGGAACCGTCGCCTCGAAATCCCCAGGCGCCGGGCCACCACCTCGGCCTCGTCGTTCGACCGGCGAATGGCCTCCCGGACCACCGGCGAGGCGTGCGGAGGCACGAACTCGCCGTTCGACGCCGGACCCAACTTGATGGGCAGGCCCCCGTGCTGGTCGCTTCGGCGTCGCATCCCGAGATCATGCCCCAACATCGCTGAGGCGACCTCGCTATCCCTCCCTCCAGGTTCAAGGGACGACCGACTGGACGCCACGCCAGCGATCTATCCCTCCAGACTCGACGACCTCCACGATTCGCCGGACCGCTTCGTCGACGTCGGCATACCCGATGTACAGGGGGGCGAAGCCGAATCGGAGCAGGTCCGGCGGACGGAAGTCGGGGATCGTATGAGACTCGTTCACGAGTGCCTGCCCAACCGCCTGAGCCTCGACATGGGAGAGCGAGACATGCGAGCCACGCCTGCCTGGATCCCGGGGGGTGCGCAGCTCGAACCCGAGGGGCGCCAGGTGCATGTCAGCGAGGGCGATGAACCGCTCGGTCAGGGCCATCGACTTGGCCCAGATGCGATCCATCCCCGCCTCGAGGGTGAGGTCGACCCCCGGTTCGACGAGTGCGGCGGAGAGGACCGGTGGGGTGCCCGTCAAGAAGCGCGACGCTCCCTCGGCGGGACCCGCATCGAAGCTGAAGGCCATCGGGTCGTCGGATCCCAACCATCCCCGCAACGGGTTCCGCAACTCGGTCCGGGCAGCGTTCACGTAGAGGAGGGCCGGAGAACCAGGACCGCCGTTGAGGTACTTGTAGGTGCAGCCCACGGCGAGGTCCACCTCCGCTGCTCCGAGATCGATCGGGACGACCCCGACGGAATGGCAGAGGTCCCAGAGCACCAGGGCGCCGGCCTCATGGACCATCCGTGTCGTGTCGGCGAGGTCCCAGCACCAACCCGAGCGGAAGGCGACCTGGCTCAAAGACACCAGGGCCACATCGGCGGCATCAGGTCCCGATAGCGCATCGGAGAGAGCACCGACCGCTCCGTGGACCCCGTCGGTCGGCAGTATCACGACCCCATGATCGGGCCCTGCCGCCTCGGCTGCCGCCCGCAGTGCCTGGACGTCCGAGGGGAAGTTGAGGTCGTCGGTCAGGATCCGGGTGCGACCGGGTCGGGCCTGGAGCGCGGCGGTTGCCGTCTTGTAGAGCGCAATCGAGGTGGAGTCGGCCAGGACGACCTCACCCGGTTCGGCACCGACCAACTCGGCAAGACGGTCGCCGATGCGTTGCGCAATCTCGAACCAACCTTCGTTCCACACGCGGATCAGGCGATGGCCCCATTGTCGAACGAGGTCCTCGGCCATCATCGCCGAGGCCACAGGGAGCCGTCCGAGCGAGTTGCCGTCGAGGTAGATGAGGTCCGGGTCGGCGTCGTCGTGGACGAACGCCCCGCGGAACCCGGCCAGCGGGTCGACGGCGTCGAGCGCCGCCGCTCCCGCGGGCGTCAGGTCGGTCATGGGCCCGGCGACCGGGCCGTGGTTGCTCAGCCCAGCGAGGCCAGGAAGTTGGTGGCCTCGTCCGTGGCCAACCATACGGTGGTGGCTGCTGTCGCTTCTGCCGCTTCCGCTGCCGCGATTGCCTCGAAGAAGGCTGTGACCGCTGCCGCCTCTGCTGCCGCTGCCGCCTCCGCTGCCGCGATCGCCTCGAAGAAGGCTGCCGCCTCTGCTGCCGCTGCTGCCGCCTCTGCTGCCTCCGCTGCCGCGATCGCCTCGAGGAAGGCCGTCGCGTTGTCCGTGGCGAGCCACTCCTCGGTCGTGGTCGGGGCCTCGCCCAGCCAGTTGGTGGCCTCGTCCGTGGCCAACCATACGGTGGTGGCAGCCTCTTCCTCGGCCTTGGTCGGCAGGCCCAGGAACCGGCGGCCATCGGCGCTGTCGGCCCAGGTGGTGGCGGCCTCTTCCTCGGCCTTGGTCGGCAGGCCCAGGAACCGGCGCCCATCGGCGCTGTCGACCCATGTCTCGACCGCGGCGGTGTTGGCAGCGACCTGATCGGCCGCTTCCTGGCCTGCGAAGGCGAGGATGGCGAGGAAGTTCTGGGCGGCGTCGGTCGCCAGCCAGGCGTTCACCGCGCCGGCCGGCGGGCCGGTCTGGACGGCGACGCTGGCGGTCGAGGCCGTTCCGGTTCCGACGGCGTTGATGGCCGAGACCCGGAAGGAGTAGCTGGCGCCGGAGGTGAGGTCGCTGTAGGTGGCTGTGACCGCGGTGGAGGCGGTGTCGGCGGTCGCGGCCGCCCAGGTGGTGCCGTCGTCGACGGTCTGCTCGACCTTGTAGCCCGTGATGGCCGTGCCGCCGGTGTCCGAAGGCGCTGTCCAGGTGACGGTCGCCATCGTGCCGTCGGCGGTTGCCGCCACGGCGGTCGGTACTCCCGGTGTGGTGACCGGGATCACCGCGGCGCTGGCCGTCGAGGCCGTGCCGGTGCCGACGGCGTTGACCGGGCTGGCCCGGAAGGTGTAGCTGGTGCCGTTGGTCAGGCCCGTGACCGTGGCCGAGGCCGTCGTCGACGTGCCGTCGGCGAACGTCGTCCAGGTCGTGCCCGCATCCGAGGAGTACTCGACGGTGTAGTCGGTGATCGCCGAGCCTCCGTTGTTCGTGGGCGCTGTCCAGGTCAGGGCGACCTGGGTGTCGCCGGCCGTTCCGGCCACCGATGTCGCTGCGGTCGGAGTCGTGACGGGCGTGGCCGACGCCGTCGCCGAGGCGGTGCCGGTGCCCACGGCGTTCACTGCGCTGACCCGGAAGGTGTAGGCGGTGCCGTTGGTGAGCCCGGTGACCCGCAACGATGCCGTCGTGGAGGCGTCGTGGCTGAATGCCGTCCAGGTGGTGCCCGAGTCGGACGACGACTCGACGGTGTAGTCGGTGATCGCCGTGCCACCGGTGACGGTCGGAGCGGTCCAGTTGAGCACGACGGACGTGTCGTCGGCGGTGCCGGACAACGCGGTCGGCGTGCCGGGCGTGGTGACCGGCGTGGCGCTTGCTGTCGCCGAGGCCGTGCCGGTGCCTACGGCATTCACTGCGCTGACCCGGAAGGTGTAGGCGGTGCCGTTCGTGAGGCCCGTCACGGACACCGGCGGCTCGGTGATCGCGTCGCCGCTGCCGTCGGCGAAGGTGGTCCAGGTGGTGCCGGAGTCGGACGACGACTCGACCGTGTAGCCGGTGATCGCCGAGCCGCCGGTGTCCGTCGGGGCGGTCCAGGTCAG
>Ga0207990_1000316_pt1 | contig 28352 bp, 34 predicted proteins | sample ETNtaG_8_FD_185780 | JGI IMG/M metagenome (GOLD analysis project Ga0207990, IMG submission 185780) | Marine microbial and viral communities from oxygen minimum zone, Eastern Pacific Ocean - ETNP201406SV75 (SPAdes) (version 2) | ecosystem: Environmental > Aquatic > Marine > Oceanic ...
AAAAATAATGGTAATACTCCTACCGAACGAAGATACTTTGATTTAGGGAAGAAAGTTTTGATCGTGTGAGAAAATGCAATAAACCAATACCCAATAGTTTGTATAGCGATTCCAATTGTTGTAATGCCTCTATTAACATTACCAGTATGCGTTATTGCATCATCAATGATATATCCAAGCGCCAAAACTCCAAAACCAATTCCAATTGCAAAAAAAGCTATAGTCAGTCGAAATAATGTTGGACTTCCAGTATTTTTGAATCCAATATATGAAATAATACCAATTATTATACCCACAGAAAAACCTATCAAATTCAGAATAATTTCAAATAAAAATTCCAATGTTGCTAACTTGTTAGCTGTTTTAAATAAGGTTTGAGAACAAGTTTTCTGACTTTATGACCAACATCAATCCCATTCCTCTAAACTACCTGCTGTTTGACCTTCTGTATTACCTGCATAATCACCAAGTATATCGGAATATGTAGATTCTGAGTGTGCAATATGCTTGATATATTCGCCATAGCTAATTTCATAATCACATTTTTTACAAATAACTAGAGAAAAATCTGGTGTTAATTCTGCGGTTTCTTTGCATTTTGGACATATAATTTTCATACACTAGATTTGAGTTCTTATCTATTATTGGTATTGATTTGAAAAAAATAAAAGTAACTAGTTAATGGGGAAAGTATGTCTCGTGTATGTACTAAATGTAAAAGTGAAATTCCAGATAATGTAGAATTAGAACCACTTCAATCTTCATATCCTTGCTGTCCCAAATGTTGGGATGAATGGAAGGAATATCGTGTTATGGTGATGAATGAAATGAGATTAGACATGTCACTAAAAGATCATAGAAAACTGTTAAAAAAGAACGAAAAGGTGTTTTTGGGTGTCATGACGCCTGAAGGAGATGTTATTGATTATAGCAATGAAAAAAATAGAAAGCCAGAAGAGCCACCAACCTAAACCCCTAACTCATTTTTTAACATATTTGGAATTATAAGCATAATCTTTCGTTTTGCATCACTTTCCAATTTTTCAATAATCAGTTTTAAGGAATTATTTATAATCATTTTTTTTGAATCATCTAATGTCAAGTAAATTTCAAGCATACCATCTAGATTAAAGGCAATTAATTTTTGAGGGAAATTAGTGATCTCATTTACATAGCTAGAAACAAGAATTTTTCTATGTTCTTCCGTTTCATCTGCTAAAACTTCAAGCCATGTTTTGAAAAGTTTTGAAAAATTGGGAAAAGGAATTGTAGGACCAGCTTCAAGTGCATTTTCTATCAGAATGTTTCTTTCTTGATCTGACATAGAATAAAATTCTGACATTCTTTTTTTTAATATTGGTTTTCTGAGAAAGTCAGGCAAATTTGCTAGAATCACAATAATATTACCTGTATAATTTGGTTCTGTCAATACAATCCCTTCAATTTGTATGTAATAACCGTACTTGTAAGTTGAATTAAATATGTGAATTCTTTAGTATCTCTGTATGCCCTCAACTGTTGTAGTAGGTGGTTTTTTTGGAGATGAAGGAAAGGGCAAAGTTATTTCTTATTTAGCAAAAAAGGATAACCCATCAATTGTTGTTCGTGGGGGAGCAGGACCAAATGCAGGACATACCATCAAAGATGGTGATACGACCTATAAGGTACGTATGTTACCTAGTGGATTTTTAAATAAAAATGCCAGAGTGATGATTGGGCCTGGTGTGGTTGTTAACCCTGATATCTTTTTTAAAGAAATACAAGAGTATGGTGTTTCAGACAGAGCATTTTTGGATAAACATTGTGGGATAATTGAACAAAACCATCTTGACCAGGATTCTAAAGGTAGATTAAAAGAAAAAATTGGAAGTACTGGTTCAGGAACTGGTCCCGCAAATGCCGAGCGCGCAATGAGAACTTTAAAAATGGCAAAAGACATTGAATCACTTTCCTCACACGTCATTGATGTACCAGCGGAGGTTAATTTTGCATTAAAAGATCAAAAGAATGTTCTAGTGGAAGGTACTCAGGGTACACATCTATCATTATGGCATGGAACTTATCCATTTGTAACGTCCAAGGATGTTACTGCATCTGGCATCTGTGCAGATATTGGTATAGGTCCAAAACGTGTGGATGAAGTTTTAGTTGTGTTTAAGGCATACTTGACTCGTGTTGGGACTGGTCCGATGGCTGGTGAGCTAGATGCTAAAGAAACTGAGCAAAAAGGATGGGCTGAGTTTGGTACAGTTACAGGTAGACCTAGGCGTGCGGCAGAATTTGACTTTTCTTTAGCACAAAGGGCAGTCATGCTGAATAGTGCCACTCAAATTGCTATTACAAAGTTAGATGTAAGATTTCCTGAATGTGCAGGCGTAAAATCTTTCAACGACTTGAATGATGATGCTAGATCTTTCATAAAAAATATTGAAGACAAACTTGAGGTCCCAGTCACGCTCATTGGAACTGGTCCACTCCTAGATGATGTAATAGATATTCGAGTGTAATATTTTTTGGTTAACCTTTAATGTAGTATTTTCTTGATATCTAATATGGATAAATTTCCAAATTATATCAAGGTGACATCACCTTTAGAATTTACTAGACTAGTATGTGCATTAGAAAGGTCACCCCGTGTCTCATTTCTTCATGAACATGAAGGAAATAAAGTTCTTTCAGTGCAAATGGATATGCTCAAAGAAAGTCCAGTTATTTATTATACTCCAGTGGAAAGCTTTGATCATTACCTTTCTTACGGTTTTAGATCTGGTAAGGAAGAGTCTGTGATGGTAAACTCCACATTAGATAATTCTAAACTGTACTCACCAATAGTAAAAATAAAATCATTACCACAATCTCTTAGACCATCAGCAAATAACAGTAGTATTAAATATCAACCACTTGAATTTGAGGATCTAGGAAGTCTTGCAAAACTTAGTTTTGGATTTGAGGAAGCACCATTTCCATTATTTTCATTCCCATTTAATGGAAAATGGTTACTTGGAGTTTTTCTGAATTTTAATGAGGACGGTGACTCGTTTTTCTGTTATGTTACATTAAAAGAAGAGCCAACAAAACCATTTTTGAAGCATACAACAACTAGTGGTGGACAACCAGTTTTTGTCGATAATACCAGTGAACACGGTTATTCATACATCAAAATAGTTAAACTACAGGAAACACATCCATTGGTCAACTATGACCAAATTCAAAGTTAGAATTCATAAATCATCAGTAGCTAGTCGGATCATTCTTGCTAATGACTATGATCTGGGAACTGAAAAACTTGTTTCAAAAACCCTAGGTAACATCAAAACATTATCAGAATACATATGTGCAATAAAACTAAACTTTCATACACTCTTACCGTTGGGAAAAAAAGAAATTACAAGAATCAATAAAACTGCACATGATTATGGATTACAAACAATTGCTGATATAAAACTGAATGATATAGGAAACACAAATTTGGTAACTACGAAGACATTATGGAGTTTAGGATTTGATGCGGTCATAGCTAATCCAATCATGGGTCTTGATGCATTATCAAAAATTGTTAAGACTGCACACAATAGTAACAACGGAGTAATTGCATTATGTCATATGAGTTCACCTGAAGCCAAATTATCTTATGATATTAATGTAAAATTATCTAACTCTAAACTCACATCATTATACAACGTATTCCTGAAATGGGCAATATCTAGTAAAACTGATGGGATAATTGTAGGTGCAACTTTTCCCAAAATCATCAAAGAATGTAAGAAAGTAATAGGTAGGAAAATGGATATTTATTCACCAGGTGTGGGTATTCAAGGTGGTAATCCCAAACAAACTATTGAAAGTGGAAGTGACTTTCTTATTGTGGGAAGAACTATTCTTAATTCAAAAAATCCTGTACAAACAGCTAAGAAATTACAATTAGCAAGTGTTTAACAAAAATCATTTGCTTTCGCTAGTATTTTTTTAGCATTCTGAAATGTAATTTTTTCCATGGCATCTTCATATTCCAGCCAAACAAAATCCTTATGCTCATGAGATAAGGAAATTTTAGATGTGTTTGTTTTCGCAAGGAAAAAAATAACTTTCTTCTGAATTAGATCACCGTTAAATCTAAATTCGTATTCTACAGATTCTTCAAAACCATCTATAAACTCAATATCAGTTATTCCAGTTTCTTCTCCAGCCTCTCTTCTTGCAGTTTCATGAGGTGTTTCATCACGTTCCATTTTCCCTTTAACAAAATCCCAATGTCCTTGAGGATAATTTAGTAATAGAAAACGATTTGTCCCATGAAAATTTTGAAATAAAACAATTCCAGCAGATTTCTGCTTTACCATATTCTACTATTTTCTATTCTATTTATTTAGGTTATTTCCCTATACGTCTTTTTCTTTTCTGGAATATACGTATAGCACGCATGAGATCAATTTTTCTAAATTCTGGCCAAAATATATCTAAAAAAACTAATTCGCTGTATGCACTTTGCCACATTAAAAATCCACTCATTCTTTTCTCTCCAGACGTTCTTAAAATCATATCAGCTGATGGGTGGGGTAAGTGTGAAGTATAAAGATTTGATTCAATAACATCTTTGCTTATATCTTTGGTATCTAATTCACCTGATTTTATCTTAGAACCAATTTTTTTAATTGCATCAACCATTTCATTTTGACCACCATATGCAATTGCAATATTGAGAAAGTGCTTATCATAATCTTTTGTTGCATTATCTAATCTTGATAACACATCTTTTATCGAATCCGGCAATAATTCAATTCGTCCTATCGCCTTGACTCTCATTTGGTTTTTATGAATTCTGGGGTCATCGTAGAGTTTTTCTAATCGTGTTTTAATCAAGTCATATAGAAAATCAAGTTCTTCGTTTTTTCTATCCAAATTTTCAGCTGATAATACATACAAAGTTGTTATTTTTATGTCAAATTCCTCACACCAATCAAGAAGATTTTCAACGGCATTAGCACCTCTAAAATGACCATGTTTTGATACGACCAAATTTCGTTTCGCCCATCTACGATTACCGTCAAGAATTATAGCGATATGATTAGGCATATCCCCCATACTGATTTCTTTTTCCAGTCTTTTAGAGTAAAATCTGTAGAGACCAGAAAAATTCAGTACTGCGTTTATAACACCATTAAATTCAATCACCCATTTGTAATTTTAATAGATAGCCACAGATATGTTTTATTACAAAAATGTTCTAAAGTAACATATTTACTCTGACTTGGACTGTTTTTCATATTTCTTTTTCCTATATCTGCGAATCAATAGAGTTGCAGATACAGACGTTATTCCAAAACCTATTACCAAAGGTAGGATTAAAGAAAATGAACTTGCATCGTTGACAAGTATGTTCGTAAATTGGTGTACAGTTGGGTACAAAGAAATTAAGACAATTATTCTAAGTGTATCAGTAACATGATTTATTTTTCTATTTAACCAATTACTGAATAAGATTCCAGCAAACATTGTTCCAAGACCAATCCACAAAAATGGAATCATACCTGAAACAAATTGACCAACTACTACTTCGTTTGTAAGTAGTTGAGCAATCTCTACATTGCCAGATGTATATACTGTACTTACAGTAGTTATACCAGCTGGAACTGAAGCTGCTATGAGAATTAATCCAGTGATTAATGTGAACATTCGAGTAAACCCTTCGGGAGTTGGCTTAGCCCAATGGGCCCATGCCTTATCAATATCAAATGCTCTAATCAAGAATGCAGCACCAAGTATACTAACAAGCACAGCAAAAATTTCAGCTGTGTATCCCGTAACTACACCAATTCCACCAATTAATAATAAAATTCCTGGAACACCCAAAAAGAATTTTGAGTATTTTGGATCATATACTACCATTTTTAGAAATTTACCAAAAACTGCATAGGAATGTTCGATCGTTCTACTAACTTTCATAACAACTCTTTGCACAGATACAACTGGAATTATATTTTGAATAATTGGAATTACCATTTCATCGTCTTCTCCATCAGACACAATTACAGCACCGTCAGCAGGAAATTTCTTTAACACCAATTTTATTTCTGCAGCAATTTTTTCATCACCTTGTACACCTCTTTTTTCTACACCAGCCACCGTGACCACTTGAGCTTTGTATCCTTTACTGACTAAATCTTCATATGTTTTTATCGCAGAAAATATTGCGTTTGAATCAGCATCCTCAGGATCTTCCAATGCTAATCTTTGTGCAGCCTCAATACATGCATCTCTACCAATGACAGGAGTTGTAATTCCAGCCTTTTTTCCTACATCATTATCTCTATCAACACAAACAACGAGTAAATTGGTGGCAACTGCTGCCTCAATGTCTTTCTTTAGTTTACCGTTGAGTGACATACATTATACATAACAAAATTAGTTTTTAATGATTCCCACCTTTTATGACTAGGAGATTTAGGACATGTGACTAGTTTATGGTCTGAAATTATTTGATTTTTCAATAAGATCTAATGATTCCGCCCTTAATTCATAAATTTTAGAAACCAATTCATCAATAGAAACTGAATTATTATCTTTCATCAAATTTGCAACTACAACAGTTTCAGTAATTTGTTCATTCAATTTTTTTAATGCACCAACATAAGTTTTGTAACTTACAGTCCATTCTTGCGGTTCACCACTTAAAGTTAGTTCGATTATCAATGAATTTACTTGTTGTTGAGTAATTCCCGCAGTAACAAAATATTCTTCCGGAGATAACTCATGATTAATCAAGTCTCCAAATGATTCTTCAACGGTAGTTGATAACATTGAGGTTTTTTCATCTACACCATCCAGATATTTTTCAAAATCAGATACAATAAACTTCATTTCTGTATCCACACTTTCTGGAATCAAATAAACCAGAAAACTCGCAGATGTAACACCAACAAGAATAGCTATAGTTACTCCAAGACCCTTTTTTGATGCCATTTGATATTATTCAGAGATCTTCATCCATAAATTAATTTTTCAATGAAATTAGTTAAATAACATTAGATATTTTGGTGAAAATCCCTATAATCATCTATCCTCTGGTTAAAATTTTTTTACATCACAGTTCTAAATATGACATTGATTGCGGTATGTTATAATGACAACAGCATATTGTGTAAAATGCAGAGAAAAAAGAGAAATAAAAAATCCACAGATAACTGAATTAAAAAATGGTCGACCAGCAGTAAAAGGTACATGTCCAGAATGTGGAACTAATGTTTTCCGAATAGGTAAACCTTAGAACACTTTTTTTATATCTAAACCCATATAGGTAGTTTTATTTTCATGATTATATGAAAACATCAGAATACGAAAAACTTCTAAAACGTATTGACGTAAAAGATCCAAAGACTTCAAATGATACAGATTCAAGATTTGCTATTCCACCAGTTGATGTTATGTGGGAGGGACAAAGAACCATTTTAAGAAATTTTTCTGATTACCCAAAAATAATGCGTAGAGATCCTTCAAAGGTTTTGCAGTATCTATCAAAAGAATTTGCAGTTCCCGCTGAGAAGATAGGTGATACTGCAATGTTTATTGGCAAAAGAGAGCCCGATGATTTCACACGTCTTTTCAAAATTTATGTGACTGATTATATAGAATGTCAAACTTGTAAAAGCCCTGATACTAAAATAGTGAAAGAAAAGCGAATTTCTTTCCTACTGTGTGAAGCCTGTGGAGCAAAATCAACAGTCAAGGGTAAATATGCATAATGTTTTCAGCAAGACTAGTTAATCAACAAAACACATCTATGCTAAATATTTGTGATTATGAATTATTAGGTAAAACTATCACAAACCATGGTTTGAAAATTGAAATAAATCAAGCATATTATGGAGAGAAAAAAATTGATGATGTTGAAGCAAAGTATCTTCTGAAAAAATCTACTAGTGTTAACATGGTAGGAAAACAAATAATCTCTTTGTCAGTGAGTTTAGGTGTAGGAACATTGAACGGTGTTAAAGAAATTGATGGTATTCCATTCTTAATTGTCTTTAAAATGTAATCACCACAATTATATAGAAAATTTTTTATTTTTTTCTATGGGAAAGCGTAAGGTTCTGAACGAAAGTGCATTAAAAGAAATTAGATTAGCAGAAGAAGGTGAGTTATTTGGTAGAGTAATCAAATTACTTGGAAGTGATCAAGTGATGGTTAAGTGTACTGATAATATAACAAGACGAGGTAGAATTAGGGGAAAACTAAAACGACGAATTTGGATTCGTGACAATGATATTGTGATCATCGCACCATGGGATTTTAAAGAAAAAGAGAGAGGAGATATAATATGGAGATTTACTCTAAGTCAAGTAGAATGGTTAAAAGATAACGGACATATTCCAAGAGATTTCTAGATAAATTTATTTTCGTTGATTAAATGAAAACATTTTCTGATAAAACTGATGACTTGGATTTTCTTCTTAACCCTAAAAATTTTTTAAAATCAAAAAAAAAAACTTTGCCTGATGGATTTAAAAAAAACAAGACCGTTAATGAAGTATTAGATAAATTAACCACTTTAACACTTTTTAATTTAATAAAATCTAAAACAATTGCTTACGTTAATGGAGTAGTTCGTGCAGGAAAGGAATCAGTGGTATTTTGGGCAGTTTCACCAGATAATAATGATATAGCATTGAAAGTTTATCTCGTTACAACATCTAGTTTTAAAAAACGTGCTACTTACATTTTGGGCGATCCACGGTTTTCTAGAATAAAAAAAGGTACTAGAAATTTGGTATATTTATGGGCTAAAAAAGAATATCAAAACTTAACTCGCTGTGTTCGAAATAGTATTCCAGTAGTGAAACCAATAACAGTCAAAAATAATGTGCTAGCCTTGGAGTTTGTCGGAAAAGATGGCATTCCTGCAAAAACTCTTGTTGAATCAGAAGTTAATGGGGATGATTACAAGTCTGCAATCAGATTGATTAAACAACTTTACAAAAAAGCCAGATTGGTTCATGGTGATTTTTCAGAATATAATATATTTAAGACAGAAAATGGTTTAGTTTTATTTGATTTGGGATCAGCGGTTGATCTAGAACATCCAAAGGCGCACGAATTTCTAAAAAGAGATATTGAGAATATATCTAATTTTTTTGTAAGAAGAGGGCTGACAGTAAAAAATCCTATTGACATAATTAATGAGGTTACAAAATGAGTTTTGAAAAAGTAATCAGAATACCTGGAGATAGAATCGGTGTATTAATTGGTAAAGCTGGAAAAACCAAAATTGAAATCGAAGAAGCATGTTCAGTGAAACTAGAGATTGATAGTAATACAGGTGAGATTACTTTACGTGGATCTGGAGATGTCACAAATATTCAACCATTTAAGGCTATAGAAATTGTTACAGCTATTGGCCGTGGTTTCTCTCCAATGAATGCAATGAAATTATTAGAAGAGTCTAATGCATTACATGTGATGAATTTGCAAGAATTTGCTGGGAAATCACCCGATCAAATGGAACGGATAAAAGGGAGAATCATTGGAGAAGGAGGTAAAGCACGAACAAATATGGAAAATCTTAGCAGCACATCAATTTCTGTTTATGGAAAAACTGTTTCTGTGATTGGTTCACCAAACCAATTAAAAATTGTTATAGATGCACTTTCATCTCTTTCTAGTGGTAGTATGCACGGATCTGTTTATAATAAATTAGAAATGGCACGAAGACGTGAAAAGATAGAAAAATTACGATTGTGGGAAAACCAAGATGTCTTCTAAGGAATCTTTTAATCAGATTTCTCCAAGTGAGTTTTTTTATCGTAATAGAGATCTTGCTGGATTTAGTAATCCAACTAGATCACTTTATACTGCTGTACGTGAATTTGTTGAAAACGCTCTTGACGCATGTGATCAAAAAGGAATTTTTCCAGATGTCCATTTGTCGATAAAAGCGGTTGATCCAGATAAGCCAGATCCAAAACAATACATCTTGAATGTAAGAGATAATGGTCCTGGAATTGAATCTAAACACGTTCCTTTGGCATTTGGAACAGTTTTGTATGGATCAAAATTTGGTTTGAAGCAAGCCAGAGGAATGTTTGGCTTGGGTGCTACAATGGCAATTTTGTATGGTCAAATTACAACAAATCGACCTGTTACCGTGAAAAGTAGTACAGATGGAAAAATTCAGGATCAATTTGAAATGCTTTTGGATATACAAAAGAACAAACCTGTCATACTAAAAAACCAAACAAAAGAAGTTTCAAAAACTGGATTATCTGTTAGTATATGTTTAGACGGTGATTATGCAAAAGCCGGCTCAAAAATACGTGATTATGTCTACCAAACATCATTGATAACACCATATGCAACAATCACTTTTGATGATCCAAAAGGTGAGAAGTTCAAATATACAAGAATTGTTAAAAATATGCCGCCAGCGCCAACAATTATCAGACCTCATCCATATGGAATAGATGTTGAAACAATTAGGCGTATGCTGTTGGATACTCATTATCAAATTCCAACTGTTGATGATAGTATGATTGTAAAAGTCAGAAAGGAATTAGGATTATCTAAAAAAAATCTAAATTACTCAGTAATAATGCAAAAAGCACAAAAAAAATGGAAGGTACTAACACGTCCAGTTCGTATAGTGGTTGCCATGATGTCATTTTTAAAAATGGATTTTGAAAAATTGAGTAAGATTACAATTGAAGAAATTGATATAGGAAATAAAAAATTAACCTATTGGGATTTTGGCGAATCACAATCAATTTCTATTGACATGGATCCTGAAAGTCATTACTACAAGCAACTAGCAAATACTGTACAGGGTGAAACACTAACTTCCTTTTTGACAAAACGTTTCCAAAGGGTAGGACCTACCACGGCTTCAAAATTCGCTGAATTTGCAAAGTTCAAACCTGAACACAGAATTGGTAACATGAATAATCAAGAACTTGTAAAACTTACTGACGCATTACAATCCTATGATGATTTTATGTCACCTGATCCAAGTTGCTTAGCTCCACTTGGCGCACCTGCATTAGAAAAAGGCATGCAACAGTTTTTTGAACCAGACTTTCTTACTGTTGTGCAACGTGGTGCTTCTGCATACTCAGGATTCCCATTTATCATAGAAATGGGAATTGCATATGGAGGAAAAATTTCTAGTCATGGAATCAAGGTTTATCGATTTGCTAACAGAATTCCTCTTCTTTATGATGAAGGAAGTGATGTGGTACTAAAAGTTGTAAATGACACTGATTGGTCACGTTATAAAATAAAGGGTGAACCACCTCTTGTCATAGTATCTCACATTTGTTCCACGAGAGTTCCATACAAGACAGTAGGAAAAGAAAATGTAGCAGATAGACCTGAATTAGAACGTGAATTGAAACTTGCATTACTATCACTATCTAGGAAATTGTCTTCATTCATGTCTAAAAAAGGCCAAGCAGAAGCAGCAAAGAAAAGAGCTAATCTTTATACAAAATACATTCCTTTGATAGCGCAGTTTTGTACAGAATTAGCTGGAAAAACCAAGCAACCAAATTACAAGAAAATGATTACGGAGGTACCTGTTGTTGAAGAAAAAGTCTGAGAAAAAAACTGCACGTGATAAGCAAAAAACACTAGTTGAACTTTTAAAAAAACATGGTGCACAAACTTATGATGATCTAAATAAAGGAGATTTTCCAAAATTTTCTATTCCCAGTCGTTCTGTAAGTAATATTGTCTATGATAAAAAATTACGACAGTATATACTAGGAACAAATTCAGCTGTACGAAATTCCAGGAATACATCTCAACTTCGTTCATTTTCACAATTAATGTGGTTGGCTTTTTTTGCTAATAGACTTACAAAAGAAAAAAAATCATCCACCTTAAGGGATGTATACTATTCCTCTCAAGCATTTGAAATTGACTTCGAGGATCAATCAGAATCTGATAACATAATAGTTGATCTAGAAGCTATGCTTACACGACCAAGAGAGGATTTTCATGTTTTTCCTGAAGAACGAAGTAGTGTATTTGGTGATCTTACAATAGAGTACACTGTACCAGGATACGAAGGAAAAAAAATGAATTTGTCTGATCATCCGGATGGTTATGCAATAGGTCCAAGTCTGACTAGTGCTGAATTGGTGGAAACTAGTGCTGAAGTGATAATTGCAATTGAGAAGGGTGGTTTATTTACAAGATTTATTGAAGAGCAGGTGGATAAAAAATTCAAATCAATTATTGTAGATACTGGTGGTCAGGCTCCACGCTCAACTAGAACTCTTTTAAAAAGACTTCATGATGAACTGAGTTTACCAGTTGTTATTTTAACAGACGGTGATGTGTATGGTGAGCATATAGCGATGGTAATAAAATCAGGATCTGCAAATGCAGCTCATCTAAGAGAATTAACTGTTCCTGATGCAAAGTGGGTTGGTGTTTGGGCTACTGATATTGAAAAATATAAACTTCCTACTATACCAATGACGGAATCTGACATAAAGAGATGCCATGATCTTAAGAAAGATCCAAGATATCAAGATGGAATTTGGAAAAAAGAACTTGAAGTATTCTTAAAAATTAAAAGAAAAGCAGAATTGGAAGCATTCTCAAAATATGGTTTGACAAATATTACGGATAAATATCTTCCACAAAAACTTGAACTTGCAAAAAGTCTTTAATGTATTCTAAGTGTTAACACACCATTTCTATATTTAAAATCAGTAATCTTCATTTCCTGTGAGCCTTCAATGGGTACCTCCTTCGAAAAGCCACCAGATCCTCTGATATATAAAATTCCATCAATTAATCTCACCATAATCTTGTCATCAGGACCTGGTACTTCTGCAACAAAAACCAATTCATTATCACCACGAATTAAATCATAAACCCAATTCTTAGCTTCTGCTTCTTTTGCTGTATATTTTGGCTTATTTTCTACTACCAGTTTTTTAAGAGTAGGAACCCAATAGATTATAGTAAAAGCAGCAGCTCCAATCAAGATAAAATTTGCAAAGCTAGTATCAGCTTTTTGAGACATTACATAGATTACCCCAACACCCAGTAATAGTATAATTGGAATTACAAAATTTAGGGACTTTTGATCTGTGTATGGAGCGGGTCTGTTAAATTTTGACAATTAATTCTAAAATTATTTTACCAAATATAAAGTATATTTGAAATTTAAAAACGACCAATTTTAGCATTGTTTTAATGTAATTATCTGAGAGTAAATATAGATGAATTATGAAAAAATAAAAAATGATCTGATAACCGAGGTCAGACTCACCAAAAATCAGGCTGAAGTATTTTTACTAGTTGTTATTAAAGGAAAAATGCCGGCTAGCCAGATTGCAAAACTTGCAGATCTAACTGTTGATGAAGCCACAGAAATATCTCAAAAACTTGTTGAATTAGGTGGTTTTATAGACATGCCTAAAACTGAATATGAGGCAATGCATCCAAGGTTTACTGCAGTAAATATGTACAGAAGAATGTGTGAACGAGAAAATATTGATTTTAAAAAAAATTTAGTTGTTGATAATATTGGCATTGCATTGGAAGAAGTGTATGATGATGTAAGGACTAAATATAACAAAAAAATGTGAGTTTGTATGGGTGAAATATATAGATGCTGTGAAAATCCTCAAATTACTTACCTAGCCCCTGTTAATATAAACATCAATGAAAGAACTATCGGTAGTGTAGATGTTTGGCGTTGTGCTGCATGTAAAAAAACGTTTTGTGAAGAAAAGCAATTGGGAATAGAATCACTGACAGAAATTGTTGGTATGCCAAAAATTGAGGATGATGAAAAATGGGCTGTGATTGTAAGTAAACTTCAAAAGGGAAAAGATAAGTGGAAACTTGTAAAATTAAAACAGAATGGAATTATAAAATATGAAACTGCTGACGAAAAAATTTTAGATCTAAAAATTGAGGATTACAAGATAGTTGATGACTATCATAATAGTTTTCTTGTAGAAGACCATTTGAACAGAGCAGTGGAAATTTAGATCCACTTGAACCTAAAAGTACACATAAACAATATTGACGGTACACAAATGGCTGCAAAAATTAATGGAGTATTTGAGCTTGATGATCATTCATTTGATTTTACTGCAATTGCTTTTGGCAGGATTGGCGGTCAGAATATTGGTGCTACATTATCTGATGACACAAAAAAAACATTAAGTGATTTGGATTATAATATTGATGAAGTTATTGATGAATTACAAAGAAATTTAGTAAAAGGAAATATCAGTATTCCTGATGATGTAAAGCGTGAATCATTTGCAGATGATTAGAATTCTGCTTCACTTAATGCCTTATCACATGAACATGATCTAGTTTTTGGGATTTTATCAATTAGTTCTGTGAGAAGTTTTTTTGTAATTTGAACATTTTTTGTTAATGTGTTTATTACTTCTTTAGCGGTTACAGGCTTTTCTGCCCAAACATCATAATCTGTAACAGTAGAAATTGACGTATAACACATCTGTGCTTCTCTTGCAAGTTGACATTCAGGCACCAGAGTCATCCCAATTACATCTGCACCAATAGATTTGTAGAATTTTGACTCGGCTTTAGTAGAAAATCTTGGACCTTCAATGCAAACATACGTACAATTTTCATGCATGGATATATTCTGATTTTTCATATTATCGGAAACAATACTCTGTAATTCTGGACAGAATGGATCTGCAACTGAAATATGAATTACTTTACCTTCTTCCGAAAATGAGTTTTTTCGAGATTTTGTGAAATCTAAAAATTGTGTCGGGATAACAAAGTGTTCAGATTTTATTTCTTCCTTTAAACTTCCTACAGCTGAGGGTGCAATAATTCTTTTAATTCCTAACTCTTTAAAAGCCCAAATATTTGCACGGTAATTTATTAGATGTGGTGGAATGGTGTGTTTTTTTCCATGTCTAGGTAAAAAGGCAATATTTCTACCATTATACTGCCCAACTGTTATTGTATCAGATGTTTTACCATAAGGAGTTTCTATTGTGATTTCTTTACTATCTTCTAACAAGCCAGAATCATAAATTCCCGTTCCACCAAAAATCCCGATCTCTATTTGCTGATCAGTCATTAGTATTGTACCAGTGCAACAGTTTTGTATTTACTGATCTTCTTAATTCCATTTAGATCAGTTAGTTCGATAATAAATGCAAAACCAGTGTTTTTTGCATTCATTTTCTCCACTAATTTTGCAGCTGCTTGTGCTGTTCCACCAGTAGCCAACAAATCATCACAAATCACCACACGTTCTCCTTCCTTTAATGCATTTTTTTGAATTTCCATGGTAGCTTTTCCATACTCTATTGTATATGAAATTTTTTCAGTTTTTCCTGGAAGTTTACCAGCTTTTCTTAACAAAACCATTCCTTTATTGTATTTTTGGGCAAGAGCACACGCAACAATAAATCCTCTTGATTCTATTCCAACAAATACATCAACGTCATTCGGATGAAACTTTTTTGAAAATTCATCAATAATAAATTCCATCGCAGCAGGATTTTTAAGAATTGGACTAAAATCCCTAAAGAGAATACCTTTTTTAGGAAAATCTTGGTAGTCTGCAATTATTTCTTTTAAGTTCATATAATTTCAAGAATATATGAGGAATAAAAATTGTTTTGATACTAAACACTATGATCTAAATTTCAACATCTATAGTAGCACTAGCTGTATCTAAACGACTGTTAGCTTCGATCGTCCATACACCTGGAGATGCATCAAGAGGTGTTCGAAGCAAATTTGTAGTAAATTGTCCATTCTTGTCAGAAAATAATTCTATTCCTGATACTTTGTCACCATTTGGATTAACTAGAGATAGGAATAATATCGCATTACTATTGGCAGTTTGACCAATCACAACAATTTCTTCCCCAGGTTGATAAATAGATTTAGTAGGACTTAATGTTATTACTCCAGTTCCGGTTTGTAATCCAACAGAAAATTTAGCTATGTCTTCTATATTTGCATATGAAACTACAGCTCTGTATACCCCTGACTTGTATCCATTCAAATCTAAAGTAATTTGACCATTACCAGCAGAATTTGTAGTAAAAGTTTCAGTTTCCTTGATCTTATCGCCAGAATCGATAATTTGAACATTTAGGGTTGATAACAAAGGTCCAACAACTCGTAAAGTTAAGTCAGCAGTTGTCTGAAAATTTAATTGATCAAGTAAAACAACAATTTTGTCTGTTGGTGCTGAACCAATACCAAAAATTGTAGCTTCAGAGTTATTATTCAGAGTTTTTGCTATAGCGGCATATGTTCCACTTGTAAATGTGGATGTAACGGGAAATTTATATTCAAATTTTCCACTTCCATCTGCTTGTATAGTATCAAATAAAATAGTATCAGATTTGGGATCTATAATACTTAAAGTGAGTTCTTGATCTGCTTCAGCAGTACCAGTTATGGTGACAGTATCTCCAATATCATATTGATTAGATAATGAAGTCATTTGAAAAACAAAATCTGATGTAACTGTTATGTTTTTTAGTATCCTTTTTTGATCATTTTCAATAATTATAGATTTTACACCCACAAGTATATCTGAACCTATAGTTTTATCATAAATCCATTTTCCAGCAGTATCAGCTACTACAACATGTTTGTTTTCTAAAACATTTCCATCTTTGAATGAAAGTATAATTCCACTTTGTGCTTTTGCAGTACCTGAAATGTTTAACGTATCTTCTAACTTTACAGTTTCAGGTATAGCTGTTATACTAAACCTATGTTCAGTTTCATAAAATCGATTTAATGCATCATTTATTTTCAATTTAGTACTTTCGTATATACCATCCTGTCTTTTTATTTGAAAGTCATTAATTCCAATTTTGGTTGTAGCCGGAATATTTAATTTAGTTATGAAATTTCCATTTTGATCTGTCCTAATAGATTCTAACAGAGTATCATTCAGGAATAATTGTAATACTTCATTTGGATTAAATCCATTACCTATCAATCTTTCACTAGAAGCGATTCTAATTTTTTCTGGGATGAATTTGATTTTATCACCGCTTATTTCACTCACTTGCGGAGATTCTGATGTAGGAATATTTGGTAAATCTTGACTAATTTCCTGAATCGGAGTTTTGTTTGTATCTATGGCATTATCATTTTTATCAAGTGCTTTCCAATTTATTCCAGTTACTTTTTGATTTGTTATAAGACCAAATTTTACTGATTCACCAGCCTTTAGATTATCTACTGCAGTAAACACTAACAGTTTACCATCAGAATATGTCCCTCCTCCCCATCCAGGCTCTGTCTTGAATGATTTGAATGTTTTATCTCCGCCTAACCATACTTTAATCATCTTTATTTCTGAGGTATTATTTGGGCTATTTGAAAACTCTATGATTATTGTATTATCCAGATTTTTAGCATTTACAGAAATGGTTTCTGCTGCTGTAATTTCTGAAGGTGGCAAAACCACTAAAAGACTTACAACTGCTAATAATATGATTATAAAATTTACCTTGGAATAATTTTTCATAGGATTCATAATTTTCTCTGTCATTAAACTTTAATTACTTTATGACTAATTTGGTTCAGTTTTAGACTAGAAACCATCTTCATTTTTTTATAATTCGTCTATTAGACAGGGAATTTTGATGTTGACGTATTCGTTCAGCAATTAATCTATACAATGTACGAACCTGGTCTTTCGTCTTTTCAGTCAAAAAACTTGCGTCTCCCAAAGCAATTTTTTCACACACATACCTACAAATCTCCTCTTTTTCAAATTCACCCCATTCGTCCTCATGATGCTCATCCCAAACTGCTGTCAGATTTTCGACAACACCTTTTTTTCCTTGGATCATCACTTGATTACTGGTTAGATTTTCGAATCCCTGTTTTCGAAGTTTTATTTCATAAGTCTGATTTACAGCATACAAATAATCTTCAGTCACCATATAATCTTCAATTGACTGAAGAAGTTTTCCTTCCCTCTCAAAAAATATGGTCTGTACTTCTGAAAATTTATTATTTTTTAATTGCTCAGCAATCTGTTTAGACTCGTTATCATTGTCAAGAAGGATGAAGGTGTTATATCCATGATCACGATAAAAAATTGCTAACGGTAATACTGAATTTTTATTATAAGCTGGTATAACATTTAATGGATTCATAGATATGTTTGGATCCTGAAGAAACTTATCAAAAGCATTTAGGTACATTGTATCTGACATAGTTTCAACTATAATGATAGGCCGTGAATTACTACCAATTTCTCTATCCACTGTTGATTCAACTAATCCTCTTGACAAACCATATAGGATTGGTATGAGAGTAGCATCATCTGCCTTCCAGTATTCGTAATAAATTTTGCTGAGATGGTTCTTTCTTTCTAGTTCTACTACTAGAAGATTACCAGGAGTATAATCAAAAATCATAAACGGTGAATGTGTAGCATATAAAACCTGATTTGTTCCCGCAAGATTCTTGAGCATATCAGAGATACCACGTTGTTGTGTTGGATGTAAATTTCTAGCGGGTTCATCAAGTAACAAAATTGCTTCTTTTAATTCTGATCTCTGCGTTTCGGCTGCAAAATTTATAATAAATGAAAATGTCCATTTGAAACCTTCAGCTCTTCTATTTAACAAACCTGTATTAGTAATTGTACCATCTCTATGAACATCAGATATTATCACACTCATAATATTTCCAGGATTAAATCTTAATTCCACATGAATTGGTTCTCCTTTCCAAGCAGGATTTAATCTACTAGTAAGTTTTTTACTTGCTTGATTTAGAAGTTTAATTAATTTTGACGGACTATTTTGATACTCTTCCAATTTATCCAATTCCAGTTCTGCAAGATAAAACAAATTTCTTACAGTTTCAACTCTGTCAAATTCTTCGACATATTCAACATTTCCACTGGTAGAAGATTTTACACCATGAAGATAATCTTGAAGGTTTATGTTTCCAAGAATTTTCTTGTAATCAGAAAAGTAAACAATCCGTGGATGCAAATTATCCTTGATGAATTCTTCTAATTCTAGCCTTTCTGAAGTATTCAAAAAACCATCTGAATTTTCTAGTATCTTTGGATACAATTCATTCCATTCAGAAACGACTTCTTCCTCTTCAGACGCTACAGATTTAATATTCTCATCAAATATTTGAAGATCTTTTTTGAAACCACCAATAGTTTTTGGCGGAGATCTAAGTTGGAAAAAATCAGTATCAAGACGTTCTTGAATATGATTTGGAATAGTATCAATAAAATTTTGTAAATCTGAAGTAATACTTTGCCAAGATCTCAGATTTGTGTTTTGTTCCTCACCAATTTTTCCATCCTCAAAATCATACTGAATTTCAGGATTTTTATTGGTTCTAAAAATTTTTAATCTTTTAATATCTAAACTAGGAAACTTTTCCTTAACAAATTCTCTTTCATGCTCATTTAATTCAAACACTCCTTCAGCAACTTTTATTTCAGATTTGAGTTCTTCAACCATTTCATCACATAGATCAAGTTCTGAGACAATCTCATCTCTATTCAGTAAGATTAGTCCTTGAAGTATTGTTGTTTTACCACTTTCATTCCTTCCTACAAATGCGGCTAAATCACCCACTGTGACATCGCCAGAGTCGTGAATACAACGAAAAGCTCTAATTCTGAATCTTCTAAGACGCAAACTAGAGCGAGTTGATTCGACTGCGATTTAACTTATTCGTCAAAGTAATTTCAACTTCCAACTCTCAAAATAGATAATAAGGGTTGAAAGTCTGAGAAAATAATAGTGATTTTATGGTAAAAAAAGAAATAGCATCTACCGATGAACTCAAAAAGGAACTTGAGGAGAGTAAAGCGAAATTAGCATTACTCAACAAAAAATCTATACATTCAGTTAAATCTAAACCAAAAAAGAAAGCAGTAAAAAAGAAGACAGAAGTGAAGAAGCTAGAGACCAAGAAAACAGAAGCCAGTAAACTGGAGGCTAGGAAAACTGAGGCAAAAAAGAAGGCTGAGGCAAAAAAGAAGGCTGAGGCAAAAAAGAAAGCAGAAGCAAAAAAGAAAGCAGAAGCAAAAAAGAAAGCAGAAGCAAAAAAGAAAGCAGAAGCAAAAAAGAAAGAAGCAAAAAAGAAAGCTGAGGCAAAAAAGAAAGCAGAAGCAAAAAAGAAAGCAGAAGCAAAAAAGAAAGAAGAAGAAGCAAAAAAGAAAGCAGAAGAAGCAAAAAAAACATATGAAGAATTATTAGAGGAGCAACTTACTGAGGAAGAAATCACTGGTTTCCAAATAGATAAAACTGATATGGATAGATTATCTAACAAGGTTTGTGAAATTGTAGCTGGGTATGAAACAAAAGGAATGTTCCAAAGTGAGCTTTGGAAAAAATTAAAGCTGTCCAGCAGAGACGGTTCACGTTTGGCATTAAAATTGGAAAGAATGGGGATGATTTCACGAGAAAAAATATTAGAAAATGGAAGGTGGACATACAAATTAATAATTAAAAGAACACCTGTTAGCACATCTTCTTTAGAGGGAGCACCATGTTTGATATGTCCAGTAGAAGCACAATGTTCAATTGATGGTGATATTAGTCCAAAAACCTGTCAATATATTGAAGATTGGGTTCATATAGAAAGTAAGCATAGTAATTAAAAATGAAATTAATAGATGCAAGGAAAGATCATTATAGAAAATTAGCCCATGAAGAAGGTTATAGAAGCAGATCTTCTTACAAACTAAAAGAACTTAACAAATCTTATCGAATAATTGGACCAGGTTATTTTGTTTTAGATTTAGGATGTGCACCAGGTGGTTGGACACAGGTTGCAACACAACTTGTTGGGAATAAAGGAAAAGTGATGGGAGTAGACACATCATTTGTAGAAGAAATTCCAGGAGTGCATATACTAAAAGCAAGTGTTGATAGTGATTATATAGCAGAAGAAGTTTTTTCCTTTTTTGGGAAAAAAGTAAATGCTGTAATATGTGATCTTTCCCCCCAAGTAACTGGAAATTGGGCTATAGATCATTCAAGACAAATCTCATTGAATTATGCGGCAGAAAAAATTATGGAGAAAGTTTTAGAAAAAAAAGGAAATGCACTTTTCAAAGTTTTTGACGGTGAATATTCGAATGAATTTTATCAATTCATGAAAAAAAAATTTTCTAAATGTAAACTGACAAAACCAATGGCTAGCAGAAAACCAAGCAGTGAATTATATTGTGCATGTCTAGGATATAGTAATTAGTTTTTGAATAATTTTATAATTTCATCTATTTCACAATTAGTTCTGAATCCTGTAGGATTTAGTGAAGTTGGACTAGCCAAATAGCCAGCATCTTGAAGTATTTTGATGGCATTTTTCATTTTTATAGGTGCTCCCTTAATTTTAGAAGCAATTTTATCAAGAGTATAATATGTAGCAGGCATTTCAGCTTCTGAAACAGATTTTTCTAAAATTCCTACACATTTTTTATCCACTATAAATTTTGGAATTTCATTTAACATACTGTTTACAAATTTTTTATCAAATAATTGTCCTATCCAAAGTGGTCCTGCAGAATTTAATTCTCCATTACATTTATCACAGCAACTACTAGATTTTTTTTCGACTATTCTATTACCACATTCAAAACAATGTGAAATATATCCCAAGTTTTGATTTTGATCTTTTTTTGTTAATACTTTTACGAATATTCTGTAATAATGCATATGAGTTTGAACAAATTGTGGAATAATCTGTATGCCCAATCTACCAGATACAGCATAAAGACAACCCAGTATTAGTCTTATTGCTATCTCATTTGAATATTCTGTTTTAATTGGAACTCCATAGTATTTTCTTTTGCAAGCATTTTTTGCCAGGCCATGTAAAACTTGCATATCTGTAGCAGTCACTGACAGTAATCCACCATGCATTGTAGCTCTGATAGAACAATCAAAATATTTTGTTGGTGAGCCAAATGGATCAATATCTACAACTGATCCCCTATTGTCTTTCTGTGAAAATAGACTAAAAAAACGACAGGTTTCATTTTCAGAGATTTCAAAATTTGATATGTTATTCAATTTAGCAGATCTTTGAGCTACATCAAGCGCATCAGAATTCACATCATTTATTACAACTTTTTCAACATCTTTTATTTCGTTTGCCACTCTAAGTGATCTAGCACCAACGCCTGCCAGTCCATCTAGAAAGATCTTTGGTTTATCAAAATCATTCCAGAATGCTGAATATGCCAAAATTGAAAAATCTCTATTTAGTTTTGCTGCAGGATTAAAAAAAACTGGTTTTTTTGGAGGAACTTTATCGCTGATGGATTTATCAAGAACAAGAATTTTTGTACTACCTTCTGTTATCTCTACAAATTTTTCTTTTATTCCTTGCAATAGTTTTCTTGAATTCTTTTTACCTATAACGGTTAATACCATCAAAAAGTGGAAAATCTCATGCAGATTTGTGGAATTGATGATGCTGGAAGGGGTTCAATGATTGGTCCTCTTGTAATTGCTGGAATATCAATAGAGAAAAAGAACATAAAAAAGCTAAAATCAATTGGCGTTCGTGATTCTAAAAAACTTGCTCCAAAAACACGTGAAATTTTATATAAGAAGGTAATTGAAATCGTCGACAATTATCATATAATCAAAATTCCTCCCAAAACAATAGATCGGTATGTTTCAAATCATAACCTCAATCATTTGGAAGCGGAAACTATGGCTAAAATAGTTTTGAAGCTACACCCAGACACTTCTTATGTTGATTCATGTGATGTTAATTACAAACGATTTGGTAAAGAAATTTCTGCGCTATCTTCAAATGCAAAAATTAAATCATCTCATCATGCAGATAGTAGGTTCATCGTAGTTGCTGCGGCATCAATACTTGCAAAAGTTAATCGTGATAAGTCTATTCACCGATTGAATAAAAAATTTAATCTTGGTAGCGGTTACCCATCTGACAAAAAAACTGTCAAATCTGTAAAGAAAATATTAAACTCTTACAATAAACCACAACCATTTATTCGTATTAGTTGGAAACCAGTCCAAAAAATTATCAATATTAGTAACTAATTCAATGATGTTGCAATTATCATTGCATGATCCTTATCATATGGTTTCAGATCAATTGACTGCTTAATTTCAAAATCTAAGTTTAATTTTTTAATTTCGTTACTGATTATATGTTTTGGTTCTTTTGTTACATCTATACTCCTTGCTTTTATTGTTAAAAATAAATATCCTTTAGGCTTCAAATACATTTTACAATTTTCTATTGCAATGTTAGTTTGATCTGGTTGTGCAATATCAACATAAACTACATCAACTTTATTATAAATTGAAAAGTATTCTTTTGGCTGTCTAGCATTTTGAATTATTGGAATTATGTTTTTCCTATAACATGCAACTCTGTCTAAAAAATCTCGTGCGACTCTACTTGAATGTTCAACACCGAATATAGTCCCATTCGGTCCAACTATATCTGATATATGACTAATTGTTGTTCCGGTAGAAACTCCAAGATACAGCACATTTGATTTTTCCTTGAATGGAAAATGTTCCAAATCATTCATTATTGAGGCAGCCAATTTACTTCTGAAAGGATCCCATGTTCTATACTCAATCCCTTTTGATAAAACGAATTTTTCGTTGTAAACCTGTTTTCCTGGAACTAAATTTTTTGTGGCTAGTCTTTTTTCACCATCAATTGTGAACCAAAAAACATTATCTTTGACGTCTTTCAAAGTTCCTACGCTTTCTATTCTTAAATCTATCAGGCTTCCTTCTTTGTTTTGATTTGTTATTTTTATCAAAATTTTGTCGTGGTGGTCTGTCAACTGGTTCACTATATTTTGTCTCAATTTCTTTTACTCTAACATTTAATTTATCAAGAAGTGTTTGGTTCAGACCTACTCCATGTACATCTACTCTAGCAGCAATTGATGCCTTTGAAGCTACAGCTCTTGCAATTTTACCTCGTTGCCATCTTGGCGCTGCATGTACTATTGCATGTTGAAACAACAATCCATGTTTTGGAGGATTTGAACCTGTTTTTAAAGAACGAAACAAAGCCTTTTCAGCTCCTAAAACTTGAATTGTACTTGCGGGCATTGTTGATAACCTGTTTAAACTTCCTGCCTTTGCCAAAATTCTTGCACCAACTGTAGTACCAAGTACTGCAGAAATATTAGGTGCCACTTGTTTCATTTGCTCATCTATTTGTGCCTCTAAACTTTTTCTCATATCAAATAATCCTAGGATATTTTTAGCTAATATCTGAACAATTGCAAGATTTTCTTCTGAAATATCCCCACCACGGCTTTTTTCTTTCACTAATGATAGCATTTGTACTTTTGAATCAGGAAATCCTGCATCAACAAACACACTATCGGCCATATTTTCTCTTTTACCAGATATGACAATTTGTGCATAGCCATTTACACTATCTATAATATTGTCAAGCTCAGGAAAATGTAAGCCATACCATTCCCTTAACCTAGAACTAATTCCATTAATTATTTTATCAGTGTCGTCCAAAGTATTAATTGCTTGAATTATATGAAGATCAGGACTACCTGAAACCTCTGTAATTTTAGATGATGATAAATTTATTGCAAACTCTCTTAGTTTTTGAATAGAATCATTTTCATCCTTAGCAAACTCGGCATTAACTAGAACTTCTGGTTTAGTTAATTGAATGTCTTCCATTTCACTTTCTGACATAATCTGTGTTTCAATATCTTTTTTCTTTAACAAGTCATTTAATGCTAAATCATTTACAAGTACATCTTTTTGTTTCTCAAGTAGAAACTTGGAAAGTTCATTAATCTCTGATTTACCTTTTTTTATAGAAACATATTCATCCGCTGGCTCAGAAAAAGGGAATGTTTTGATACATGTTTTATCATCAAAAACTGCAATTCCTAATTCAGTTAGGATAACCCTGAACATAACAAAAGTGATGTTTACACCTCATTAAAAGCTAACAATAATGTTTGATACTCAACTATTATATGAGAATACTATTAAACTATTCAGAGTGAAACCTAGCCTCTCAACTTCAATAGGAACATTAACTTTGGAGAGGCCAACTATTCTTGCTTCCGGTATTTTAGGAATCTCACTTGATATTTTTGAACGTTTATACCGTTCCGGGGCAGGTGCTGTTGTCACAAAATCATTGAGTAAAGAGCCATGGGATGGTTATGTAAATCCAACAATCTTTAGTGTAAAAGGTGGCGGTTGGCTAAACGCAGTGGGATTGGCAAATCCAGGCGCTACCGAATTTTCAAATATGATTTCAAAAAGTCATGAGGTTCCAATAATTGTAAGTTTAGTTGGATCAACCGAGGATGATTTTGATTTTATGGTAAAACAATTTGAAAATTGTAAGATTTCAGCCTATGAATTGAATTTGTCATGTCCACATGTTGCTAAAGTTGGTCTTGAGGTTGGTGATGATGTTGAACTTGTAAAAAAAATTGTAAAAAAGGTAAAATCGAATACAAACGTTCCTGTTATAGCAAAAGTAGGACTGGGAACTACAAACTATCTTGATACTGTTGGTGCAGCCTGTGAGGCTGGTGCAGATGGTATTACTGCAATCAACACAATTCGTGCAATGGCTATAGATGTTGAAACTCAGAAACCCATTCTTAGTAATAAAATCGGTGGCTTGTCTGGAACTCCAATTAAGCCAATTGCTGTAAGATGTGTTTATGAAATTTCATCCAAGTTTGATGTTCCGATAATTGGATGTGGCGGAATTTCTACATGGCAAGATGCTGTAGAATTTATTCTTGCTGGAGCAAGTGCTGTGCAATTTGGAAGTGTATTAGGTGAACATTGGACAGAAGTTTTTGCAGAGATAAATAATGGTATCAAAAATTATATGGACAAAAATGGATATTCGAAGATGAGTGAAATGATTGGAAATGCTAAGAGATCCTAACATTCACCATATGTGCACAATTGAAAAAATTATTGACGAAACACCAACTGTTAGAACATTAATCTTCTCTGATGAAATATTATCTAATGTTCTTCCAGGTCAATTTGCAATGGTATGGATTCCAGGTGTGAATGAAATACCTATGAGTGTAATGGTCACTCAAGAAAAAGGTAAAGCTGCATTTACAGTTAGAAAACGCGGTGAATCATCAACTGCAATGTATAATCTTAAAGTAGGTGATTATATCGGAATTCGTGGTCCATATGGAAACCATTTTGATATCAAAGATGGTAAACTATTGTTAGTTGGAGGAGGAACTGGTCTTGTTCCTTTATTACGTCTGATTACTTTCTGTAAACCTTTCCATAACGTTACCTTGCTGATTGGTTCTCAAACAAAAGAAGAAGTATTCTTTGAAGATCTAGCAAACAAACTCCTTGAAAAAAATGAACATCGGGTTATACCAGTTACAGAAGATGGCACATATGGAAAAAAAGGATTTGTTACAGATGTTGTGGAAGAATTACTTGATGAGAATAGCTTTGATGCAATCTATACTTGTGGACCAGAGATAATGATGTACAAGACTGTAAATCTGGCTATATCAAACCAGATCACTGTCCAAGCAAGCCTTGAACGTATGATGAAATGTGGTATTGGCATATGTGGAAGTTGTTGCATCAATGAAGACCTGGTATGCCGTGACGGCACTATTTTTGAAGGAAATCATCTGATACAAAGTGCTGAATTTGGACAATTTCATCGAACAAAATCTGGAAAATTAGAAAAAATATAGCCAGAAATCTCAAAAGGTTTAAAATAAATCATTAAAGTTCTACGTTAGAGTAATGACAAGTCCAAAAATCGTATTAACTGCGGATCGAACATTGATGTCTGAATATCGTGGACTTTCATTGGCTACATTTTTTGGTTGTGCACCTGCACTTAATCCAACTCGTGATCATGGTAGTTTTTGGTATAAAATTTTAGGAAACCAAGTAACACCAAAAATTTTGTTTGATTTTATCTGTAATTCCTCACCACAAAATAATGGCGTAGCAAAATTTGCCCCATATGGTTTACGGAAGGTAGAGGCTGGATTACTTCGTGATGGCTTCAAACGTGAGGATGTTGTAGTTGCCCACCCTGATCACATTGAAAAATTCATTGGACCTGAAACTGAGGTTGTTGGAACACATGAAATGGACCCACTTGGAATGGGACCGGTAACCATGACGTTCACATATGGAAGAAGACAGATGTCTTATGATGAGTTTTATTGTCGTGACCTTCACAGGCGGATCAATGCCGCAAAGAAAAAAAATGGAAGTCGTGCAAAAGTTATTGTAGGTGGTTCTGGTACTTGGCAATATAATTATGCACCTGAAAAGATTGGAGAATATGGTCTATATGCAATTTTAGAAGGTGAACTCGGTGGAATTGCTCCCGAAATAGATGGACATGCTGGTAATTTCTTTAACTATCTAATCGGTGGTCAATTTGAAAACATGGATCCTTTCAGAAAAAGAAAGGACTTCAAGGTTGACATTAAAGAATTTAAACGCGGTGACAAGATGCACCATGGACGATTTGTCAACTTTTGGGATAGACCAGAGTTAGATGATATTCCAGAAATTGTTGAGCCAACTATGCATGGTATGGTAGAGGTGATGCGTGGTTGTGGAAGAGGCTGCAAGTTTTGTGATGTTACGTTAAGATCATTAAGATATTATTCTCCCGAAAAAGTGAAAAAAGAAATCGAAGTGAACATCAAGAAAGGTGGTATGGACAGAGCGTGGGTTCATAGCGATGACATTTTCGTTTATGGAATGGATCCTACTACCACGAAAAATATGGAACCAAATCGTGATGCTCTTGAGGAACTGTTCACTGCAATCATGTCTACTGGTGTTAAGCATACGAATCCAACTCATGGAACGCTGGCTGGTGCAATTGCAGACGAGAGATTAATTCCCAACTTATCAAAGATAACTAAAGCAGGCCCAGACAATATGACAGGAATTCAATGTGGATTAGAAACTGGAAGTATTAGATTGATTGAAAAATATGCTGATAGAAAATTGGCACCATATCAACCAGAAGAATGGCATTGGGTTGTAAAAGAGGCTGTTAAAACTTTCAATGAGAATTATTGGATTCCTGCTTTCACATTAATTATGGGTCTTGATAATGATGAAACGCCAGAAGACGGTTGGGAAACGATTAGGCTAATCAGTGAGCTTGAACAAGAGCAACCTGATTCTATGTTTACAGCTACTCCATTGACATTCGTTCCTATAGGTTTGCTTGAGAAATCAGAGTTTTATGATATAGGCGCTGGTAATGATCCAACTCAACTAGGTGTAATGTATAAGACTTGGCAGCATAATTTCAAATATGGAATCAAGAAGTTTATGACC
>Ga0207990_1000318_pt1 | contig 28157 bp, 26 predicted proteins | sample ETNtaG_8_FD_185780 | JGI IMG/M metagenome (GOLD analysis project Ga0207990, IMG submission 185780) | Marine microbial and viral communities from oxygen minimum zone, Eastern Pacific Ocean - ETNP201406SV75 (SPAdes) (version 2) | ecosystem: Environmental > Aquatic > Marine > Oceanic ...
GGGCGGTGCTGCCCGCCCTAGAAGACGCGGGCGTCAAATGGAAAGACATCGCCATCGCCTACTTCGGCCACGTCTATTACCAGGGCATGTCTGTGGGCGAGACTACGCTGTCCAAGCTGGGTCTGACCGGCGTTCCCATCGTTAATGTCGAGAACGCCTGTTCCAGCGGCTCCACGGCCTTCTGGCAGGCCTATTGGGGAATCGCCACCGGGCTTTATGACATGGCCCTGGCTTTCGGCGCGGAGAAGGTGCCACGTGGGCCCGTAACTGTGACCCCTGAGGACGCTCCGGAGCGGTACATCGGCGGCGACCACATGATGGCCGGGTACGCGCTGCGGGGCAAGCGATACATGGAGGAGACCGGCGCTCCGGCCACGGCCCTGGCCCAGGTGACGGTAAAGGCCCGGCAGAACGCCACCATGAACCCATTCGCCCATCGCAAGGACACCTACACGATAGAAGAGGTCCTGAATTCGCGGATGATCGCTGACCCGTTGACGCTGTTCCAATGCTGTCCCACAAGCGAGGGCGGCGCGGCGGCGGTGCTCTGCGCCCGCGAAGACCTGGCCAAGTACGGCATCGACGAGAGCCGGGCGGTGTCCATCGCAGCGGCTGTTTTGACTTCCGGGGAGTACAACGGACGTGGCGCAGATCATTCGGCGTTCAGTCCGTACCGCACCGAGCCGGCGGCTCTCCAGGCCTACGATATGAGCGGCCTGGGCCCCGAGGACGTTGACCTGGTGCAGGTCCATGACGCAGCTACGATCGGTGAGTTACAGCAGATCGAGGCGCTGCACCTTTTCCCCTTCGGTGAGGCCTGGCAGGGGACGGTGGAGGGACGCACTGCGCTGAGCGGCGATATCCCGGTGAACACCGACGGCGGGCTGCTGGCCATGGGGCATCCCTTCGGGGCCTCGGGCATTCGCATGATCCACGAGACAGCCACCCAACTGCGCGGCGAGGCCGGCCTCCGTCAGGTGGCCAACGCGCGGGTAGGCGTGGCCCAATGCTCCGGCGCCGGAGACGTAACCACGGTGCATATCTTAAAGAAGGGATAGAAACCATCAGCCTTCGGTGACCAGGTCCCGGGACCGGCTGACAGCCGAAGGTCCTCGATGGAATCGGGACTAGCATGCCCTACTACCTCGTCCTGGCCGCCATGAAAGGCCGCTTCGTCTCTGACCAGGGACACACCTACGACAACTTCCAGTTCATGGGATACTCGGACGGTCCCGATTCAATATCGGCGGTCACCGCCTTCTTCGACGAACCACCGTATCCGATCGTTTGGGGAGACGTAGAGTACCTCTGGGCCGAACGCCTAGCCGAAGACCCCGCCAACGGACACCTTGGGGACTACGAGCGAGTGTATGTGGAGACGTTGCGGGCGCGGTGGGATGGTGGTGGGGAATAGGGGTGGGTAAGAATTGAGGCCTTGTGCAGAGGCTCACCCCACCTCCGACTACGTCGAGAGTCTCTACTTCGTCGGACCTATCCCTCCCTCTCTCACTGGGGAGGGGACAAACTTCCGTCATTCCTGCGAAGGCGGGAATCCAGGCAAACCGACTCGTCTGGAGCTCCGCTCACCCCGGTCCCTCTCTTGAGCTATAATCTACAGCTGGCGCCCTGAGGCGCGAATACGCACGGCATCTGGAGGACTGACTTGATTCGAACCCTTGAAGGAGTGACCCCAAAGGTGGCCGACACCGCGTGGGTCAGTGAGTTTGCTTACGTTGTCGGCAACGTTGAGATAGGCGAGTACGCCAGCATCTGGCCCGGCGTGACGGTCCGAGGTGACAGCCCAAATGCCATCGTCATCGGCGACTACGTAAACATCCAAGAAGGCTCCGTGATCCACGGCGACGGCCTGACCATCGAGGACCACGTTTCGGTGGGGCACTCCGTGGTGGTCCACTGCGATCTGGTGGGCCAGGGGTCTCTTCTGGGCAACAACTGCACCATCTTGAACCGGGTTACCCTGGGCGAGAACTGCCTCGTAGCCGCAAATTCGGTGGTGCTTGGCGGCACTCAGGTCCCGGCACGCTCCTTCATGACCGGAGCGCCGGCCGATGTCAAACGTGAAGTCACCGACAAACAGGTTACCCAGATGGCCCACACCAACGAAGAACTCGTAAAACGCGCCAAGTCCTTCAAGGACAGCGGCCTTTAGGATTCGGAGAATCATAAATAATCCCCTCTCCCGTCCTTCCGCGGAGGGAGGAGAGGGTTTGGGCCGACGAAGTCGAGACTCTCGACGTAGTCGCAGGTGAGGGAGCTTTTTCAGGGTAGGCCAAGCTTCGAGCCGACCCGCCGGCCCCTCTACCCCAGCCGCCGCGCCGCCGGCAGCACCTTGTCAGCCAAGTGCTCCATGACCTTGATGCAGTCGGACAGGCTCTCAACCCGAAAATCATAGGTCAGTTGGTCGATGCCAATCTCCTGGCAGGCGTGGAGGTCGTCAATCACCTCCTGGGTGCTCGCCACCAGCGTGCCGCCGGTCTGAACGTAGCCGCCCTCGCCTAAACCTATGTCGGTGAAATGCAGGCTCCGCTTCAGCGAGACAGTGACCTCAGATAGATCGCGCCCCTCTTTTTCGATACGCTCCCTTAGATAGGGCAGGTTCTCGGCCACGAATTCTGGAGTCTGGCGAGAGGTGTGCCAGCAACTGCCGTACTTGGCAGTCCGCCGCAGCGCCGCCTTGGTGTGGCCTCCCACCCAGACGGGGATGCCGGGTTGTTGGATTGGCTTGGGCTCAAACTTGATGCCGTCAATATCGTAGTATTTGCCGTGGAACTCGGGGTCTGGTTGGCTCCAGAGTGCCTGCATGATTTCCAGGAACTCGTTGGTGATTGCCCCCCGTTGGTGGTAGTCCATCCCCAATATCTGAAACTCTTTCTCCAACCAGCCCACGCCGACGCCGCAGATGATGCGGCCACCGGTCAGGACATCCAGTGAGGCAAACATCTTGGCTTGGACCACTGGGTTCCGATAGGGCACGATGATCACTGTGCTTCCCAGCTTGATGCGGCTGGTGCAGGCCGCCAGGAACCCCAGTAGGGTCATGGTCTCCAGATATGGCTCGTCCGACGGCCGGGAAAACGATCCGTCGGCGGAGTAGGGGTATTGGTTGGTCCCCGCCGTGGGCAACACGATGTGATCGCCGGCCAAGACCGACTCAAAGCCCAATTCCTCTGCGGTCTCCACGAACCGTCTTAGACCGGGCACGTCGGGTATCCGGGGTATCGAGATTCCGATTTCCAATTCTGGCGCCTCCAAATTTGTTATAGGTTAGATTAACAGCCCGGCGAGTAGGAGAGAGCGGACAACGTTTCACCGTCCGGGTCGATCAGCGCGGCTTCGTCGGAGTTTGAGTTATTCCAAATGGAGGGCTTCCGTTGGAACGAAAACCCGCCTGACTCCGGGTGATCCTCAATGGTGTAGACGCGGACTGACGCCTGAGGTTGCAACTCAAATGCCGGAAACGTGAATTCCGGCGAGCCGTCGGCGCTGATCCATCAGCCGCCAACCCAGGAGTTCCACTGTTCTGCCGCTCTGGTTCAGCACTTGGACATATTCGTCTGCTTTGGTGGTCTTAACCAGCCCGTCGAAAAATCGGTTCTACCGGGGTTGGCATAATAGTGGCGTCAGTCACTATCTGCGGTGCCGGATTGGGTATGGCAGTGGATGGCTGCTGGGTAGGCAGGACCTGAGTTGCCGTTGGCGCAGGCGCGAGAGAACTGCCGGCTGTGATTATCACGTTGCGCGTAAGCTGGGAGCCCGAGCATCCCACGGCCAGCGCCATTAGAGACAGAAGGACCACGGCCAATAGGAATCTCCATTTGGCGCTCAATCAACCACTCCAAAGGCGCGACGGTCCGAACATTTAGGTGAATTCACCGGAATGCGACCTGCGCCAACAGTAACTTAACGCCTTGCGGCGCGCAATCTGCGTGCTATAATCTCCACAAATCACGTCTGGGGCGACCCGGACGTAAAGCAAACCAATCACTTTATATAGATCGGAAATTTGGGAGGATACGATGGATAAAGGCGCAGCGACAATTGATGGTGGTTCGGTAGAATTCGCCATGGGCTACCGGGCAGAGATCATGGATGACCAAGGCCTGTGCGTGCAGGTCTATTCCAAGATAGATGGCAAAGACACCGAGATTCTTCGGTTCGACTGCTTCGACCAGGCCCCTCATTATCACTATGGGCCTGAGAACCATAACATCCGCCTGTTCTTGGACAAGACGACCTCGGGCAACCCCCTCGGCTGGACGCTGAACAACCTGCGCAACAACATGGTTGCCATGGTGAGCCGGTCCGGTTACGAGGACTTGGCCGCTTCCCTGGAAAAGACCCCGGTGAAAAAGGCCATCTTGGACAAGGTTGAGGCGAAATCCCGCGATTTGATTCGCGAGGGACGCCGCACCGTCCATCACACGATGCCCGAGATGGTTGATGGCGACATCGTCGAAGCCGGAAACATCCGCTTCGGCCTGGAATACCGCCACCTGCCCCAGATCAACGACGAGGGCATGGCCATTCACGTTCTGACCGACGTGGCTGGACAAGAAGTAGAAGTTTTGGCCTTCGACTGCTTCCAGAATGGCCCCCACTACCACTATGGCCCCCGCAACCAGGACATCCGCATGTACTGGGACGTGACCACCTCCGGCGAGACGCTGAAGTGGACCCTAGATCAGTTCAAGGGCGGCAAGCTAAAGACCATGATCGAGCGCGCCGGCTACCCCAGCGTCGCCGCCGAGTTGGACGAAAGCTTGGTCCAGTCCCTAATGCCCAAGATCGAGAAACGGTCCTGGGAATTGGTCGCGCTGAACAACAAGTAACCAGCCAACCAAACTCGCAACCAGAAAGAGGCCCCGATCGCTCGGGGCCTCTTTCTGGTTCTGGATCGGACGGAAGCAACTACATCATCGTATACCCGCCGCTTACGCTCAGGGTCTGGCCGGTTATGAAGCTGGCGGCGTCTGAGGCTAGGAAGACTACGGCGTTGGCTACTTCCGATGCTTTACCCATGCGGCGGAAGAGGTAGTTGCGCTCTACTTTTTCGCGAACTTCGTCGGTGAATATGTCTCGCATCTGGGTCCACATGCTCTCGTCGCTGATGGACTCTTCGTTCGGAGGCACCACCAGACCCGGACACACCACGTTCAGCCGCAGTCCGTAACGCCCTGTCTCTCTGGCGACCGATTTGCTCAGGGCGATCACCCCGGCTTTGCAGGCGGAGTAGACGGCCTCCCGGTACTCGCCCATCCGGCCGGCGTCGGAGCTGATGCAGACGATTGCCCCGGCCTCCTTCTCGATCATGCCCGGCAGCACCGCGTGGATGCAGTTGATGGCGCCCCAGAGGTTAACCTGGACCTCGCGCTCCCACTCGCTTCGGGGCTTCTCCACGAACAGCCGGTCCACGGTCCAGCCCACGTTGTTCACCAGAACGTCCACCGGCCCGTACTCTGCGATGGCCGCTTCGATCATGGTGGCGACTTTTTCGGGGTCGGTGACGTCCGTGGGGACGACGTTCACTACCGCTCCCGTGTCCATGGCCGCCACTTCTCCGGCGACTATTTCGCCCTGGCTGGGCACCAACTCGGCGATGGAAATGCGCGACCCCTCGGCCGCGAAGGCGTGAACGATGGCGCGGCCGATGTTGGTGCCGCCGCCGGTGACGATGACGTGTTTACCTTTTAAGCCCAGTTCCATTGGAGATACTCCTCGTTATTGTCAGGCGTGGTTAAAGATCGGTTGAAAGGAGTTCCGGCCGCACGACCTGCGGGATGCCGCCGAACCGAAGCCGCAGCAGCCCCTTGACGTCTTCTTTGGCGGTGCCGACCACGTTCACGGTGCTGGTGGGGTCGTCAATCCATTTGACCGGCACGGACGCGATGTTGAACCCGCGTTTGGCGGCGATGACCAAGAGTTCGGTGTCGAAGAACCAGTTGTTGTTCTGGATCCTGGGCACGATGGCCTCGGCAGTGGCACGGGTCAGCGCTTTGAAGCCGCATTGGGCGTCGGGCAGCCCGGTAAAGAACATAGTGTTTATAAGAAGGTTATATCCCCTGGAGATGAACTCCCGCTTGAAGCCCCGGCTTACCTGCGACTCCTTGCTCAGCCGGCTGCCCACGGCAATGTGGCTGCCCGACTCCAAGGCCGCAATCAGTTGGGGGAAATGGGACAGGTCGGTGGAAAGGTCGGCGTCCATGTAGCTAACGATGTCGGCATGACTGTCCAGCCACGCCGTCCGCAGGGCCCGGCCCCGGCCTTTCTCGGAGATGCGGAGATAGTGGACCCCCTGATACTGCCGGGTGATTATCTCCGAGACCGCTTGTGTGCTGTCGGTGGAGGCGTTGTCCGCGATGGTCACCTGCCAGGGGTTGGCCAGGTGGCTCTCAAGGAACTCAGTCAGGGTGGCAATGGTGCGCGGAAGGGCTTCTTCCTCGTTATAAACGGGTATAGTTATGTCAACTTTCGCGGCCATCCCGATGCTTCTCGCTCGCCCGTGCCCGCTGGCCTAATGCCTGAAGTGGCGCACGCCGGTGAACACCATGGCCAGTCCGGCCTTGTCGGCGGCGGCGATGACTTCATCGTCACGGATGGACCCGCCCGGCTGCACGATGGCGGTGATACCGGCCTCGGCGGCCAACTCGATATTGTCGGCGAAGGGGAAGAAAGCGTCCGACGCCAGCACCGAGCCCTTGGCCTTGCCGCCGGAGGCCCGCTGCGAGAGGTGAACGCTGACCACCCGGTTGGGCTGGCCCGCGCCCATGCCCACCAGCGTCAGGTCCTTGGCGAAGACGATGGCGTTGGACTTAATGTGCTTGGCGGCTTTCCAGGCGAAGGCCAGGTCTTTCATCTCGCCATCGGTGGGTTGCCGCTGGGTGGCAACGTTCCAGGTTGCCGGGTCCTCAGCGATGGCATCGGCGGCCTGGACCAGGATGCCGCCGGTGATGGGTCGAAGGTCGTAGGCCGCGGTGTCCGGTTGCTTGTCGATGGCTAAGATGCGCAGATTGCGCTTCTTTTGCAGGATCTCCAGCGCCGCCGGTTCATAGTCCGGGGCGATGACAACCTCGTAGAACACGGGCTCCATGGCCTCGGCGGCGGCGGCGGTGACAGTTCGGTTGAAGGCCACGATGCCGCCAAAAGCGCTCACAGTGTCGCCCTCGTAGGCTTGGAGATAAGCTTCAGCGATGTCGTCCCGGCTAGCCAGACCGCAGGAGTTGGCGTGCTTTACGACCGACACGGTGGCGTCGGCGAAGTCGGATGCTGTGCGCCAGGCGGCGTCGGCGTCCATCAGGTTGTTGTAGGAAAGCTCCCGGCCGTGGAGTTGGCGAGCTCCGGCCATGCCCACGGGGGAGCTGGACTCGGAGTATAGGGCCCCTGGTTGGTGGGGGTTTTCGCCGTAGCGCAGCCCGGCCACCTTCTTCAGGGAGATGGTCAGCGAATCGGGCAATTCATCGGCCTCGCCCTCGCTACCCAGTAGATATCCAGTCACTGCGGCGTCATAGGTGGAAACGTGGTGAAAGGCTTTGGCTGCCAGACCCCGGCGGTCTTCTACGCTGAGCCCGACGTTGGCCAGCTTCTCGCCGACCCAGCCATAGTCTGCGGGGTCCACTACCACGGCCACGGACGGGAAGTTCTTGGATGCGGCCCGCAACATCGTTGGCCCGCCGATATCGATGTTTTCAAGGGCGTCGGCCAAGGTCACGTCAGATTTGCTGATGGTCTCCACGAAGGGATATAGGTTGACCACTACCAGGTCGATGGAGTCGATGTTCTGGGTCTTCAACTCGCCCATATGCTCCGCGGAATCACGCCTGGCCAGCAGCCCGGCATAGATGGTCGGATGGAGGGTTTTGACCCGTCCTTCCAGAATCTCCGGCGAGCCGGTGTAATCGGCCACTTGTTGGACCGTGAGACCTCCGTCTGATAACGAATGGTGGGTGCCGCCGGTGCTGAGAAGTTCGTAACCGGCCGCCACTAACTTTTTGGAGAATTCAACGATCCCGGTCTTGTCGTAGACGCTGAGCAGTGCTTTCAATTTCCTCTCCGTTTGATTGAGGCTATCTTAACGATCTGTACTACCACTTACCTAGTCCTTCGACAGGTCTGATTGCGTCGAGATTCTCGATCTCGGTCGCAGCTCAGGATGAGCGATAAAACTCCCACTGCCGTTCGTGGTGAGTTTGTCGAACCATATTTGGGCTGGCTTCAGTTGTTGAAGACGACCTGTTCGCCTTCGCCGCGGGAAATTGTCTTTCCGATGACCACCGCGTCGGGCAGGATTTCCAATATCTTGGCAACGTTGGCCTCGGGGCAGACGGCCACCATGCCCAGGCCCATGTTGAACACCCGGTACATCGCTTCGTCGCTGATCCCGCCCTCTTTCTGGATCACCTGGAATATCGGAAGCACCGGCCATGACCCATGGTTGATCTCAGCGGCCAGGCCATCGGGCAAGATCGCCGGCAGCTTGCCGGGCAGTCCGCCTCCGGTGATGTGGGCCAGGCCATTGACTAGTCCGAACACCGGCTCCATCAGCGGATAGTAGCTGCGGTGGGGCACCAGCAGTTCCTCGCCAAGTTGGTGGTTCAGTTTGTCGAAATGGCGGTGCAGCACGTTGGGGTCATTGTCCGAGTCGAACACATGGCGCACCAGGGAGAAGCCGTTGGTGTGCAGTCCGGAGGACGGAACGCCCACCAGGACGTCGCCAGCCTTGATGTTCTTTGATTCCAGGAGCTGGTCTCTTTCCACCGCGCCGACCACGAACCCGGCCAGGTCCATCTCGTCGTCGGAGTAGACTTGGGGCATCTGGGCAGTCTCGCCGCTGATGAGGGCGCACCCAACCTCGCGGCAACCCCAGGCGATCCCGCGCATAAGGGTATCCAGGCGTTGGATGTCCAGGTTGCTGAAGGCTACGTAGTCCAGGAAGAAGAGGGGTTTGGCGCCCCTGGTGAGGATGTCGTTGACGTTAAGGGTAACCAGGTCTTGGCCCACGGACTCGAAGTGTCCCAGTTGGGCCGCGATCTTCATCTTGGTCCCCACGCCGTCGGTGCTGGCAACCAAGACCGGTTGTTGGTAGCCCGAAAGTTGGTAGAGTCCGGCGAAGCTTCCGGAACTGTCCAGTACCTCGGGGCCGTGGGTGCTGGCGGCGAACCCTTTGATCCGCTCTTTCAGGCCGTCCATCCGTTCCAGGTCAACGCCCGATTCCCGGTATGCTTCACTTGCCAATTTGAGGCTCCTCCCGTTCCCTTCCGCCCGGCGGCGGGCCGGATTAACCGACGCTGTAAAAGGTTAATTCAAGGGGGGCACGATGGCAAGGGGCAACGACGGCGATATAACGAACAGATTACGGGGTCCGGACTGGGGAAGAAGGGAGTTAATCAGCCGCCGGTCCGGCCTGTTCCAACGCGAACTTTGACAGTTCCAGTTGGATCGGCACTGGGTAGTCGCCGGTGAAACAAGCGTCGCAGAACCCTCCCTTGGTGCCGCCCATCACCTTCATTAGGCCTTCCACACTCAGGTAACCCAGGCTGTCGGCGCCGACCAGGGCGCGAATCTCTTCCAGACTGTTGTTGGCGGCCAATAATTCTTCGCGGGAAGCCATGTCCACGCCCATGAAGCATGGGTGTTTGATCGGTGGCGCGCACACCCGCATGTGGACCTCTTTGGCCCCACCTTTTTTGAGGAGGTTCACCACATGGGGAGTCGTCGTGCCGCGGACGATGCTGTCGTCAACCACCACCAACCGCTTGCCCTGGATCACTTCCACCAGGGTGTTGAACTTCTGACGCACTCCCAAGTCGCGGAGGCGTTGTTCCGGCTCGATGAACGTCCGGCCCACGTAACGGTTCTTGACCAGCCCTTCACTGAAGGAGATGCCCGATTCCTGGGCGTATCCCACGGCCGCGGCGGTGGACGAGTCCGGTATACCAATCACCAGGTCAGCGTCTACCGGATGCTCCCGGGCTAGTTCGGCTCCCAGTTGCTGGCGTGCGGAGTGGACCAATTGGCCGGCCATCACGCTGTCGGGCCGGGCGAAGTAGATCAGTTCAAAAATACAGAGGGCTTGGCGTCCGGTGCCGCCGGACCAGGTGGCCGTGCGGAGACCGTTGCCGTCGACGATCACGACCTCCCCCGGATCCAGCTCCCGGAGGTATTCGGCGCCTATGTGATCGAGGGCGCAGGACTCGGAGGCGACGACCCAACCGCCGTTCATCTTGCCCAAGCAGAGCGGGCGGATGCCCAGCGGGTCGCGGGCGGCGATCATAGTGTCTTTCGTTTGTATGACTATCGAATATGCGCCTTCCAACTGGCGCATGCACTGGAAGACCCTTTCTTCCCAGGAAGAGCCGACAGCGTGGGCCAGCATCTGGGCGATGACTTCTGTGTCAGTCGTGGATGTGAACGTGCAGTCCCATGCATCTTGGAGCTGTTCTTTCAGTTGGACGGCGTTGATGATGTTGCCGTTGTTCGCTACTGCCAGTTGACCGTGTTCGCCATCAACTAAGAGAGGCTGGGCGTTGCAGAGTTCGCTGCTGCCGCTGGTGGAGTATCTAGTGTGCCCGATCGCCATGTCGCCGACCAATGGGTAGAAGTCGTGCTCTCTGAAGATCTGAGTGACCAGGCCCATTTCGGCGTGGACGACCACGCTCTCGCCATTTGCGGCGGCTATTCCGGCGCTCTCTTGCCCGCGGTGCTGTAAGGCAAAAAGGCCGAAGAAAGCCAAACGGCTGGCATCTCCCTCAGGGGTAAAAACCCCTATCACCCCGCATTCTTCGTTGGGGTGATCAAATGGGACGCGGCCGAAGGGGAGTTCCAGCTCGCTACTCACAGTGTTATTTTATGTAATCCAATTTGCGGCGGTCAACAGCAAGAACCGCAATTTAAAACACTTTCTATCAATTAAGAATCTCGGCCAAGAAACCTTCGCTAAAAACCAACCCAATAAGAGTTGTTTAGCAGGCCCCGCTTCTCTACATCAATGATGCTGCGAACCAGTCCATCTATATAAGGGACTGAGGTACCGGAAATTTGTCCCTTTAGTTCCGGCTTGGCATGACCGTGACCTTTCGGCCTTCGCCCTCTCCCGTGCTTTCGGTGGACACACCAGGGTGGTCGGTGAGGCTGGTGTGAATTATGCGCCGGTCGGCCGGGGGCATGGGCTCCAGGGTGATGCTGCGGTTGGTCTGGGCCACCCTTTCAGCCACCTTGGTGGCCATGTCGCGGAGCTGGACCTCCCGCCGTTGACGGTAGTTCTCCACGTCCAGGACCACTCGGACGCCTTCAAACTGCTTCCGGACGATGAGGTTGACCAGGAATTGCAGCGCCTGCAGAGTCTGGCCCCGGCGACCGATCAGCAGACCGGAGTCCTCTCCGGCGAGGTCGATGATGGGTCCGCCGGATTCCGGGTCGTTGGCGGCCCGCAAGGTCCGGCTGACGTTTACACCGGCTGCTTCGAGGATGCGCCCGACAGCGTCCGTGGCTACGCCTGCAGCGGTGGTATCCCCTTCTGCGGTGGTTGGCACTCCCGCGGTGTTTCGTCCCGCGGATATCCTGGTTACTCGGACCCGGGCGGACTCTGAGCCGATGCCCAGGAATCCGGTCTTACCCTTACTTAGTATTTCTACCTCGGCCTCGTCGCGGTCGGCGTCGAGTTCTTTCAGTCCCAGCTCTATTGCTTCGTCGACGGTTGGGGCGCTCATCACTATCTCTGTTATCTGTTCCATGTTCTAACGACTCCTCCAGTAGGACATCTTGGGATGCCTTGTTTGCTGCGGGAACCCCCGCCGGTACAGCTTTGGGGAACAACGGGAACAATGGTCCCCAGCCACCAGTTACGAAGTATTGGATCGCTATGCCGATCACGTTGGATGTTACCCAATAAAGGGCCAGTCCGCTGGGCAATGTGAACGAGAAGAACGCAATCATCAGCGGCATCAGCCAGAGCATCATCGCCTGGTTGCCCGATTGCCTTGGGTCCGTGGACGGTTGCATGGTCATCTTCTGCTGGACCCAGGTGGACGCGAAGACGAGCAGCGGCATGATTATGTTGGTAGGGTCGGACACTGACAGGTCCAACCACAGGAAATTCGCATTCAACGGCGCCGCCGAATAGATGGGCGCGATGGGTATCCAGGCGTACAACTTTTCGGATAACTCAACCAGGTCGTCCGGTTTTGAGAACACGGTCTGGATCAACACCCGGAACAGCCCGATCAAAACAGGCATCTGGACGATCATCGGGCCCAGACAGCCAAACGGGCTGACCCCGGCCTCCCGGTACAGGCGCATGGTCTCCTGGGAAACGCGGGACCGGTCCCTGGAATACCGGTCTTGAACCTCCTTCAGCTTCGGCTGGAGCGCGCTCATGGCCCGCATCTGCTTGAGCTGTTTCAGCGTGAGCGGCATGGTGATAAGCCGTATGAAAGCGGTCAGGGTGATGATCGCTAAACCCATATTGCTGAATAGGATGGTGTAAAGCACTACCAGCCCGTTGAGCATGGGTCGAATTATCAGTTCGGTCCAGAGGAATGAAATGGCCTCCAAAGAGTCCTACCTCGCTACCGGACTTGTCCGGTTGGATTTATGGGTTAGGGGTTGCATCGGCCGCTCCTAGTGTCCACGCACCATACGTTGCGTTGCCCGCTGCTGAATTCTATGCGCCTAACAGTCTTATCCTGTGATCCGATGTACACGGAATCGCCGACGGCGAACAAAGGCGCTTTTATCTCGGCGTCGCCGATCTTCTGGTTGAACAACACGCGCTGCAGGCCCAAATCGCCGGCCCTAGTGTCCAGCAATAAGAGATTCCCGTCTTTCGCCGCCACCACCAAGCCGTTCGGTACCAAAACGGGGGTCGAGACTATGGCAGAACCCACGTTATGTTTCCAGAGCAGGTTGCCGTTCCGGTCAATAGCGTATATGTTGCCGTCCATGTTTGCGGCAAAGATGGTGTTTTCGTCTGTGATGGCCCCGGCCCAGAACCAGTTTTCGCCTTCGATCGCCCACTGCAGTGTTCCATCGTCAGCTGAGTAAGCGTAGATCGTTTTGTCGAAAGAACCGGCGATTACTTTGCCGTCGAAGACCAATGGTTTTCCGGCAATTACGCCGTCGGTTTCTTGATGCCAGACCTCCTCGCCGTCGTCCAGGTTTACCGCATAGAGGTTGTGGTCTAGGGACCCAAAGTAGGCGACTCCGTCTTGCACCGCTGGCGTTGACCAGATTGCAGCGCCGGTGCGGAACGGGTTCCAGAACTGGTTCCCATTCTTGGCGGTGTAGGCATAGAGAAACCCATCTTCCGATGGGGCCAATATGATGTCGTGAGTGGGGTCGTAGGCCAGTCCGGCCACCAAAGGCTCAGGCTTTATAAAGGGGTTATCAGGCCTTTTCCAGCCCTCCCCAGTTAGATTGCCAGTCTCGATATCCAGGGCGTAGACGAAACCATCGATTCCGCTAACGTAGACAAGTCCATCAACCACCAAGGGAGTATTGTAGACGCCGTTTAGGTCGTCTTGGACGCCGGCAGGGAAGGTCCAGGTTGGCTGGAGATTGCCAGAGCCGTCGTCTTTGAAGGCCTTTACTTCGCCGTCTTTGGTGCCGATGTAGACGACGCCATCGCTGCTGACCGTGGGGTTCCAGCCGTCGCTCTGGTCCCCGATATTCCGGGTGCAGCCGATGAGGATCGGTATCAGCATCAGGGCGGATAGAATCAGCAGCCGCCGGTTCGGCAATCTCTTTTGGGGAATGGCTCGGGGCACCACGGATGCCGGTTTGGCGGGAGAGTTGTGGATGTTAGGTTCCAACAGGCAGTTAGGGGTTTTCACAGTACGGGGTCATATCCTTGGCCACCCAAAGGACGGCAGCGGCCCAGGCGTTTGACGCCAAGCCAGACTCCTTTAAGGACTCCGTATTTCTCCACTGCCTCTTGGGAATATTGAGAACAACTGGGGTAATACCGGCATGATGCGGGCAGAAATGGCGAAAGGGTCTTTTGATATAGCCAGATCGCGGAGAGCACAACATACTTCATCTAAGCAAGTCCGTCTGTGATTTAATCGGACGGCGAGCCTGAAGTCTCGCCCGAAATTTGGTCCACGATAGGCCCTGGACCGGTGGGCTGTGGAGCTTTGTCCACGATATTGGCGCGTTGCAAAAGATTGTCCGTCGCGTCTTTCAGTTCCTGATACTTGGCCTTCCCGGCCCCGCGGCGGACTATGAATAAGGCATCCCACCCTGCTTTTACCGGGTTTAGGCGGACCGCCTCCCGCAGCCGTCTTTTTACCCTGTTTCTTACAGCGGCGTTCCCGACGCGCTTGCTCACTAGAAACCCAAACCTGCTGCAGTCGGAGCCGTTGGCCAGGTATCTGATGACCAGCAACCGGTTGGCTGCGCTGCTGCCCTCGACATGAATCTGGGAAAACCGTTTGGCGCCAGTGAGCCGTTGCCTGCGCTGCATTACCGGACTGAACTCCGGACGGTACTACTTGGGTGGGTTTGCCAGTGAGCGTCTGGTCGCACGCCTGGATATATAGGGCGCTGGTTTTAGACTGTCAGCTGATGACGGCCTTTGAACCGCCGTCTTTTTAAAATGGCCCTTCCGTCGGAAGTACTTGAGCGGTGACGGAAGCCGTGCACCCGCATCCTGCGTCGTTTCTTGGGTTGGTAGGTACGTTTAACCAATGACACACATCCTTACTCCGAAGAATTATAGGCGTGCCCAAATATGGCGTCAAGGATACGCCTTGCTGGGTCTGGCCTATCTGTCCTCTACGCGCCGGCGCCCTGGTCCGAGTTTGCGCCGGCCGGACGGGCGAATGCCAGCCGGTAATTAGGCGCCCACATATCGTCGAAACCTTCTAGACCCAGCTCTCGGCGTCTCTCGTTGCTCCAAAGGCAGATGGCGTTCCGGCGGCCGTGGTTGCCTATCCAGGGATCATGGAGAAATGCCACTGGCGTTTCGAGCTGCACCTCCGGATATTCGATGCCAAAGTAGAGGGCGTCCTCGTAGTAGGGACGCTCCAAACCCTGCTTGGCAGCCTCGGCGGTTGCCTCTTCTGAAGACACGGGATGATCGAAACTGAGCAGCACGATCTGGCGCGGCGTCTTGCCGTTGAAGGGCCGGCTCGCGAAATTATCGGAGAAGACCTGGGAATGGTAGTAGCCGTAGCTGGCGGCCGTCACCAGTTGCTGGGTGGTACGTCAGTCGCCCAGGTTGATTTGGTATACCGTCATGCTGCTTTAATCCACTGCCACGCGCTGGAAACTACTCTTGGGGAACGCCGCCAACAAAGTTGCCTTGGCGCCGGAGCGGTTGACGAAGCCGTGCTTCACCCCCGCCGGGGCCAACACAGTGTCGCCGGGACCCAGGGTGACAACCTCGTTGCCCAGCACGGCTTCAAGTTGACCTTCCACGATCGACCATGGCTTCTTCAGTGTCGTGATGGATATGGGTCATGACCTGGGTGCCGGGCGCTATATCCAGGATGCCCCACCCACAGCGACTCGACCCCGTGGCTGGCGTCCACCAGCACAGTCCTCGGTATTCCCGGGTAACCCTCTTCCGTATTGGCGCCCATCCGGTACAAGATAGGCATCAGCGCCCTCCTAGAATGGGGGTTAGTGGTTGATCAATATTCGGCGGGAAATCTCTCTGGCGTTCCAGAAAACATACCGTATAATACCAACGAGCGTGCCGAAGTGGCGAAATGGTAGACGCGCCGGTCTCAAAAACCGGTGGGGGTGACCCCGTGTCAGTTCGACTCTGACCTTCGGCACCACGTTTTGATAACAAATTGATAACACGAGTCCTCTCAAACGAGGAGACTTTCTTTTTGGGCGTTATGTACCAAATTCATTTTGATGTCATTAGCAGGTCCGTCTTCAGGCTATAGCAGAAACAACATGTATCGACCTATCATAACCAACATAGTCTCCGTCTTGATGTTCCTTAGAGACCGTTAGTAATTCCTCGTATATTCTTCTCCTAGTATCATCATCCGCCTCTGCATCTACCATAATTCTTTGCGCGCATCCAATTTCCATATTAAGGCTAGCGTCTTCCTCGGGAGAGATTCTTGCTCGCGAATGAATCTTAAGAGTTTCAATCGACAAGTTTGAAAACCCAGAACTACTTAGGATGGATTTAACGTACTCCTTGTCGTTAAAAGCATCTGGTCCGACTGCGGCCCCTGGATCATTGTGAGGCTTCCCGGTGTGCTTCAAGGCTGTTCGAAGTAAGAGGTCGGTCAATTCACCTTCTTCGACCGGTGCCCAGCAGGCAAAAGCTAGGAAGGCGTCTCTATTTAAAGCACTGTGTATATTTGAGAATGCTTGGATAGGATCCGCGAAAAACATCACTCCCATTCGCGACATGGCACCATCGAATTTGTCCGGCCCGAATTCGTAAGTTTGAGCGTTAGCCATAACAAAATCGACATTATCGATAGTTTTTGTTTTTTCTCTGGCGAAAGATACCATTGGCTCAGAGATATCGATTCCCGTTACGGACGCAGTCGAGCTGACTAGTTCTCCAAGTCGAATGGTTGTTGAGCCAGCGCCACATCCGATATCCAGGAATTTGCGCCCTTCCGGATTGCCGATACTTTTGAACAGGATATCCGAAACGGGCTTGAGCTTTTCATCCATTATTCCATCGTTTTTAATCCATGACTGACGCAATTGGCTTGCATCAGATCTATTTCCAGAGTTATTGACCATCTCAAACCTCTATCGGCACGATGCGGGCTAGTATACAGAATGTTGGCCACTATCTATCTATCTCCCTCTTAGTGCTGCATCTATTGCCGAGGCGGCTAATTCCTGCATACCTGGAACGACATGGGAGTATACATCCAAGTTCACCGATATACTGCTGTGACCTAGTTGTTCTTGGACCACTTTGGGATTGGTCTCTTGTTTCATAAACAAAGTGGCGTGGGTATGTCGTAGGTCGTGTAACCTTATCCCGCGTATCTCGGTGTACGACCAGGTCACGGCGACCCATTGGCGTCGCCGTCCCTGGAAATTACAATGCCTTTGCCCAACCGGGCCACGACACCTCATTCGAAGCCTACCAGCCGTCAGATAGCCACCAAAGTGAAAACAATACAAGACCAGGAGGACCATGCCAGATTTGACATCCGGTTCTGTACAAGCTAACGGCATCAACTTTCACTACCTGGAAATGGGTGAAGGCCCCTTGGCATTATGCATGCACGGGTTCCCAGACCACGCGTATTCCTTCCGGCATCTACTACCGGATCTCGCCAAAGCTGGTTTTCGGGGCATCGCCCCGTTTATGAGGGGATATGCGCCAACCGAGGCGCCGAAAGACGGCCGCTACCAGACTGCCCTATTGAGCCTAGATGTGTTGGCATTGATAGGCGCGCTGGGTTTTGACCAGGCCTATCTGATCGGGAATGATTGGGGAGCAACCGCTGTTAGCGGAGCAGCGGTACTAGGGCCTGAGAAGGTCACTAAACTAGTGACCATAGCGTCAGGCCGAGCCGACGAAGATTTGCGGATGGATTTTCAGTTCTTGAAAGGGACGTGGCACTCTTACTATTTCCAACTCCCCGCGGCGGAAGCCACTCTGGCACACAATGACTTCGAGTTCATCGAAGCGTGGTGGAGGGATGCAGCTCCCGAATGGGACATACCCGAGGAGTACATCCAGAGCATCAAGGAGACTTTCCGAAAACCCGGGGTAGTTGAGGCTGCCCTCGGCTATTACCGGGCTACGTATAACCAAGCGCTCCAGGACCCTTCACTTGAGGATGCACAAAAACGAATAACCGCTGGCCCGATCACGGTTCCAACGTTGGCATTACACGGCACGAGCGACCGCCCAAAAAGGATCGATGCCTTTGAAAGTGGATCCATGGACCGATTCTTCACAGGTGGCCTTGAAAAGGTGATAATTACCGGAACAGGACACTTCATGCACCAAGAGAAACCCGGCGAAGTTAATCCGCGAATCCTAGAATTCCTCGCACGTTGACGACCGGAGGACTCTTGAGCCAGGGAGAACATCGGTTCCCGAATCCAGGTCAGAAATTACGTTGGCCCGGACTCACTGATACCAGTCCTCGCACAGGAGAAGTATGCCTACCGAACATATCGACCTAAACCGGTTCATAGTAGATCGCCTTGATGCTTCTTACCTCTGGATCGAAAGGCTACGGGACGGTATTACTGACGAACAGTTCTACTACCAACCCACGGCCGACAGCAATTCGATCGCCTGGCTGGTCTGGCATCTAAGTCGCTGGCGAGACCGGACCAGCGCTATCGTATCGGGAGAGACCCAAGTCTGGACCAGCGAAGGGTGGTCACAACGTTTCGGCATTCCAGATGAACGGACCGGATTAGGAGATACGCCTGAACAGGTGGCCGGTTTCCGGGCGGACCGGGATCTGGTGTTGTCCTATGCCGATGCCGCCCACCGTACGATTGTCGACCGAATATTGAAGCTCACAGCGGAGCAATTGGAGGAGCCGGTAAAAGGCCTACCCGGCGAACCTCGGTCTGGGTGGAGGGTTCTGGCCGGGGTAATCGGAGACTCCACGGAACATGTAGGCCAGATCAATTACCTGCGGGGCATGACCTCGGGCCTCGGCTGGCGGTAAGACGTCTGCAATTTTGACATGGAATTCTCACCTGGGATATTCAACACGACTCACCTGATGGCCCTGAAGTTGATGCTCAGGGCTTCGGCCACCACGGCGGCCAGATATTCTGGCAAAGGGGAGAGCGTAAAGTCGGCTCACGGGCAATGCCCTATCCTTTGGAGTTCCTTAGGGCTGAGGACGTGGCGTGCGATGATCTTCATATCGCCGAACCCGGCTACCTGCATTAGACCTAGATACGGTCCCTCCTCCATCGCTCCGCCCAGGCAACCTGCCCAGGTCCCTGGAACCTCGTTCTAAGGTCCGGCTCCAACCGGCATTCCGAAGCTACTTACCACTGAACGAACATCTTGAAGATTATGCGTTGGTAGCTATGGCTACAGAACGGAATTCATCTTCCAGCCAGAAGGTGCCGTGCTGGTATCATAGCGGTGTTAATAAGAAGAGCCTTTTATCAACTTTCTTTGGGAGAAGCGCATTATGCTCAGACACATCGGTGTCAATGTGCGAGACCTTGTACGAGCCAAATCTTATTACGACGAGTTCATGCCTTTTTTGGGTTACGAACTACATATCTCGGCTGCCGATCAGTTTGCTTATCGACCTATTAGTGATGAACATGGATCTTCCTTCTTCTTCTATCCTTCTTTGGAAGAAGCGACATACTCACGACACCAGCCAGGGCTGCAACACTTAGCCTTCATGGTTGACTCTCGGGACGAAGTGCATAAGATTCATGCGAAAGCCGAAGCGTTAGGCTCTGAGATAATACATCCGCCTCGCTTGTTTCCGGAGTACCGACCATATTATTACGCTACTTTTTGGCTAGATCCAGAAGGCTTCATGCTGGAGGTTCTTTGCCTCCGAGAGGAAACGAACGGTTAGGACTCGATATTGGTGGATCCTAAGTTCGGAAACCGGAGACCTTAGCTACCCGCCTCAGGATGAAATCGAAAGGCTCAAGGTTAACGATTATAGGCGACGGCTCGCTTGGCTATAGACTCACCCTTAAAGGGGTGCATGATTCGATATCATTCGAGATGGACCAAGAGGTAATACCATGGATATAGGCGTATCTTTCCCAACGACTAACATCGGACACGACTCTGGAGCAGTTAGGGAATTTGTCCAAGTGGCGGAAGACCTGGGTTACGACCATCTTCGTATACTTGACCACGTAGTTGGAGCTAATCCCGAAAAACATCCAGAGGTTCCACAGTTCTATTACACCCACGAGAGCGTGATCAGAGAGCCGTTCACATTGATGGCCTACGTAGCCGGATTCACGAAAACCATAAGACTCGTGACCGGAATCATAATCCTTCCGCAACGCCAAACCGTTTTGGTAGCCAAACAAGCCGCAGAAGTGGATGTACTCAGTGACGGAAGATTACGGATGGGAGTGGGCGTCGGTTGGAATCCCGTTGAGTTCGTCGCCTTGGGGGAGGACTTCACCACTCGCGGCCGGAGAATTGAAGAACAGATAGAGGTTCTCCGGTTACTCTGGTCAGATAATCCCATCGATTATCATGGCAAATGGCATGATATCGTTGCGGCGGGGATCAACCCATTGCCTATCCAACGTCCTATACCAATCTGGATGGGAGCCGGGGCTCCAGGGCAACCGACCGGCCCGAATGTCGCATTGGAGAGAGTAGGCCGGCTTGCAGATGGGTATTTCCCGCTCTGTGAAGCCGGTGAGACCGCGAAGAAACTCATAGACACCGTCAAAAGCTATGCCCAAAAAGCAGGCCGAAACCCGGATGATTTGAAGATCGAAGGTCGAATAGACCTCATGGGTTCGCCCGAAGAATGGAAAACCGCTGTGATTGAGTGGGAACGATTAGGCGCAGATGCTGTTTCTATTGGTACAACCCGAGGGCCTTTTAACTCGCCGTCAGAGCATATAGATGCCATCAAAACATTCAAAGAAATCCTTTAGCCGTCGTTCGGCGCGTTTCTCAACAATAAAGGCGACCCAGAATGATTTCCTATAAGTACTATCATACGACTAACTAATATAGCTCGGACCAGACTCAAAAACCGGTGGGGGTGACCCCGTGTCAGTTCGACTCTGACTTTCGGCACCACGTATTATAGGCACGAAGAAGCCCCGCAGACCAGAAATCTGCGGGGCTTCTTTTTTGGCCAAATAGCCAAACGTCGTACAAAGGTTTTAGGATTAGGTCGGTCGCAGTTGCCTAACGAGCGGCGACGTAGGTTACTTCAAATCCACTACAGGGGTTATTAGGATGTCCCAATATCCCATAACGGGTTGCATTAGAGCCCGCAATTTATCCATGTCGTCCGTTTCTACAAACATGAAATGATTGTGTTGAGGTCCGTTTATGCCTCCTTTGACGTATGCAACTCCGATTTCTTGGCACCGTGCTCCCCAATCCGTGATAGTTGGAGTGGGAGCGCCGTCATCAGCGGTCGGGTTACGGTGAACCCCGCAGTTCTCTGGAGTGTGATGGCATGAGATGTGAAATAGCATAATGTCCCTCCATTACAGTATTAAAGTCGCTGGTCGGACGATATGTTAATCACCACGACGAACGGTGTCTAATCATCAACTGCCGAGACTTCCCCGGCAGGGGTCATCGAAATCGGCATTGATGGGCGCACCTTCTGGGTGCGCCCTGTCGGTTCTTGGGTACTGGAATCTGGAAACGTGGTGGCCCAAGGACTGGTGGTATCGCTGGACAAGCCTTTGGAATGGGCCGTCGGGTTCTTCTTCGGGAACACCGAACTTAGCTTGGAGCTATGGACGGTGATTTCTGGTATATCAGGGCTGGACGATCAGGGGTGACACTCGTATAGTTCTGCGCATCTGAAGTATAGGGAGGAAATCATGCGATTCCACATAGATTCACAACATTCCCCTGAAAACTGCGGACTGGCCAATCCAAACAAAGGAATACCTATGGCTCCGAATTGGTCTGAAAGATGCAAAGAGTTAGGGATAACGTACGTGGCAGGTGGAGCTTGTCAGCCTGAGCATCATCATTTCATGTTTGTTGAAACGGACGATTTGGACAAGGTCCGTGAATTGATGTTACCGATGATGGGGATATGGGACATTTCCGTAACTCCAGTAAAGGAAAGAACATAAGCCGTTTCCAACTTCTAAAATGTGGTCCGAATGTGGCCACACGTTCCACTACCTGGCAACACGTGGCACTAGGTTGAGGCTGGTTTTAGCCTCAAAATACTGTGGTTTTGTTAGGTGCTAGGTTTGCCTTATTCCGTCACGTCGCTTGACCAGAATATTGAACACATAAGGACGCTAAAACTGAGCTGTATACTAACGAAACTATTCAGTTTCTTTTGAATTAAGCAGGTGATCGGAGCAGTACTTGATGACCGAAGAAAACTTGGTGGCTATCACTACCTATGAAACAGCGAGGGAGGCCTACCTGTCTAGAGATTTGAAACAAGCTCTATACGATGCCGGCGAAGTAGTGATGTCTGATGTCCTGGTGAACCTTCATGGAGAAGAGCATCGTTCGAGGCGGCGGTTAGAGAACCGTCTCTACCGTAGGGAAGTGTTTTACAAATATGAGAATGAACTTTTTCCTGAAATTATCGAAGAGACTATAGCTCCTCATCTAGGAGCTAGAAAAGCCGAACTTGTGAGCTTGTCACATCAACTCATGATGAACCTTGCCGCTTTGACCGCTGGTGTTGATCGCCTCAGAGGGACTCCGGAAGAGACTTTCCGCCTTTACGACTACCTGATGACCTTCATCGAAGGCGCAACTCTAGCTCATTACCAGGGGGACAGAAAGACTAAAGAGCAGGAAATCAAAGATGCTCTAGCGGCTTTTGATGAAGAATTTTTGGTTCCTGGCATTGTCCGACGATCCACGTTGATCGGTGAGTTGGAGAAAGGCAACATCGAGGAAACCGACCTGCCTCAGGACGTATTGACTGTTCTGTTAAGAAACGTCGATCACCTTGATCTCACGCATGAAGTTATCTTGAGAGAGATCGCCTTTTACCTCCTCGCTGGAACCCATACCAGCGCTACCGCGTTTACCAGGACGATGCATAACATCTTTGAATGGCTGGACGAAGACGCAGATCATAAAGAAAAGATCTGTCACCCCGATTTCATTCGGCGTTGTGTGCACGAAACCATCCGCCTTCAGCCGTCCAGCCCGGTTAGCCAACGCTGGGCTGAGGCTGATATTCAGTTGGCATCAGGTTTGACCATAAACAAGGGCGACAAGGTGGTTATTGACCTTATTCAGGTCAACCGCGATGCATCCGTGTTCGGGGAGGACGCTGACAAATTCGATCCGGAACGAAAGCTCCCGCTCAGTGTGCAGGAGCACGGTCTAAGTTTCGGTCTAGGAATGCACGCTTGTATTGGCAAAGATTTGGCGGCTGGAATCTTGGACGGAGACAATGAGAAACCGGAGAACCACCTGAACGGTTTGATTACAATGGCGGTCCAAAACATGTTGGCCAACGGTTGTAGACCTGATCCGAATACCGCCCCAACGATGAACCCATCCACAAGCCGACCCTATTTTGGGGAGTACCCGGTTATTTTTGATTCTTCTTATCGGGTTTGATCTCGTTCTTGCCGTGTTATAAGGATACTTATGTGTACTCTCAGGCACAATTCTCAGACTAGATAACACCCAAGGCGGAATCGACTATGAAAGCTAGATCTGTTTCTCACATTGCCGTCTGCGTCCGCGACTTGGACAAATCCTTGGTCTTCTACCGAGACATCCTGGGGATGACGGTAACCATGGACGCTGTCCAAGACACCCGCGGCGGCTCACGGACCCAGACCTACAAACACGTTAGAGATACTAGGCGGGTGGTACACCTTGGCTGGTCCGACGGGCAAGAGCCATATTTGGTGATGACCTGTCATCCTGGTGACCAACCAGATGGAGAGCCCATCAAATTGGATCAGATAGGCGTGAGCCATTACGCGTTCACGGTTGATGACCTGCCAGGTTTGGCCGAAGAACTGGTGGCGAAGGGTGTGGAAATACCCGGCGGGATTGAAACGTTTACCAATGCAGAAGGGAAAATGAGTTCTTTCTATTGCCTAGACCCGGACGGCATCTTGGTGCAGTTTGATAACGGATCCGGCGGTTAGTCAAGAAGACTAGCCATTAAGTTACTGGCGTAAGCCGAGGTATTGGATGAGATCAGGCCCGTCACCGGAGGCCCCAGACAAACTCAAAATGCTGTGGTTTTGTTATCTGTGTATCATAGAGCGATATATGCAGTTGGAGGATCTTTTATATGTCGGTAACCGTGTTCCTGGAATTGAATCTCAAATCTGAAAACGTTAATGACCTGACGTCATTCATGCGGGACGAGCTTCATTACACTCGTGGGTTTGATGGTTGCAATTCGATCAGTGTGCAAACGAATCAAGACGACCCTTCCAATATGGTTTTGGTCGAGAACTGGGATGCTAAAGAACAATTCGAAAAATATTTGGGATGGCGTACCGAACGGGGAGACGTCGAGAAGATGGGTGCGTGGCTCACCGGACCACCCAGTATCCGTTACTTCGACAACGCAGGTGTGTAGGTCACTGGTCGAGTTCTCGGAGTGCTAGGTTTAAGTCTTTCTGGCCCCCAAAAGGCCCCAATTTATTTTGTCTGGTAGGCACGGTTTAGGCAGTTAGTCTCAAAATCGTGTCTGTGGTGGACTGCTGTACACGCCTGTGCAAAAAACACCTGACTCTTAATAAGTTGCTTCGAGATCATTGAGACAAGGCCGTCTTATACCCCATCAATGGTGGCAGCAAATCCGATGTGACTCACCATATTCGCTATTGGTATTCGATAACCGAATTGATAACGAACTCGATGACACTATCTGACACGGCAAGATAATTAGGCACGAACGTTTGGAGGAATATATTCTGGCGGTTGGACTAAATCACGCCTAATAACACTGATTAGAACCACTCGCACCAGACTCAAAAACCGGTGGGGGTGACCCCGTGTCAGTTCGACTCTGACCTTCGGCACCACGTTTTAGGCACGAAAAAGCCCCTCAGACCGAAATCTGGGGGGCTGTTCTTTTGTGTGCTACCGGGTTTTTGCCGACCATTTGCCGACCAAATTTCTAAAAGATAGTTGCGGGGTCTTCTCCGCGGGCTTCGTCCATGCCTTGAGAAAACCTTTCGATAGCTTCTTCTTGCATACCTGGCAACAGATAGCTGTAGGTGTCCAGGGTTATCGCTACGCTTGAGTGCCCTAGTCTGGCGCTGAGGGTCTTTGGGTCGATTTGGAGACCTGATTCCGAAGATGACGTTCCGGAATGTAGAGTCGGGAAACCAACGGTACCAAAGGTCAGAGTCGAACTGGCACTCCGTCGCTATTGTGCCAGGACAATCTTCTCAAAGAGACCGTCGCCATGAACGATGTCATCTACATTAAAGGACTCTGCGAATGCTACTACTCGTCGGCCTTTGCCAGTTCCCACGCATAGTCCGGTGTAGAGACCGGGATGGCTAACCCAGCCTCCTGGAATTACGTACCCTCTCCGTTCGAAAGCGGTCCGTGAATATTCATTAATTGTAATAAACAATTCACACTTATCGAATCCGGGTTGAGTGGGAATAACGAATCCAGGAACCCGTTCAAATGCCTCTCCGAACTCGGTTATTAGGCGATTCAGAACCGATTCCGGAGTTTCTCCCACTGAAGAATCTGCATTAAGGATTCCGAGCACTTTATATCCGTTGGATAATACATTTTCACTACTACCACTCGTTTTTGGCGCCCGTATGTCGAAATAGCCAAAGCCCGTCAACATCATCCAATCGGACGGTTTGGTCACATGCGCCGGTATACCTATCAAATTAAGACCGTATCTTGAGCCATCGGCGGTAATGGTCTCGTTATATTTAACAAGTTTTTCTGCCAGTCCATACTTAAAGGTCTCTGGTGAAAATAGGCTACCTGACTCTCCTTCACCAAGTCCATGGGTCACAATACCAACCAATTGTCCCTTTTTGTTTAATGCAGGCCCGCCGATATTACCGCTGCCAACAATGCCGTCGAATCGTATAATGATCCCGTCAAATTCGAATCCCGCGACCGTACTATATTTGGTGGCTGTTAACGTTTCTCCTCTAATAGGAATAAAATCACCGATTATTAATTCTTCGCCCAAGTTAGGCATACTTTGAGATATTTCAACCGGAGTCCCCACCACATCCGTTAAATGGATTAATGCTAAGTCGAATATTTCGTCAACGTAAATTATGGAGCCGTCCGTTACGAGTGGAGAGCCAACACGAGCGACCTGTACTCTATCTGAAGAGTCAGCAGCTACTGGTGCGTAAGTCACTACAAAGTGGCCATCTCCCACAATCACCCCGCTATTGATATATTCATCCTTTGCTGTAGGAATCGTTATTTTGACCGTAGATTCTTTTGCGACCAAGTATGGATTAGTAATCTTATTGATAGTCTCGGATTTTGCCTGAGAAGTATCGCCAGTTTTAGGAGCCAGATTAGGGGTATCAATTGAGCAGGCAAGTAAAGCGGTTCCAACTATTACCCATATAACTATTGTAAGTTGCATATTTGACTCTTAGCCGTTCTAGACCTTCTAGCAATGGAATACCAGGAATCGTGCTCCAAAATTCCATCCTCGGTCCTTAGCATTAACCGACCTCTTTTTCACGGTGCAATGGCTGATCCAATCCGAAGTCTTCCTACTATATTCTCCTGCGATCAACTAGTACCCGTAACCATTCGCTCGTAGTTTTTGATTTTTCGGTTGCCAACAATTGCGAACGCAGGCGATTAGTTGTAGGAGGAGCCTCTGGAAGGAGTTCCAATGACCGGTATATTATCTGAATCTAGGCACGTAACCTTGACGAAACAGCTTCACGCATGCTAGAGTCGCGGAGCGGTTTCAGAAACTACTGAAGGCGCTCTTTTTTTGCCCGGCGCCAAAGATGATAAAAGCCCCCTCAACGAGGGGGTTTTTCTTGTTTCAGCGACACCCCACCTCGGGAAGGCCCGAGGGCGGGTATTGGTGACGGTGTCGGAGTCCCTGCTAATTTTGGCGGGATTCCGGGGGCGCCTGTCGGTAGGACGGTGAGAACTGCGGCTTTTTGGCGAACAAGAAAAATACCCCGCTTAAAGACCCGATTCCCCCGAGAATGAAGAATGCCAGCGTATAGTTCCCACGGGCGTCGAACATGGCGGCGGCGAAAAGCGGTGCTACCAGCATGAACATGTAAAGCGGCGCCATGGAAATCCCCGTGATGGTGGCGTAGGCACCCTTACCAAAATAGTCTCCCCTTATGGCTGTGGTTAACGGGACCCGCCCGCCAAAGCCCGCGCCGTAGACGACTGCGAACAGCACGGCCATGGTCAGGTTGTCGACAAAGGCCGCCATAAGGAACCCAACCGCCTGCAAGGCCGTGAAACCGAAGAGGGCCAGGTTCTTGGGCACCCGGTCACCAACGTAACCTCCAATTAGCTGGAACACCGCTCCCACCGCCATCAGCACAGACCAGACGTAGGCTGCAGTTTGTAGGGACAGCCCTTGGTCGGTCAGCATGGGCACCATGTGGACCGTCAAGGTGGCAATGAGCATTGACGACAGGGCGTGGCCGAAAGTTATGAACCAGAAAGCGCTGGTGCGTATAGCCTGCCGTGCGGTGAACTCTGGCCCGTCATCCAGACTGTCCGAATCAATTGAGGCTCCTCCCTCAGGGAGTTCCGGGGCTTTGGATGGAAGAGCCCCATCTGGCCGTTCACCGTAGTTTTCTGGGCGCTCGCGTATTAACCGAGACAGAGGCCATCCCGCGGCGAGAAACACGATTCCAATCCACATCGCCGTGGCACTCCATCCGTGCTGAGCAGGGTTCACCGCCCAAGCTAAAGCGGGCACCAACAGCAGTCCGCCCAGAAATGAGCCTTCGCCTGCCACCGCCATGGCTCGGCCCTTCATGCGGTTAAACCAACGGTTTATTACGGTCATCATGGGCAGCCAGGTACCCGCCGCCGTCCCGAGCATGATGAACGCGTATGAGACGTAGAAGGTCACTATATGGGTCGTCTGGCTGAATAGGATGAACCCCAAACCGGTAATCGAAAACCCGATGAATACCATCCGCCGGGGGCCTAGCTTGTCGATCAAGTAGCCCATGAGAGGACCGATCAAGCTGCCTTCAAGCTGAGCCATGGAAAAGGCGCCCGTTAGTTGGGTACGGCTCCAACCAAAGTGCATTTCCAAGGCCTTAACCCACACACCCACTCCGTTCCACACCGGCCCGCCGGCCATCGCAGTCACCAATAACGTAAGACCGACTAATTTCCAGCCATAAAACAGCCCTAGCACTCGGGTCGCAGCACTGGGCTTAATGTCGGGTTGGGTCATCTTATTTGAAAGGGCACCTTGACCGGATACCTGGCCAATTTTCGCCATATTCAAGAGGAGGTTGACTTTGATATCCCATCATGCTCCGTTGTAGACCCGGATTCAATGTCAAAACTGTAA
>Ga0207990_1000319_pt1 | contig 28100 bp, 18 predicted proteins | sample ETNtaG_8_FD_185780 | JGI IMG/M metagenome (GOLD analysis project Ga0207990, IMG submission 185780) | Marine microbial and viral communities from oxygen minimum zone, Eastern Pacific Ocean - ETNP201406SV75 (SPAdes) (version 2) | ecosystem: Environmental > Aquatic > Marine > Oceanic ...
TCAGACACTCCTGGTACCCGGTGTGGGGATCCATTCCCGCGGTGAAATCACCCGCCGGGATGAGAACCATGGCCTCGGTCAGTTTTGTTTTTTTCACGGGGACCGGGTTTGGGTCCGGCAGCGCGGCGTATTGCTCCCCGACCGGAGGAAGCTCAGTGCCTGAGAGGGTTGAGGGAACCGACAACAGGAAGGAAACAACAAAAGCAAAAGATAGAAAGTATCTTGAGCTTAACGTTGAAAGGTGTTTTCGCATTTCCAAACTCCTCGAAAATCCACCCATCAACAAGTTAAAAAAACAAAATCAAATGATGGGAACCAAAACTAAACCTCACTCTCCTCAACGTTCTCTTCAACGCTCTCTCCAACGCTCTCCCCCCGGAAATATCCCATAATGCCCGTTATCCCCTGCGCAACAATTTCAGCGGGAGGATCGGTCAGGGGATTATCATACAAGGTCAGTTCATCCAATTTGGTCAGGTCTGCAATCTCCCGCGGAAGGGAGGTCAGCTTGTTGCCTACCAGTTCAAGCCTTTCCAGATTGGTCAAACTTCCAATTTCGGGGGGCAGGGTCGTGATTTGGTTTTCTTCCAGATAAAGTTCTCGAAGATTAGAGAGCCTTACCAGGTTGGGGGGAAACTCGCTAATTTGGTTGTTTCCAAAGTTAAAGACTTCCAAGCTGGAAATATTTTCAATTTCCAGGGGTAAACCGGTGAGTTGGTTGCAGCTCACGTCCAACAATTTTAAATGCTTGAGTTTTCCGATCTCACCCGGGAGGGAGCTCACCTGGTTGATACTCAGGTCGAATTCCGTCAGGCTACTGAGATTTTCAATCTCGGGCGGCAGAGTGGCAAACCGGTTCTCTGCGATGGAGAGGTATTGGAGGTTACCCAGTTTCCAGAACTCTCGGGGCAGAGCCCATAACTGGTTTCCATCAAGAGTAAGCTCGATTAAATTGACAAGCCCACCTATCTCCGGTGACAGGCTCGTAAAATCGTTACGATCCAGGCTAAGCTTTCGAAGTTTGGCGAGCTTTCCAATCTCTGGCGGTAGCGTGGTTAAGTTGTTGACACCCAGGTCCAGCACTTCCAGGTTGACAAGATTACCGATCTCCGGCGGCAACGTGGTGAGTTCATTGTCAGAAAGTGAAAGATGTTGGAGGTTGGTGAGTTTTCCAATCACCGGCGGCATCTGGGTGAATTCGTTAAAATCAAGATTTAGCCTCACCAAGTTTGTGAGATCCCCGATCTCCGGCGGCAACTCTGAAGCGTCGGCCCTTGAGAGGTCAAGCTCCTTATGATTTCCTTCCAATGCTTCTTTTATGTCTTGAGCCAATTCGGATTCCATACATTCCTTTCGTGATTATTCTAAAACTAACCCATACCGCCAGTGCTCCCCCTGCTAAAGATCAGAATTGCAGGACGAAAATTCCCCTTAAATTGGATAATTATTCCCTGCTAATTCAGTATCACTCGAGCACACCCGGCACCTGGCACCCGCACCTCGATCGGAGTGTGACTCTAAGCTTTCGCTGTCTTTTGTTTCGAGACAGCAAAATATTTTTTCATCCTCACATCTTCATTGGAAAAGTGAACCATGAGCCAATCCCTTAGAAAACGGACCAGATGGGGGGTCTTGAGGTTGCATGCTCCCGATGGACCTGAAGTATTTGTACCATCTTGAAAATCATCATGGATCTGCTTGATCTGTTCCATCAAGTCCGCGTGTTCTTTTCTATGTGCATCCCGCTCCGGGTAATCTATTTCAACTTGGTATTTTTCTTCTCTCTGAAAATGTTTGTAGCTGTAATCGAACAATTGAGAAACATAGGCTGATAAAGCCTCACAGGGGACCTCGCAGTCCATTGCGGCTTCGATCGTATTGATAATACTGATAAGGTACTTGTGGTCATTATCAATCTTTACGTCTCCAACGCTCATTTCGTCCTGCCACATAACGACCATCTGCTTTTCCTCCAGAGTGGGTTGGTTGTGAGGCCCTCGATTCACCACCCGTTCAGAAATGGGCAGTAAAAAAGAGACCGTAGACTTCCACCAACACGTTCAAAGGAACCCCCGGAAGGGTCAGGAAACAGAAACTCCCACCGGATGGACTTTATTTTTCCAGCGACGAACATCCTTCATGAATTGCTCAATTTTCATCTCCCTGTCATTTGGAAAAATGACCCTGAGGGGCTGGGGCAACTTTTTATCCTGTGAATAATAATAGAAGCTTTCATTCTCAATCTTGTAAACGTTATGGAAAGTGCGGTACTGGGCAGACCCGCTGATAAAATCCCAGTTCGCCGTCTTGTTAACCAATCCGTGTAATTCCGAGCAACTGATCCCTTCATACAAATTGATCTTGCCGGCGCGGCCCTTTTGCATCTCCGGCTCTTTAGAAAAATCCACTGTCCATATATCGGAAGCCCCGTCCATCCCGAAAACTTCCAGTTGATAACTGATCTTCCAGTGCCGCCACACTTCCGCCATCTCGTTTTGAAGCATCTCTTGGAGCATCTCCCCTTCGACAAATCGGATCACATCCTGCCTTTGCTTTTCGTGCGTGACTTTATCCTTCGCTAATGTTTTTATCGGGAGAACCGGCGCTACGGGCTTGAACTCAACAACAGATTTGTCATTTTCATCGATGCGCACAAAGTCGGAATCCTGCGGCCGAATTTCAACTCCCTGGCTGGAAATTTCTGCCACGTCGCCATGGGCAAACGGGCTTCTTTTAACTTCGGGACAAAATTCGGACAGATCATTCAGGAACTGCTGAGGGGATGTCGGAAATGAAAGATTATTGAGAAAGCCAAATTCGTCGCTATAGCGGAATGCCGCCGACCCGGGGAGAATAAATTTGGGATCCAGCATTTTAACCATTTGCAGAAAGGACTGGTACTCCGTAAACGGAAGCTGAAGCGGTCGATGAAAAGCGAAATTTCCCTCCAGAAGGGTCTCAAACCGAACGTGGGCCAAATCTATGTGACCGCATAATTTTTTAATGTTGTTAATCACCTCGGGCGTAACGACCGAGTCCACCTGGTTCCATATGATGACCTCGCCATCATCAATGATAAAACCATTCTCGGGGGGCTCGCCCCAGGGAAGAATGGAAGGCGTGAAGGTCAGGGTGATATCTTTTATCTTATGAGGCTTGAACGGCTCCACCACCTCGATGTCTGCATAATCGAGTTCCCCCATGATCTCCAGCATGATCTCGTCCGCAGGAGCAAAGACCTTCACATCGGGGGAGAGGATTTTTGAGTTCCTGAGGTAGGCCAGGGTGCGAACGTCAAAATGGTCCATGTGGATATGGGAAATATTTAGAATATCCACCTGGGGTACCTTTTCAAAATCCAACACGATGCTCGGGCAAAGGACATTGATTTCCTCCCAGTGCGGATCAAACCAGACAGGATCCGTCAACATCGTGCAGTTCTTGGATTGAATCAACAGGCAAGCATGACCGACGTAGGTGGTTGTAATCATCTCTATTCACTTAGAAAAAGGGATTACTAAAAAGGGCGTCCTCCTCAGGTAGCCCGGTTCAAAATAAATGACCGACTCGATCAGGTCTCAAGAACTCATGTGTACATTTGAGTCCCCTCCGAGAACGGAGACAAACTCATCGTTTGGTAGAAAACATCCATATGCTTCCTCTGGTACTCCAAGTACTGCTCGAATTCCGATATTCCCTGAATGATCAGGCTTACTTTTTTATGTCGCGGGGAGTAATTGGCCGCCCGGTGCATCCGGGTCGTGTCCAGTTTATAAACAGCAAGCCTTTCCAATGGGTACAGCCTGTCTTCCACTTCGATGCCGGACATCCCATTTTCAGAATCGGTGACGTCTATGACAAACCGATCCGCATTTTCTCCCGCGAGATCCCGGTGGTAATGCATGAACGATCCTGGGTCGGTGAACGTTATGGACACCCTCATGATAAAAAACTTCTTGTAGTATTCCGTGAGGAACAAGTGAACGGCCCCGACCAGGCATCTTGTCAGATGCTCATCTTTCTTGTCCTGACAGGGTGGTAAAACATTGGTGTGGATCGCGGTTTTCACAAACAGCTCATAATCTCCGGGGTTCTGGAAGAATCGTTTGAAAATGTCATCGTAGATAATATATTTGTTGAAGTAGGGATTTTGTTCTTCATCATCATCCGAAAGGACATGAGTTTTTGGTAAATCCAGCCCGTTGACGTAATGAATAAAATCGTCCACCAGATTTTCATCCAACGGAAAATCACCTACCTTCTCAACGAGCCGATATTCTGAGTTCATAATTTACCTCCATTCGTGTCCTTCATCTCGACGACCGGGACATCGACCAATGAAACCGACCTCCTGCTCCCCCAACCGCCGTAAAACGCCGTGATCAAAGAAAAAGAGCCCAACCATAAGGTTGGGCTCTTTCCGATGAGTGCTGCTGGTACGACCTTTCAAAACATCACATTCTTAGAGCAAGGTCGGAAAGAACCACATCACTCCGCTGGCGCATAAGCTCGCCCGCCAGTGAAGGCGTCATAGATATAGGCCAGAACCTGCCAGCGCTGCTCTTCCGACAACCACTCTTTCCAGCCTTTCATCTTGGTTTTCGGAACACCTTCGGAAACCCGCCAGAACAGATGGCCGTCCGTGTAGGAGTTCATCCTGGTTGCAACACGAAAGTCACGGGCTTTCTTGGCCTTGGGCCGTCCCGAAACCCCGTGGCATTTAGCGCATTTCTGCTTCTTGATGTTTCCCTTCTTGGTTTTAACATCAAAACCATCCTGGTACAGCGCTTTCCCTGCTGCGACCACATCCGGATTGCCCCACCATCCTGCCGGCATCACTTTGGCTTTGTACTCATCCGGAATAACAATTACTTCCTTCTCCTTCACGATGTAGTGATGACCAGGATCCTTCAACACCCACTTCTTGAAGGGCTCGTGGAGCGTGTAGGGATACCCGACCTCCCCATACTTGGCAGGTCTTGCGTCAGCATAGGGCATCGAGTCGCTGCTCATACTCTCCAGGAATGCGACCAGTGCCGCTTTTTCGCTCGTGAGCAGGCCCAGAGGCTGGATCATGGCGTTCTTGTTGGGATGCGGTCCGCCGCCCATGTCGTAGAATTCCACGATCTCGGCCAGGGTGCTCAGCGTTCCGTTATGCATATACGGACCGGTGTATTTCAGCTCCCTGAGTGACGGGGTACGGAAAGCCCCTATGTCCTTCTTCTCCTTGGTGACCATATAGCGCCCCGTGTCAGAGATGTTCTTGTCCCACATGGGCAGTCCAATGATCATTTGCTCATAACGCAGTCCGACCTGACGGGTCGGATTGGTCGACAGTTCGGGATGATCCGGTACACCGATGTTATAGTAATTGCTGTCGCTGGCCAGCGCACCGTTATGACAGCGGATACATTTTCCCCGAGTCAGAAATACTTTCATTCCCTTTTTCTGCTGGGCAGTCAAAGCCGATTTGTCGCCATTCATAAACCGGTCGAAAGCGTTGTTCTGTGGATTCGAGGTCAATGAACTTACAAACTTGCAGATGACTCTTTGAATCTTACCGAAATAAATCGTCCGCTCAATGCCGAACAGCTTCTGGAACTCCGCGTAATATTCCGGGATCTGACGCGTCCGCTCTTCGATGTACCGTCCGTCGCCATTCATGAAAAGCTGCGACGTCATGTGCGTCCGGCTCGTAGTGTCACACGCGTTGTTCGAACCCATCCACATCTGCTCGCGTTGCCGGTTGGCATTGATCAGCGACGGCGCGTTCCGGAAGTGCGCCGTTCCCGGGTAACCGTTGGACAACTGCTTACCATCGCCATAACCCTTCTCCGGTGTATGGCAGGTAGCGCAGGAATCCGACGCGTCCCCGGTGTAGCGATTATCAAAAAACAACTTCCGGCCCAGTTCCACTTCCGCCGGGTTTAAATTTTCCTGAGAGAGAGGCCCCAGTGGAGCATACCCGCTCCAAATGGGCTTCGAGTGACTACCTTCGCTCATACCAGCTGAAACTGACGAGCTCGCTATGAACAAAGCGATCAGGAAGACGCTCAGGGCTCCCATCCCGATGATGAACCTTTTACTTCGCTTCATTTCCATAACCCACCACCTTCCTTTCGGTTTTTTTTATTTTTCAGCGGCTGAGCCGCATCCATTCCCCTTGTAAATATCAAAAGATCAGGATTTGATTGATCTCTCATCACGAGGTTCCTCATCGGCCGCGGCCAGGACCTGAAAAGGTGAAGCTGGCTTCTGCGGATCCGCCGTCACCAACAGTGACTTCCGTCTTCTGTTCACCGAGGATCGGATGCCATGCCACTAAATTATATTTTCCTGCAGGAATTCCATCGATCTTATAACTTCCGTCGTTTGCCGCCATGGTCCAATAGGCGTTGGTTGCTACCCGGAGCCATGCATGCATGAAGTCATGCTGATCACACTGAATCTTTACTTGATTGCCCTTTTTAACCCGAAGTAGCTCATTCAGCTTATCTCCTTGTTCGGGCAGGCCCTTGTTCCAGAGGCTGCGTCGAGCTGCGCCGCGCACCTCGAAGGGATGCGGGTTATGAATGACGGTGTCATTGTTGGTAATTTGAAGGCCCGGGGCACCCTTCTTCCCTGATCCCAGCCTCTCCACAACACCCGTGAATGGTAAGAACGCGCAGTTCTCGCCGATCATCGTAGCCACGTTGGTTTCCATGGGCTTTCCGCTCACCCCTTTGCCTTTCTTTTTGAATTTCCCTGTTTTGTAATCGAGGTTTTCAATCAACACGGCAACGCCCTGCACCACACCCTTTTTGACCGTGATATGGAAGAAATCCCTCTCCGCACCGCAGAATTCAGGGTTTTTGGAGACCGTAAAATGTTCAGGCGGGGGGGGCGTCCCCTCGTACGAGATCTTTCCAGTGACGGAACCGCCCGCGGCATAAACGTTGCCCGCCTGCGCAGTCCCGACCAGGAAAATCAGAGCTAGCAAAACAATCATTCGGTTCATAACTTTCTCCTTACGGTTGATCACTATTAAAAGTTCCTGTTCCGGCTCCCACCCCACAGGAACGGGTGGGAGCCATCATCGTTACACGTTAAACCTTCTCCTTGAAGGTCATGCGCTTCTTCAAGTAATCCGGAAGGGTACCGATCTTTCTAATGGCAGCCTTCCCGAGTTTGTACCGCGGTGCGTTGGTCAGCGGATCCGCCACCGCAGACGACAGGGAGTTGGACGCGCCCCCGCCGGGCCAGTTGAAGTACATGAAGGTGGTGCCTGGCGGAACGACACTGGTCACGTAGACCATGGCCGAGGCCGACCCCTGGGTTGTCTTGATGTACCCGTCCTTCTTGAGGTTCGTAAACAGGAAGTCCTTGTGCCGGGCGCGGTAGAAACCGCCCACCTGGACGAAGACTTCATCGTTCTCAAGCGCGACCAGGTCGCCATTTTCAATTCCCCTGTCAGCGGCGTCCTTCGGATTCATTTCGATGAAATTCATCGGGTGCCGCTGCATGATGTAGGGTTTGCGCATATCATCGAAGACGGACTGCCAGATCTCGTTGTTCCGTCCACAGGTGACCCACAACTCTTTCTTCTCCGGCTTGGGCTTGATCGCCTCGTAGAAGTCACCGAACAGGTTCCAGTCGACCTTGTGGAGAATCAGTTTTCCGGACGGCTTGGTGAAACTTCCCGCCCTTTTGAGCTTGACGGTGATTCCCTGACCGGACTCGATATGCACGTGGGGATTGTGCAGGCGCTTGGTCTCGATCAACTTGTTGTCGTGCAGGCGAAGCGGCAACTGGTACCCCGTCGCGGCCCGCTTGCGCAGAACGTCGTAGGGCGACTTGCCGTTAAGCGCTGCCCACTTCACCAACGGCGCCAAGTCCTGCCGGCTGTTACGGGTGAATCGGGCCAGCTCCTTGAAGACATCCTCCGACGTCTTCCAGTCGTAGCCGTCAAAACCCATTTTCTTGGCGATTTGCTGGATGATCCACCAGTCCGGCTTGGCATCCCCTGGAGGATCGTAGAACTTCGAATAGATCCTGAGCTGCCGTTCACCCTGGGCGCGCGTGAAGGTCTCTTCACCCCAGGTTGCAGCAGGCATGACAAGATCGGCGTACTGGTTCCCGATCGTCCTTAGATAGATCTCGTTGTTGATCAGCACCATGTCGCCGGCATCGGCCCGGGCTTTCAGCGTCTGGATGACGTGTTCGACATCAAATTTCTGCACCTGATGCTTGCTGCCTGTGGTGTGATCCTTGATGTAGTCACCCAGGTCCTGGGAACCCTGCATGGCTTCGATCCAGTTGGTTCCAATGACATACATAAAGCGGACGTGTCCGCTCCTGACCCAGTTGTCCACGTTCAGCGCCTTGCGGCCGATCTTGCCGAACCGCTCGGGAGTTTTCGACCGGGGATAACCCGCGGCGTTCACGCCACCGCGCTGATGTCCGCCGGCGCGGCCGATGACCTGGCCGTCCCGGGTCCCGGCGCCACAGATGATGGCCAGGTTGCCGAACGAAATGGTGTTGAGGTAGTTGTTGGACCAGTAGTTGCCCTTCTCCAGCATGAAGGATGCCTTGGGACGCTTCTTCTTGCCGGCGCCGGTGAGCATCTTACACGCGTTAATGATATTCTCGCGCGGGATACCGGTCATTTTCACGGCAACATCCATCTCGGCGTATTTTTCCTTCAGGAGCCACTTCGTCCACTTCTTAAAGTTGGTACCCCACCGGGTGCTGCGCCACTGCCAGGGAGTGTTTCTGGTTCCCCGGCCCATGCCCCAGTCGATTTCCTCGGAGCTGGCGGCCCAATGGTCGATATGGTGCTGGTCCTGCCAGCCTTTCTCGATGATGTACCGGCACATGGCGTTGTGCAAGATAGCGTCGGTCCCGACGTTCACCTGCAGCCATAGCCCGTCGTTTTCCTCGGCCCAGGTGACTCCCGGTGACTTCCGGGGAAGCACCATGACCAGCTTGGGCCTTCCTTCCATGATGTGCTCGGTGAACAGGACCGTCTTGGTCTCATAGGGATCCGTCCCCGAGATGAAAATTACGTCAGATGCCGACCAGTCATCGTAGGAGGGGCCAAACGTGTCGATGCCCATGTCCTCAAGCCCGGAAGCGTCATCCTGGGCCGAAGGCTTGTCATGATGGGCGTAGACCGGCGTCTCAATACTTTGCAGGGCCAGCTTGGTGATGGCGTAGGTGTTCTCGTAGAACTGGTAGGAGTAGGCTTTTACTCCGTAAGCCATCTCACCGTACTTGTCGAACACGTAGCGTCCCACTTCAGCCGCGATGGTGGTGGCGTCGTCCCATGAAATGGGCTGCAGGACGTTTCGCACCCTCAGCAGTGGCGTTTGCAGGCGGTCCCTTGTCGCCCTCCAGGGGCTGTAGCATTTCTGGGCGATGCCTCCGCCCCGAACGCTGTGGTTTCCGGACCGGTTGACCCGTTCGCTGATGGCCGGGGTCACAATACAGTTGTGCGGCTCACCGTTCTTCAGAACGATCGTATGCTGGTTGGGACTGGGCCAACTGCCAACCAGTGATTCTGTGCGTGGGTAATCCACTTTGAAGGCGTTTTCACTTGCCTTGGGCCCGCCTTCTTTTCCTACCGGCCACGTGATCGCCCTATAGGCACAGCCGACGATACAGTAGTCGCAGGCGGTGGGGACGATCTCCGCATCCGCAGGAGGAACCGGTACTCGATCCTTCGGCAGATCTATCGAAAATGTCACATTGCTTCCGGCGTTACTCATGAGTCATTACCTCCTTTATCTGGTTAATTCCACATTTGGAGCTTCTGTAATCATGTGTTGGCTTAAATGGGTTCATGGGCTAGACTCCCTGTAAATTGTCTTGGTACCCGTAAATCAGTCCTAACACGCCCACCGCGTAGATATCATCTCCCTCCACTTCCAGCACGATCTGCGGAAGATTCTGGACTGCGGAAGCGGTGATCATGATCCCGTGTTTTTGCAAATCGAATTTAGAAAGATGAAACTCGCACGGTCCCAGTGACTTTTCTTTGGGATTGTACTGGTCCTCGAGCGGTCCGCCCTGATGGGTACAGAAAGCGCTGAAGGCTACGACATCCTGCTTGGGACCGACTCCGCCCATGGCCTTCTCTCCCAGTTTGATCAAGAGACCCTTCTGACCCTCGGCATTGCCGGGGTACTGGATCTTGACGGGACGATCTGTTTTGAGCGCACTCAACTTACCCACCTTGGTGCGGGGGTAGCGAACGGTCCGGGCAGCTACCGCCGCACTGACCATCCCCTGACCTGCTGCTGCCTTGCCGGGAAACATCGTGCCGGGCAGGAGCATGGAAATAGCTGCGACTCCACCCATCTTTCCCCCGGTCATCAGTAATTTTCGGCGAGACATACAGGGGGTCTCTAGAGGAGACTCTTCCTGAGTTGCATCGACCTCTTGCTTCTCATTCTCGATCTTACTCATATTCCTTCTCCTTATTTTTCATGTTGTTTTCGTTTATTCAAAATGTTCATCAGCTCAATGGATCACTTCTTTTTCGGTGTTACTTTCGCAGGCAACTCAACCAGCACACCGGTCGCGGTCATGATTCCGTCCGGCGGTATTCTTGGAATCTTGAAATTCTTACCCGGCATCACATCGCTGCTGAGAGCCTCGAGAAAAGCCACTATGTCCGCTTGTTCGTCTTCCGTCAGGTTGAGAGGTTTCATCAGCGGATCTTTTGTTCCAGCGAGTGCCGGACCGTTGTCCTGGTCAGGCCCGCCGCCTGAATTGTAGAAAGCGACCACTTCGTCCAGGTCAAAGAACACGCCGTTATGCATATACGGGGGAGTCCACTTGATTTCCCTCAATTGCGCAGTCCGCCACTTGTGAATGTCATCGGGGCGATGCGTGGAGAAGTAGAGTCCCTTGTCCTCGTCCACCTCGTCGTAATTCAGAATCCCGAAGGCCTTCGACCGGTATCGGATAGAAATCTGGCGGAGCGGGTCTTCGTCGAACGCTTCGTTGCGCGGGAGACCGAGATTGTGGAAATCCTGGTTGGTCATCAACATGCCGTCATGGCACTGGATACATCCCGCCTTGCCCTCGAAGAGTTTCATTCCCCGGATTGCCTCTTCGCTCATGGCGGTCTTGTCGCCGTTCATGTAACGATCGAAAGGAACGTCCTTGGGATCGGTATTCAAAGTACGCTCGAATGCGGCAACGGCACGGGCTGCGTTATCCCAGGTCGGGGGTTCGCCAAAAATCTCAGCCATCATCTTGACGTAGACCGGAACCTGCCTCATCCGGGCTTCCGCCATCTGGGCTGAAACGTTGTTCGACTCCTGTCCGAATCCGGCGGCGCCGACTTGGGCTTCAAGACTCAGTGACCGTCCGTCCCAGAAATACTTATTCAGGTGTATATTGTTCACGACAGTCTGTCCGGCACGGAAATGGAGGGTCCCCGGATAGCCGAAGGAAAGGTCGTCCGGCTGGGACCATGCGTACTCCGGCCTGTGGCAGGCCGCGCAGGGGGTGCTGCCGTCCCCGGACAGTCGCCCGTCAAACATCAACATCGCGCCGAGCTCGACTTTTGCCGGGGTGGTTATGTTATCCTTTTGCGCATTCGGATTCAGAATGCCATTGGCCGGGATCGGCGGCACCGGCGCGAGCGGGCGCGGGTCTTTTGACCCCTGGGACCCGGCAAAGGCAGGCATGGCCAGGGCCAGCATGATTCCTACTGCCAATAAAATTGTTCCAATTTCCTTAATCGATTTTTCTCGCATTATTCGCTACCTCCTATTCATTTCGATTCGGACCTGGATTGTTTGGGCTTTCAGACCCATCGTTAGTAATTGACCCTTTGAAAATAGGTTCCATCTGGACCCCCCTCCCCACGGGGAGGAGGTCTTGCTAACTCGTTTCCGTCTGGCTGTATTCATAAGCCCATTGCGTGATGGTCTGGGGCACTTTTTCGAATTCCGTCGCCTTGTCAAAATAAAAATCTGCTCCCAAGTCCATGCATTTTTCCCGATACCTCGGGCTGGAATGATGGGAAAAAATAATGACCTTCGTCTCGGGCTGAAGTTTTTTAATTTCTTTAAGGAGGGTCTCGATGCGACCTACGGTGGGCAGGCTGGAATCCAGAATGACCGCATGGGGCTGCAGCTTCCGGATGGTTCTCCAGGCTTCTTCCGAGTTCTCTGCCATACCCACGACTTCGGTACCATCGAGTTCTGAAAGCATGTTCACCAACCTCTTCGATACTTCCTGTGAATCGTCCAGAATGAAAACCTTCAGTCGTTTCTTCATCCGATCTCCACACCGGAACGGGTTGCCCACTGGGTGCCTTTTTCTAGCTGTCTTAGTATCTACACCCAGAGGCCGGGTAGATGAAATCCGCTCCAATCCGCTTTTTTCATAGGATTTAAAGGGTCGGGAATAGGAGTCCTCCTAGAGGGTTCTAGGAGGCGCATTCGTTTGGACGAGTGGAGAGATTTTTTTAGAGAGGGGAGGAGGCGGGAACTTTAATCTATCAGCTTGTTTTCTATGACATAGCGAATCAACTGAGCATTGTTGTCCAGTTTAAGCTTCTCCAGGATATGGGTGCGGTGGGTACTGACGGTTTTAATGCTCAGTTGGAGTTCGTCGGCAATTTCTGACATCGTTTGCCCGGACCCGATCATGCTCATCACCTGGTACTCGCGGTCAGATAACAGCTCGTGCAGTTGTTTTTCGGAACCCAGAAAATCAAGTGCCAGCTTTTGCGCCAGGTTGGGGGTTATGAATTTGTCCCCTCGAAAGACCGCCTTGATCGCTTTCACCAGCTGTTCGGAGGCACCGTCCTTGGTCAAAAACCCGGAGGCTCCCGCTTTTAGAAACCGCGCCGCGATCCGTTCTTCGGGGTACATGGTCAAAATCAGGACCGGCAGATCGGGCTGATTGATCTTTAATTGCTTCAGGGTTTCCATTCCAGCCAGACCGGGCATGGCTGCATCCAGGACCACGACATCGAAATGAGTCTCCCGAACTTTCGCCAGCACCTCGTGCCCGTCTTTTGCTTCACCGGCAGCAATAATGTCCGGTGTCTCGGCAAGGATCATTTTCAAACCATCACGGAGGACGGCATGATCATCCGCGAGAAGAACTTTAATTTTATTTGCGTCTGGATTATTTTGCATGATCACCTCAGTGGAATTTTAACAACAACGGTGGTTCCCTGGCCTTGGACCCCGCTAATTTTCACCTGCCCATCCCAAAGAAGAGCCCGTTCCCGGATTCCTAGAAGCCCGAGGGATTTGGGATGAGAAATTTTATCTTCAGGAATTCCTTTACCATTGTCCGTCACCTTAAGAACCAGTTCACCATCTTTTTTATAAAATTCTATATTGAGCTCGCTTGCCGCGGCATGACGCGCCACATTGGTCAAAGTTTCCTGGAAGATCCGGAACACCGCGGTCGAAAGATCGGTGTCTAAGTCCAAATCACCCGTGCCTGAACTCATACTACACTCGGTCCCCGTCCGCTTCTGAAATTCCTGCACCTGCCACTCGATGGCCTCGGTGAGACCCAGCATGTCCAGAACCTCGGGCCGCAGATGGGTTGAGATCTCCTGCACGCTTTTAATGGTTTTATCGAGCAGATGCGACATGGTTTTTGCCCGGTCCCGAACCGTTGCTTGCTTGCCATCCAACTTTTTTTCCAACCAGGAAAGATCAATTTTCAAAGCGGTTAACATCTGCCCCAGTTCGTCGTGGATGTCCCGGGCAATGCGGGTTCTTTCTTCCTCTCGTACGGCTTCCAGGCGGTTGTAAAGGTCGCGTAATTCCTGTTCCGATGTTTTTAATTTTTTCCCGGCCTGGTAGCGTTCACTGACCCGACCGAGCTGGGTCCCTATGTTTGACATAATATCTAACAGTTTCTCATCGGGCTCGACCGCCTCGGGCGAGTAAAACTCGAGCACGCCAACGATGTTTTCCCCCATCAGAATGGGAAACCCAAAGCCCGCCTTCACTCCCAAGTTGTCTACATGCCGTGCTCTGGGAAAGTTTGGATCTTTGTTGACATCCACAATCCATGCGGGTTGTCCGGAAGACAAAACCCTTCCGGGCAGGCCTTCACCCGGAGAAAATGAGGTGGCTTCCGTCACCTCTTTAAAAACGGAAAAACGGTCTGGATCGTCCAGGTGCCAAATCCCGGAGGGAGTCAGCCCACTGGAATTTTCATTCACAACATACAAGTGCCCAATGGGCCAACCCGTAAGTTTACAAACCCGGTCCAGGCAAACTTTCGACGCGTTTTCCATGGCCGTGGCTTCATTAGAGGCCACGGCAACATCCGTGAGCAGTTGATTGAACATGCCCTCTTTTTCTAATTTTATTTCCGTTTCTTTTCGCCGGGTGATGTCCTCTTTGACCGCAAGGTAATGAGAGACAACTCCGTTCCTGTCTTTGATGGGGGAAATGGAAGCCAATTCCCAGTAAAGTTCCGAATTCTTTTTCTTGTTATGAAATTCCCCACGCCATATGTGCCCCGCGCTGATCGTTTCCCACATTTTTTTATACATTTTAGGAGAACTGTACCCAGACTTCAGGAAACGGGGGTTTTCCCCGATGACTTCTTCGAGTCGGTATCCGGTCACCTGAAGGAACTTGGGATTGACATATTCAATCTCCCCATTGAGGTCGGTGATCACGATGGAGGCCGGGCTTTGCTCGACCGCCTGAGAGAGTTTCCTGAGTTCCCCTTCCAACCGCTTGCGTTCGGTAACATCGCGTATGATCCCGACAAACCCGCGATCTTGATCCGAGGTCATTTCGCCCATCGATAGATCGAGGGGGAAGGTGGTACCACTCTTCCGCAACCCGACAATCTCCTGTTCCTGCTCGAGATCATCGGTTTTGCCTGTTCGAAAAAAACTCCGGAGACTGGAGTAACTCTCCGGGTGGTCTTGATGGGATTCAGGCATCAGCATACCGATATGCCGACCAACAACCTCGTGCTCTTGGTAACCGAAAGTTTTTTCGGCCGCAGGGTTGAATGACTGGATGATCCCCTCTTCGTTCACCGTGGCGACCCCCTCAACAAGATTTTCCAAAATTCCCTGAAGGCGACTTTGACTGTCCTGGATTTTCCCGGCCAGAACAACGGCTCTTCTTCGCCCGATATCCAAAGTGATAGTCAGGCCTAAAGACAAGGCCACTGTGAGTGCCAGGCCGACCATCAGCGCCCAGCGCGCGGTATGGTAGGTTCGGTAAGCTTCCAACTGATCGATTTCTGTAGTCAACCCGAACCCCAGCTCTTCATTCCAGACCCAGGCACCTACAACGGGTACCCCCCGGTAATCCCGATACCCGTCAAGGTTGTCCCCGACCAACCCCTGATGTTCCGTGGGGCCATACAGGTCAACAGACGTAAGGCTGTCTCTCGCCCCGCCCTTGATGGCCTGTTGGGCCATATGGGTCAACGGTCGCTCGGAGCTGGGAAGCTTTGGGCGAAAACCTTCCAATAAGTTACCACCGGGGTCACGGACCTCGACATTGAGGATGCTGCGCATTCCCGGAGCAAGCATACCGACTTCCCGTAGCTGCTTTTCGAAACGGCTTTCCGTAATCATTTTCCCCGCTTTATTAAAAGCGTAGGTCTCCCCCGTTTCACCCATACGGCCAAGCCGCGTAGTACTGCTGAAATCGGCCACTGGGTCGACTCTAAATGTCAGCACGGCCAGGGTGGTACCGCCTTCCCGAACCGGGGCGCCAACAAACATGGTGGGTTGATTTTTGGCCATGTTCCCCAGGGCGTCGGGTAAGGGAACATCGGAAGGTAAAAGCTGGCTGGTCAGGACATTTCCCTCGAAGGTGAGAGGTAGAAAGTTTTTGTGTGCGAGCAGCAGGTTGGGGGTACCGACATTCGCATCGCGCATGGAGGCGATGCTCGTACCATCCGGAGCGATGACAAAAAATCCGACATAACCCTTTTCTTCCATCACGGGTTGCAGGAGTTCTCTCATCGTCGTAAGAGTCGAACTTTCCAGGAGGGCCTGCGGATTACGTGGAACTTTGAGCTGCAGTTTAACCAATCGTTGCAACTCGGGAGACAACGACCAGGAAGTCACCTCCGTCAGGCGTTTTAGAACCCCATTGTGCAACGCTTCCTGCGTGGTCTGGATGATTGTGTGTAGCGCGACACGGACATCCTGTCGAGACTGACCTTCGATCTTATTCAGGATCACCCAGGCAACGACTACGGAAAAAATGACCAGGCCGATGACCGAAAACCAGATTAAACCACGGCTGTAGGGGGTTTGGCGCGCCCACCGCTCATGGCTCTGAATAGCCGGGCTCTGATCCCGTTGGGAGGGAGTTGTTATTTTTCCTCCTGAGGTGCCACTGAACAAGCTCATAGGCTGAACCGCCAAATAGATAGCGTGATTATAGCGCAAGAAAGTCCTACAGGATAGGTCTCCAGGGAAAGAAATTTATTCCATCGGCCGTAAGTAAAATTCACTGTTGCGGTCTGCGGCGCAATGTTCGGGAGAACACTCGAAAATCCTCCAGACCGTATCACCTCGCCTGCCGTAAAGAGAGAACAGGGCCTCGGTTCTTCATTGTCAATAACGCGCAGACCAAGATTAAAGGCGATTCATCAGCTTTTGGCTGATTTAAAAATAAGACCAAAACGGATACTTTTAAATTCAAATTAATGAAATATTGATTGCAGCAAAGCCGTATTGTGTCGGCATTTTCAGTTATTGGTTGGTTGAGGGTTTTGACCTGAATACCACCTGGGTTCGCCGCGAGGAAAAAATCCAAATCCGCGCTTGGGGGCAGAAATGTTCCGGGCGGGGATGATTCTTTGCGTCGGACCATTTTGGAATTTATATTCATATCAAGTCATCTAGAGGTTTTTTGATATGGATCCGGCAAAAATTCACTACAACTACTGCGAAGTTCTCACCACCACCCCCTGGCCGCCCAATACCAGAGTTCTGGTGACAGGAGCAAACGGTTACGTGGCACAGCGGTTGATTCCGGAGCTGATACGCCGTGAATACTGGGTTCGTTGCATGGTACGAACCCGGCACACCCCTTTTTTTCTCAAGCATCCCAGAATTGAAGTCGTTTATGCCGACTGCCTGATCAAGGAACAGTTGCAGCCGGTGTTGAATGGTATCGAGTTCGCGTATTACCTCATTCACTGCATGAGGGCCAAGAATAGCGATTTTTCGGATTTGGACAGGAAGGCGGCTCAATGTTTCATGGAAGTGGCCGAAGAAGCTGACATAAAAAAGGTTATTTACCTGGGGGGGTTGGGGGAGACCAATGTCCGCCTGTCCAGGCACCTGCAAAGCCGAATGGAAGTGGGAGAAGTTTTATCTCAAAGTTCCATTCCCGTCGTTCGCCTGCACGCGGCGATCATTATCGGGACGGGGAGCACTTCTTATGAACTGCTGAAGTCATTGGTCATGCACAACCGCTGGATTCCGTTTATGGTCGAGTTTAATAGCCTCTGTCAATCCATCGCCATACGGGATGTCATCAAATATCTTGTCGGGATCATGGAAGTCCGAAGCAATGAAAGCCGGATGTATCACATCGGCGGGAAGGAGGTGCTGGCTTACAAAGATATGATTCTTGGTTTTGGACGCATCGTGGATAGAAAAATCCGTTTCTTCGATGTCTTCTGGATTCCCCTGCCGATTAAGGTTTCATGCAGGATCTACGCATTCTGGCTTCATTTGTTTACCTCCGTACCGATCAATACCATCTCCCTGCTGTTGGATAGTTTGAAAACCGACGTCGTATGTCTCAATGATGATATTAAAAATATTCTTCCCTTTGAACCCATCGGATTTGACACAGCCATCAAGCGGGCCTTGGAGAGAGAAAAAAAGTCTCAGGTATTTTCCCACTGGACCGGTGTTCCCCCGCATACCATGCGCGATTTACTGCCACTGTGTGAGTACGAGTCCGCAAATTTTAAAGTTGAAGAATATTCGATCGAAATCCCCATGAGCTCAAAAAATGTTTTTCAACTGATCACCCAGGTGGGCGGAATGCACGGTTGGCTGCAAGGCAATTTTCTTTGGAGAATTCGCGGCCTGGTCGACAGGCTGTTTGGGGGAGTCGGCCTCCAGAGAGGGCGCCGGGATCCCGACTGTTTGAGGGTTGGCGATTCCCTGGACTTCTGGCGCGTGGAGAAGCTGGATCTCGATAAGGAATTACTTTTGAGGGGGGAACTGATCTCACCGGGGCTGTCCTGGCTGCAATTTCTTTTAGCCTCCCGATCAAACCAGTCGACTCAATTGACTCTCAAAGCCCATTTTATTCCGAAACCGTTTTTCGGGCAGATTTACTGGTTCCTCATGTCAAAATTTCACACCTATATTTTTAAAGGTATGCTGAGTCATTTCTACCGGAAGGCCACCGACTCGAGAGCTCACAGAACCCATGCGGCATGAGCCCTCCGGGTGGCCGAATGTATGGGACTTTTAAAATCTCAACTGTAGGGTAAATCAATGATGAAGGCGGTCCCCTTCCCTCTTTCGCTTTCCACGCTGATGGTCCCACCGTGTTTTTGGATCAGGTGGCTGCAAACGGAGAGCCCCATGCCCGTTCCCTGGCCCGCGGGCTTGCTGCTGAAAAAAGGATTAAAAATTTTCTCCAGATCGGCTTTTCTAATCCCGATCCCGGTGTCGGCAATGTTTACCCTGATATAATCTGTGCCATTCTTTTTTACGTGCCCGGCGCTTGTGGCCAATGTTCCACCTTCCGGCATGGCTTGTCTTGCATTATCGATAATGTAGAAAAATACCTGGCCAATTTCGTCCGGGTTGATCTTCAACTCAGGCAAGTCTGAGTCAAACTGTCTGCTGACTTCAATACCACTCGATCGCAGGTGGTTATCCATTAGGATGAGAATGGAATCCAATTCCTCGTGGACCCGAACCGGTACTATTTCCGCTGCATCTTCCCTGGAAAATTTTAATAGTGAATTGATAATTTTTTCAAGGCGTTCGGTCTCCTCGCGCGACGCACGCAGCGATTGAACCCAGTCCGAACCTTCCCCCTTCATCGTTTCAAGCTTTCGAAGATAGGTTGAAATGGTATTTAGAGTACATAAAGATTCGCGACAGACACCGGCAGTCAACCCGCCAATGCCGGCCAATTTTTCAGAGGCCACCAGGCTGTTGTGGGCTTCCTGGACCTTGACCAGGGAGGTCTTGAGTTCCTGGTGTGTCACCTGAAGCTCGTTGTGAGATCGTTTTAACTCATCGTCTGCCCGTTTGCGTTCGGTGATATCGCGCAGGGTCCCGATAAATATTCTACGGTCTTCCAACCACACCTCGTTGACTGCAATATCCAGGGGAAAAATCGTCCCGTCTTTTTTTATTCCCTCCACCTCGCGTTCAGTTCCGAGTATTTTTGATTTTCCCGTTTCCAGGTAATCCCTGAGGTAGGTATCGTGGGCACTTCGATCAGGTTCCGGCATCAGAATTTTGATATTCTGCCCAACCACTTCGGGGGAAAAGTAGCCGAAGATTTTTTCAGCGGCCGGACTAAAAGATTCAATGATCCCTTGTTCATCAATGGTAATGATCGCATCCCCCACGTTATCGACCACCCCGCGGATACGTGCTTCTCTTTCCTGGGCCATCTTGGCAAATTGAAGAGCACGGGCACGACCCACATCCACTGCGGCCACCAAACTGAGCGCGCGGGTACGACCGATATTCACGATCAGGGTGATGCCGATGGCCAAAAAGCCCGTCAGTCCTATTGCATTCAGGATAAGTTCTCGCGTGAAATTAAATGACCGGTAGGCCTCATCCGCGCTGATTTCGGTGGCCAGGGCCAATTGCATACTGGGATCCCAGGTCCAGGCACTCACCACGTTGACTCCGCGGTAGTTGCGATAACCGTCAATATTGACTCCGGACCGACGGGACATCGCAATATTCGCCATGGCGGTGAAAGGTTGTTCATTCCTAGGTGACCGGGGCCGGAACCCTTCAGCCAGGATTCCTCCCGGGTCACGGATTTCAATTGAAAGTAGCCCCCGGTTTTTTATCAGACCGGCCGTGCGCAATTCCCGATCGAAACGGCTTTCTGAAAGTAACGTACCGCTGCTATTGAAGGCATAAGTTTCACCCGTTTCTCCAGTCCGCCCCAGTTGCAGGATCCGGGTAAAATCGGTGGCCGGGTCCAATCGGAAGGCCAAGGCGGCGATGGCCTCACCTTCGTCATCGAGTACGGGCGTCACCACAAACATGGTGGGCTCCCCTTCGACAACCTTCCCGCTATAGAGACTCAACAGGGGAACATCGGAAATAAGAGGATGGCTGACGAGGGTCTCCCCTTCAAAAACTCTTTCTAAAAAATTTCCCTGCTCGGTCAGCAAGTTGGGGAGAGCCAGGTTGCTGTCCCGCTGGGATCCTATATTGGAAAAATCGGGCGCTATAACAAAGTAACCCAAATAACCGTATACATCGATCCTGGGTGCAAGCAAACCATTGAGCTTGGCCCGAACGGGAACATTCTTCAGTGCATCGCGGGTGCGCGGGACTTTCAATAATTCTTTAACGGTCGCCCGCAGTTCGGCGGATCCAGCCCCGGTTACGGCGTCGGCTTTCCGTTCAAACTCCCAAATGTGCAAGGCGGAATGGGTGGTCCTGAGGATGGTCTTGAGGGAACTGGTCAGGTCTGCCCGGGTTATAGCCTCGGTTCGCCCCAGCGTATACCAGGCTATAACCGATACAACCAGGAAAAACAGAAAACCTATTCCAAAAATCAGGGTCTGCCCTAAACGACTTTTACGGTCTTCCGGTTTTCCATCTCTCTGAGTGGCTTCAAGCTCGGGGGTTGTAGAATTCTCCAAGGGTTTCATGCCGGTGTTTTCCTATTCCTAAAATGGAAAGACCACCCCTCCTTCCTATTCTCTACTAATCTTCCTCACATTGAAAACTTTTTTTACTCAAATCCCTTCCCACGACTCGCTGCTACTATTTAGTCTTCCGGAGAAGAACTCCCCAAACAGACATACCACCTGACTCTTCAGATCGGAGGCCTTAGTCCATGGTTTTCCTTTTTGATCCCTCGTATCCATCTAAAAAATTTTCTTAAAAAAAATGTTACATAACTTTTACAAGGAGAAAGTCTTTTCTGATGATAGGCTTTTCTTGTTCAAGAATTTTATTTCCTAATTGAGAGTAATGAAACATGGTCACACCTCGAAAACGGATGATTACCGACTCAGAACAAGAAGGCAAAAAAAGTCCGAATCGTTCGAATACAGAAAAACCTCAAATGTTATTGATTGGGATACCCGAAGCGGACCCAAGTTATTGGACGATGAATATCGCCCAAGCCCCTCAGGGCCCAACGCTACGCGAGTCTCTGCCCGTGCCGGATTTTATTCGGCGAAAAATAAACTCCCACCTGAAGTATGTTTACAATCCCAGCAAGAATGCTCCCTACGTGGGCATGCACCTCATAAAACAGAATTTAGAGAACGACATAAAAGGCGGGGTTGACATTACGCTTATCGATTACCCCACAGAGAAGGAAATTATGCGGCTCGTCCAGAAAGTTTCCTTCAAGGTCATTGGGATTGGGATCGGGTGTGAAAACAAGGTGCACGAGGGCAAATTCCTGGCCCGGCGAATCAAGCATCACAGTAAAAATAAAGAAGTAGCCATTGTTTTCGGCAACTATGGAGCGACCACAGGCAAGAAGCTTGGGATATTGACTGAAGCGGACGGAACGGTTTTAAAGGACAACCCGGAAGAAATCGAAGCCAAGGAAAAATCGGGGGAATACCCTTATACCGGGGAAGGGGTGCAGAGCATGAGGGCGTTCTTGCTCAACAACCGGGAAAAACTGGGTTTGGAATTAAAAGTAAAACCCAATGCGCCCATGGTTTCTTATCCAGTGCCCGACCCCGATTTGCCCCCGAGTAACGGTTTCTTAAGATGGTTGGCGGTAAAGATGGGTTTCTTCGGCACGCCCAAGGACATGAACAAGCTGGCAGTCTCCCTGGGTTGTGTAAATAATTGTTCATTTTGCAATACCGCCAAGAATTTTGGCGACAAGACCCTTCTTTACACAGAGGCCAAAGAAATGTACCAGGCCATGAAGAAGCAGATCGACATCAATGAAGCGAGAAAAGATTATGTTCCGGAAACCCTCTTTTTCCTCATGGACGAAAATTTTATGCGCCCGCTGGCCAACACAGAGGAACTTTGCAGGCTGGTAGAAGAATCAGGGAAAAATATCCGTTGGGGAACTTTCGGGGATATCAAGGGTTTACTGGAGTACAAAAAAAAGTATCAGAATTTTCGCGGATTGGTCCGGGGGGGAATGCTTTCCATTTGGATCGGGTTGGAATCGAAAGCCGATGTATTTAAAAAGCGCGGTGGTGCGAGCATCGATGAAGTAGAAACAATCATCCGAGAACTTCAAGATCTTGGAATACTGGTTTTCGGTTCGTTTATACCCGGGTTGAGCATTCACACCGAGGGAGAAACAAAAGTGGTAAAGGATGAAGATGAAATTAAAAAGAAATTACTTAAAAAAAATAACTTAAACGAAACACAGCTAAGACGAGCGGTGGACGCCGAGGTGGCAGCCAGAAAAAACAAGGGTCAGTACGATCTCTTAAATATCTGGGAAGATATCCAGTGGTGGTTGAAGCAGAATACAGCGGCCAACCAGGTGATGATGCTCACCGACACCCGGTTGGTCAATCCGCTGACCGAGGAGCCAATACTTGACCTTTCGGATGAGGAGTTCGGACACACCTTCCGGCGGGACACTCACCCGAATATTTCAGGAAAGAGACTCGAAGAGATCGACAAGGAGGCCAGGAATTTATTTTACCGGGAAAACGGCCCGGTTGCGCTACGCACTGTACTGACCATGTGGGACGGGTATAAAAAACTGAAAGATTCCGATGACCCTGCCGAAGTTATAGCAACGACTTATTACTACTGGCTGGTCAAACGTTCCTTTCAGGCGGTTTCCCTGTCTCTCGCTCTTTTTTCAGAAACCCTTTTTGAAAAGTGTTCCAGAACTTTTTTTAATCGCCTGGCTCAATTTCTTGATGATTGTGAACAGTCGACGCCTCCTAAGAATGATCTCAGTAATGAATATCAACGGGTGTTCAACAAAAATGAGCGCGTGGTATCCAAAACAGCCCAGTGGTGCGCCGCCCGCCTACGGACCCATTTTATTCGGAAGCACCTGAACAAGGACCAAGATGAAGTAAGTCAAATTGATCTACTGGATCGCCCAATCCCGGTTCCAAACGAAATATAGATCTTACGCCCTCACTGGCCACTCTCCCTCCACATCACGCACTGAATCCTCAGGTTGATTCAAACACCGGATTTTTGTCTTTTCCGGGGACCCTTTTCCCCAAGCCACCCGGCACATCTCCTCTCCAAAAAATTCAAGATACGCTCAAAAAAACATCTCCTTGTGTCGGGAAACCCGCTTCAAAACTAAGGCAAAAAACAATTCATCGGTTTTTGTCCGATTTAAAAATAGGATCAAAACCGATACTTTCAAAACCGTATAAATGAAATATTAATGTGTTGCCGATACCCTTGTTTTTATTGGTATCGCCTGCGTGTTGTTCGTGGGGAGTTTTAAGTTAAATACCAGCCGTTCACCGCTATGGAGACAGTGAATTTTCACGACTCCCTATTCGGGGGTGCCCGGGTGTGGTGTGTTTTAAGGACAAATCGTTTTTAGTTTTTTCTGGTCGGCATTCAAGAACAAATCTCATGGAACAAACAATCAAAGAACAGGCCACCGGATTACCAAGCCAACTTTACGACGACGGTAAAACGAATATGTATTGTTTGCATGAGGTATTCCGGCAGATTGCGATCATCGTCAAGGAGCGCATAAAAACAAAACATCACATCGATATCCCCATCACGTCCGGGTTGTGGGGAGGAGCCTACCTGGTATGCGATCCCCAGGGGAAGGTTTTATCAAGAGTCATTCGCTTTTACAGTATCGTCAACCTGCCACAAAACAGCCCCCTCGATAAACCGGAAAATTTCGAACACCTGATGAAAATTTATTACCAGACATGCCAGGAGATCTTTAAAAATTACCACCTGGAATTTAAAAACCCGCAATGGGGGGAATCCATCCCCTACACGAATAAAATCCGACCCAACACCACCTTACAAATGTGGGAGCAGGGTACGGAGGTACAATTCATGAGGGCGTTCTTTGTCTGGAATACAGCCACATGGGAAGAGTCCCTCATCTTCGATACTCTCCGCAATATAAAGCAACTCAAGGAACACCTCGATACGCGCCAGCGGCCTGTTGATAAAGCAAAGGAAGAACTCCGGTTCGTTTTACAGGATATCCTCATCGTTTATCACACCCTACACGACGCATTGACCCCGGATTTCCTGGAGCACGCCCAACCCTATATGCAGGAATTGCTGGGCCACTTTTTAGTGGGGCTGCACGACCACGATCTTATCCACGATCTTTTTTACCGGGCGCACAGCAGTTTATATGTTTACGGATTTGAAGAGGCTTTGGACGAACCCTACAAACGATACAACCTGGACATTCGCAAAGTTGAAGATTGGCCGGTAGAAAAGATAAATTGGGTCCCCGAGGAGCTTAAAGAAAAGCTTGTTCATCCTCTTCGGGAAACTTTTTCGAGATTCAGAGTCAACCTAGAAAGAGGGGGCTCTGAACAAAGCTGTCCGTTCCTCTCATTATGAGTTGTAAAAATTAGGCCATCCCATGCCTGAAAAAGATGAACTGATCTCAATACTCACCCACCCTGGAAACATTCGTTTTCATACGAATGAGAATGCAATGTTGGCCATCGAAAGGGACATAACAAACTTCAAAAAATCATTCATTGATGGCATTGAAACCTGGTTTCTCAATGATAAACCCACCGTCGCCAATACGAGGATCAGGAGGTACCCAACCGGGCACCTTGTTTTTTACAACTCAGAGGGAAAGCGTTTCCTGTTTACCGATCCCGGAGGGCATCCCCTGCATGAATGTGAATGGTGGGAAAATGCGGAAACCGGAAAAACCAAACTGGCCTCGGTTCGAATGCAACTGGATTGTGAGCAATGGTTCGGCATCAAACCAGACGCAAATACCTTCTCAGTTTTTGTGGACCTGAAGGACCGCCCACGATCGGCAGACATGACCCTGGATGACTTGAGAAAAGAAGCCGCCAGGGCATGGGACATTCCTATATCCGAGATTGAATATTTTTACAGAGACGAAAATTTTATTCCCTATGGGATCGGGGAGTACGAAATTCATCTCTCCAAGGACGGGCTGTACGTATTGCCTGACGGAACCTTTGACCGAACGATCTTTATCAGCAACATGCCCAAGACAAACTGGGAAGCGCTTGACATCATCACCGTGGTGGAACTGTTCCAATCGGTGCCCCCCGGGGCAGGTGGAGCAGCTTTTGAGTTTTTTTGGGGGTTGTACGAGGATCAGGTGCGGGAAAAACAGCCTGAGCCTTTGCGGTTCAGGGGACTACCGGCCTATCCCTCCACAAAGGCATTCCAGATATTTTCCGCTTTCTTTACCCCCACCGCACCCGAGGGTGAAGACCTCATGAACGTGTTTATGGACTTCCATCGTTCCCACCAGATCACCTGGAACCTCAGGCCCGATCCTCCATGGCGGTATTTCTCGGATAAATATTCGGTCTGCCTGACAGTACAAAACAATTTTCTATACAAGGTGACCTCACTGAATGACCCCACGGCCCTGCCTTTCATCAATTGCTCTCGGGGAGGGAAGGCTTCCTGTCAAAGACAAGTCCATGTCACAGAAGATTCCATAATCCTTCTTGATGGTGAAGATATTTTTAAAAAATTTCCTCCCCTCTCCCAGTGGCAGATTTTCCCGCAAGAGGATGCTGTTCTGCGACAGCCCGCACATCCTTTTGGCTGGCAAAAGTTTTTTAAAGACCGCCCCCCTAAAATGGATCCGGTCACAGCAGTTTTAACGGTTCCATTCTATCCGGAAGGCGCAAGGGAAATCGAGGAATCCTCCCTTCAACCAATGGTCGTCGACCAAATATTGTTTTACATGGAAATGTTTCCAGACATGCCGAACCGATTGGAAAAAATCAGCCGTGTCCTCGTCCATAATTTTGACACCGCGGTTGCCGGGTGTATCGACTGCACACGCAAACGAGAACACAGGGTATTGTTTAACCATCCGGAATTTGCTCAAAAAAACGCACAGCTTTTATGGGACCACGCTGCATCCAAGGGTCAACTGAATAACCTGCGAGAGGTTTCTTTTCTTCCAGAAAACGAATACGTCGAATCCGCCTACGCAGAAAAATATGAAATGATCTTCCGATGGATTCCTTTCAAGTCTTACCACGACCCGGTTGCCTGCGAAAACATCTTGAATTCCGTAACCCATGCCATGGCCTCCAGCGCCCTTTTATTTCTTGTGGGTCCAAGGCAAATATCCGACTTGTTTCAGCAGCACTCCTTGAAAAATATATATAACGACCCGGTTAAGGACATGCCTTTTTTCATACAACATAAAAAGATGTATCCCGAAACCCTGGTCAACCCGGAGGTGTCCGTGTTTTTTGCTCAAAAATTAGCCCATAAAAGTTTTATAAAAACTCAGAGCTTACAAGCCCAAGAGGACCCTGGGCCCATTAGGGAAAAGGTGCTGAGTTCGGCATAAACCGCAGTTACTTCATGAGATAAAATTTGTGGGGTTGAAATCATTCTTGGGGAGTTGAACATGAAAAAAACGGAGAACATCACGCGCTTGAAGGTCTTGGAAATTTCCCTGATGAAAGAGGCCGATGAAAAGCGTTTTTATACCGCTCTGGCAAAACATGTCGCCGATCCCGAGGTCCGGGAATTTTTAAACCTAATGGCCGATGAAACCACCCACCACGAGGCTGCAATAAAAAAACTTCTTGAGGGAAATGGAGCCAAAGCTGATTCTTGGACAAACGAATATACAATCGGTGATTTCGTAAAGACCCATTTCCAAACCGATATCTTTCCCACAGGTGATGACATCTCTAAAATGGCCCCGAAATTCAAGGGAGTGCAAGAGGTATTGGATTTTGCGCTTGAAGTAGAAAAAGTTGCCGCTGAATTTTATAAATTACTGGGCGAGCACTGTAAAAGGCCATCTACCAAGACGGCCTTGATCCTGCTAGAAAAAATCGAGCTTGAGCACGTGGAAAAAATCAAATCCTTTAAGAAAAAGATTTCTGAGAAAAGGATTTCGGAAAAGGAATCGGCTGCTTGGAGGAGGACTTCCCTAAGATGAGATATTTTTAGTGATTTATCCAATTAATTGAGATGAAACCCACTGCATATAACTATGACATTGTAATCATCGGGGCGGGAATGATTGGGCTCAGTATTGCCTTCCGGTTGAAGCGGACCGATCCCGATCTAAAGATTGCTGTAGTGGGCGATAGCAGGGACCCGTTAATGGCTTCCCGAGCCGCGGCCGGGATGCTATCTCCTTTCTGCGAGTGCGAACAGGACGACCGTTTCTTCTTTTTCTGTCGGGAATCGCTTCATAAGTATCCCAAATTTATTAAAGAGGTGGAATCCGTCAGCGGCCGCGATATTCACTTTTCAATGGCCGGGGCAATCATGCCTCACTGTTCGGTGGGGGATCAGTGGGAGGATCGCCTGCGTTTTTTTAAAGAGGCCGAGGTCACTCACGAGGTGTGGTCTGCAAACCAGATGCATCGAAAACTGCCTTATGTATCCAGCGATTGCGGGGACGTGGTTTGGGTAAAGGAAGGGGTAGTCAATAACCGGCAACTCCACGATGCTTTGATAACCGCCGCCTCACTCCTTGGTGTTGAGATTATCGATCACGAGGTAACAGGGTTTTTGCGTACCAACGGTTCTCTTAACGATGCCCTAACCAATGTAGGACTGATTAGGGGGGGGAAGTTTGTCCTCGCAGGCGGCGGCTGGTGCAAGCATCTCGGGTTGGACATGGGGATCTCCATCCCTGTCAAACCGATTAAAGGCCAGATGTGCCGTTTACAGGTCGAAGAAAATCGGCTCGGATACACCGTACACGGATTTCTCACTTATATCGTTCCCTGGGGAA
>Ga0207990_1000321_pt1 | contig 28012 bp, 26 predicted proteins | sample ETNtaG_8_FD_185780 | JGI IMG/M metagenome (GOLD analysis project Ga0207990, IMG submission 185780) | Marine microbial and viral communities from oxygen minimum zone, Eastern Pacific Ocean - ETNP201406SV75 (SPAdes) (version 2) | ecosystem: Environmental > Aquatic > Marine > Oceanic ...
TTAGCTGAATGGCTAGTTGATCAGAATATTAGTAGCATATCTCTAAACCCTGATACCGTGATTGAAACCTGGATACAGCTTGGTAAACAATAACAACAAAAAAAGCAAGTCTGACCCGATAAGAACTGTTTTTTTTATTTCTGATCGCACCGGAATAACAGCTGAGGCCTTAGGAAACAGTCTACTCACTCAGTTCGAAGGTGTGACATTTAACAAAGTACATTTATCATTTATTGACACATTACAAAAAGCTGAAAAATGTGTACAACAAATAAATGACGCTTGTATACGAGACGGTAATCCTGCTCTTATTTTTAGTACACAGATAGAAGAGCAGTTCAGAGAAATGATGTCTAAAAGCAGTGGCATCTTTTTTGACTTTTTTGAGACCTTTATATCTAGAATGGAAGAGTCTCTAGAATCAAAGTCAATTCATGCGGCTGGAAAACTTCATGGCCTAAACAACAACAACAAGAGCTACAATAGTAGAATTAATAGCGTAAATTTTTCTCTAGCCAGCGATGACGGTATGAGTATAAAACATTTTGACAGGGCCGATATAATTTTGATAGGAGTTTCTAGGTCAGGTAAAACCCCTACCTGCCTGTTTATGGCTCTACAGTACGGCATAAAAGCAGCCAACTACCCACTAATTGAACAAGATTTAGATACCGACAAACTGCCAAAAATATTGCACCCCTTTAAGAATAAGCTTTTTGGCCTAACTATTAGCCCTACCAGACTTAAAAAAATTAGAGGAGAAAGAAGAGGCAACAGCAACTACTCTTCGCTACAACAATGCCAAAGTGAGGTTAGGCGTGCTGAGGATATATACCACTCTAACAAGATTTCTTATATAGACACAACACAAATATCAATAGAAGAGATAACCGCAAAGATTACCAGTAAACTTTCTCTAAGATAACAATATAATTTAGCAATGTTTATACAAATATTTGTAATAATTTTCCCAATCCTTGCGATAGTTACTAGTGGCTACCTTTATGCAAAAAAAATTCATCCAAATATGGAGGTTGCCAACACCATTAACCTGAATATCTTTCTTCCTGCACTATTATTTTCAATATTCACAAGCAAAGACTTTAATATACTAGATTATCAGTCATTAGCAATTGGCGCCTTCGTTGTAATTATAATATCTGGCCTGTTAGCGTTCATTGTATCTAAAGTATTCGGGTTCAACACCAAGACCTTTGTGCCCCCTGCTATGTTCGTAAATTCTGGCAACGTGGGTCTACCCCTTGCCCTGTTTGCTTTTGGTAAGGTAGCTATGCCAGCTGCAGTTGTATTATTTTTTATTGAAAATACATTGCACTTTACATTGGGTATAAAAATTATTGACAGGAAAAGCTCAATCATCAATGTGCTCCGTATACCTATGGTTGTAGCTAGTCTAATAGGTGTAGCTATTAGCTTAGTAGAATACAACATGCCAGAACTAATTATGACACCAATTATAATGCTTGGTGAGATTGCTTTACCGTTAATGCTATTCTCGTTAGGAGTGAGACTAGTTGAGATTGACTATAATGACTGGAAAATAGGACTCATTGGTGCAGTTTGCAGACCTCTAGTTGGGATATTATCGGTACTATTGATATTGCCATGGCTATCATTAAGCGAGCTAAATAGCGCACAACTGATAATCTTTTCAATACTCGGTCCTGCAGTTCTTAATTTTATGGTATCAGAAAAATACAATCAAGAACCAAAAAAGGTTGCATCGATAGTGCTTATTGGAAACTTGTTTAGCATAATAAGCGTACCTATAGCGCTATACTTCCTTCTGCCTAGTCTTTCATAGCTGAGACATCGAGCTCAAGGGCCTTTAAATCTATAAGCTTAATTTTGTCTTTACGTTTGAGTTTTTTAATCTCTGACTCGCGTATCAGAGCAGCACTCCTGTCTTTAGCCGGTTCCTGAAATACTAGTGAACATGGTCTATTCGCTCTGGTGTATCTTGCGCCACCGTGAAGCTCTCCGTTGTGCTGCTTTATACGCTTATCGAGATTGTTAGTTATGCCACAATAAAGATTGTCGTTAGCGCAGCTCAACATATAAACAGTCCACCCATAGGAGTCATTCATATGCTAATTATTACACAAATACTTAACTAGACAATGCCTGCTGACGAAACTTTTTCAAAATCCCTATGGTATATCCGTTCGGTTGCTGTTTACCTTCAAAGACCAATGCAAGCGACGCTAAATAAGCAAAACCACTAAAATCTGGGGCCATTTTTATATATCTATGGTCGTGCTCATTTTGTTTATCAACAACCACCGCCATCTTTTTGAATGCCTCTATTACCTGATCTACAGAGCACACTTTATGGTGTAACCAATTAGCCATATGTTGAGAAGAAATACGAAGCGTTGCTCTATCCTCCATCAAACCAACGTGCTCTATATTTTGAACCTTAGAGCACCCAATCCCTTGGTCAACCCAGCGAACTACATACCCCAAAATGCTGTGCGCATTTTTTTCAATTTCGGTTATTATCTTATCCTCAGATAGGGCAGCTAAGTTCTTCATCAATGGTATCTTGAGAAGGGAGTCTCTGTCTATACTGATTTCATTAATTAATTGTTGCTGCCTATCGAAAACGTTCAGGCAATGATAATGTGTAGCATGCAATGTAGCTGCAGTTGGCGATGGTACCCAGGCGCAATTAGCGCCTGCCTCTAGGTGAACTAGCTTGTTATCTAACATTTCACGCATCTGATCTGGCATAGCCCACATACCTTTACCTATCTGGGCATTCTTATAAAACCCACACTGCAGACCGATAGCTACATTGTTATTTTCGTATGCAGAGTACCAAGGCTCCTCCTTTATAAGCTCCTTACGGCGCATAGGTCCTGCCATCATTGAGGTATGTATTTCATCTCCTGTTCTATCTAAAAAACCAGTATTAATAAATATAACCCTATCCTTGGCTGCTTTTATGCACGACTTGAGATTGACACTTGTGCGCCTCTCTTCATCCATAATACCTATCTTTATAGTTTTATCTTTAAGCCCTAGAGCCTCCTCAACCAAAGAGAATAGCTTTATAGTGAATGCAACTTCTTCAGGCCCGTGAAGTTTTGGTTTGACCACATACATATTTGATGGAGAGTTTGTAGGGTTGTTTTTTAAATTATGAATAGTTATTAGACCTGTCACCATTGCATCAAGTACACCCTCAAAGATTGAAAGGCCTTGGTTATCCTGAATTAAGTCGGTATACATGTGTATACCTACATGGCGAACTAATGTTGTGCTTATTCCGCTAAGTTTTTTTCTTTTTCCTTGGGTGTCTGTAAACACTTTATCTGTATTTAGTTCACGATTCATTACCTCACCGTTCTTAGTAAAGGTCGACTTTAGGTTCCCCTTTATTAGTCCTAAGTAGTTTCTATATGCCTGTATTTTTTCAGTATTACTGACCGTTGAAGCTGAATCTTCAAAGTCAACAATGGTGGTGATTGCCGACTCAAGGTTAACATCGAAAATACTACTAGGATGATAAGAACTATCTTGGTCTAATATTATTTCAATGTGTAGGTTATTGTTTTTAAGTAGTATGCCACCTCCTTCACTATTCCCTACGTACTTATCATTATCGACAAGGGATGCAAATTGGCCATCATTTAATTTAAATATTAGCTGTTTTGGGTGCTTCTCGATACTATTTATTTGTTTATACGAGGCACCCTTCAAGGGCACAACTTCGTCCAAGAAGTCGCAAGCAATTTCAGCTGTCTTATTGGCACGACTAAGGTTATGAGCAACTGATTTTGCCATATTACCACTATTAGGAATTACGTTGGTTCCATAGAAAGCATCAAACAAGCTTCCCCATCGAGCATTAACTGCGTTAAGTAGGAACCGTTCATTAGAAACTGGAACTACTAACTGTGGCCCTGCTATCATTGAAATTTCTTCTGCTACTGGGCCAACATTAATTGTAAAGTCTTCTGGTTCTGGTAGAAGGTAACCTATGCCGGATAGAAATTTTTTATATTCAGAAAATATAAACTCACCGCTATTCTCAATGTGCCATTGGTCTATCTGTTGCTGGAGACTGTGTCGTACTTCGAGTAACCTCTCGTTCTCATCTTTTAGCTCTTCTATGATAGAGAAAAGTGAACTAAAGAAATCATCTGTTTTTATACCCAGTCCATTGATAACTTCTTGGTCAATAAATTTATAGAAGGCATCGTCAATACTATATTTACTAGTGAGTTTTTGCTCTTTTACTAACATTATATTTTCTCCTCAACCACTATTACCCCATCCAGATCTGCGTACAAATATTTACCAGGAAGGAACCTTACCCCAGAAAAGTTGACTTCTAAATTTTTCTCTCCCAAGCCATTCTTAATGCTCTTTAATGGGTGGGTGCCTAGTGCGCGTATGCCGATTTGCATCTCTTCAATAACGTCAGCGTCCCTTATCATTCCGTATACAACAACACCTTCCCAGCCATTGCCTATAGCCTTAGCTGCTAACTGATCCCCGAACATAGCACATCTACTAGAGCCGCCCGCGTCAATCACGAGAACTCTACCAGCACCTTCACTAGCAACCGCCTCTCTTACCAGTGAGTTATCTTCAAAACACTTTATAGTTTCTATGATTCCGGAAAAATTAACTTTTGCACCGTAATTATTATAAATTGGCTCTAAATATTGTACATTCGGGTGTAGTTTGTCTGATATATCGGTTGTCCTTTCCATATTAATTCCTATTTGTAAATTTCACACATTCTTTTTCTATTGCGGTAGGGGTAATAATCACCTACACCATATTTTTTTATATTTTCCTGGACACTACACCAATACTGAGCATCTAGAAGTTTGCTAAATTTTTTATCAAATATGTTCTTTTTATTTTTATCGGCAAACATGAAGAACCTAAACTCTTCAGGAAATACATCATCGCCTGAAACCGGATACCATGGCTCAGATGCCATCTCGTCATGCTCATTTCTTGGTTTTGGTATTTGCCTAAACACAGGCTTATCCATAGGTGTAATCTCGTCATAATCATAAAAAACTACTCTATTTTGTCTGGTTACGCCAAAATTCTTAGTCAGCATATCTCCAGGGAATATGTCTGAATTGATTAGCTCATCTATCGCCCTTCCGTAATCTTTAATTATTTCTTCCAGCTGCTCATCGCTAGCATTTTTCATGTAAAGATTCAGAGGTATCATTTTATTTTCTATATACAAATGTTTAATAATCAATAGATCGCCCTCAAATTGCAATTTTGAAGGTACTTTGTCTTGCAACTCTTGCATGAGTTCTTGACTGATATCTTGGATAGGGAATGCTACATTGGAAAACTCCCATGTATCTGCAAGACGACCAACCTTGCAGTGATTCTTAACAAAGAAATATTTCTCTTTAACCATCTTTGGAGTGCACTGCTTGGGTGGTGCGAATTTATCATTAATGACTTTAAACACATATGGAAACATCGGAAAAGAAAAAACCGTCATCACCATTCCCTTTATGCCTGGGGCCAATATAAGCTTTTCGTCGGTCAATTTTGAGTACTTCAGTAACGCTCTGTATAGTAATGTTTTGCCGTGCTTATGTAATCCAATTGAGCTGTAAAGCTCTGGTTTAGTTTTACCTGGCAGTATTGATTGCAAAAAATCAACTACAGCTGCCGGGTAATCAGTGTCAATAAAAAAATACGACCTAGAGAAGCTAAACACAATTGAAATTTCTTGTATATTAGAAAGAACAGCGTCAACAAAAATTCCCTTATCTTTATCATTTAGTAGTGCTATCAGCAGTGGCGATGTACTGTTATTCTGAAAGACAACTTTGCCAACAATGTATGCACCCTTTCTTCGGAAAAATGCTGAATTAATTATTTGAAATTCAATAGAGTCTTCTGGTGATAAATATAGCTGATTAATTATTTGTTCTTCTAGTCTTGCTATGTCGCTCTTAATGTCGATAAAATTAACGTCGAATGAGAGGCTTTTTATTATGGTTTCTAGGGTTGTTGATATATCTTTAACCTCGAAACAATAGCTAGTTAGAATGGGCTCATTTAGGTCAATGAATTCAGTTGATATTCCTGGCTTTACAAATATAAAATTATTATTATAGAACCTCTTGTCAAATAAACGACAGAATACAGAATTATAAAACGTTTCAGCAAGCTCTGGCTGCTTGTAGGTTGATATCAGACCGGTATATGTTAGTTTGGTGGCTGACCATAGTATATTATCAAAAGTGGATACATCAAAAAAATTTATAAAATTATTACAAAAATTAGTGACCTGATTGTCATAAAAATATAGGCGAAGCTTTGAGTCCTCAATTAGCTTATCCCATTGACATTTCTCAAACTTCTCCTTTGCATTAAAGGAGCTCTTTTGTAAAGCAGTATAGTGCTTTTCAAAGCCTTGCAGAATTTCTTTAGAGATTTCTAATGGTTGGTCTCTTGTAGCTGTTAAATTCGTCATATAAGGAATTATAAGCCTAAGAGTTAATTAATATTTAGTTATGGATTTGAAAATATAATTACTCCCAGACTTATGATTTCATAAATAGACTAGAACTGTTCCTCTTCGGTAGATCCTTTGAGCGCAGTCACGGATGACTTACCACCCTGTATTACTGTAGTAACGTCATCAAAATATCCTGCACCAACTTCCTGCTGATGGGACGCAAAAGTGTAGCCCTTTGATGAGGCGGCAAATTCGGGTTCTTGAACTTTATTTACATAGTGCTTCATGCCTTCGCCCTTGGCATAGTCATATGCTAGATCAAACATGTTGTACCACATGTTATGAATACCTGCTAGTGTAATGAATTGGTATTTGTAACCCATAGCAGCAATTTCTTCTTGGAAAGATGCAATCTGGCTATCGTTAAGGTTTTTCTTCCAATTAAATGAAGGTGAACAGTTATATGCTAGTAACTGTTCTGGATTTTCAGCAATAACTGCTTGAGCGAATTCACGAGCAAACCCAAGGTCAGGCTTACCTGTCTCGCACCAAACCAAATCAGCATAAGGTGCATAAGCAACACCTCTAGATATTGACTGTTCCAGTCCATTCTTTACACGGTAAAAACCTTCAGAAGTGCGCTCACCAGTAACAAAAGGGGCATCATTAGGGTCAACATCCGATGTTAACAAGTTGGCTGCCTCTGCATCAGTCCTTGCCAATACAACTGTAGGTACACCCATAACATCTGCCGCTAGTCGAGCAGAGATAAGCTTTTCAATAGCCTCCTGGGTTGGTACAAGGACCTTACCGCCCATATGTCCACATTTCTTAACTGCCGCTAACTGGTCCTCGAAGTGTGCACCAGCTGCACCATTAGCAATCATATTTTTCATTAACTCGAATGCATTCAATACACCACCAAAACCAGCCTCAGCATCTGCCACTATAGGCAAGAAATAGTCAATATGGCCATCATCGCCCTTTTCAACTCCCCTTGACCACTGTATCTCGTCAGCCCTTTTAAAGGTGTTATTGATACGTCTAACCATAGTTGGTACCGAATCATAAGCATAAAGTGACTGGTCAGGATACATAGTTTCAGAGGTATTTCCATCAGCTGCAACTTGCCAACCAGAAAGATAAATTGCTTCAATACCGGCCTTGGCTTGTTGCATTGCCTGTCCTGCAGTTATAGCACCCATACAGTTGACATAGCCCTTTTTAGATGAGCCATTGATGAGTTCCCATAACTTTTCAGCACCCCTGCGAGCGTAGGTATATTCTGCCTGAACTGATCCGCGCAATCTGACCACATCCTCAGCACTATAGCCTCTTTTTACATTTTTCCATCTTGGGTTCTCTGCCCAGTCCTTTTCTAGTGCTTTGATTTGGTCATTTCTGTTCATGATATATGTCCTTCCTTTTATTTATTTAACTAGTTCTTTGTTACTTGTGCCTCTATGCTTGTTAGATAAAAATTAAACTGCAAATTATCGTAAGACACTGACGCACTAGTTTGGCCTGATATAGTTAACCAAAATGCGGCAAAAACTGATATTACACTTGATGTTATAAATAATTTCATTGTTTCTCTTCCTATTTTATGTTGATTGTTTGTGTTTCCCCCTATTACAGCTGCGAATGTTACCTTAATTTAATTTTGTAGATTCTCATTTTGTCATAATGCAACCTCTTTATTTATATTATGAATATATAGTTATATTACAACTGTATTATTCATAATATGAAAGTATCTAAATAATTTAATATTATTTCACTATATAATTAATTATTAATTAATTTGTATTGTGGGGGTAATATATGACTAAAAATGCCGATAAAAAGAAATTCAACGCTATAGAGAAGACCTTACATATACTTTCGATATTCTCAATAGACAATCCATCCATGAGTCTCGTTGAAATATGTGCTAAGACTCAATTCAACCAGTCAACTACATACAGAATACTACAAACATTAACAGAGTATGGCTATATTATTCGTACCTCCGATAAAAATTACTGTATTGGTACGCAGCCAGTATACTTGAGTGCCGTTTACGAGCATGAACACCATCTAACTCAAATCAGACCAATAGTTGATAATATTAGAGACATTTGTAATGAAACTGCATCTTTTCAGATAGAGGAAGACAATAGTAGAATTTGTATCTATAGAGCCCATTCAAATGACAGGATAAGACACCATATCGAACAAGGCACCCGTCTCGAACTTAACCGCGGGGCATCTGGAAGAATTATCCTGGCATATGGCCAAAGAAAAAATGATAATAGTGGTTTCTTCTATGAAATTAGAAAGAAAGGTTTTCACGTAGCAATAAATGAGCATAACGCTTCTCTTTTTGCTGTTGCAATTCCAGTCATTTCCTCTAATCACCAGTTCGTTGGTGCTTTATGTATTTCCGGCCCTATTGATAGATGGAATGATACTCAAAAAGATAAACTACTTAATTTGTTGTATGAGCAAAGAGATAACATAGATATTGTTTAGAACCAATTATATTAATTATACTCAATAAGGCCATATTGGCCACTATCTGAGATACTGTTTCATCGCAATTCTTAATTGTTTTGTCAATACTTTGTTTAAAGTTATTTATATTAAGGTCACATATAATTACTTGAATTAATTGGTATAATTCATCAGTTTTATACCATTTAGCGGCCAACTCACTTGCCATACACAATATTAATGGAAAAAACATACAATCCTAGCCAAATTGAAAGCAAATTTCGAAATCTTTGGGAAGAAAAAAAGCTTTTTTCTTCTAAGATAAATCCTGAAAGTGATGAATCATATTCTATAGTTTTACCGCCACCTAATGTGACTGGTAGTTTACATATGGGCCATGCATTTCAACACACAATCATGGACATCTTAACTCGATATCATCGATCCAAGGGAGATCAAACTCTCTGGCAACCAGGTACAGATCATGCAGGGATTGCAACACAGATGGTTGTTGAGCGCCAACTAGCAAGCAGCAATATTACTCGGCATGACATTGGTAGAGAAGAGTTTGTTAAGAAGGTATGGGAATGGAAGGACCTATCTGGAGGCACAATCACTTCACAGATGCGTCGATTAGGAGCTTCAGTTGACTGGGAAAGGGAACGATTCACTATGGATGATGGACTCTCAGATGCAGTTCAAAAGGTATTCATTCAACTTTATAAAGAGGGTTTAATTTATAGAGGAAAGAGGTTAGTGAACTGGGACCCGGTATTGCACACTGCTGTATCTGATTTAGAAGTTGTAAGTACAGAAGAGAATGGCTATCTATGGAACATTCGCTACCCTATAACTGGGTCAGACGATTTTTTGGTTGTCGCCACTACTCGCCCAGAAACAATGCTGGGAGATAGTGCAGTAGCTGTTCATCCAGATGACGAGCGCTATACTCACCTTCTAGGCAAAACCATAGACCTGCCACTCACTGGTAGAAAGATTTCCATAATAGCTGATGACTATGTTGACATGGATTTCGGTACCGGCTGTGTAAAGATTACCCCTGGTCACGACTTTAATGACTATGAGATGGGACTGCGCCATAGCCTTGAAGTGATTAATATATTCACACCCGATGCCAAAATTAATGACACAGTTAAGTGTGACTATATTGGCATGGACCGTTTCGATGCTAGAGAGAAAATAGTGAGCGACCTTGAGTCACTCAATTTATTAGAAAGTATTGACCCACACACACTCATGGTTCCTAGAGGGGACAGAACCAATGCGGTGATTGAACCATACATGACAGATCAATGGTTCGTTAAGGTTGCGCCCTTAGCTAAACCTGCAATCGATGCAGTGAAAAATGGTGACATACGTTTCGTTCCAGAGAACTGGTCAAAGACTTACTATAACTGGATGGAAAATATAGAAGATTGGTGCATCTCAAGGCAAATTTGGTGGGGCCATAGGATACCGGCCTGGTACGACGATGATGGCAACATCTTTGTGGCCGACTCTTTAGAGGAGGCCCAACTAGAAGCTGGAGAAGGTATAAACCTTATACAGGATGAGGACGTACTTGATACATGGTTCTCATCTGCATTATGGCCCTTTTCTACTCTGGGGTGGCCTGAAAAAACACCGGAACTTTCGCGCTTCTATCCGACAAACGTTCTGGTTACAGGTTTCGATATTATCTTCTTTTGGGTTGCAAGAATGATAATGTTCGGTCTCAAATTTATGGATGAAGTCCCCTTCAAAGATGTATACATCACTGGTCTAATTCGTGACGGTCATGGCCAAAAAATGTCTAAATCAAAGGGCAACGTTCTTGATCCAATTGATTTGATTGATGGCATTAAACTGAAAGACCTGCTTGAAAAAAGAACGCACGGGATGATGCAGCCAAAAATGGCAGAAAAAATAAAAAAGCAAACCGAAAAAGAGTTTGCTGACGGGATACCAGCATTTGGTACAGACGCTCTAAGGTTTACCTTCGCCGCACTGGCCTCTTTTGGGCGCGATATTAAGTTTGACCTTAAAAGAGTCGAAGGATATAGGAACTTCTGTAATAAATTATGGAACGCTTCTAGGTTTGTAATAATGAAACTAGAAGGACAAGTTATTGACGAGAGAGCAAACATATCAACCGCAGATATGTGGATTCTTTCACGCCTCCAGATAACCAAAACTAATATTACAAAGCACCTAAACGACTATAGACTTGACTTAATGTCTCAAGAGATATATGAATTTGTGTGGCACGACTACTGTGATTGGTATCTTGAACTGACAAAACCATTACTGGCAGACGAGAGTACCAAGTCGGGAGCACAAATAACACTACTAAAGGTATTGAATGAGATCCTATCTTTGCTTCACCCGGTTATCCCGTTCATTACAGAAGAGATATACCAGCACTGCAACAATATATCTACTCAAAGCAATGATAGCTTGATGAATAAACCATTCCCTAAGCCTGATGAGAGCCTTATATCGGAGCCTGCTGAAAATGAAATTAAGTGGTTACAGACGTTTATTTTAGGGATTCGCCAAATACGCGGCGAAATGAACATTCCTCCATCAAAATATTTGCCTTGCTTGGTGCAGAGCTCTGGTTCCAATGATGAAGAGTATCTTTCTAGAAATAGTAATACCATCATAGCTCTTGCGAAACTAGAAAACATAGAAAAACTTAGCCCTACTGACAATGCTCCAGAATCAGCAACTGCTCTTGTAGGAGACACAAAGATACTCATACCTCTGGCAGGTCTTATAGATAAAGAAAAGGAAATATCAAGACTAAGAAAAGAGATTGAAAAACTTTCTAAACTAGAGTCACAATTCTCAAACAAACTTAACAATAAAAATTTTGTAAGTGGTGCGCCTGAACAGGTTGTAAATAAGGAAAAAGAAAAGCTAAGGTCGACTCAAAGTGCTATCATGGAACTTTCTGAGCAACTACAAAAGATATCCTCATTATGATACTCCTAAGGTCACTTATATTATCTCTACTACTAGCAACTATAGGGTTGCATGCGGAATCATTTGTTTTCATTACTGACCATGTTGATTTGCCCATGCGTTCTGACAGTAAAATAGTCAATAGTCCTAGTAACGTTATAAGAATGCTGCCATCAGGGACTAAGCTTGAGTTCCTTTCTACTACTGAAACTGGATGGACACAGGTTAAATTTGAGAATGACACTGGATGGATTATTTCTAGATATTTGACAAGCAAAGAGCCGGCTATGGTTCAACTATCTAAACTAAAAAGAACTCACACTGCGAACAAGCTACTAATCACAAAGCAGAAATTAACCAATAATAAGCTAAATGAAGAGATAAAAGAGTTGAAGGCCAACAACACCATACTTTCAATCCAAACCAGTAAATCCAAATCAGAAAAAGAGCACATTGAGCAGGTATACAAAGACGCTCTCAAGCTCGAACACTTAAATGAAAAACTGAACTCGGAGGTAATGCAACTAAAGACTGAGGTTCAGCTACTAAGAAACAACGATACATCGGCCCAAGAGTCTAGCTCAAGGAATTGGTTTATTGTCGGTGCGATTATTTTATTTATTGGAATTTTGATTGGAATAATTTTTCCAAAACTTACCAATCAAAGGAGGATTTAATGAACTTACTTAAACAGGCACTAACCTTCGATGACGTTTTGCTGGTTCCTGCGCACTCAACTATCATGCCCAAAAAGGTAAGCCTGGGTACTAAATTAACAAAAAATATTAGCCTAAACATACCAATCATATCTGCAGCTATGGATACCGTAACTGAATCCAAACTCGCTATCACAATTGCCCAAGAGGGTGGCATAGGAATAATTCATAAAAACATGACTGTGAAGGCCCAAGCAAAGGAAGTTAGGGCTGTAAAGCGTTACGAGTCTGGAGTTATAAGGGACCCCATAACCATATCCTCTGATGCAACTATCGCTGACGTACTCAAGATGCAAGAAAAGCACAAAATATCTGCCCTACCGGTAGTTGATGGGGACACAATAGTTGGTCTCGTTACTGGTCGTGATGTACGCTTCGAGACACGTATGGATGATTCAATCAAGAACGTTATGACACCTCAGGAAAAGTTAATTACTGTTTCTGAAGGCACCAAAATTGATAAGGTCAAAGAGTTACTTCACATGCACCGTATAGAACGTGTAATTATCACTGATGATAAGTTTCAGCTCTACGGCATGATAACAGTTCGCGATATACAGAAGTCATCTGACTATCCTAATGCTTGCAAGGATTCGCAAGAAAGACTAAGGGTTGGTGCTGCTGTTGGTGTTGCAGAAGGTACAGATAAAAGAATTGATGCTCTCGTAGAGGCTGGAGTTGATGTAGTAGTGATAGATACTGCACATGGCCACTCTCAAGGAGTAATTGATAGGGTCAAGAAAACCAAAAAATCGTACCCTAATTTGGATGTAATTGCAGGCAACATAGCTACAGCTGAAGCTGCTCTAGATTTGGTAAAGGCTGGAGCTGATTGTGTCAAGGTAGGTATAGGTCCTGGAAGCATATGCACTACACGAATAATTGCAGGCGTAGGGGTTCCACAGATAACTGCTATATCAGATGTCTCAAAGGCCCTCGATGGGACTGGAGTTCCACTAATTGCTGATGGTGGAATCCGCTTCTCTGGCGATATTTCTAAAGCCTTCGCTGCTGGCGCATATAGTGTAATGCTTGGGTCTATGCTAGCTGGCACAGAGGAGTCTCCTGGTGAGGTTGAACTGTACAAGGGTCGCTCATACAAATCTTATCGCGGGATGGGATCTATAGGAGCCATGAACCAGGCCCACGGATCATCTGACAGATACTTTCAGTCAGACTCTAAGGCCGACAAACTGGTGCCAGAAGGGATAGAGGGTCGAGTTCCATATAAAGGCTCAATGAGACCTATAATTCATCAAATGATTGGCGGTGTCCGTTCATCTATGGGGTATACCGGATGTGAAACCCTTGGCAAAATGAGAAAAGACGCTCACTTTGTCCAGGTTACATCTGCCGGGATGGTGGAATCACATGTTCACGATGTGTCTATCACAAAAGAAGCCCCTAACTATCATCAGTAATTAGCCATAATTACAACGTCTTCTTGAAATATTTTCATACATAATGATTATATTTAATGACATTTCTGAGGAAGCATTCTTGGCCAATTATTGGCAAAAAAAGCCGCTACTTATAAAGCAGGCTTTGCCAGATTTTGTATCCCCAGTAAGTCCCAATGATTTGGCTGGAATGTCCCTTGTAGAGGAGTTTGAATCTAGGATAGTGACTGGATCTATATATGACAACGAATGGACCCTAAGAAATGGACCCTTTAGTGAAAGCACCTACACCAATTTGCCAACTAATGATTGGACCTTACTTGTTCAAGGTGTGGATCGTTTCGTTGATGAAGTGTTTGAATTAATAGAAAACTTTGACTTTATTCCTCGTTGGAGGTTTGATGATGTAATGATGTCTTATGCTGTATCAGGTGGCAGTGTAGGCCCACACTTCGATTATTATGATGTCTTCTTGTTGCAAGGTAGCGGCAGTCGTCGTTGGCATATTAGTAATAAATACTGCAATGAAGAGAATTATCTGGAGGGTGTTGATCTTAGGATTATGAATACATTTGAGCCAGAACAGGTGTACGACGTTGAGCCTGGAGATATTTTGTATATACCTCCAAATATAGCACACCATGGTGTCAGCTTAGATGATGACTGCACTACGCTATCTTTTGGATATAGGGCATATTCTAGTAAAGAGATGGCAGAGTCAATAGAAAATTATGACTCCACATGCACACAAACAAAATACTACCAAGACCCGACATGGAAAAACACTAAAACTCCAGCATTGATAACCAAGTCTGCTGTCTATCAAGCTAACAAACTTGTAAACATGAATGAAGACGAATTCGCACGCTTTGTAACCAATCCTGACATTATTGATCAAAAAATATTACAAAACTTCGAATTTCAAATGATTAATGACACCTTTGTTGATGTTGCTACCTACAAACTCCACCCCAGCTGTAGGGCTGCATATACCATTAATAACGGCAAAGTTAAAGTATTTGTTAACGGCGAACAGCTTGTCATAAATGATTCAAATTCAGAGCATATTATTGATTTTTGTAATACCCGAACAATCTGCTGTAATTGTGATGATGTATTTTCAATCCAGATAGCCAAAAACCTATTCGAAAAGGGGCTACTGAACAAAGTAATGTAATTCTTTGAGATGCATTGCACCAGTAGTTATGTATAATAAGCCTCGTTCTACAGTTTCTGTCTAAATTAAGTTTTATCTAAAGCGTACCTTTAGGTATGTTTCAAATAAAGCTTATACGATGGACCTGTAGCACTTCTTATTATTTTATTTATGGAGAGTTTCATGGAAATGAACGTCGTTAAAAAAAGCTTTGCCATGGGCAAACACACAATCACATTAGAAACAGGTCGCATCGCAAGGCAGGCACACGGTGCTGTACTTGCCAGTATGGATGATACTCAGGTATTAGTTTCTGTAGTAGGCTCTAAGGAAATGAGGCCTGGACAGAGCTTCTTCCCTTTGTCAGTTGACTATATAGAAAAAACATATGCAGCGGGCAAGATCCCGGGTGGATTCTTAAAACGTGAAGCAAGACCTAGTGAAAAAGAGACATTAACATCACGCCTAATTGATCGCCCTATTCGTCCACTATTCCCTAACGGTTTTATGAATGAAGTGCAGGTTATTATTACTGTTGTTTCTGCAAACACCAATGTAGACCCAGACATTATCGCTATGATAGGAACTTCTGCCGCACTGAGCATATCTGGTGTACCATTCAGTGGCCCTATTGGGGGAGCAAGAGTTGGATACGCTGACGGTAATTACATACTCAACCCAACATACTCAGAACTTACAACATCTGACTTAGATATGGTGGTAGCAGGTACTAGTGATGCGGTACTTATGGTTGAATCTGAAGCTAATGAACTATCTGAAGATGTTATGCTAGGTGCTGTGATGTATGCCCACAAAGAGCTCCAAGTTGTTATAGAAAATATAGCAGAATTTGCAAAAGAGGCTGGTAACGATAAATGGGATTGGCAGGCTCCTGAAACAGACGAGTCATTGCTAGAGGAAATTAAATCTCAATTTGGAGATCAAATAAATGAGGCATACCAGATAAAAGAGAAGCTTGACAGATATGCCAAGGCTGGTGAAATCAAACTAGCAGCTATAGAGGCCTTGTCGAGCGAAGATGAGGACGGAAATTCAGCAGAAGACATATCAAAGTACTTCAAGAAGATTGAAAAATCAACTGTTAGGGAGAGAATATTAAATGGCGAACCTCGTATAGATGGTCGCGACTCCAAGACAGTACGTGACCTTAAAATTGAAACAGGTGTATTGGATAATACACACGGCTCTGCACTCTTTACTCGCGGAGAAACACAGGCACTGGTTGCAACAACTTTAGGCTCCAAGCGTGACGCCCAACTGATTGAGAAGCTTGAGTCTTCTGATCGTCAAAGTGATTACTTCTTATTTCACTATAATTTCCCTCCATACTGTGTAGGTGAAACTGGTAGAGTAGGCTCCACAAAACGTCGCGAAATTGGACATGGTCGTTTAGCGAGACGTGGCATATCGGCATGTTTACCGACAATTGAAGAGTACCCCTACACAATTCGTGTAGTCTCTGAGATTACTGAATCTAACGGATCTAGCTCTATGGCTAGTGTTTGCGGTTCATCTCTTTCATTGATGGATGCAGGTGTACCTTTGAAGGCTCCTGTTGCAGGTATCGCTATGGGCCTTGTAAAGGAAGGTGACAGATTCACAGTTTTGACTGACATATTGGGAGACGAAGACCACTTAGGCGATATGGACTTCAAGGTTGCTGGAACATCTCGCGGCATAAACGCTCTACAAATGGACATAAAAATTGAAGGCATAACCCAAGAAATTATGGACATAGCTCTAGGCCAAGCAAAAGATGCCAGACTTAACATATTAGGGCAAATGAACCAAATAATTTGCGAACCTAATGAGTCTAATAAGAATGCCCCTAAAACCGCTGTTATACAAATTGAGAAAGACAAGATCCGTGACCTTATTGGTAAGGGCGGTGAGACTATTAAAGGTATCATCTCTGCTTCAGGTGCAAGTGTTGATGTTGATGATGATGGTAGTGTAAATATATTTGCCAATGACCAGGAGAATTTTGAAAAAGCAGTCCAGATGGTAAAGGATGTGACCGCAGTTCCTGAGGTAAATAAGGTTTACACTGGCACGGTTGCAAAAATTGTGGAGTTCGGTGCTTTTGTCACCATACTTCCTAATCAGGACGGCTTATTACATGTTTCTGAGATTGCCAATGAGCGCGTTGAGAAGGTAGAAGATTACCTTAAAGAGGGTGAAGAAATTGAAGTCAAAGTGCTTGGTGTTGATAGAGGTAGAATCAAACTATCGCGCAAAGTATTACTCAACAATTAATAAGAGCAATATTTATTTCCTAAAAGCCGCCTTTTGGTGGCTTTTTTTATATATATTTATTAGTAAATAGGAGCAACTGTTATGGAAAAATCTATCATTGAATTGGAAGAAAAGTTTGCACACCTTGATCACACAATTGAGGAGCTAAATGATGTTATTTTTCGTCAATCGAGCAGAATTGATGAGCTAGAAAAGATAATAAAGGATGTGGCTGGGCAGTTGAGGCAGGTAAATGAACAACAGGACCAAGATGGAGGTTCAATAATTAATGACAGACCTCCACACTATTAATTTAATTAAAATCTTATTTGCGTATAAGTACCGGAGTCTCGAACTTTAAACCTTCCCATCCATATATCATAAAGTTTCGTATATTTTTATGTGAATCGCCACTAGGGCTTTGTAACACTTCTTGATAATACTCTCCGAAGCAGTTTAGGGTTTCTTCTTCGCTTAGTTGGTTTGTTGCTGCAAAACAGAATAGCTTAGCACTGCCCTGATTTTCATCTGTACCATTACTTAGCTCTCCATTAATAAAGGCAGCAGCTGTGTATATATAATTTGAATCGATTATAGACATTAGGTCATCAAAATCTACTTTATTACCGCTTCTAACGGAATCTAGAAACTCTTTCTCATGCATAAAGTATCTTTTACTTAATTAAACCGTTAACGGGTTTGGTTTGTTGTTGTTTATGTTGTACTTTTCAAGGGCTTTTTTAACTTGAGATTTGTCAATCGTACCCTCATCTGCTAGTGCCTTTAGGGCGGCCACAACAATATAGTTAGCGTTTACTTCAAAAAACTCTCTAAGTGCTGCACGTGAATCAGACCTGCCGAACCCGTCCGTTCCAAGCACCTCATAGCTAGAGGGTATATATTTTCTAACCTGTTCAGCATAATTACGTATATAGTCAGTGGCAGCAATTACGGGCCCATTTGTACCTTCAAGACACTTGGTAATGTATGGAGTCTTTGGTTTACCTTTTGAGCTGAAGCGGTTCTCTCTATCGATCGCATGTGCCTCTCTTGTGAGCTCATTAAAACTCGTCACACTCCAAACCTGAGACTTAACCTCCCAGTCATCATTGAGCATCTGGCCAGCCTTCTCTACCTCTCGCAATATAGTTCCACTACCAAAAAGCTGTACTTCAGTTTTGTGTTCACCAATTGTTTTAAGGGGATATATGCCTTTAATTATTCCTTCCTCAATGCCATTAGGCATTTCAGGGTGTTGGTAAGTTTCATTCATTAAAGTTATGTAATAAAAGACATTTTCCATATCTTGATACATACGCTTCATACCATCACAAAGAATTACTGCCAACTCATAGGCATAAGTTGGGTCATACGACATACAGTTCGGTATTGTGTTCGCAGCTATGAGTGAGTCACCATCTTGGTGCTGCAATCCTTCACCTGCAAGAGTTGTCCTGCCAGCAGTACCACCAAGTAAAAATCCTTTCGCTTGCATATCACCCGCAGCCCATGCTAAATCGCCAACACGTTGAAAACCAAACTTTGAGTAGTATATATAGAAAGGTATCATAGTTACATTATGAGTAGCATAAGAGGTTGCAGCAGCAATCCAATCAGAAATAGCTCCAGCCTCGGTAATTCCTTCTTGCAGAACTTGACCCTTTATATCCTCTTTATACCACATAACAGTTTCCGCATCTTCTGGCTCATAAAGTTGCCCTGATGAGGAATATATTCCCATCTGTCTGAATAGCCCTTCCATACCGAATGTGCGTGCCTCATCGGGCACAATTGGCACAACTCGATGAGTTAAATTTTTGTCCCTAACGAGTAGGGTTAGAAAGCGTACAAACGCCATAGTGCTTGATATTTCTCGATCGCCAGAAGATTTCAATAGTACCTCAAATGTATCTACACTAGGTATAGATAATTTTTCCAGATCAAACTTCCTTACAGGTAAATAACCTCCAAGCTCTGAGCGTCTTTTTCTAAGATAGGTCAACTCCTCACTGTCATGATCTGGTTTATAGAAGTTTAGCTCTTCTGCATCCTTCTCTGTAACTGGAATACGAAACCTCTTTGCAACTCGATTTAAAGCCTCAAGTCCAAGTTTTTTCTGGCTATGGGTGGTGTTTTTTCCCTCTCCAGCTTCACCCATACCGTACCCTTTTATGGTTTTAGCCAGAATAACACTAGGCTGGCCTACATGTTCTTTTGCTTTTCTATAAGCCTGATAAACTTTGTTAGGATCATGGCCACCACGCTCTAAGGCAAAGATCTCCTCATCACTCATATGTTCAACAAGCTTTAACAGTTCAGGATATTTACCGAAGAAGTACTGGCGAACGTATGCTCCGTCCTTAGCTTTGTAGGCCTGGTAGTCGCCATCTACGACCTCCTCCATGCGCTTTCTAAGTAATCCAGAAGTGTCCCTAGCCAAAAGGTCATCCCATCCCCTACCCCATACCACTTTTATTACATTCCAGCCAGCTCCACGGAACATGGCTTCAAGTTCCTGAATAATTTTTCCATTACCCCTTACAGGCCCATCAAGACGCTGAAGGTTACAGTTAATTACAAATATAAGATTATCAAGTTTCTCTCTACCGGCCAATGATATTGCTCCTAGAGATTCCGGCTCATCTGTCTCTCCATCTCCAAGGTAAGCCCAGACAGTCCTTTTATCGGTCTGCTTTACCTCTCTATGGTGCAAATATTTCATGAATCTGGCCTGATAAATAGCCATTATTGGGCCGAGACCCATAGATACTGTTGGGAATTGCCAAAAATCTGGCATTAGCCATGGGTGTGGGTAAGATGATAGACCATCCTTGACCGATTCTTGACGAAAATTAATCATCTGATCTTCGGTTATTCTGCCCTCAAGATAGGCCCTAGAATATATACCAGGTGCAATATGGCCCTGGAAAAAAATCAAATCCGCCCCCTGGTCGGCATTAGGCCCTCTATAGAAGTGATTGAACCCAACCTCATATAATGTAGCGCTAGATGCAAATGAGGCAATATGACCACCTAATTCTGATGAAGCCTGGTTAGCCTTGACCACCATAATCATAGCATTCCATCTAATTATAGCTTTAATTCTATGCTCTATTTCGTGCTGTATTACGAGTTCGGTCTCTTTTTCTACAGGTATTGAGTTAAGGTATGCAGTATTAACACCTTCTGGCAAGTCCATACCCTCATCATGCGCCATCTCCATTAACTGCTTTAGAATGTATTTTGCTCTATCTTCTCCTTCAAATCTAGCAACAGACCTGAACGCTTCTAACCATTCCTGGGTTTCAATCGGATCTGAGTCTCTGATTGGCATATGTGATTACAATATTTAATTAAATGATGTGATTATACCCAAGCTGCAAGTATGGCTTATTTAATAAAAGCTGTTTACTGAAAAAATTCAAATGCTACGAAATTTGACTATTTTTGTAACAATACTTGACTATTACAAAAGCAAAGAGGAATCCTATAAAGCTAAGTAGAATCTGCAATAACTCATTAGACGGAAACAGAAGCATTCCAAAATAACCGCCAACAAATAACATAATTAATGGCAATATATAAAGCATAAATGCTCTGGAGAATAATTCACTAGATGGCACCTCTAAAGTAATAAAATCACCAACAACTGTGCCACCTCGTGATGGTCTATTAAATACTGAATAGTGGTCAAAATAATTTGCCAATATGCCTGTTCCACAGCTATTATTCGCACTACAACTCTGACAGGTATCGGAGCGATTCACCTTCAGTGTCATTGTTTCATTTTCAACTTTAATTACTTCAAACTGCTCTTTCATTAGATGTCTTTGTATATAAAATATATATCTTTCACTTCTTATTTTATATCCTAAGGTATACCAAACTATGTCTATTTCACAATCAATCTTTAAGGCTTACGATATTCGAGGAATTGTTGACAAGGAGTTAAACCCTGAAACCGTTAAATTGATTGGTCTAGCGATTGGTAGTGAGTCCATTTCTAAGGGTGAGAGGGGTATTGTTGTTGGGCGTGATGGAAGGCTTAGCGGTATAGAGCTAATGAGTGCTTTGGTGGATGGCCTTAAACAGAGCGGGTGTCATGTTGTTGATATAGGCATGGTTCCAACACCATTGGTATATTACAGCGCATACACTAAAGCTTCAACCTCTGGAGTTATGATTACCGGATCCCACAATCCACCAGAATATAATGGATTAAAGATGATAATTGCTGGTGAAACTATTGCTGGTGATCGCATTCAAAAACTTTTTCATAGAATAATGGCAAACGACTTCAGTTATGGTTCTGGAACATCAACCAAGGTCGACACTGAAAGTGATTATATTGACAGAATTAAGTCAGATATTAAGCTTGATAAAAGTTTGCACATTGTTGTAGACTGCGGCAACGGGGTTGCAGGAAATATTGCTCCCAAGCTTTACAAACAGCTAGGTGCTAAAGTTACCAAACTGTTCTGTTTGGTGGATGGTAACTTTCCTAACCACCACCCCGACCCATCTAAGCTAGAAAATCTTCAAGACCTAATTAACGAAGTTAAAGAGGTGAAAGCAGACATGGGAATTGCTTTTGATGGTGATGGTGATAGGTTAGGACTGATTGACAACAAGGGTAATGTGATTTGGGCGGACAGACAGATGATTCTTTACTCTAGAGATATACTGAAACGCAATAGTGGTGCCAAAATTGTGTTCGATGTCAAGTGTTCATCCGTTCTAGCTAACGACATTACCAAGCATGGCGGTGAACCAATAATGTCACGCACAGGGCATAGTTTTATAAAAGCTACACTCAAGGAGACAGGTGCAGAACTCGGTGGTGAGATGAGTGGTCATATATTCTTTAAGGAGCGCTGGTATGGGTTTGATGATGCCCTCTATACAGGTGCAAGACTACTAGAGATTATGTCAAAAACTGATAAGACTTGTGAACAGGTCTTCGCTGAGCTTCCTAATAGTATTAATACACCAGAAATTAACATTCACTTTGAGGAGCATGGACAACAGTTCGAAGCTATGGACAAACTATCATCGAGCATTGACTTTCCTGGAGCTACAATAAATACCATAGATGGAGTTAGAGTTGACTATGACAATGGATGGGGCTTAGTCCGCCCATCCAACACAACACCATGTCTAGTTCTAAGATTCGAAGCTGACGATGTCAATACTTTAAATATAATTCAGGAAAAATTCAAAATTTGGCTAGAAAAAAACAATATTAATGCTAACAACCTTCTGATTTAATTAGAAACACTAAACGCGCCAACTACAACATACCTTCACTAATAATAAAATCAATAATTTCGCTAACGCCAACAGACTTCTTCAGGTTTGTGAATACATAAGGCTTTTCAGCTCTCATTCTTTTAGTGTCACTTTCCATAACCTTTAATGAAGCCCCTACATATGGAGCTAGGTCAATTTTATTAATCACCAGCAGGTCTGAACGAGTAATTCCAGGGCCGCCTTTCCTTGGTATTTTTTCTCCCTCAGCAACATCAATAACGTAAATAGTAATATCCGCAAGTTCAGGGCTAAAGGTCGCAGATAAATTATCTCCCCCACTTTCTACAAAAACAATATCTAGGTCTTTAAATTTTTCACTCAAATCTTCTATGGCGGCAAGATTCATCGAGGCATCCTCCCTGATAGCTGTATGGGGGCATCCACCAGTTTCTACACCGATAATTCGATCAGCATCTAAAGCATGACTTGCTGTTAAAAACATTGCATCCTCTTTAGTGTAGATATCGTTAGTTACGACAGCTATTTGGTAATTATTACGCATAGATTTACATAATAAGTCCAATAGAGCTGTCTTGCCTGACCCTACTGGCCCACCTATACCTATACGTAGTGGTTGATTTTCATTCACTTTTTCTCCTATGATCGAAAAATTCTTGTGTATTGTGTTTCATGTAGGCTACTTGCGATTGCCAAAGATGGCAGAGACCTGCCAATATCTGACTCGTTAATTTCCATCGATTGTTTTATAGCATTAGGCACCAATTTCAACAATTTATGGAGTAACTGCTGTCCTTGAGTTTGACCTAGAGGAATAATCTTAACAACTGCAGACACTTGATTTTCAAGCCAAGACCAGCTATACCCTAATAGTAACTCTGTGACCGGTATATTCCAGTGAGAACCAATCAATGCAAAACCGGACAAGTGATTTTTATTGATTACATTCTTCCAGTCACTGATTAATGAATTATTCAAACCTTCCAAAACTTTTGTTAGTGCTCGACCACGATTAATCTCTTCCTGCCTTAACTCACTTGTTTCTCTACAAGACAACAATAGATAACCCAACCTAACAACTTCTTCAACATTATTACAGTTACACGCATAATAAAGTTTTTTCAAAATAGGAAGGTCGGTATAAGTTAACCCACAATAAAGTTGTGAGCTAATCCATTTATATGCATCATCCATATCAACAATCCAACCCTCTTCGACAGCTGTTTCTATGCCCTGAGAATAAGTAAAACTTCCTATTGGAAGTGTTGGGCTCATCAAGCTCATGAGTCTAAGAGTTGCAAGGGAATCTGTATTAATGATGGTGGCCATTGCTAGAATTATGGGAACTGTAAGCTCCCTTTTCTGGATGAAAAGGCATTAACTCAGATACCACCTTTAATCCAACAGTGTTTATCATTTCATCTAGAACATGGTCATGCCTATAATGTAAGCTTTTTTTAGTAATTTGTAATTCAACATGCCTATTACCTAAATGATAACAAGCACGCGCTAACAGTAATGAATCATCTGAATAAACTGACGATAGTAGTTCTGCTGCTGCAACAACTTCAACAACAAATCCATCATTAGTTGCAATATAATCACCATCCTCAAGAATACTACCTCTTTGCATAAATATGCCGACCTCTTCACCAGAATCTAGCTGAGCTTTAAGTCGACTTTTTATTCTCTGTTCGAGAGCTAAAGTAACAACCCCATCAATCTTTTCAGTTGCAGTAATTTTATTAATAAATTCTCTCATAGTTAAAATAAAAAGTATCTCTGGGCTAATGAAAGTTCTGTTGCTGGTTCACAAACTAATAGTACACCGTCAGCCTTTACCTCGTAGGTCTGAGGGTCGACCTCAATATTAGGCTGATAATCATTGTGGACCATTGACGACTTAGAAATAGATCTGCAATTTTTTACCGCTCCAATCAATGACTTTAATCCGAGTTGCCCGACAATCCCTTTGTCAATACTCGCTTGAGATAAAAAAGTCATCCTGGTGTTAAGACGTGCAGACCCAAGCGATCCAAACATTTTTCTATAGTGCACTGGCTGTGGAGTAGGTATGGATGCATTAGGGTCACCCATAGGGGCTGCAACAATCATACCCCCTTTAATAATTAGACTAGGTTTAGCGCCAAAAAATTTTGGCTTCCATAGTACAATATCTGCTAATTTTCCAACTTCAATAGAGCCTACTTCATGGGCTATACCGTGGGTAATAGCTGGATTAATTGTATATTTAGAAACATACCTTCTAGCCCTAAAATTATCATTTTCAAAGTCCTGGTCTACGTTCAAATATCCCCGCTGTATTTTCATTTTATCTGCTGTTTGCCAAGTCCTTGTAATTACCTCACCAACACGTCCCATCGCTTGAGAATCAGAAGAGATCATAGAAAATGCACCTAAATCATGCAATATATCCTCTGCGGCAATAGTTTCCCTTCGTATTCTTGATTCAGCAAAGGCTACATCTTCTGCTATTGAGGCGTCTAAGTGATGGCACACCATTAACATGTCAAGGTGTTCATCTATTGTATTCGTTGTGTATGGTCGTGTTGGGTTTGTTGAAGATGGTAAAACATTGCTATATCCGCATGCCTTAATAATATCTGGGGCATGCCCTCCACCTGCACCTTCCGTATGATAAGTATGTATAGAACGACCCTTAAAAGCGGCAATGGTGTCCTCAACAAAGCCTGACTCATTTAATGTATCTGTATGAATGGCAACCTGAATATCAAAATTCTCCGCTACAGATAAGCAATTATCTATAGCTGCAGGTGTTGTACCCCAATCCTCATGCAACTTTAATCCCATTGCACCTGCCAACACTTGCTCTTCTAGTGGCCCTGGTAGACTTGCATTGCCTTTACCCATAAATCCTAAATTCATGGATAAATCTTCGGATGCCTCTAGCATTCTATGAATATTCCAAGGGCCTGGAGTACATGTTGTGGCGTTGGTACCTGCAGACGGTCCGGTACCTCCCCCCAACATAGTTGTAATACCTGACATTAAAGCATCTTCTACTTGTTGTGGACATATAAAGTGTATATGAGCATCAACACCACCTGCAGTTACAATTTGACCTTCTGAAGCTATAACTTCTGTACCGGCACCAATTGCAATATCTACACCAGGTTGCACATCTGGGTTGCCTGATTTACCTATAGCTGATATGCGACCATCCTTTATGCCTATGTCTGCCTTTATAATGCCCCAATGATCAAGAATAAGTGCATTAGTAATAACGACATCTACGACATACTTACTGCCTAATTGGCTTTGACCCATACCGTCACGAATTACCTTGCCGCCACCAAACTTAACCTCTTCTCCATAAGTTGTTAAATCCTTTTCTACCTCAATAAATAGTTCAGTGTCACCAAGTCTTACTTTGTCCCCTTTTGTAGGCCCATACATCTCTGCATAAGCTTTTCTAGAAATAGTAGTCATAGCTCTCCCATCACTTTAGCATTAAAACCATACACGGTTTTTTTGCCGTCATACTCAACCAACTCTACCTCCCGCTCTTGTCCAGGCTCAAACCTTACCGCTGTACCTGACGGAATATTTAATCGAAACCCTCTAGTTACATCTCTATCGAATAATAGAGCCGAATTTGTCTCAAAAAAATGATAGTGAGAGCCTACCTGTATAGGCCTATCGCCATGATTTGAAACTAAAACTCTAATACGTTTTCTATTCAAATTTAGCTCTATCTCATCAGATATATTTATCAATATTTCTCCGGGAATTAAGACATCATCAGATTGCATGTTAATATCAGCAGAATCTATTAATGGTTGAATGGGATCGTGCACAGTGACTAGTTTTGTACCATCAGGAAATGTCGCCTCTACCTGGATATCTGGAATCATTGACGCAATACCTATCATTACATCATCTTCTGATAATAGTTGCCTACCGTACTCCATCAATTCTGCAACGCTTTTGCCATCTCTTGCTCCCTCTACAACAGCTGAAGATATATAAGCAATAGACTCTGGGTAATTTAATTTCACACCCCTATCCTTTCGTTGCTTTGCTAATAAAGCTGCAGTAAACATTATCAATTTATCTTTTTCACGTGGAGTTAAGTCCATATATACCTTTTAAGTTAAGTTGCCCAGACCCTGGGTGGTGATGCTTTCATGTTAAAAACCAAAGGTCTTGCCTGTTCCCATATGCCTTTAAAAAAATTTTGAATCAAGTTAGTTCTGTTAGCAAGGCATCGAATAATAGTTATACCCTCAATCTGTGTCACACCACATATACAATCATCGTTATTATTAATTTTGTCGCGCACTAAATTTATTACTTTATCAGAGGTATCACTAATAACAAATGTACCAAATACTTGATACCCACCAAGACCAGCAATATTGTTAAGTTCAGATTCATTAATAACTAATTTATCCAGCAATATTGGTTTATCATTTCTCCATATTTCAAAATTAAAGTTTAACTGGCCATCATTGAATGGTTCATTGTTAACAGGTAATCCTAAACATTGCACTTCCCAGGCTGCTAATTTTGCGTCGCCATATAACGAAAACTTGGTTGAAAATTCTGACTCAGCACCTGGGAAAATAATTGTTTCCAATGGCAACCATTCAAAGGTACTATTGCTTGCTATATTAAAATTCTGACTCACAGAAGAATTTTTACCTGACATTGTGCGATATATTTTTGTTGCTCCTGGGGTAGTAATTAATGCACTGGTGCCAGGGTCATTGCCAATTTCTATAGACAGGTTATCTCCACCCACTACTCCACCTGGGGGATGCAATAAGTACACATGACATACGCTTCCTTCTGGATAAAATGGCCTCTGTATGGTTAGAGGACCTATGTGCTTTCTTTGAGATAGGAATGTTTTTGTTATGCTTTTAGAAAAATGTAATTCTAACTTAGCTATCCATTCTGTATCAATTAGGTCAAGGTTGTTCATTGTTAATCAATATATTTATATCAGTCAGCGCTTCAAAATTTTTTCATAGTTAGATATGGCAATAATGAAAAAAACAAGAATAGTAACAATAAAAAGTATTTCTTTTAGACTCCAAATATTAGTATTTTCTAGTCCATTTAATAGTGCATGCTCTGGTGACATATGAGCTGATACTGGAACCAAAATTACCAATAAAAGCATAGCTATACAATATTTGTTGATTGTCATAAACACAGTGTTTTCTCCTTTATACAGTTAAATATTTTTTGATAAGTTTATCATCTAATTCATCCATTAAGCCAGAATAAACATTAGCCCCCTATC
>Ga0207990_1000324_pt1 | contig 27891 bp, 23 predicted proteins | sample ETNtaG_8_FD_185780 | JGI IMG/M metagenome (GOLD analysis project Ga0207990, IMG submission 185780) | Marine microbial and viral communities from oxygen minimum zone, Eastern Pacific Ocean - ETNP201406SV75 (SPAdes) (version 2) | ecosystem: Environmental > Aquatic > Marine > Oceanic ...
ATCAATATTCAAGGATTAAATCTAACAACAGGTATTGAGTTTGGAAGAGTAACGCCTGAATATTGGAAAAAATTTGCATTAGAAATAGATGATAAAGATGCAGATGCAATTTTTTTAAGTTGTGGAGGAATTAGATCAGTAGAGGTAATACAGGAAATTGAAAATATCACAGGAAAACCAGTTATAACTAGTAATCAAGCTCAAGTTTGGAGCTGTTTGAGAAAAGCAGGAATAAAAGATAATATTCAAGGCTTTGGTCAAATATTTAATCGTGCTGGCGATTCATTTATAAAATGAATTCTATTGGGATATTTCAATATCAATCACGAAAAGAAACTCCAGAGGATCGTATTGAACGTTTAGATCAGGCAATAAAAAAAATAAAAAGAAAAGTTGATATCATTGTGTGCCCAGAACTTTTTATGTCTGGATATGGGAATGTTGAAGATATTAAAAAATATGCAGAAAAGTCAGAAGATTCTTTTGGAAAATCTATTAGCAATTTAGCTAAAAAATTTAATTTATCTATAATATATGGCTATCCTGAATTAGAAGGAGGCAAATTATACAATTCAGCTCAATGCTTTGATAGTAAAGGGGCATCTTTAATTAATCATAGAAAAACTGTTTTACCTAAAACTTCTAATGAAAATGAAATTTTTTACCCAGGTCAAAAAAATTCAATATTTAGTATAGCAGGATTAAAGATTTCGCTTGTTATTTGTTATGAATTAGAATTCCCAGAAATAATTAGAAATGCAGCATTCAATAAAATTAATCTTGTAATTGCTCTGACAGGACAATCGGATCAGTGGCCAGCAGCAGCGAGATATATTTCAAGAAGCAGAGCTTTTGAAAATGGTGTTTTTGTTGCTTATGCCAATAGTTGTGGAAAAAATAATGATATAAACTTTATGGGCGAAAGCAAAATTATTAATCCAAAAGGACTAGATGTTGTTTTTGCAAAAGATAAAGAAGAATTAATAATTGGAGATATAGATTTAAATATAATAAACTCGGTAAGAGAAAAACTACCATACCTTGATGATATAAGTAAAATTAAGAATTCTTAAATATAAATTATGTTGTTTACAGTTGAAGAATATAAAAAACGATTGAAAAAAGTACAAAGCTCAATGCAAGAGAAGGGCATTGAGTTATTAATTTCTCAAGATACTGCAAACATGAATTATTTAACTGGGTATGACGCTTGGTCTTTTTATTATGCCCAGTGTGTAATAGTTCATGTAAACGCAGAAGAACCAATTTGTTTTGTAAGAGCACAGGATGCAGGCGGAGCTTATATAAAAACATATTTAAAAGATGAAAATATCATTAAGTATCATGAAAAATATATTCACACATGGCCTTCCCATCCATATGAATATCTTATTGAAATTATTAAACAAAGAAAATGGGATAAACTGAGCATCGGTTTAGAAATGGATAGCCATTACTTCACTGCATACTGTTATGAAAAAATAAAACAAGGCTTACCAAATGCAAAATTAAAAGATTCAGAAAGATTAGTTAATTGGGTTAGGTTGGTTAAATCTAATGCAGAAATAAATTATATGAAATCTGCTGCTTTAATTTCAGAGAAAGGAATGAAAACTGCAATGGAAACAATTAATCCCGGAATAAGACAATGTGATGCTGTTGCAGAAATTCAAAGAACATTATTTAAAGGAACAGCAGAATTTGGAGGAGAATATCCAGGTATTACAACATTACTGCCAACAGGAAAAGGTACTTCAGCATCACATTTAACAGCTACACAAGATAAATTTGTTGAAGGAGAAGCAACAATTATTGAAGTTTCAGGGGTATACAAGAGATATCATGCGCCAATAGCAAGAACAGTTTTATTAGGTAAGCCCGAACAAAAAAAAATTGATGCAATGAAAGCCACTATTGAGGCTTTGGAAACTGGAATTTCAGTTGTAAAATCTGGTAATACAGCTGACGATGTAGCTCAAAAGTTTTGGGGTATTTTAGATAAATTTAATATTAAGAAAGAATCTAGAACAGGTTATTCAATTGGAATTGGTTATCCACCTGATTGGGGAGAACACACTTTAAACATATCAAAAGGTGATAAAACTATTTTACAAACAAATGTTACATTTCATATGATTGCGGTTATGCAATTTGGAGATTGGGGAGTAGAAGCCTCCGAATCTGTCAGAGTTACAGAAAATGGAAGCGAATTATTTTGCAATATGTCAAAAGAACTACATATAAAGTAACAAATAATATTTCTTGAAAAAAATCTTAACAAATGTTTTAAATCTTTATGTCACAAAAAGATAGCTTAGTTAAATTTGAAAAAGTTGATAAAAGCTACGACGGTGAAACACTGGTCGTAAAAGATCTGAATGTAGATGTGGCACAAGGTGAATTTTTGACTTTATTAGGGCCATCAGGTTCTGGAAAAACAACAACACTTATGATGCTTGCTGGATTTGAAACTCCAACGAGCGGCGAAATATACTTAGAAGGAAATCCAATTAGTAGTATTCCACCTTATAAAAGGGGTATTGGAATGGTTTTTCAAAACTATGCTCTTTTTCCACATATGACAGTAAATGAAAATTTATCCTTTCCATTGGAAGTTAGAAAATTATCAAAGTCAGATATTGAAGAAAAGGTTAAAAAAGCTTTATCTATGGTTGAGCTTCAAGATTTTGGATCAAGAATGCCCATGCAGTTATCAGGAGGACAACAGCAACGTGTTGCATTGTCTCGAGCTTTAGTTTTTGAACCAAGATTAGTTTTAATGGATGAACCATTAGGAGCATTGGACAAAAAATTAAGAGAGCAAATGCAATATGAGATAAAACATATTCACGAAAGGATTGGAATTACAGTTGTTTACGTAACACACGATCAAAGTGAAGCTTTAACAATGTCAAACCGCATTGCAGTTTTTAATGATGGAAAAATTCAACAAATATCAACACCAGATGTTCTTTACGAGAAACCAGATAATGCTTTTGTTGCTCAGTTCATTGGAGAAAATAACCAGATTAAGGGAAAAGTAAAATCAATTAATGGAACGAATTGTGTAATTGAAACTGAAAATGGAGAAGAGATTGTATCTTTAAAAGTTAATGTCAGTTCAGTTGGAGAAAATTCTACAGTTTCACTTCGACCAGAAAGAGTAGCAATAAATGCATCTGAAGGTGAATTTGAAAATAAGTTTGACGCACAGGTTAAAGAACTAATATATCTTGGAGATCATATTCGAACAAGAGTTAAAGTTTGTGGAAACGATCAATTCATTGTTAAAGTTCCAAATTCTTACAAAGGTTCTGATCTAGCTGAAGGAACTAAAGTAAAACTTTCTTGGAAAGCAAGCGATTCAAGGGCTTTAGACCTAAGATAAGAAGATAAAATAACTTAAAAAAGTTTTTGCAGTCGTTCTATATATATGCTTTATTTCCAGGATATATATATTAAATTAAATTTAATTTAGAGGGGAAAATATATGATTAAGTCAATTAAAGTTGCTTTTCTTGCATTAGTATCGATGGCATTTGTGACGTTAGCATATGCTGATTTTACTTTTGTATCATGGGGAGGAGCTTACACAATGAGTCAACAAAAGGGCTACATTGACACTTGGGGACCTGTTAAAAATGGATCTACAAAGATTAGTGTAGAAAACTACAATGGTGGACTAGGTGAAATCAAAGCTCAAGTAGAAGCAGGAAATGTAAATTGGGATGTAGTAGACATTTTACCTGTGGATGCGATTAATGGTTGCGATGAAGGTTTACTTGAAGTGATAGACACAAGTGACTGGCAGAAATCACCTGACGGTACAAGCTTCAATGACAGTATAACTGAAAATGGTACTGGAACAAGCGGACCAATTTCAGAATGTGCTGTACCACAGATATTTTGGACATATGTAATAATATTCGATCCAAAAGCTTTTCCTGGAAAAAAACCAAAAAAAATGAAAGATTTTTTTGATGTTAAAAAGTTTCCTGGAAAAAGAGGTGTTCACACTTGGCCACAAGCTGTTTTAGAAATGGCACTTGTTGCTGATGGAGTTAAGCCAGCTAAAGTAAATTCAGTTTTACAAGCCGAAGGTGGAACAGATAGAGCATTTGCTAAACTTGAAGACCTTAAAGGACATGTTGTTCACTGGTCAGCAGGAGCTCAACCGTTAGAATTAGTATCAAGCGGTGAAGTAGTTATGTCCATTGTATACAATGGTCGTGCTGGAGCCGCTATTCTTTCAGAAGGTGCTAGCTTCGATTATGTTTGGGAAGGCCAAGTTCTTGATGCTGACTGGGTAGCTATTCCTAAGGGTTCAAAAAATAAAGCAGAAGCTATTGAATTCTTGAAACATGCTACTACTTGTGCATCTCAAGCAGAACAAGCTAAGTATATAACTTACATGCCAATGCGTCCGTGTGGTACTGATATTATAAAGAAGAACGAGCCTTGGTTCCATACTGGTATAGACGTACTACCACACATGCCGGATACTAAAAAAAGATTGAAAAAATCTGTATTTACGGATCCTGTATGGTGGGCTGACAACAATGCTGAACTAAAAGAACAATGGTCAGCATGGATGGCAGGAAATAATTAATTTTTATTTATTAATATTGAAAGGCGGGATTAAATCCCGCCTTTTTTTCTGTTATAATAATTCTATATGAGTGAAATACTCACAACTGAAGGTATACCTTTAAAGGTTAGTTTAAAGCGCGCTGAACGAATAAATAAAATTAGAGCATTAGTTTTAGTATTGCCTCTTACACTATTTATTATTATCACATTCGTCATTCCTATACTCAGCATGTTGTTAAGAAGTGTTGATGATAAACAAATTAATACAGTATTTCCAAAAACTTTTAAAATATACGAACAGTGGGATCAAAAAGAACTTCCAACTGAAGAAATGTACGCAACTTTATTTAATGAAGTCATGACTGCTGACAAAAGACAAATTGGTAAAGCTAGTACTCGTATGAATTATAGCCAATCAGGTTGGAAAAGTTTAATAAAAAAATCTAAAAGAAAATTCAAAAAAATTAAAGAAGGCCCTTATAAAGAAAAAATGATTGCAATAGACAAGAGGTGGGCCAAAATGGAATTTTGGCAGGCCATGGGTCAAATGGTTAATCCTTATACAGCTGGATATTATTTAAATGCTGTAGATTTAAAGTACGATGCAAACAGAGAAATTGTGCAACAACCAAAAAAAAGAAGGATATATAACCATACTTGGATTAAAACTTTTAAAGTTAGTATTCTCGTAACACTATTTTGTTTAATATTAGGATATCCCATTGCTCATTTACTGGCTACTTTGCCACTAAAATACAGCAATTTACTTATGATATTCGTGTTATTGCCTTTCTGGACATCTTTGTTGGTTCGTACAGTTTCTTGGATAATAATATTAATGAAAAAAGGTGTTTTTAATAGCATCTTAGTTTGGGCTGGGATAATTGCTGATGAAAATCGTATGCAATTAATATACAACGAAACTGGCACATTAATTGCAATGACACAGATACTACTGCCTTTTATGGTTTTGCCTTTGTATAGTGTCATGAAAACGATCCCTCCAAGTTATATGCGTGCGGCGTTAAATTTAGGAGCTCAACCAATGCATGCTTTCTATAGAATTTATATGCCACAAACAGTTCCTGGAATAAGTGCAGGAGGTTTATTAGTTTTTGTTCTTGCAATTGGATATTTTATAACACCAGAACTTGTAGGTGGTTCAGATGGTCTTTTGATTGGCCACTTTATCGCTTTCCACCTAAAAACAACTTTAAACTGGGGATTATGTGCAGCATTAGGGGCAATACTATTAGCAGTAATGTTGGTTCTTTATTGGGTCTACAACAAAGTAGTTGGAATTGAAAATATAAAATTAGGATAATAAATATTATGGCTTTACCCACATATACAACACCTGGACAAAGAGCAGGTTATTATACATATTTAACTTATTGTGGTTTAGTGTTCTTTTTTCTTATTGCTCCAATATTTATTATTATTCCTTTGTCTTTTAATGTGTCACCGTTTTTTGGTTTTACCGAAGGTATGCTAAGATTAGATCCAGAAGCATTTTCTCTACGTTGGTATAGACAAATGCTAGGTATATGCGATGTTGGTGTTACCACTGTATGTACTGATAAATGGATGCTAGGAACCGTAAACAGTTTTATTATTGGTATATCAGCAACTTTTCTTGCAACAACATTGGGAACAACAGCAGCTTTAGGTTTAAGCAGACCTCATATACCATTTAAAGGTCTTCTAATGGCTGTTTTAATATCGCCAATGATAGTTCCATTAATTATAACTGCTGCAGGTATTTTCTTTTTTTATGCAAAATTTGGTTTAGTGGGTACCTACACAGGATTAATATTAGCTCACACAGCTTTAGGCACTCCATTTGTTGTTATAACAGTTACTGCTACACTCACGGGATTTGATACCAATCTTGTACGTGCATCTCAAAGTTTGGGAGCTAATACAATGAAAACATTCTTTAAAGTAATTATGCCACTAATTCTTCCAGGAGTTATATCTGGAGCTTTATTTGCATTTATTACTTCGTTTGATGAAGTTGTAGTTGTGCTTTTTTTAGGTAGTGTCGAGCAACAAACTATTCCACGACAAATGTGGTCAGGGATAAGACAAGAAATCAGTCCTGTAATTTTATGTATGGCAACATGTTTAGTAGCTTTATCAATTGCTTTATTAACAACAGTTGAATTGTTAAGAAGAAGATCAGAAAAACTTAGAGGAATTAAAAATTAGTATTAATCTTTTATAAAAGATTTTAATTAAATAGCTATGGATGAGCTTTTATTTGATTTAAGAACACCTATTGACGATGATGTTAAAGAATATATAAAATTTTTAGCTGATCCAGAAGTTTCCATTTGGCTAGAAGATGAAGTTCAAGACTCAATTAATTTTACTAATATAGAAAATTATGTATTAAATGGATGGTTTAGATGGTCTATTGAATTAAATAAAAAGTTTATTGGATTAAGTGGATTAGATTTAGTTGATTTAAAGAAAAATGTTGCGAGATTTTTTATTGTAATAGGTGAAAAAAAATATTGGGGAAAAGGAATAGGATTGGAAGTTATAAAAAAAGTTGTTAAACATGGTTTTGAAAAATTAAATTTAAGAAAAATTAGCTCTGATTTTTTGTCTCCAAATGAAGCGGTAAAAATTATTCATCAAAAAGTAGGTTTTAAAATAGACGGTGTAATAAGGAAAGAATCTTTCAGAAATGAGAAATGGGTAGATAGAGTAATTTTATCAATTTTCAAGGATGAATTTGATTACAACTTATAATTGATTAAATAAGAGAATTTTAGTATTATTTAATATATTTTCCAACATCTTATTGCTTCTTTAAATTTGATTTATACCAAATCAAAATTATTATATCGAAATTAAGATTTTATAATCATTTATAAATAACAAAAAAAATGTTTAAATAAGAATATATTTTATCCAAGGATTAAAAAATGAGGCTAATAAATAAGATTTTTATTTCACTTCTGGTATTTTTATTTTCCACATTTTTAGTAGTTGCGGAGGCTAAAGAAGAAAAAACAAAAGGTGATGTATATAAAGAGCCAAAAAATATTAAAACTTTATCATCTAAAGGTGAAAACCTTTTCATGGATGGCGACTGGGTTGGTGCTAGAAAATATTTTTACCAATACCTAGGAAAATTTGAAGTTCCCGATAAAAGTAAAAAGAAAGATTATGAATATTATAAAAATGCATTAACGTATTACGGCTGGTCAAATTTTGTGCTTGATAATTATTATGGCTCAATGGCCACATTTAAAAAGTTAAATGAATTAAAATCAGAAAAAGAAGAAGATGATTTTAACGGATACCTAGGCATAGCTTGGAACAGTGTAAAACTAAATGATTTTAAAACAGGTATAGAATATGCTGAAAAAGCCATTGAAGTAGGAGACAATTCATTAAATTGGCAGGCTTACGATACCTTAGCATGGATAGCCATTAAAGAGCAAAGATATGATGATGCAAGAGAGTTTATTAAAAAAGCAAATAAGGCAACACAAAAAAAATGGCAAGTAAGATTAAAAGATTCTTCAATTACCGAAGGATGGGTTAATGTTTTCGAAAACGATTGGAAAAAGGCAGTTAAATCATTCAAGACGGGGATATCTAGAGATAAAGGGTGCTTTTACTGTAATGATGGTTTAGCAAGATTCCATATTGCAGAAGCGGCCAAATTTTTAAAAGATAAGAAAGAAAAAAAAGCAAAAGCACAATATAAAAAAGCTCTATCTCAAGCGTTGAAGGGTGCTAAAGCGATAAGACACAATAGCGGTCTAGTTACCTTAGTGGATACTGCTCTTTATGGAATTGGAGATACAAAAGTTACAGTAAAGACTTACAAAGCATTAGCAAAAAAATGGAAGAAAGATCCATTGTACTATGCAAAATTAGGTTATGCTTATTCGGCAGCACAAGATTATAAAAATGCTGAAAAAAGTTTTAACGATGCATTGGATAGACAACCTGGATATTATTTAGCGACATCTGGGCTTTCAGGATTAAAATTTGCAAAAAGAATATTAGTTAAAGAAGGCTGGGAATTTTATTATAAAGGCAAGTATAAAGAGGCACAAAGCTCTTGTGAGGGGAAAATTAAAAAAGCTGAAAAAGAAAAAAATCCAGCAGCACATGATTGTGTTGGATGGAACTTATTAGCACAACAAAAATATAACGATGCAGCTAATTCTTTTAAAGCAGCTTTAAAGGTTGATCCTACTTTCTATTTTTCATCAAGTGGCTTACTAACTGCTCAAAGATATCAATTAGTAAATTATAACGAAGCATGGTCTTTAATTAATGTAGGAAGTTTTGATAGAGCCGAAGAAAGATTAAAAAAAGCAGAAGCTAAAGTTGATGAAGATTTAAAATTTTTAATTGATGATGCTCGAACCTGGATTAAATTTTATCAGAAAGATTATAAAGGTGCCAAAACAGGTTTTGAAAAAATAGTTAAAGCCAATGATAAAGCATATGCTTCCTACAAAGGTTTAGCTTATATAGCTATGGAAAAGAAAGATTTTGCTAAAGCTGCAGAAGACTTAACAAAATCATTAAACTTAAATCCTTACCAGCCAGTTGGAGATTACATATATCCAGTAAATAAAATGCAAGAGTCTGGTCAATGGGAAAAATCTAAATATATATTAGAACTTGGTCAAAGAATTTATCCTTATTCTGCAGATATACAGTATTTATTAGCTAAAGCTTATAAAGAGCTAAAAGATGTAACAACAGCAGAACAAAAACTTGTAATAGCTGCTTCTTTAGCACCAGCATATATTGAACCAGTTGTAGATGAATTAGGATTGTCACCTAAAAATATAAAAGATGCCTATTATTCAATAGGATGGTCTATGTACTATATAGGTAAATTTGATGAGGCAGAGAAAAATTTTAAGAAATATTTTGATAATGAAGGAAAATATTATGTTGCGTACAATGGGTTAGGTCTAACTAAACTTTATCAAAAAAAATATACTGAATCTGAAAAATATTTCAATAAAGCTATGGAAGTTAGAAAAGGTGCAAAAGGATTAGAAAAACTAGAATATTTAGATGCAGAAGCATATTCCGGTTTAGGCTGGGCGAAATATAATCAAGATAAATTTAAAGACGCTAAAAAATATTTTGATACAGCGCTTGAAAAATGGCCATACTATATAAAAGCTACTAGCGGATTAAGTACATTGCAATATAGAAAAAGAGATATAGTCCAAGAAGGTTGGAAGATTTATTATGAAGCCTTTAAAGAAAAAACAGCTGAAGGCGCGCAAGCAAAATACAAAGAAGCCTTAGATTCTTGTGCAGCTAAACTAGCAGAGGCAGAAAAAGCAAAAAATCCAGCTGCTCAGGATTGTGTTGGATGGATGAATTTGGCACTTGAAAAAAGCGCTGATGCCAAAAAAGCTTTTGAGACAGCTTTAAAAATTGATAAAACATTTTGGTATTCAAATTCTGGACTTATACAAGCCAAGAGATCAGGATATAATCTATATAATAAAGCATTTTATCTTGCAAACAACAGCTTGTACATAGAGGAGGATGCTAAGCGAGAGGAACAACTAAATAAAGCCTCTGAATTATTTAAAAAATCAAGAGATGAAATTAAAGAGGAAGAATGGAAGTGGTTAGTTGATGACGGTGAAGCTTGGGTAGCATATTACAGGAAAGATTATGACAGTGCTAAAAAAGGTTTTGAAACAGTTATAAAAAAACAAGAAAAAGCTTATTTATCATTTAGAGGACTTTCCTATGTTGCTGCAGCTCAAGAGAAATGGGAAGACTCAGGAAAAAATCTTTATAAATCATTAACACTGGCACCTTACCAAGGAGTAGGCATATACACTTACGTCACAACAAAACTTATTGAAAATGAAAAATTTAAAAATGCTAAAGAGATATTAGAATTTGGAGAAAAAGTTTATCCGTATTCAGGAGATATACAATATCTTCTAGCAAAAACTTATTTAGGGGTGAAAGATAAAGAGAAGGCAACTAATAAAGCAGTTATAGCTGCTTCATTAGCGCCAGCATATATTGATCCAGTCTATGATGATCTTGGTATAGACGAGAAAAAATCTATAGGAGCCTATTATAGCATGGGATGGGGAACATATTTTGCAAAAAATAATGAACAAGCAATAAAAAGATTTGATCAATATCTAAAAAATGGTGGAAAAGAAAAAAATGCCGAAAGAGGAAGAGCTTTTGCGTTGTTTAGATTAGGAAAAGATGATGAAGCAAAACCAATTCTTGAAAGTATGATTAAATTGGAAGATGAAAAAAAATTACTGGCAATAACTGAAGTAGTACCAATACCAGGCACTGATCGACAATGGACTGTTGTATACGATTCAAGATCTACTTTAGGATGGTTACACTATAGAAATGAAGAATACGACAAAGCAACAAAATATTTTACTGAAACATTAGATAAATATCCTTTCTTAATTGATGCGCTTACTGGCATGGGTTACGTTAAATTAAAACAAAACGATAAAAAAGCGGCAGAAAAATTCTTTGTAGATGCACTTAAATTATCGCCATATTATCCTGATGCTATAGCAGGCTATAATCAAGCAACAGGCAAAAAATCAGACACTTAACACTTAAATTTAATGAATCCAAACGCCAAGTGGTCTTTAAAAAAAGACGCGTATATTGAATTAGATCTTGATGGAAATTCAGGAGTTTTAATAGATACTAATACAGCTAATTATTGTTCTTGTAATAAAAATGCTTTATTGATTTTAAAAAAATTAAAAAAAGGTAAAACAACAATTTCTACCTTAACCAAAGAAATTATAAAAAAAAACTCTGTAAGTTTATCAGTGGCTAGAAAAGATGTTTCTGATTTTTTGATAAAATTAAAAAATATGAATTTAATTAATGAGTAAAAATAACGAGATAAGAGTTGCAATAACAGGTTTTGGTGGTTTGGATAATTCCGAACCCGGCACTGCTGTTGCTAGAGCACTCAAACTTGGTTGGGAAGGAAACATTTCTATTGATGCGTTAGGCTACGATCCATGGATGACAGGTGCTTTTTCACCAGGATTAATAGATAATATACATATTTTACCTCCATTAGCTGAAGGAGATAATACTTTACTTGAAAGAATAGTTGAAATAAATGAAAAAAGAAAATTTCACGCAATTATTCCGACTTTAGAACTTGAAATTCCAGTTTTATCAAGACTTGAAGAAAGATTAAAAAGTAAAGGCATTAAAATTTTAATTCCTTCATCTGAACACTTAAACATGGTTACAAAAACTGTGTTACCATATTTTTGCTATAGAAATAAAATTGCAACTCCAATTACACTTCACGTTCCCAATGTAAATGATGTTCCATTTCACGCAAACCAATTTACATATCCGATTATGGTAAAAGGTGTAGTAGCGTCAGCAAAAAAAGTTGATAATTGGTCAGATGCCTTATTTTATTCAAGAAAATTTAATTCAAGATGGGGTGGAGGAGCAATTTTGCAAGAGAAGATCGAAGGTGAAGAATTTGATGTCTCTATAGTTGCAAGAGCTAATGAAAGCTGTGTCAGCATTCTTCCAATGAAAAAACTTGGTATTAATCAAAAAGGAAAAGGAGTTATTGGATCTCCAGTAAATGATCCTGAGTTAATAAAACATTCTATGAAAATATTAAAAAAAATTCATTGGAAAGGACCATTAGAACTAGAGTTTATCAAATCAAATAACACAAATAAATATATTTTATTAGAAATTAATCCAAGGTTTCCGTCATGGATATTACTTTCACATTTTTCAAATATTAATCAACCTGTAACATTATTAAAAGAAATTTTAAAACCAAATTGTTTAATTAGAAATGTAACTAACATGAAGAAAGTATTTGTTAGAAATATTGAAGAAATTACTTTACCATTTGAAAAAATTAAAAAATTAACATCTCACAAAAGTTTGGAAATTAAACAAAATAGTTTTGAAAAAAAACATTTAGTAAAAAGAAAAATTAATTCTAAAAATTTGCCTAATATAGCTATAAGTGCAATTAGCACTTTTGATTATGTTATGCCCGGCTTAGGTTTTGCGAAAGCTATTTCTGAAAGCAATGAAATAGGAAATGTCTTTGGATTTGCTTATGGTCCTTATGATACAGGGATAGTTAGAACAGATCTTTTTAATAAAATGTTTTTGTTTAAAGATATTAGTTCAAAAAAAGTTCTTTTAAACAGAATTTTAGAAATAAATAAATCAAATAAAATTGATGTTCTTATTCCTTCGTTAGATTCAGAATTAAAAAGTTATATTGAAATTAAAGAAGAACTAGAAAAAAATAATATAATAACTTTACTTCCTACAATTAAGGCATTTAAAAAGTCAAAAGATATTATAGGTTTAAATAACCATAAAGGTGAAGTCAGAGAAGGCTTTACAATTCCAAAAACTATAAAATCAGATTCAATTGAGAGTTTTAGACAAGTTTCTAAATCTACAGGTTACCCTTTTGTTGCAAAAGGTGTAACAAATGATTTTGCAGCAAATCCTATTATTATTTATAACAAATATCAGATTCCGTATGTATGGGAATATTTCGACTCTTCTGGATTTGAATCAGTCATTTCTAAAAAATTTTTTAAAGGCGATGAATTTTCTATTACAGGAGTTTGCGACAGAGAGCATAATCTTGCAGGATCTTTAACAATAAAAAAACTATTGACTTGTGAAAAAGGTAATACATGGGCAGCAAGAAAAATTTCTTTACCAAAGTTACAAAATGAATTTAAAAAAATATTAAAAGAAATAAATTGGGTTGGTCCAGTAGAATTTGAGTTTATCAGAGATAGTTTTGATGAAGAATTTAAATTAATAGAGATCAATTGTCGTTTTCCAGCATGGATAAGCTATGCAAAAGATGTTGGTTATAATTTGCCTTTAACTGCTATTGATTTGGCGCAATCAAAAAAAATTAACAGTTTTTATAAAAATAAGGATTTAATTTTTACTAGAAATTGCTTGGAATTTGATACAGATATGATTAACTTTGGAAAGTTTTTAAAACAACAGTCATTATAAAATGAAAAAAGAAAATTATAAAGCTCCTAGTATTGAATTAATACAAATCAGTACAATTGGCAAACATAGTATATTAAATATGGACACTTCTTCTGTATTTGAAGAAGTTGAAGACGTTGAAAAATTATTAATAGAATATGGTTCACCACTATTCCTACTTTCAGAAAATAAATTAAGAGAAAGATATAAGTTATTTAAAGATGCTTTTACAGAGGAAGGAATTGAAACAATAATCGGATATTCGTATAAAACAAATTATTTACCTGCATTATGTTCAATATTAAAAGAAGAAGGAGCATGGGCAGAAGTAGTAGCCGACATGGAATATAAGTTGGCGAGATCGTTAAATGTACCTGGATCAAAAATAATTTTTAACGGATGTTATAAAACTGAAACAGAATTAAATAAAGCAGTAAGTGAAGGAGCATTAATAAATATAGATAGTTTTAATGAGCTAGAATTATTGGATAAAGTTGCTGGTAGTTTAGGAAAAAAAGCTAGAACAGGTATTAGAGTCAATTTTATCATGGGGAATATGTCTTGGACTAAATTTGGTTTTAGCCATGAAACAGGAGAATCAAAAGAAATTCTTGAAAGAATTTCAAAAAAGAAAAATATTAATTTTGAAGCAATCCATAATCATTCAGGCACATTTAATGTTGATCCAAGAATGTATGCAAAATCTACAAGAATAATTATTGAGCTAGCTGAATATGCAAAAAAAATAGGTTTAAATACAAAAATTATTGATATTGGAGGTGGTTTTCCTTCATCTAATAAACTTAAGCCTCAATATGATATTCCCGGAGGCAGCAAATATAATGAAAATACTTTAAAACAATTTTCAAGTGCTGTTATGTATTATTTAAAAAAAGCAAAACACTTATTTAATAATGGAAAGCCTATTTTAATGTTAGAGCCTGGAAGGGCAATTGTAGACGAGTCAATGCAATTAATCTCAAAAGTAGTATCGAAAAAGAAAAGTGCAAATGGTGGTTATAGTGTTGTAATGGATGCGGGAGTGAATATTTTACCAACAGCTTACTGGTATAATTTTGAACCTAAACTAGCAAATAAAATGAATGGTTCAGCAAATGATTTAAATGAAAAAAATAAAACAAATGGTAAAAATTATAATGAATTTGTAAAGATGTATGGACCTTTGTGCATGCAGATAGATTCAATTAACGATGCAGTCTCACTGCCATCAGTTGAAGTTGGTGACACCATTGTTTTTTCTAATGTAGGCGCTTACAATATAACTCAATCTATGCAGTTTATTCAAACAAGACCAGCAGTTATACTTCTTGGACCAAATGGAAACGAAGTTGTAAGAAGGAAAGAAACATGGAGGGATATTTTTACTTTAGACATAATACCTAAGAGGTTAGGTAAGTCTAATGGCAGATATTAAAATTTTACATCGAGCAGTTTTGTCGGGAATTGCTCAAATAGCATTTTCAGAAAAAATTTTATCAGGTTATTTAATTTTATTTTCAATATTTGTAATTAGTCCCTTAAGTGCACTTGGTTGTTTAATCGGAACTTTTGTTGGAACAATATTTTTTCATTTATTTAATAATAATTTAAATGATGAGTTATTTAAAAAGGGCCATTATGGTTATGCTTCTGGAATATTAGGAATTATTTTAGGAGGATATTTAGGTTTTAATGAAAATTATTTAGCCATTTTTTTTGTTGCTATTATTTTTTGTTCTATAATAGACATTTATTTAAAAAAATTTTTTGCACAATTCCAATTACCTTCTCTTGCTACCTCAGCTATTTTAACAGCTTGGATTGTTTATTTTTTAATTTCAAAAAATGGTAAGGATTTTTGGATTTTTGTCGATATTTACCCATTTAAAAACTTAAGTATTTATTTATGTATTTTGGGAGTTTTACTTTGTTTGTTTATAACAGATAAAAAAGCAACTATTTTAACAGTTATTTTTGCAGCGTTGTCAATTTATTTCTCAAAAATTTTTATGAACCTATCAATATATGAAACAATAGGACTTTGGGCATTTACTGTTTCAACTTCATCGTTTTTTGCTTCTATTTTTTTTCTCCAATTTGGAATTTTTGGATTGTTATTAGTTTTTTTGACAGTAATTTTTAGCTCATTAATCTGGTTTTTTTGGGTAATTTCAAATTTTTGGGAGATATTGCCACCAATAATTGCTCCATTTACTTTAAGCGTAATAATTATTTCAATCTTTATAAATAGAATATTTGGTCCGATAATATACCAACCAAATGTTTGGACTGTAGTTGATCAAATAAAAAAAATTAAGAAAAATATATGCGTTCTTACAGGAGCCGGAACTAGCACCCCCTCTGGTATACCAGATTATGTTTCTGGTGAATGGATAGATAAAACTAAAAATGTATCTGATTATGATTTTCAAAATTTCTTAAAAAAAAAAAGCTCTAGAAAAGCTTATTGGGAAGTTTGTTATAAATTTTTTAATATTTCTAAAATTTCAAAACCAAATATTATTCACAAAATATTATCTAAACTAGAGGAAAAAAAAATTGTTAATTCAATTATTACTCAGAATGTGGACGGCCTTCATCAGTTATCAGGATCTAAAAATATAATTGAATTACACGGGAATATTTCTAAAGCTTCATGTATTAAGTGTAATAAAACTTATAAATGGACAAAAATTAATAAATTATGGAGGAAAAAAGATATTATTTGTGATTGCAAAGCTTTGGTTAAACCTTCTGTTATAGCAATGAAACAAGATTTAAACCCCTTTATTTGGAATTCTGCTAGAAAAGCTATAAGAAATTCTAAACTTTTATTAATTTTGGGAACACAACTTGCAATAACTTCTGCAATAACTTTATTAAAGGACGCAAGAAAAAAAAATGTAAAAATAATTGTTATAAATAATAATCCTATTGCAGTGCCATTGCAAAAAAATGAAATTATTTTATACTTTCCAGTTGAAAAATTCTTCAAAATATTGTCAGTAATTAATTTTTTATAAGATAAATTTAATGCGATTCATATGATTATTTAAAATGGAAATTAATAATGTCGTAGTAATTGGATCTGGAACAATGGGTAGTGGAATTGCCGCTCAATTGTGCAATGCAAATATATCTGTAACTTTACTAGATTTAAAAACTGAAATAAGTCAAAAAGCTAAAGAAAAAATTCTTCATTCAAAACCGCCACTTTTAATTGATAAATCAAAAATTGATAACATTAAAATTGGTAATATTGTTGATAATTTTAATGTTGTAAACGAAGCTGATTGGATTATTGAGGCAGTAGTAGAGAAAATTGACATTAAACATAATATTTATGAAAAAATATTCAAAAGTAGAAAGAAAGGAGCCATAGTATCCTCTAATACTTCATCTATTCCAATTAAAATATTATCCGAAAAATTGTCAGAAGATGAAAAAAAAGACTTTTGCATAACACACTTTTTTAACCCTGTAAGGTATATGAGTCTTTTAGAAATTGTTAAAAGTGAAAATAATGATTTAAACAAAATCAATTCTCTTAAATTATTTTGTGAAAATCTTTTAGGAAAGGGAACAATAATTTGCAATGATACACCTGGTTTTCTTGGAAATAGGGTAGGTGTTTATGCAATGCAAGTTGCTATGACAGAGGCTTTTAAATTGAAGTTATCCGTTGAAGAAGCAGACTCGATATTTGGCAGGCCTATGGGGCTGCCTAAGACTGGAGTTTTTGGATTGTATGATTTAATTGGCATCGATTTAATGGTCGATGTACTAAAAAGTTTTATTAAAGAATTACCACCAAGTGATGAATTTCAAAAAGTAGCAAAAGAGATTCCACTAGTTAAAAAATTAATTGAAACAGGATACACTGGAAGAAAAGGGAAGGGAGGATTTTATAGAATAAATAAAACTGATGGAAATAAAATCCTTGAGGCAATTAATTTAGAAACTGGTGAATATTTTGCGTCAAAAAAAATTGACATAAAATCAGATAAAGTAGATATAAAAAAACTAATTAATCGAAAAGATAAATATGGTGAGTATGCTTGGTCTGTTATCTCAAAAATTATAAAATATGCATCATCTTTAGTTCCTGAAATTACAAATGAATTTAATGATATTGATGAAGCTATGCGTCTTGGTTTCAACTGGGCCAAAGGACCCTTTGAAATGTTAGAAGAAATTGGTGTTAAAAACTTTTTTGAAAGAGTTGATAGTTTTGAAAATAATAAATTTTTAGAAAATTTATCAAAATCAAAAGATGAAAATTATTATGGCGAAAGACAAAAATACACAGATATTGAAACATTAGGAAAAATAAAACCTAAAGCAATTAAATTAGATAAACATGATTCTGCAGAAATATATAGGTTTAAGGATTTTAATATTGTTGAATTCACGACTAAAGCCAATACTTTAGATTATAATTCAATGGACTGTTTAAAAAAAGCAACAGATAAACCACTTATAATAATTAATGAAAGCATACAATTTTCTGCTGGAGTAAATTTGAACTACATTATAGAGTTTGCTGACAAAGGAGATTTTAAATCCATAGAAAAATTTATAAGATATTTTCAAGAAACTTGCAAACATCTTAAATATTGTGATCATCCAGTGATTTCTGCTCCTTCAGGACTAACACTTGGTGGAGGATTTGAAGTTTTAGTTCAAAGTAATTTTGTTGTTTCCCACACTAATATTGTTGTTGGATTAGTTGAAACAATAGTGGGTCTTGTTCCAGCTGGTGGTGGATGTAAAGAAATGTTGTGGAGGTGGTCGCAAACTAAAGAGTCTAAAAAAGATCCAGATTTTGCTCCATTAAAAGTTTTTGATATCATTGGTTATGCTAAAACCGCAACATCTCCAGTTGAAGCAGAACCATTAAAATACTTCAAACCAGAGGATAAAAAATTAATGAACAGAAATAGCTTACTACCATATTCAAGAAAGATACTAGAAGAAAATAGAGATTTTAAACCTCCAGAAGAGTGTAAATTTAATCTTTCAGGAAAAGAAGTTAAGGAAAAAATGATTAAAATTTTAGAGAAACTTTATAATGATAAAGTAATTTTAGATCATGGTATGGAAGTCGGAAAGGAATTAGCAAATGTTTTAAGTGGTGGTGATACAAATCTAGACAAAGAGGTTAGTGAAGATGAATTATTGAAATTAGAATTTAATTCATTTATGAAATTAATTGAATCAAAAAAAACTCAAGAAAGAATTAAACATACATTGCAAACAGGTAAACCTTTAATTAATTAATTGTTAATTTTTGGTATTTAATCTAAATTAATATTAATTTTTTATAGTGATTTTTTTGGAATTGAAATTTTATTTAAATCTAGAAATGTTCTAAAATTTCCAGAGTCAATTACTGCTCCATTAAATTTATCATTTACCAATTGATAGGCATCATCTAGTTTAGGCAACTCAATTAATTCATAATTATGATTTTTGGCAATATTTATTATCTCTTCGATCATTAATAAAAAAACCATTTTTTGTAAAACTGGACTTGAGGCAACTAAATTCTCTACAACTAGGCATTTTGAAAGATTTTCTCCATTTGTTTTTGATATCTGTTTATTTTGAATTTGCTGAAAAGTATAGACTAGCAATCCAACATTATATAAAGCTTCATTCTTAGCAACCAAAATGCCAGACACATCATTTTTACTTTCAATAACGATATCAATATAAGATTTTATTTTTTTCACACTCCAGTCAGGGAATTCTATTGCAAGCAAAGGTAGTAAGGGCACAATATCTTTGCTGCTGTATTTAGATATAATTAATCCAGTATTGAACCTAGAATCTTCAGAAATTGACATTACTTTATTCAAATTTTTTGTTTCTGGATTCTACTTCAAAGCAATTAATGATATTTGATTTATATCAATTTTATCATATAATTTAAATGTAGTCTTTTTGTTATGAGGATTGTAGAAAAAACCGACATGTTCAGTGAAATTACACGTTGTAGTGATTGTAGAATTAGATCGTATTCATTCTGCCGATGTCTTTTGGAGGGACAATTAAAAGAGTTTTCCAAAGTATCATGTGAAAAAAATTTTAAGGATAAGCAAAATATTTTTTTACAACAAGATGAAGCAACAAGTTTGTATAATATTACAGAAGGCAATGTAAAAATATATCAGTTATTGGATGACGGAAGAATTCAAATTATAGGTTTTTTGTACCCGGGAGACTTTTTTGGTTCATATAAGAATGGAAAATATAATTATTCAGCTGATTCAATAGGAGATGTTAGAACTTGCGTTTTTGAACAAAAAAAACTCGATGATTATTTAGAGAGAAATGTGACTCTAGCAAAAGAACTCTTAAACCAAACTTCCCATGAGTTAACTTTAGCTCAAGATAGAATGAGTGTACTTGGAAAATTAGATGCAATAGAAAGATTGTCAAAATTCATATTAAACATTTCTCTCCAAAGAAAAAGAATTGGCTGGCAAAATAATCCAATTAGTATTCCAATGTCAAGACAAGATATAGCGGATTATTTAGGCTTAACAATCGAAACAGTAAGTAGAGAAATTTCTAAATTAAAGTCGACAAACATCATTAAGGTAATTAGCTCTAAACAAATATTTATTAATGATATGGCTAAACTAACAAATCTTTCTTCATAAAATTTATTTAAAATTAAATGTTGGTTTAGTATAACCATAATATATCTAATTAATTTTATTTATTGATGTAGATCAATAATAAGATTCTAAAATCATTAATCATTTAAATTAATTCTTATTAATTGATATGGATCAACATTAAGATTCTAAAACCAAGTAAAACAAAAAAAGATTTAACAAAAGAAAAATTGATTAAATAAACAAGATCATTTCATGGTAGAAACTGTAATCGATAATCTAAAAAAAGTTAAATTTGAATCAAATCCTTTTAATCATTGGATATACGACAAGGTTTTGCCAGAAGAAACTGTCGACGAACTTTTAAAAATTCCAATTGATCCTCCCAAAATTAGTTTTTATTCGGGGAAAAGAGAAACAAATAACCAAACAAGAACATTCTTCAACGAAGAAAATTGTAAAAAATATTTTATTTTAAAAGATATTGTAAAAATTTTTAATCATTCAAATATTATTTTACAATTAAGTAATATTTGCGGAAGAAACTTAACAAAAGGAAAATTAAGAATAGAATATACAATGGATACAGGAGATTTTTGGTTAGAACCACATTTAGATATCAAAGAAAAATTATTAACTTTTCTCGTTTATCTTTCAAAAGATCCAAGATCTATTGAATGGGGAACAACAATTTATAATTCTGATTTATCTTTTCATTCAAAAGCACCATATAAATCAAATCTTGGATTGATGTTTATGGCAGGAACTGATACTTGGCACGGTGTTCCCAAACAAAACATCCAAGGAGTTAGAAGGAATATAATTATAAATTATGTAACAAGCGATTGGAAAAGTGTTCATGAGCTTGCTCCAAATTTATAAATGATAGAATACTAATTGCTTCCTTCTTTCAAATAGTCAACTAAATCACTCAATTGCTTCTCGTTTTTTATACCTCCAAAGGCCATTTTGGTACCAGGTATATTTTTTTTAGGACTAGTTAAAAATTCTTTCAATGTTTTTTCATTCCAAACTATATCCGAATTTTTCATGGCGTCTGAGTATTTAAAACCTTCAATAGATCCGGATTTTCTACCAAAAAGATTCATTAGATGAGGGCCTAATCTATTTTTTTCCTTATTTATGAGATGACAAGCTTTACATTTATTGAACACTTTTTTTCCAAGTGCAGCATCAGCCAACAAAATGTTAGAATTAACAATTAAGCAAAACAAAACTGAAGAAAATGTGATAATTTTTAAATTTATTTTCATTAAATTTTCTAACCTTTCCAATATTATATTGTAGAGAAAGAATAGCCCAATAGACTAGATAAATATCTGAATTCTATTTTGCAACTATAATTTCTCGATTAATTTTTTGTTTATATGCTAACTCTATTTTTTCAACATCAAGTGAACCAAATTTTTTAACAAATCTTTCTCGTTCTTTTTCAAACTGTAATTTAATTAAGAAATACAAATACGAAAAACTAAAGATTGTAAAAATATATGCCGGCCAAACAAATTTACCATATCCGTCTAATATTAAAATATCTAAAATCATAATTCTCTTAATAACCGAAATGAATTACAATTGGTTGATTTAGATCAATTTATTTAGTAAAAAAAAATTTTGGAATGGTCGTTATATTATAATATTTTTGCTATTTCTATTACAGGATAATGATTTGAAAGGAGCTATCAAACGTATTTTAATTGATAAGAAGCTAAAAAAGATCAGAATAATAATATTAAAGAAACATATGATTATAAAGAAATTATTTATAATATCTATATTGTTTAATGCATTGTTTTTAAATTGCTTAAATGCATCTGAGTTAAATGCAAAAATAATACTTGATAGCGTTGACGATCTTTACAGATCGAATTCAAGCCACGGTATCCTTTCCTTAGCTGTCGTAACTACAAATTGGCAAAGGACTCTTATATTGGAACAATGGTCAAAAGATCACAATAAACATTTAATAAAAGTTTTAAAACCAAAAAAAGAAAAAGGTCTTGCAACGCTAAGATTTAAAAATAATATTTGGAATTATATGCCTAAAGTAAAACGTGTTGTTAAAATTCCTTCTTCCATGATGTCTTCTTCTTGGATGGGATCACATTTTACAAATAATGATTTAGTTAAACAATCACGTATGGCTATTGATTACAATTTTTCTATAACCCATAAAGGAATTAAAGATGGTGTAGATATTATAGAAATTTCATGTATTCCAAAAAGAAATGCAGCAGTAGTTTGGGGCAAGGTAGAAGTAATTGTCTATCGAGAAAATTTTATTCCATTGAGCATTATATATTATGATGAAGAATTAAAACTTTCTCGTAAACTTGAATTTTCAAATATTCAAACTTTAAGTGGTAAAAAAATACCATTGCAAATGCAAATGTTCCCAATAGATGAACCTGATGAGTCAACTACAGTTCAATGGAAAGAAATTAAATTCGATTTAACAATAAGTGATGATTTCTTTTCTTTGCGTAAATTACAGGAGTAATTTTATAGAAATGAAAACAATAAAAATTAGTTGGAGAAATCTATGGAGAAACCGTACAAGAACTAATGTGACTATCTTAGCTGTTGCTATATGTATTGCGATATTAATTATTTTTCAATCAATGATTGTTGGTTTAATTGAAAAAGCTGTTTTTAATACGACAAACTTAGTTATAGGCGAAGTTCAAATTCACGCCAAAGACTATCTAAACGATAGATCTTTGTACAAATCTCTGAAAAATACAGAAAAAATTAAATCTATTGCAAAAAAAAATAATATTGGTTTAGTTGAGCGTAGTTATGGATTTGGATTAATTTCTTCTGGAACAAAGTCTGCGGGTACACAGTTTTGGGGAGTTAATCCAAAATTAGAACTTCATTATTTTGATTTTGCTAAGCATATTAATGAAGGAAACTTTTTAGATAATTCTTCATTAAATAATATTGTATTAGGCAAAAAATTGGCACTTTCATTAGATGCTAAAGTAGGCACTGAATTAGTAGTTTTTGTCCAAGGCGCAGATGGATCGTTAGGAAATGAACTTTTTTATGTATCAGGAATCTTAAAAAATGTAGCCGACAACATTGATAGAGGGGCTGCCATAATATCAAAAAGGGATTTTGACATATTGTTTTCTTCCAATAATTTAATTCATGAAATTGCTTTAAATTCAAAAGGCAATTTTAAAGCTGAAGAAATACAAAATCTTTTATCCACTGAAATAAAAGATGTAGAAATAGACACATGGAAACAATTAATGCCCACTATTTCTTTAATGACTGAAAAAATGTCTGTTTTTATGAGAACATTATTTAGTTTAATATTTACTATAGCCGCTGGGCTTGGTGTGATGAACACAATGATTATGTCCACATATGATCGAATGAAAGAATTTGGTATTATTAGAGCAATCGGTGCAACACCTTGGAGAATTATAAAACAAGTTTCTTTAGAGGCTATTTTATTGACAATTATTGCCTCACTTATTGGCACAATTGTAGGATTGAGTGCAGCTTTTTATTTTCAAAAATATGGATTTGATGTTAGTGGCCAAGGAAATCTATCTTTTGGAGGTGTTGTTATGGATCCAGTGTGGAAAGCAAGTGTTTCATTAGGGATTGTTTTGCTGCCAATTGGATTGATGATGTTAACAAGTATTCTTTCTTCTTTATATCCCGCAAGCATTGCTGCTCGAATTAAACCTGTTGAAGCGATACATTATAAAAAATGAAATCAAATTTATTATTAATTACAAAAATTGGATGGCTTAGTATTTGGCGCAACAAAAGGCGAACGTTAATTTCATTATTTTCTATTATAATTGGTACCGGTATTCCTACTTTTTTTATATGTATTGCTTGGGGATTTTATGCGGGACTTATTGATGATGTTGCTCGTTTAATGTCAGGACATATAACTTATGAGCATGTTGAATATCGTAATTCACCTTCTAATGATCTTTGGGTAAATGATATTCAAAAAATTAATAAAACTTTAAATAACAATGTTGAAGTTTTATACACAAAACAAATGGTTAATCTACAAGGTGTCGCTCATACAGCCAAAGGCTCTGTTGGTATATCTTTAATGGGAATAGAACCAGATAAAGAAATAGTAATTTCTTTTTTGCCTGAAAACATAATTAAAGGAAAATATTTATCCAAAGGAGACAAACGCTGGGTAGTTGTGGGAGATCAGTTAGCAGAAAATTTAAATATTGATGTAGGAAAAAAATTTGTTTTTACAACAAATGATGTTAAGGGTGAATTAGTTGAAGAATTATTTAGAGTCAAAGGTATTTTTAAGACTGGATCAAAAGAAATCGATGGTCATTTTGTACAAAGTGATATTGGACGTGCTAGAAAAATAGCTGGTTTGAGCAATGATGATGTTTCTCAGTTAGGCATTATTGTAAAAAATCCTGATACTCATGAAAGTTTTATTAAAGAGCTTCAAAAATCGCAAGCGAAAAATAATGGTGTGTTTTTATCTTGGCAGAAAATAATGCCTGATGTAGCAACAACCATTCGTATGGATCGAACTGCCATTAGTTCATTTATGATAATGCTAGTTGTTATAGTTTTATTTACTATGTTTAGTACTATCTTATTGTCTGCTCTGGAACGTAAAAGAGAATTTGCTTCTCTATTAGCAATTGGAACTCAACAAATAGAACTAAAAGTTCAAATTTTTATTGAAACTATATTTTTTGGACTAATTGCTTGTCCTTTGGGATCTTTGCTAGGTGTGGGTGTTGCAAAATGGGTTGAAGGTTATGATATGATGAATGTGGTTGGCGGGAAACCAGAAGACATGAGTGTTGGTGGATTTGGAATGGATACAGTTATTACACCATTGTTTTCTGTACCTTTGATTTTGCAAATCAGCTTTTTTTTCTTTCTTGCGGTTCAATTGCTAAGTATTCTGCCAATGTATTTAATATCACGTATTTCAATAACTGACGAATTGAGGTCTGTATGAATACAAAAAAAGAAATTACATCATTACGCAATGTTATAAAAGATTACGGCCATGGAAAAATTATCACAAAAGCTTTGCGAGGGATTGATTTAAAAATATTTGAAGGAGATTTTTCAGCAATGATGGGTCCTTCAGGTTGTGGAAAAAGTACTCTATTAAATATTATTGGAGGATTGGATAGAGCCACCAGTGGTGAAGTAAAATTTGATAGTAAAGATTTTAATTCATTATCAAACAAAGAATTAAGCATTATACGTCGTAATCATATTGGCTTTGTATTCCAAAATTATAATTTACTTCCAGTATTAACAGCTTATGAAAATGCAGAATATGTCTTAATGTTACAAGAAATTCCAATTTCTCAAAGAAAAGAAAAAGTAATGTATTTTTTTAAAGAAATGGGTTTAGAAGGTCTTGAAAATAGATTTCCTCGAGAACTAAGCGGCGGACAACAACAAAGAGTTGCTATTGCTCGTGCAGTAGTTTCCGATTCTTTGCTGGTATTAGCTGACGAGATAACAGCAAATGTTGATTCAGAAACTGCCCAATCTCTTTTAGAATTAATGAAAAAATTAAATGAAAATAACAAAACAACGTTTCTATTTTCAACTCATGATCCTGCGGTAATAAAATTTGCAAAAAAAGTAATTGTTTTAAAAGACGGTAGAATTGAAAAAAAAGAACTATCCTCAGAAAATATAGAAAAAAACACACAAAAATAATTTTTTACTATTAATGTTTTTAAATAAATTCATAAAGATTACATTAGTCGTTTTTGTATTTTTCCCTTTCAGATTATTTGCTCAAGATACTCAAATAAATTTTAGCGGGAATATTCAAACAGGTTATAATCTTTATAATAACTATAGTTATGCACCTTATTTTAGTAATGATACTAACCAAGAATTTTCATCATTAGTTCGAATTATAATAGATGCAAATAATTACAATAATCTTTCCTATGAATTTCATGCGCTCCAAGCTTATAACTATTCAGATGTTGATACTGGTGTTGATGCTAGGAGTTTATCGATGCTATCGATAGATCTTGATGGTGATCGGATAAAAAATTCAGATGAATCGGCTCATTATTATATTGATAGAGCTAATATCAAACTTGCATTAGAAAATTTAGATATTTCTTTTGGTAGATTGGCAGCTAGTTTTGGCAAACCGTATTTTTGGAACCTTTTTGATTATTATGGCTCTTCATATCTCAATCAAGAATACAAAGCTGGAATTGATGCACTGAAATTAGATAAATCTTTTGGAAATTTTTCTGGTTTCAATCTAGTTATAAACAAGATGGATATGATAATTCAATCTGGAAGTTATTTAGAAAATTCTGCTATTAAATCTTATCAATGGTTAGGTTTGGAAAGGGATATAGGTTTTTTATTAAGAGGTTACACTACCATTAAAGATACGGATTATGCATTATTATATAAAAGTGAGCCAGAAGGACATCGTGTTGGATTTGAAGTAGATAGTGAAATAGGTTCAGTTAATGTTTATGATGAAATTACTTATCTTTGGGGAACAGATAGAATTTCGATGCCGGGGTCTTATCAAGGAAATTTACTTAGTAATTATTTTATGAATGTTTTGGGAATTAACTATCGTTTTGACAATGATCTACAAATTACAGTAGAGCATTTATTTAATGATAGGGGCGACTCTGATAATTTAGATGTATCTAATATTCGTTTGAAAAATGGCGTAAATACATCATTAAATAAACATATCAGCGGATTATCATTAAATTACGAATTTAATCCACTGTTAATAGGAAAATATGATTCCAAATTTGCATGGAAAGATTCTTCCCATCAACACAATTTATCTTTAGCTCGATCTTTGAGAGATAATATAGATTTTATAATCGGTGGACAAATAAACATTGGAGATAGACCCAAAGGCAACAATTGGCAAAACCCGAATATTCAAAGCGAGTTTGGCAATCTTACAAATAACTATTATTTAAAATTAAATTGCTATTTCTAATATTAAGATTAGACGTAAATTGCTACAGTTTAATTCAAATGCGACAAATTTTATTGATTTGATACAGATCAAGTACTGTAAATTTTCGAATTATATAATCTAGCGGATTCGTTAATATTTAAAACATAAAGGAAACACACAATGGCACAGATAGTTACCAAAGATATTGAAATACCAAAAGTTAGTACAAATAATAAAAAAGGATTATTAGTTGGTGATCCTATTTATAAACCTTTTAGATATCCGTGGTGTTATGATGCTTGGCTAACCCAACAACGTATCCATTGGTTGCCCGAAGAAGTTCCTATGTCAGATGATGTAAAAGATTGGCAAAAGAATATCACTCTATCAGAAAAGAATTTGCTTATGCAAATTTTTCGATTCTTTACCCAAGCTGATGTAGAAGTAAACAATTACTACATGGGTCATTGTATGCATATGTTCAAGCCTACTGAAGTTAAAATGATGCTTTCTGTTTTCTCTGCTATGGAAACAGTGCACATTGCAGCTTACTCTCACTTATTAGATACAATAGGACTTCCTGAAACAGAGTATTCAGAGTTTTTAAAGATTAAAGCAATGAAAGATAAGTATGACTATCTAAACAAACAGGAATCTAATTCACTTCAT
>Ga0207990_1000328_pt1 | contig 27760 bp, 27 predicted proteins | sample ETNtaG_8_FD_185780 | JGI IMG/M metagenome (GOLD analysis project Ga0207990, IMG submission 185780) | Marine microbial and viral communities from oxygen minimum zone, Eastern Pacific Ocean - ETNP201406SV75 (SPAdes) (version 2) | ecosystem: Environmental > Aquatic > Marine > Oceanic ...
GTTCCGCCAGGAGCATGGCTGGTTGGCCACCTACGGAAGGGATAACCGCTGAAAGCATCTAAGTGGGAAGCCCGTTTCAAGATGAGATCTCCCACCGGGTTAACCGGGTAAGGCCCGTGGCAGAACACCACGTTGATAGGCCGGAGGTGTAAGTGCGGCAACGCATTCAGCCGACCGGTACTAATCGGCCGAGGGCTTGGTTACACATCGACAATCGTTGTCGATGTTCGTGTTCGCTGTGGAGTACTGGAGAGGCCTTTGGCCACTCTTGACAACAGAATCGTGTTCGTGTCGGTCCGCCGGCATGGACGCAAAAGGTTTTCGGTGGCTATGGCGGCGGGGTCACACCCGTTCCCATTCTGAACACGGCAGTTAAGCCCGCCAGCGCCGATGGTACTTGGGACGAGTGTCCCTGGGAGAGTAGGACGCCGCCGGATTTCTAACGCTACGAGCGGGACCCCTAGGGGTCCCGCTCTAGCGCGTTTTGGGGTTGGTTTTCGTGCCCGTAGGGACGGGTTGGCTTCCGTGTCCGTGAAACGTGCGCCTGCGGTATCCGTAAGGACCTGCGGTATCCGATAGGGCAGGAATCGCTACGAAGGGTCAGCCGGTCCCGGGACCGCCGGACCCAGGCGTTCCCAGAGCATTCGCCACCGTTGGTCCTTTCGGGCGAGTATCTCGATGAGCGCTTCGCCGGCACCCGGGTCCCCAGAGGCCAGATGGGCGGCGGCCTCCCAGAATCGGGCCTGGTCGTCGCCGAGGGGGTGCTGCGACGCTGAGTGGAGCACCGAGATGGCTTCGTCGTGGCGCCCCTCATGGAGGGCGTTGATTCCCCTACCCATGAGGGCGTACATGGAGTCGAGGCGTATGAGCCTTCCGAGCTCCGCCACGGGTTGGGAATGGTCGTCCACCCGAAGGTCCACGAGGCGGTCCCAGGCCGGAACGGAAGCGTCGCCGCTGGCGACCAGTACCGCTGCGGAACTGGAACCCCGTAGGTCGCCTCCTGAGGTGTTGCCGTCGCCCATTGCCGAACACAGCATCTGGGGCAGTTCGCCACTGGCGCTACCGAATGCATCGGCCATCACCGACCACACGCCGACGGTCTCGGCCATGTTGGCCAGTGCCACGAATCCGTCTCCGACCGCATGGCCGGCAGCAGGGATGCAGCCGCGTCCCGTGTGTGCGGCGACCCGCCCGAGAGCGTCGACGACCCCCACCTGCCGGGATTCCCGCAGGGGATCCTCCTCCAGGAGTCCGGCGAGGGCTTCTTCCGGGTGGTGGCCGCTCCGGAGGAGGCCCAGGAGGCGGGGTCCGTACGAGGCCTCGGTGATCGCCTGCGTCACCACGGCGCCGACGCCCGGCTCGACCCAGGGGACCTTCTGTCCGACCGCCAGGTAGCCGGTGTGAACCGCCGCACCCAGGTGGCCGGTCGCCGGGTGGCGGGCGATTATCGAGAGCGTCATGGAGGTCTCCTGTAACGAATCGGGCGAAACGCTAGTCGGAGTCCCGGATTCGGTGGCCGCCAGGAATTCAGCCTGCCTCCAGTGTGCGGTGCCGTTGACGGTGGCGGGTTGCTCGCCGCGGTCGGGTGGACTGGGGTTGGGTCGGCAGGGGCGATCGATGTTCCGACCGCACCGGTAGTGTCATCTGCCATGGCTCCGCCACAGGATCGACGGTCATCCCGTCAGGGTGGAGGCTCCCGAGGTGGGCCGAAGCGTGCCGGTAGTTCCGGCGGCAGGTCCGGCGATTCCCGCGATTCCGGGAGCCGTTCTGGCGGCAGGTCTGATGGCCGGTCCGGTGGGCGTTCCGATGGCCGGTCCGGTGGGCGCCCAGGTGGGAGTTCCGGTGGGCGTTCCGATGGCCGGTCCGGTGGGCGCCCAGGTGGGAGTTCCGGTGGCCGGTCGGATGGTCGATCAGGTGGCAGGTCTGATGGCCGGTCCGGTGGGCGTTCCGATGGTCGTTCTGGTGGCAGGTCTGATGGCCGGTCCGGTGGGCGTTCCGATGGTCGTTCTGGCGGCAGGTCTGATGGCCGTTCCGATGGTCGATCAGGTGGTCGTCCTGATGGACGGCGTGATTCCGATGGCAGGCCCGGTGGTCGTTCCGGCGGTCGCCCTGATAACAGGTCTGGCGATCGGCGCGATTCTGGCGGCAGGTCTGGCGGCAGGTCTGACGATCGCCCCAATCTGGACAGGCGACGCCGAGGGCCGGACGCAGCGGGTCCGAGCACCTGGGGCGGGGTGGCGCGGCGTGGAGCCGGTCGCCTGAGGCGCGAGGAGTACGAGGATCGCCCGGAGCGGGCCGAGATGACGGCCGAGCGGACCACGCGTCCGCGCCGTCCGGAACCTGAACGGTCGGACCGCCTTCGGGAGGAGGCTGCCGAGGCGATCAGCCGCGGTGAAGCGGGTCGTGGGACCGCCCGCTCTCCCCGGGCACTGGAGCGGATCCCGCTTCCTGATTCTCCGGTCCGCCTACCGGATGCCGACGTCCTGTTCCGACGGACCCTCGGTGACCGGGCCGGCGGCCGGGCACTTGGGCGCCTCGAGGAGGCGGCGCGCGCCTTTGACGACGAGCGCTTCCAGGACGCGCGACGGATCCTCAACCAACTCGTCGAACGGACCCTCGGGGTTCCGGAGGTACTCGAACTGCTGGGCCTGGTGCACTATCGGATGGGACACTGGCGGGCCGGAGCGAAGCGCCTGGAGGCATTCCGGGAACTCACCGGCAGCACCGAGCAGCACCCCGTGCTTGCCGACTGCTACCGCGCCCAGAGGCGCTGGGATGACGTCGAGGCCCTCTGGGTCGAGCTGCGCGATGCCTCGCCGAGCGCCCCGCTGGTCACGGAGGGTCGCCTGGTGGCGGCCGGAGCGATAGCCGACCAGGGTCGCCTGGCCGAGGCCATCCAGCTACTCGAGAAGGGTTGGAAGATCCCATCGCGCCCTCGGGACCACCACCTGCGACGGGCCTACGCCCTCGCCGACATGTACGAACGGTCCGGTGCGGCTCCCCGGGCGAGGGAGCTCTTCACCTGGGTGAGGGGGCACGACGGCGGGTTCGCCGACGTCTCCGACCGGGTCCGTTCACTGGCCTGAACTACGCCGGTCGGCCCGTTCTGGGCCGGGTATCAGGTAGCGCGACCCGAGGGAGCGCCGCCTATGGTGAGCAGAGACCGCGGCCGTACAGCCGCCCGCCGTACTAGGAGCCCCGAAGGTGGATACCGCATCACTGCTAGGTGACGACGCCGCATACCTGCTCGACCATGTGTCGACCACGATCAGTGTCGACCAGCTGACCACGCCCGGCCCGGACTCGGTCGCCGAGGTGTTCGGACAGTCGGACCGTTCCCCGCAGGTGCTGCGGAACCTGCAGTCGCTGCTGGACCACGGTCGCCTGGCCGGAACCGGCCACGTGTCGATCCTCCCGGTGGACCAGGGGATCGAGCATTCCGCTGCGGCGTCGTTCGCTCCCAACCCGGCCTACCTGGACCCGGCCAACATCGTGGAGCTGGCCATGGAGGGTGGATGCAATGCCGTGGCGTCCACGTTCGGGGTGCTCGCCACCGTGTCGCGACGCTTCGCCCACCGCATCCCGTTCATCGTGAAGATCAACCACAACGAGTTGTTGACGCTGCCGAACCGCTTCGACCAGGTGATGTTCGGCTCGGTCGGCCAGGCCTACGACCTGGGTGCCGCCGGCGTGGGCGCCACCATCTACTTCGGCTCCGAGGAGTCCACCCGCCAGATCCAGGAGGTCAGCGACGCCTTCGCCCAGGCCCACGAGTTGGGCATGTTCACCGTGCTGTGGTGCTACCTGCGCAACCCGGGCTTCAAGGTGGATGGCGTCGACCACCACGGTTCGGCAGACCTCACAGCGCAGGCCAACCACCTCGGCGTCACCATCGGGGCGGACATCATCAAGCAGAAGCTCCCCGACACGAACGGCGGCTACAACGCCCTGCCCGGTTACGGCAAGACCCATCCGCTTGTCTACGAGGAGCTCACCACCGACCATCCCATCGACCTCTGCCGTTGGCAGGTCGCCAACTGCTACATGGGTCGGATCGGCCTCATCAACAGTGGTGGGGCATCGTCGGGAGCCGGCGACCTGGCCGAGGCGGTCCGTACGGCGGTCATCAACAAGCGGGCCGGCGGGTTGGGCCTGATCAGTGGGCGAAAGGCCTTCCAGAGGCCGATGGCCGAGGGCATCGAGCTCCTGAACGCCATCCAGGACGTCTACCTGGACGACTCCATCACCCTCGCCTGAGAGTAGGGATTCGACGTCGGGCGACAGGAAACCGGAGCGGGGGGCGAGAAGACGTGGCCGATGATCTGATCTTGGTCGACGAACCGGCCGACGGCGTGCGACGGGTCACGCTGAACCGTCCGGAGAAGCGCAACGCCCTGAACCATCCCCTGCGGGGTGCCATCCTGGACGCGTTGGTTGAGCACGACGTCGATCCGGAGGTGCGGGTCACGATCATCCGGGGCGCCGGGACATGCTTCTCGTCGGGCTACGACCTGGGTGGAGGCAGCGACGGCCACGAGCTGCCATTTCCGACCACGCCCGGGGAGGGTCAGTGGCCCCGCCACGTGACCGACGGTTGGATGGGGATCTGGGACCTCGCCAAGCCGGTCATCGCCCAGGTCCACGGCTGGTGCCTCGCCGGTGGGAGCGAGCTGGCAACGGGCTGTGACCTGGTCTACGTGGCAACCGATGCCCGCATGGGATACCCGGCCGTCCGGTTCGGCGTTCCGGACATGCACTTCCACGCCTGGTTCCTGGGAATGCGGAGGGCCATGGAGATGATGATCACCGGTGACGCCATCACCGGCGTGGAGGCCGTGGCGGAGGGTTGGGCGAACGCCGCATTCCCCGTCGAGGAGCTGGACGATGCGGTGCTGGCCGTCGCCCGACGGGTGGCCGACCTCCCGACCGAGATCGTGCAGATGAACAAACGCGCCGTGCACACGCAGATGGAGTACATGGGAATGAGGGCCGGGATCCGGGCGGGTACCGAGCTGTGCGCCCTCGGAACCCATTCTGCGGCGATGGCCGGGTTCCTCGAGAAGGTCCGTGGAGAAGGGCTCACCGGAGCCCTCCAGGAACGTGACCAGCCCTTCGGCGACTACCGCACGGAGGTGGGCTGACCACCTCGGTGACGTGTGACCGATTCAACCGTCAGGTTCGGCCCTGATCGTCATCCGGTCCCGGGCGCGCGGTTAGGGTCGAAGCCGTCTAGTAGCGGCCGGGGCAACGTGGCCCGGGTGGAGGATCTTGCGTGACGGACATGGTCGAGGCCCGCGAGGCCGCCGAGGTTGACGAGGCCATCATCCGCTTCGCCGGTGATTCGGGCGACGGGATGCAGCTCACCGGTGACAGGTTCACCAACGCCAGCGCCCTGTTCGGCAACGACCTCTCAACCCTTCCGGAGTACCCGGCCGAGATCAGGGCTCCTGCCGGCACCCTGGCCGGCGTGTCGGCCTTCCAGGTCCACATCTCGAACCATGACATCACCACTCCGGGTGACGCCCCGGACGTGCTCGTGGCGATGAATCCGGCTGCCCTCCGGTCCGACCTCCACACCCTGGTGCCCGGTGGCACCCTCATCGTCAACAGGGACACCTTCGACGAGCGGAACCTCGCCAAGGCCGGGTACGACCACAACCCACTGGATGGTGACGACCTGGCCGGTTACAGCGTCATCGAGGTGGCGATGACCAGCATCACCAAGGACGCCTGCAAGGACCTCGGGGTCAAGCCCCGGGATGCCGACCGGTCCAAGAACTTCTTCGCCCTTGGCCTGCTCTCCTGGATGTACTCGCGGCCCGTTGAGCCGACGATGGACTGGATCGACGCCAAGTTCGCCGGCAAGGACCTCGTGATCGGGGCCAACAAGGCGGCATTCAACGCCGGGCACGCATATGGCGAGACGGCAGAACTGGGCGCCCAGCGGGTGATTGTGCACGCCGCCCCTCTCAGCCCGGGCACGTACACCAACATCAACGGCAACACGGCGTTGTCGTGGGGCCTCGTAGCGGCGTCCCAGCTGAGCGGCCTGCCGCTGTACCTGGGTTCGTATCCCATCACGCCCGCCACCGACATCCTCCACGAGCTGTCCAAGCACAAGGCCTTCGGCGTCACGACCTTCCAGGCCGAGGACGAGATCGCAGCGGTCGGAGCGGCGATCGGGGCCTCCTACGGCGGTTCCCTGGCGGTCACGACGACCAGCGGTCCCGGCCTGGCGTTGAAGGGCGAGGCGATCGGCCTGGCTGTGAGCCTGGAACTCCCGCTGGTGGTCGTGAACATCCAGCGTGGTGGACCGTCGACCGGGCTGCCCACCAAGACCGAGGCCGCCGACCTGATGATGGCCATGTACGGACGCCACGGCGAGTCGCCGATGCCGGTCGTGGCGGCCCGCACGCCGTCGGACTGCTTCGACATCGCCATCGAGGCGTCCCGTATCGCCCTCACCTACAACACGCCGGTGCTGCTCCTCTCGGACGGCTACCTGGCCAACGGGTCCGAGCCGTGGCTGCTGCCGGATGTGGAGGACCTGGAGCCAATTTCGGTCAGTCACGCCACCGAGTTCAACCAGACGAACGAGGATGGCGACGGCGTCTTCTGGCCGTACCTGCGCGACGAGAACCTGGTCAGGCCCATCGCCCTGCCCGGGACCCCTGACCTGATGCACCGGATCGGCGGCATCGAGAAGGAGGACGGCAGCGGCAACGTCTCCTACGACCCGGACAACCACGAGCTGATGGTCCACCTGCGGGATCAACGGATCGCCTCCATACCGGTCCCCGACCTCAGGATCGAGGGTGACGAGGACGCTGACCTGCTGGTGGTCGGCTGGGGCTCCACGTGGGGTGCCATCACCGGAGCGGTCCGACGCATCCGGACCAGCGGCCGGAAGGTCGCCAGCGTCCACCTGACCCACCTCTACCCGCTGCCGGCCAACCTCGGCGACGTGCTGCGATCGTTCGAGCGGGTTCTGGTCCCGGAGCTGAACCTGGGCCAGTTGGTACGGATCCTGCGGGCCGAGTACCTCGTGGACGCGGAGCCGCTCAGCAAGATGAAGGGCCAGCCGTTCACCGCTGGGGAGATCCAGCACGCCATCGGGGAACGCCTAGCGGAGCTGGAAGGAGGTCGGTCGTGACCGACGTGCTCGACCCGGGGACCGAACTGGACCCGGATCCCGTACCGGAGACGACCCGCGCCGACTGGTCCAGCGACCAGGAGGTCCGCTGGTGCCCGGGATGTGGTGACTACTCGATCCTGACGGCGATGCAGCTGCTCATGCCGGAGTTGGGAGTACGCCGGGAGAAGACGGTGTTCATCTCGGGCATCGGTTGCGCGGCCCGCTTCCCGTACTACATGAACACCTACGGCGTTCACACCATCCACGGACGGGCGCCGGCGGTGGCCACCGGCCTCGCCATGGCACGCCCCGACCTGGACGTGTGGGTGATCGGCGGCGACGGCGACATGCTCTCGATCGGCGGCAACCACCTCATCCACGCGTTGCGTCGCAACGTCAACCTGAACATCCTGCTGTTCAACAACCAGATCTACGGGTTGACGAAGGGCCAGTTCTCGCCGACCAGCCAGAAGGGCAAGGTGACCAAGTCGTCGCCGGTCGGCCTCGTGTCCCGTCCGTTCAACCCGATCAGCGTCGCGCTGGGGGCGGAGGCCACCTTCGTGGCCCGGACCCACGACATGGATCGCCGCCACATGCAGGAGATGTTCCGTCGTGCCTACGAGCACGAGGGTTCGTCGTTCGTGGAGGTGCTCCAGAACTGCAACGTCTTCAACGACGGCGTGTTCGCGACCATCACCAAGAAGGACGTCCGGGAGGACATGCTGATCGACCTGCAGCACGGCAAGCCGATCCTGTTCGGCTCCGAGAAGCAGTTCGGGGTGGCTCGCCGCCCGGAGGGCGTGGTGATCGTCGAGGTGGCCGAGGTGGGTATCGAGTACATCCTCGTGCACGACGAGACGATCCGTAACCCGTCGACCGCCTTCTCGCTCTCCCGGTTGGCCAAGACGCCGTCCACGCCCACCCCGGTCGGGGTGTTTCGGGCTATCGACAGCGGGGAGTTCTCGACGTCGGTGGCAGCCCAGATCCGCGAGGTCCAGGCCCAACTGGGCAGGGGCGACCTGGCGACGCTGCTGCGTTCCCAGCCGACCTGGGAAGTCTGAGACCGGCCACCGCAGTCTGCTGCGATCGCTGATCGGCTGGTTGTAGATGGCCTGGGCACTGGACCTTGATGGCGTCGTGTGGCGGGGGACCGATGGGGTTCCCGGTTCGGCCGAGGCTGTTCGCCTCCTGCAGGATTCCGGCGAGCGGGTCCTCTTCGTGACCAACAATTCGGGTCGCCGGGTCGTCGACACCGTCGACAAGCTGGCCGGTCTCGGCATCGACGCCATGGGTGGAGTGGTCACGTCGGGGATGGCCGCTGCCCGCCTGGTGGCTCCCGGCGAGCGGGTCCTGGGAATGTGCGGGCCGGGTTGCCGCGAGGAGCTCGAGGCCCGGGGGGCCGAGATGGTCGGGTCCGGACCGGCTGACACGGTGGTCGTCGGCTTCCACGAGGAGTTCGACTACCGGGGTCTCACCGCCGGCATGCGGACGGTGCTGGACGGGGCGCGGATCCTGGCCACCAACGACGACGTCAGCTATCCCTCCCAGGACGGCCTGCGGCCGGGCGCCGGGTCCCTGCTGGCTGCGTTGGTGGCGGCCACCGGAGCCACCCCGGAGATAGCCGGTAAGCCCTTCGGGCCGATGTGCGACCTGGTTCGGGAACTGGCCGGCGAGGACGGCGTGATGGTTGGCGACCGCCCGGACACCGATGGTCGATTCGCCAGGGCGATGGGCTGGCGCTGGTCCCTGGTGCTGTCCGGCCTGATCACCTCCGGCGACCTGCCGGTGGATCCCTCGCCCGACACGGTCCACGATGACCTGCTGGGTGCCGTCACGGAGCACCTGGGGTGAGCGCCCGCCGGCGCCTAGACCAGGAACTGGTCCGGCGCGGGTTGGTATCGGGCCGGACGGTGGCCAGCGAGGTGATCGGTGCTGGTCGCGTGACCGTCGACGGGGCGCCGGCAACCAAGGCGTCACGGCTGGTCTCGGCCGGCGAGGCCGTGGTCGTGGCCGGACCGCCGCAGCGCTACGTCAGCCGGGGCGGTCACAAGCTGGAGGCGGCCCTCTCGGGCTTCGACCTGGATCCCGACGGCATGCGGGCCGTCGACGTCGGTTCCAGCACCGGTGGCTTCACCGACTGCCTCCTCCAGCATGGTGCGGCGTCGGTGGCGGCCCTGGACGTGGGGCGGGGCCAGCTCCACCAGAGGCTCCGCGGTGACCCGCGGGTGGCCGTCCACGAGCGGACCAACGTGCGGGGGGTGGACGGGACCTCGATCGGGGCTCTCTTCGACCTGCTGGTATCGGACCTGTCGTTCATTTCCCTGCGAACGGTCATGGCCGACCTGCTCGGCCTGGTGCCGGACGGGGCTCCCCTGGTGCTCCTGGCCAAGCCGCAGTTCGAGGCGGGGAAGGCCGAGGTGGACCGTGGAAGCGGCGTCATCCGGGACCGGGCCGTGTGGGAGCAGGTGCTCGTCGAGGTGGAACGGTCGATTCGGGCCCACGGAGCGGCCATCATTGGGGGCATGGCCTCTCCGATCACCGGTGCCGACGGCAACGTGGAGTTCCTGCTGCACGTGGTTGCGGGTGCAGCCGACGCGATGCCGCCCTCGGTGTTCGACCCGTCTGCGCTCGTGGCGTCGGTTGCCGAGGGGGAGGAAGCCTGATGGCGGTCGTGCTGCTCGTGGTGCACGAGGACAGGCCGGAGGCCGTTTCGCAGGCTGACTCGCTGGCCGGCACGTTGGCCGATGGGGGTCACCTGGTGGTCCGGTCGGACGACACCGGCCTGGATGGGAATGTCCCCGTCGGTGACCTGGACCTCGTGGTCAGCCTGGGTGGTGACGGATCCATCCTGAGGGCCGTGCACCTCCTGGATGGCCATCCGGCGCCGGTCCTGGGGGTGAACCACGGCGAGCTGGGGTACCTCACCACCGTCGAACCGGACGAGGCAGGTGCTGCGGTCGGCAGGACGCTCGCCGGCGACCACGACATCGAGGAGCGCATGATGCTTCGCATCGAGGTGCGGCGGTCCGACGGCTCGCCCGGGGTGGTCGACCACGCCCTGAACGAGGTGGTCGTCGCCCGGACCGCCGCCAGCCAGACGGTGAGGCTAGGGGTGGCCCTGGACGGCGAGTTCCTGACCTCGTATGCCGCCGACGGCCTGATCGCCGCCACGCCGACCGGTTCCACCGCGTACGCCTTCTCGGCCCGTGGACCCATCGTGGACCCGGTCCACCGGGCGATCCAGCTGACGCCGGTATCGCCCCACATGCTCTTCGACAGGACCATGGTGCTGGACCCGTCGGCAGAGGTCTCCATGGAGGTGCTGGGGCAGCGGGAGGCCACCTGCTCGGTGGACGGCCGGGAACTGGTGGTGCTGGGGGAGGGCGACATGGTGGTCTGCACGGTCGCTGACCGGGTGGCCCGCCTGGTTACCTTCGGGCCCCGTGACTTCAAGCACCTCCTGGCCACCAAGTTCGGGCTCGAGGACAGGTGATCGCCGGCGTTGTCACAGCCCGGTGGCAGGATGCCGCCATGAGCCTTCCAGTCCGCCACCGACCTCTCTCAGGTCGTTGCCGACGCCGCTGAAGGGGTTTGGGCGATGCTCGTTGAGCTGCGAATAACGGGCCTCGGGGTCATAGACGAGATCGAGGTCGTGTTCGGTCCGGGGCTGACGGCCGTCACCGGTGAGACCGGGGCTGGCAAGACGATGCTCATGGGTGCCGTCGACCTCCTGCTGGGTGGTCGGTCGGACCCGTCGATAGTCCGGACCGGTGCCGTCGAGGCCGTCGTGGAGGGGCGCTTCGTGGACGGCGACGAGGAGATCGTGCTACGGCGGGTCGTGCCGGCGGACGGCCGCAGCCGTGCCTACGTGGACGGTCGCCTCGAGACGGCGGCATCGCTCGCCGAACGCGGTCGTCGCCTCCTGGACCTCCATGGGCAGCACGCACACCAGCGCCTCCTTGCGACCGCAGCCCAGCGTGACGCCCTGGACAGGTTCGGTGCTGTCGACACCGGCCCGCTGTCCGATGCCGTACGGGAGCTGGCCACGGTGGACGCCGAGCTGGCCGCCATGGGTGGCGACGAGCGGGCCCGCGCCCGCGAGATCGACCTGCTCCGCTTCCAGGTCTCGGAGTTGGAGGCCGCCGGCCTGACCGATGGGGACGAGGACGACCGCCTCGCCGAGGAGGAGGCGCTGCTGGGCGATGCCGTGGCCCACCGTGAAGCGGCCCAGGCGGCCCTCGGCCTCCTGGACGCCGACGGGCCGGCGTCGGATGCGCTCACGGGGGCGCTGGTGGGCCTGACCGGTCGTCCACCCTTCGGATCCCATGCCGAGCGACTGGTCGGCCTGATGGCCGAGTTGGGCGACCTCGCCGGCGAGCTCCGCGGCGTGGCCGAACGCCTCGAGGAGGACCCGGACCGCCTGGCGGCGGTCAGCGAACGGCGCCGTCTGCTGGCCGAGCTGCGTCGGAAGTACGGCGATCACCTCGCCTCGGTCATGGCCTACCACGCCGAGGCTGCGGCACGGCTCGTAGGCCTGGAGGACCACGAGGCGATCGCCGCCGCCCTGGACGCCCGCCGGACTGCGGCGGAGGCCGCAAGGGTGGTTGCCGCCGCCGCCATCCGCGAGGCCCGGAGGCGTGCTGCTCCTGTCCTGGCCGCCCGCATCCAGGAACACCTGCGGGTCCTGGCAATGGCCACGGCGACGGTGGAGGTGACCGTTGACGGCGAGGCCGGGGGAGACGTCGTGCTGTGCCTCTCGCCGAACTCCGGCACGCCGATGCTGCCGGTGGCCAGCGTGGCGTCGGGTGGCGAGCTGGCCCGGACGATGCTGGCCGTGGGCCTGGTCCTCACCGCATCGCCACCCGTCCAGGTCTTCGACGAGGTGGATGCCGGCGTCGGGGGGGCGGCGGCACATCGGATAGGCGAAGCCCTGGCCTCGCTCGCCGGTGACCGCCAGGTGCTGGTGGTGACCCACCTCGCCCAGGTCGCCGCCTACGCCGACCACCAGATGGTGGTCGTCAAGACAGATGATGGTCGTAGCACGGTGGCCACCGTGTCGACGCTGGACGCCGACGGTCGCGTGGTCGAACTGTCGCGGATGCTGTCGGGTTCGCCCGACAGCGACACGGCCCGTGGTCATGCCGAGGAGCTGCTGCAGGCCGCACGTGGTCACGTCTCCTGACCCCCGGGTTCCCGTCGGGTGGGTTCCGGGCCGCCGGAGGGGTGACCCCCGACCTCTGGATGCCGGGTCGGCTCCGCGCGCGGTACGCAGACCCCGGATAGATTGACGCCCCGTGACGAAACACATCTTCGTGACGGGTGGCGTGGCGAGTTCCCTCGGTAAGGGCCTCACCGCAGCGTCCCTCGGACGGCTCCTCAAGCAGCGTGGCCTCAGGGTCGTGATCCAGAAATTGGATCCGTACATCAACGTCGACCCGGGCACCCTGAACCCGTTCGAGCACGGCGAGGTCTTCGTCACCGACGACGGTGGTGAGACCGACCTGGACCTCGGACACTACGAGCGGTTCATCGACGAGAACCTGACGCGGGACTCCAACACCACCACCGGCTCGATCTACTCGGCCGTCATCGCCGCTGAGCGCCGCGGTGAGTACCTGGGCAAGACCGTGCAGGTCATCCCGCACATCACAGACGAGATCCAGCGGCGGATCCGGCGCCTGGCCGGCGACGACGTGGACGTCCTCATCACCGAGGTGGGCGGCACGGTCGGCGACATCGAGATCCTTCCGTTCCTGGAGGCCATCAGGCAGTTCCGCCTGGACGTGGGCAGCACCAACGTCTGCTACGTGCACGTGACGCTGGTGCCGTTCATCGGTCCGTCCGGGGAGCACAAGACGAAGCCCACGCAGCACTCGGTCACCGAGTTGCGAAGTGCCGGCATCCAGCCCGACGCCATCGTGTGCCGGAGCGACGAGCCGATAGGTGACGACCTTGAGCGGAAGATCTCCCGCCTCTCCAACGTTCCGTTCAGCGGGGTCGTGAACTGTCCGGACGCCGGCAGCCTCTACGAGATTCCGCTGGTCATACACGACGAGGGCCTGGACCAGTTCGTCTGCGACGCCCTGCACCTCATCACGGACCCACCCGACCTGGCCGAGTGGCGGGACCTCAACCTACGGGTGTCGGAGGCCACCAGGCCGGTGCGCATCGGCCTCATCGGCAAGTACGTGAGCCTGGTGGATGCCTACCTGTCGGTGGTCGAATCCCTCAAGCACGGCGGGATACACCACGGTGCCGACGTCCAGATCGACTGGATCCAGGCCGAGGGCGTGGAGGGACTGCTGGGCGAGAACCGGCTACGGGACCTGGATGGCATCGTCATTCCGGGTGGGTTCGGTGAACGGGGCGTTGAGGGCAAGATCGCCGCAGCCGGCTACGCCAGGGAGAACGAGATCCCGTGCCTCGGCCTGTGCCTGGGCCTGCAGTGCATGACCATCGAGTTCGCACGCAACGTGCTGGGCCTTGAGAGGGCGCATTCCAGCGAGTTCGATCAGTCGTCTCCACACCCGGTGATCGACCTGATGGAGTCCCAGCGGGACGTGACGGACATGGGTGGCACGATGCGCCTGGGCGCCTACGTCGCACAACTGCGGGCCGGTTCGCAGGTGGCCGGGATCTACGGCACCGACGTCGTGTCGGAGCGCCACCGCCATCGCTACGAGTTCAATCCCCGCTACCGGTCCAGGTTCGACGGGTCGGGCTTCGTGTGCTCCGGCGAGTCGCCTGACGGCCGCCTGGTGGAGTTCGTCGAGTTGGAGGGCCACCCGTTCTGGATCGGCACCCAGGCCCATCCCGAGTTCAAGAGCCGGCCCGACCGGCCGGCGCCGCTGTTCCGGGCGTTCATGGGCGCAGCCCTGGAGCGTGCCGGCGGGCGGAACCCGCAGCTCATCCCGGTCGACGTCGAAGCCTCCGACTGAGGCTGGTCCCCGGTGGGCCACGGCTTCAGGAAGACCGGCGAGAGGGTCCTCCACGAGGGCTACGTGATCACGCTGGCCACCGCGACCTTCGAGGGTCCGGCCGGCGAGGTGATGGAGCGTGACGTGGTCCGCCACCCCGGAGCGGTGGCCGTGGTGGCCATCGACGGCGGCGACGTCGTCCTGGTTCGCCAGTACCGCCCGGTGCTGGACCGCGAGATGCTCGAGATCCCGGCTGGAAAGCTGGACGTGGAGGGCGAGGACAGGCCGTCCGCCGCCCGCAGGGAGCTCGTCGAGGAGGCCGGGCTGTACGCCAACGACCTCGTCGAGCTGGGTCGGTTCCACAACTCGATCGGCTTCTGCGACGAGGAGACCACGATCTACCTGTCCACGGACCTGGGCCCGGCGACCGCCGAGGCCGTCAGCATCGAGGAGCGCTACCTGACCGTCGAACGGGTTCCGTTGGACGACGTGGAGTCGATGATTGCCGACGGCACCATCACGGACGCCAAGACGGTCATAGGCCTCCTGCAGGCCCTGCGTCGGCTGGGACGCTGAGCGTGGGCCGGTCAGGCCATCCGCATCGCCTCGGGCACCTGGTCCGAAGGTTCGTGGGGTCGCTCCGGCCAGGTGGGCCGTCGTCGGCCGACGAGGACTGGGTGGCCGGACTGCTGGGCGGCGGCGAGCTGGACCTCTGGCGACAGATGTCCGGCGCCGACCGACGGCACGCCGTGGCGGTTGCCAGGCGGGTCGAATCGGTACTCGGGGGTTCGGAGGGTCCGATGGACGAAGTAGTGGCGGGCTCCGGGGCCGGACCCGTGATGGCAGCGGCGCTGCTCCACGACGTGGGCAAGGTCCGGAGTGGCCTGGGCACCTTCGGGCGGGTGGCGGCGACGGTGCTGGGAGTGGCTGTGCCCGGCCGGGCAGAGGGGTGGCCGGACCGGGGTGGGTTCCGGGGACGGGTCGGCCTGTACCTGCGGCACCCTGAGGAAGGGGCCGCCCTGTTGTCAGGGGCCGGAAGCGACCCGCTCACCGTGGCCTGGGCACTTGAGCACCACCGACAGCCGGACCGCTGGAGCGTGGACCGGCGCCATGCCGACGTACTCCATGCCGCCGACGACGACTGAGGTCGGGTCCGGTTCCGGCTGGCACCGGTGACGGCCGGAACCGCCCCGTTCAGCGGGGGAGGAGCCCCAGGTTCGATCGCATCCGGTCGAGGGTGGCCGAGGCCACGGTGCGGGCCTTGTCCGCTCCCAGTGCCAGCAGGCGACCCGTCTCGGCCGGATCGGCAGCCAACTCGTGGTAGCGGGCCTGCAGGGGGCGAAGCAGCTCGATGACCGCCTCGGCGGTCGCCTCCTTGAGGTCGCCGTAGCGTTCGATGCCTTCGGCGGCAGCCGCCGGACCGCGGTCCGTGGCGGCGCCGAGGATGGAGAGCAGGTTGGATACGCCGGGCTTCAGGGTCGGGTCGTAGCGGACCTCACCGTCGCTGTCGGTCACCGCCCGCTTGAACTTCTTCTGGATGACGGCCGGGTCGTCGAGCAGCAGGATCGTTCCCTGGGCTCCATCCTCGGACTTGGACATCTTGTTGTCAGGATGCTGGAGGTCCATGACCTTTGCGCCCGTCGGGGGTATGACGGCCTCGGGCACGACGAACGTGTCGCCGTAGCGGCTGTTGAACCGGGTGGCGATGTCCCGCGTCAACTCGATGTGCTGACGCTGGTCCTCGCCTACCGGAACCTGGTCGGTGTCGTACAGCAGTATGTCGGAGGCCTGGAGGGCGGGGTAGGTGAACAGGCCACCGGACACGAAGTCGGTGCCCTCCGACTTGTCCTTGAACTGGGTCATCCTGCGGAGCTCGCCGAACGAGGCGGTGCATTCCATCACCCAGGCGCATTCGGTGTGCTCGGGTACGTGTCCCTGGACGAACAGGGTGCAGCGCTCAGGGTCGATGCCGCTGGCGATCAGGATCTGGGCCAGCGACAGGGTGGCTGCCCGCAGCTCGGCGGGCTCGTGGCGGACGGTCAGGGCGTGCAGGTCGACCACGCAGTAGACGGCGTCGGCCTCGCCCTGCATGGTGACCCAGTTGCGCAGTGCGCCCAGCAGGTTGCCGAGGTGGACGGAGCCCGTGGGCTTGATGCCGGAGAAGACTCGTGCCATGGCGGGTCAGGGTACCGGTACGGCCCCGGCTAGGCGGGATGGATGGATTCGGTGCCGGCCGGGGGGGGAATGCACCGCACGGTCGTCGCGACTCCCTAGGGTCCGTCCGGTGAGCATCACCGTCTCAACCTCGGTCTACGAGGGCCCGTTCGACCTGTTGCTGAACCTCATCCTGAAGGAGGAGGTCGAGCTCTACGAGGTCTCCCTGGCGGCCATCGTGGACGCCTATCTGGCCGAGATGGAACGCATCGAGGAGTGCGACCTGGAAACGGCCACCGAGTTCCTCCTGATCGCCTCGATCCTCGTCGAGTTGAAGACCCGGCGCCTCCTGCCGGTTCACGAACGGGCCGATCGGGACGACGAGTTCGGCCTCTGGGAGGAGCGCGACCTCCTCCTGGCCCGGCTCCTGGAGTGCAAGACGTTCAAGGACGCGGCGGTTTCGTTCCGGCGCATGGCTGCCGACGCGGCGCTCTCCAAGCCGCGTCGTGCCGGCCTCGAGGACCGGTTCGCCCACCTGGCGCCCGACCTGCTCGAGGGCATCACCACCGACGACCTGCGGGCCGCCTTCATGGCTGCGATGGCACCCCGCCCGTCGGTGCACGTCGATACGGACTCCATCGCCCCCATCCGGATCAGCGTGGCCGAAGCCGTGGCCCGGGTCGCGGACGGCCTGCCGGCCCGGGGCGTCGTCACCTTCCGGGACCTCACCCGGGGGCTGGTCGATCGGATCGAGGTGGTCGTCTGGTTCCTCGCCGTCCTGGAGCTCTACAAGCAGGGCGTGGTGGAGTTGGACCAGTTGGACAGCTTCGGCGACATCCACGTCGGCTGGCGTCCCGGAGCCGACCGGGGAGACGTCGACCTGGTCGACGCCTACGAGGGCTGACCGGGTGGACGGAGTGGAGGACGTCGACGTCGAGGCCCGGCGCGCCGTCGAGGCGATGCTCATGGTGGCAGTGGATCCCGTGCCGCCGAACCTCCTGGCCCAACTGCTGGAGTTGCCCACGAAGCGGATCGAGGCGATCTGTGAAGGCCTGGCCGCGGGGTACGAGGCCGACGGCCGGGGGTTCGCCCTGGTTCGCGTCGGTGGCGGCTACAGGTACCAGAGCCATCCCGACCAGGCGCCGTGGGTCGAGCGTTTCGTGGTGGATGGCCAGTCCAGTCGTCTGACGGCCGCTGCGTTGGAGACGCTGGCGATAGTGGCGTACAAGCAACCGATCTCGAGAGCCCAGGTCTCGGCGATCCGCGGGGTCGACGTGGACGGCGTGATACGCACCCTGCAGCAGCGGGGCTTCATCGACGAGGTTTCCCGGGATGCCGGCCCCGGCAACGCGGTCCTCTTCGGTACGACCCGGGAGTTCCTCGAACGGATGGGGCTGGACGGCGTGGCGCAGTTGCCGCCGCTGGGCGACTTCGTTCCCGGCCCGGAGGTCGTGGAGGCGCTCGAGCGTGGCCTCAGGTCGGATCCGGACCCGATCGTGGTCGAGGTCGCCGAGGGTGGCCCGCCCGCCGCTCCGCCGGAGGCGTCGGGGCCCTCAGACCCGGAAGGCTGACTGGTGGACGCCGCGTCCCATGAGGGCGACCGGCTCCAGAAGGTGCTGGCCCGCGTCGGTATCGGCAGCCGTCGGGTGTGCGAGGACCTGATAGCCGAGGGCCGGGTGCTGGTCGATGGAGAGGTGGCCGTGCTGGGTAGGCGGGTCGACGTGGAGACGGCCCTGATCGAGTTGGATGGGGCACCGATAGGGGTGCGACCGGACCTGGTCCACTACCTGTTGAACAAGCCGGCGGGCGTGGTCACGACGGCCGACGATCCCGAGGGCCGGCCCACCGTCGTTGGGCTGGTGCCGACCGAGCCGCGCGTGTTCCCGGTGGGGCGCCTGGACTTCGCCACTGAGGGGCTCCTGCTGTTGACCAACGACGGCGAGCTGGCCCACAGGTTGACCCACCCTTCCTTCGGTGTGGAGAAGGAGTACGTGGCCGAGTTGGAGGGCTCGCCGTCGCGCGCCGCTCTACGGCGACTCCGGGAGGGCGTCCAGCTGGAGGACGGGGTCACGGCGCCGGCCCGGGCCGCGCTCCTGGATTCATCGGTGCTCCGGTTGACCATCCACGAGGGTCGGAACCGACAGGTGAGGCGGATGTGCGATGCCATAGGACACCCGGTCGTGCGCCTCATCCGGACCCGTGTGGGGCCGTTGGCGGACCGGTCCCTGGCGCCCGGTGCATGGCGGGAGCTGACCGGCGAGGAGCTCCGGTCCCTGCAGCGGGCCGTGGCCGGTCCCGGGGCCCCGTCCGGGGGCTGAGCCAGCCGGGCAGCGGCGTCGGAACTCCGGCCGATCGGCCGACGGGTGGCCGGTAGCATCGTTTTCCATGGCGACTCCAGAACCCGTCGCTCCGGCGCGGCCGAAGAGATGAACGGCGGTACGGCCCGGAGGGCAACCATCGTGGGCGTCGGCCTCATCGGTGGCTCGATCGGCATGGCGCTGCGGGCCAGGGGCTGGCATGTCCACGGCGTGGACCCCGATTCCGACCGTCTCGCCCGGGCTGTGGCCGTCGGAGCGGTGGATGCCACGGGCTGGGACCCGGATGCCGAGCTGACCTTCGTGGCGACCCCTGTGGGTCAACTCCCGGCGGCGGTGGTAGAAGCGCTGGCCGCTGCCCCCGACGGCCTCGTGACCGACGTGGGGAGCGTCAAGGCGCCCCTGGTCGCAGCCGTGGACGACGACCGGTTCATCGGCGGCCACCCGATGGCCGGCTCGGAGCAGGAGGGCGTCGATGGTGCCGACCCCGAGATGTTCGCCGACGCCATCTGGGTACTCACCCCGACCGATGGCACCGCCGGAGACGCCCTGGCCCGGGTTCGTTCGGTGGTCTCCTCCCTCGGGCCCGAGATCCTCACCCTTCCACCTGATCGCCATGACTCCCTGGTGGCCCTTGTCTCCCACGTTCCGCACCTCACGGCCGCCACCCTCATGGGCATCGCCGCGGCCCGCTCCGAGGAGCACTCGGCGGTGCTGCGCCTGGCGGCCGGTGGCTTCCGGGACATGACCAGGGTGGCTGCGGGCCATCCCGGAATCTGGCCCGACATCTGCCGCGAGAACGCAGCGGCCATCGACGGGGTCCTGGACGAGTTGATCCGGGCGCTCAGCGCCGTGCGGGCAGAGGTCGCCGGTGCTGACCGGGACGGCCTGCTGCAGCGCCTCGAGACCGCAAGGTCCGCCCGGGTGAGCCTTCCCACCGGTGCCCCCCGTCCGTCTGAGCTGGCCGAGGTGCGGGTGCCGGTGCTGGACCGGCAGGGCGAGCTGGCCTCCATCACGCTGCTGGCCACCGACCTGGACGTGAACATCTACGACCTGGAGATAGCGCACTCGGCTGAGGGCGACCGGGGTGTGGTGCTCCTCATCGTGGAATCCGACATGGTCGAGCGGCTCAAGGGCGGGCTGATGGCTGGCGGCTACCGGCCCACCTCGGCACCTCTGGCGTGAGACGGCCGTGAGCCCCCTTGTCGTGGCGCCGGGTGGCTCCCTGGTGGGTCGCGTCTCGGTGCCGGGCGACAAGTCCATCTCCCACCGGGTGCTGATGCTGGCGGCGCTGGCTGACGGCACATCGACGGTGCGGGGCCTCAGCGACGGTGGGGATGTCGCGTGCACCCGCCGGATCATCGAAGCCCTCGGTGCCGAGGTGTCAGATGCCGCCGACGGCATGACCAGCATCAGCGGTGGACGCCTAGCGGCGACGGACCACCCGTTGAACGTAGGGAACTCCGGTACCGGAATCCGGCTACTGGCAGGTCTGCTGGCCGGTCTGCCGTTCCGCTCCGTGCTGGACGGCGACGCCTCGATTCGGCGTCGACCCATGGACCGGGTGGTGGATCCGCTTCGCCTCATGGGGGCGACGCTGGGTGGTCGGGACGGCCTGTCCCTCGCACCCCTGGAGATCCGGGGTGGTGGCCTCAGCGGCATCGAGTACCGGTTGCCCGTGGCCAGCGCACAGGTGAAGGGCTGCGTCCTGTTCGCCGGGCTGTCGGCCGAGGGTCCGACCACCGTCGTCGAGGACCGGCCCAGCCGGGCGCACACCGAGGAACTCATGACGGCTTTCGGCCTCACGTTGGACAGTGGGTCCGAAGGCGACCTGACGAGCGTGACGGTCCAGCCGGGTCGCCCCATGGCGTTCGACCACGACGTGGCCGGGGACCCCTCCCAGGCGGCCTTCTGGGCTGTCGCCGCCGCGATCCTTCCTGGGTCCGACGTCGTGGTCGGCAACGTCTATGCCGGGCCCGCCCGTTCGGGGTTCGTGGACGTGCTGAGACGTATGGGCGCAGATATCTCCCATGGCCCGGACACCGGCGACCTCACGGTGCGCCACGCCGGGCTGACGGGCACGACGGTGTCAGCCGGCGAGGTGCCGGGGCTTGTCGACGAGGTGCCGATCCTGGCGGTGGCTGCGGCCTGCGCCGACGGCGAAACGACCTTCGAGGGTGTGGGCGAGTTGCGGGTCAAGGAGAGCGATCGTCTCGCGACCGTGGAATCCGAGCTGGGCCGGATGGGTGCCGACGTCAGGGTCGACGGCGACACCCTGGTGGTCAGGGGAGGTGCCCTGAGCGGAGCCGAGGTGGATTCCCACCATGACCACCGGATCGCCATGGCGTGTGCCGTGGCTGCCCTCGTAGCCGATGGGCCGACGACCATTCACGGCTGGGACGCGGTGGCCACCAGTTATCCGGGGTTCGTGGCAGACATGGACCTCCTCCGGGGCGGGACCTGAGTCGGTGGCGCACCGGGTGATCGCCATCGACGGCCCGGCCGGGTCGGGCAAGTCGACTGTGGCGCGTGCCGTGGCGGATCGCCTCGGCCTGGAGTACCTGGATACCGGGGCGATGTACCGGGGGGTGGCGTTCGCCGTCCTGTGCCGGGGGGTCGACCCGGGTGACGTCGCGGCGGTGGCCGACGTGGCCCGCTCGGTGGCCCTGGAGGTCACCCGTTCCGCCTGCATCGTCGACGGCGAGGATGCCTCTGTGGCGATCCGGGGGGCGGAGGTCACGACGGCGGTGACCGCGGTGGCGGCGAACCCGGGGGTCAGGTCCGAGATGGTGGCCCGACAGCGGTCATGGGTGGCCGAACGCGGCGGTGGTGTGATGGAGGGTCGCGACATCGGGTCGGTGGTGTTCCCGGATGCCGAGCTGAAGGTCCACCTGGTCGCCTCGCCGGAGGTCCGGGCACGCCGACGGGCTGCCGAGACGCCGGGCCTGGACGTGGTCGCCGTGGCCGCCGACATCCGACGCCGCGACGTCGCCGATTCCAGCCGGGCCGCCAGCCCCCTGATGGAGGCTTCGGGAGCCGAGGTCATCGACACGTCGGACCTGGCGGTGCCGGAGATCGTGGACGTCATCGTCGGGATGCTGTCGTGAGCGACGACCTGGGCCGCCGCATGTCGCTACTGGACCGCGTCGCCTACAGGTTCTTCTGGTCGCTGCTGTGGCTGGTGTGCAAGGCCTGGTTCCGGTTCCGCGTGGTCGGCGGGGAGAACATTCCGGCCGACGAGGCGTACATCCTGGCGCCGGTCCACAGGTCGTATCTGGACACGCCGGTGGGCGGCATGGTCACGGCGAGGCGCCAGCGGTTCCTGGGCAAGGAGTCGCTCTGGAAGAACCGTGCGGCGGGACGCTTCCTGACCATCGTCGGTGGCTTCCCGGTGGAGCGCGGCACGGCTGACCGTGCGGCCCTGCGCGCCTGCCAGGAGGTTCTCGAGCGCGGCGAGCCGATGGTCATGTTCCCCGAGGGCACCCGCCAGTACGGCCCGGTGGTGGAGGCCGACCTGATGCACGCCGGGCCCGCGTTCGTGGCCGCCCGGGCCGGGGTGCCGCTCATTCCGATGGGGATCGCCGGAACCGACCACGCCATGCCGGGTGGTTCGATGTTCATCCGGCCGATCAGGGTGGTGATGGTGGTCGGTGAGCCGATCCGACCGCCGGTTGTCGAGGGGAGGATTCCCCGTCGTGTGATCGACGAGTTGACCGAACGACTCAGGGTCGGCCTGCAGGAGTGCTTCGACGAGGCCCAGCGCCTCGCCGGGCGCCCGGCGCTACAGGTTCCGGACGTCGAACCGTCTGACGACTGAGCTCTCAGCCGCCCGGGTCGGGCCTGCCTAGAGCGGTAAGTGCGTCGGAGGCGTCGATGGCACGGTCGTCGAGGTGCCCCGGGGGTGGCGGGGCGCCGAAGCCCAACCCGGCGAAGGTCCGGATGGCCTGCAGCAGGTCCCGGAGGTTGCGGGGCGGTGGGAAGTACTCGTCCTCGTCGGTGTGGCGCACGGTCTCGACGCCGTTGGCCGGTGCGAGGGCATTGACCACGGCGGTCACGACCTCTTCGGGTGCCGACGCCCCGGCGGTCACGCCGATCGTGCCAGCCAGGTCGTCCGGGAGTTCCTCGGCCCGGTTTATCCAGACCACCCTGTCGCAGCCGGCCTCCGAGGCCAGCTCCACCAGGGCGCGGGTGTTGGAGCTGTTGGTGGAGCCGATCACGACCACGGCGTCACAGCGGTCGACGAGGTCCAGGAGGGCACCCTGTCGGTTCGTGGTGGCGAAGCAGAGGTCCGAGCGCCCGGGGGACCAGAGGTCGGGCCAGCGCTGCGAGGCGGCATCCACGACGCCAGCCCAGTCCCGGTGGCTGAGGGTTGTCTGGGCGAGGATCGCCACGTCGCCACCCAGGTCGGGAAGGGCAGCCACGTCGGCGGGGTGTTCGACGCGGTGTACCGCGTCGGGGGCGACGGCGATCGTGCCTTCGGCCTCCTCGTGGCCGGCGTGGCCCACGTAGACGATCTGGTAGCCCTTGCCGGTGCGGGTCTTCACCTCGTGGTGGACCTTGGTCACCAGGGGGCAGACGGCGTCGACCGTGTAGCCGCCCACCTGGCGGGCCTGCCGCACCACCTCGGGTGCCGAGCCGTGCGCTGAGAGCATCAGGGGTGCGCCGTCGGGGACGTCGGCGATGTCGTCCACGAACACCACGCCCTGGGCCTCGAAGCGTTCCACCACCAGCTTGTTGTGGACGATCTCGTGGTAGCAGTAGACGGGTTCGTCGAAGGCCCGGACCAGCCATGTGAGGGCCTTGATGGCCATCTCCACGCCGGCACAGAAGCCGCGTGGTTCGGCCACCAGCACCCGGTCCACCAGCCCTGAGACCCCTGTGGGGGAGGTGGCGGATGGCATGTCCGGACCCTACCGGGTGGCCCCTTTGAGGTCGGTAGCCTTCTGGACATGTCGACCCCCGTGGTCGTCGCCGTCGCCACTGGATCACCCGCTGAACGGGCCGGTGTCGTACTGGGCGACCGGATCCTGAGCATCAACGACCGCGTGCCGCGCGACGTCATCGAGTACCAGCTGCTCGTGGACGAGCCGACGGTCGCCCTGTCCCTGGACTCGGGCGGAATCCAGCGTGAGGTGGAGGTGGAGAAGGCCGCCGGCAGCCCCCTGGGCGTCGAGGTGGACAGTGCCCTGTTCGACCGTGTCCGGACGTGCGACAACCACTGCGAGTTCTGCTTCATCTACCAGCTCCCGCCCGGCCTGCGCCGCAGCCTCTACGTGAAGGACGACGACTACCGGCTGTCGTTCCTGTACGGGAACTTCACGACCCTGACCCGGTTCACGGAGGCGGACCTGGAGCGGGTGCTCTCGGAGGGCCTCAGCCCCCTGTACGTCAGCATCCACGCGACCGATCCGGGCAAGCGCACCGAGATGCTGCGAAACCGGCGGGGGGGCACGAGCCTGAGATGGCTGCGTGCCTTGTTGGACCACGGCATCACCGTGCACGGGCAGGTGGTGGTGTGTCCCGGGCTGAACGACGGGCTCTGGCTGGAGGACACGCTGGCCGGTGTGGCTGACCGGTTCCCCGAGTTGGCCAGCATCTGCGTGGTGCCACTCGGTGTGAGCCGCTACACCGACGAGGTTCGCATGCGGGCGCACACCCGGGACGAGGCCTGCGCCGTCGTTGACGTCGTGGAGGCATGGCAGGCGCACCTGCTGGCGGCCGTGGGGCGACGGATGGTGTTCGCCGCCGACGAGTACTACCTGCTGGCCGGGCGTCCCTTCCCTCCGGCGGCGCACTACGACGACTTCGAGATGCTGGAGGACGGAATCGGCATGGCGCGGGCCTTTGAGCTGGAGTTCACCGGGTCGACGGGTGGACGGGAGCGCGCTCCGGGCTTCTTCCAGTCGGTGGATGGCGCTCCTGCGCTCGGCTATCGGGCCCCGCGGACCGGTGCCGGCCACGAGGGGTCCGGCTGTGGCGTAGGGCTGGCGCTCGACACTCCCGTGACCGACGGTGACGCCTCGACGGCCACGTCGGTTCGGCTAGGGGCGGGTGTGCGACCGTCGCGCGGTGCACCGGTGGCCGTGCTGACCGGCGAGTTGGGTGCACCCATCCTGGCGCCCCTGGTGGAGTCCTCCGGTCGGACCGATGTACGCGTGCTTCCGGTCCAGAACCGGTTCTTCGGGGGCAACGTGGGGGTCACCGGCCTGATGGTCGGCGAGGATGTGGCCAGGGTGCTGGCCGGCCAGCCGACCGGGCACCGCTACCTCCTTCCGGACGTGTGCCTCAGCAATGGGCGGTTCCTGGACGGCGTGGAGCCGGCGGACCTGCCGCTGGCTGTCGAGGTGGTCTCCACCGATGGCGCATCTCTACGTCGGGCACTCTCGACAACGGGGTCGGGCCGATGAGGCACACCGTGGCGATCGTCGGGCGGCCCAACGTGGGCAAGTCGACCCTGATGAACAGGATCCTGGGTCGCCGTGAGGCGATCGTGGAGGAGCGGCCCGGCGTCACCCGGGACCGCAAGGAGGTCGAGGCCAACTGGCAGGGCCGGGAGTTCACCCTCGTGGACACCGGTGGCTGGATCGCCGCCGGCGACTCCCTGGACGAGAAGGTCAGCCGCCAGAGCGAGCGGGCCATCGCCGAGGCCGACGTCATCCTGTTCGTGGTGGACACCACGGTCGGGGTGACCGAGGACGATGCCCGGGTGGCGGCCCTTCTACGGGGTGCGGACACGCCGGTGATCCTGATTGCCAACAAGGTCGACGACCGGGTGCACGAGTCGTCGATCTGGGAGATGATGTCTCTCGGCCTGGGCGAGCCGATGGCGGTGAGTGCTCTGCACGGTCGGGGCGCCGGCGACATGCTGGACCGGATCGTGGCGGCCCTTCCGGAGCCCGTCGAAGAGGTTCCCGATGAGGCCGAGACCGATAGCGGCGACCCCCGGATCGTAGGTGTGACCCTGGTGGGCCGCCCGAACGTGGGCAAGTCGACGCTGTTCAACCGGCTCACCGGCGAGGAGCGGGCCGTCGTGCACGATCGCCCGGGAACCACGCGTGACACGGTCGACACCGTCGTGGAGACGCCTTACGGCCCGGTCCGCTTCATCGACACTGCGGGGATGCGACGCAAGGCCCGCATCGACGAGGAGACCGAGTACTACTCGCTGGTCCGGGCCCTGAAGGCCGTGGACACCGCTGACGTGGCGCTGCTGGTCATCGACTCCACCCAGGGCGTGACCCACCAGGACCAGCGCCTGGCCGAGCGCGTCGACGCTGCGGGCTGCCCGATCGTGGTGCTGCTCAACAAGTGGGACCTGTGTGACACCGAGCAGCGCGAGGACGTCTCGATCCAGGTGGGCGACAAGCTGCACTTCGTCGGCGAGGCACCGGTCATCCGAATCTGCGCCCTCAGCGGCAAGAACGTGCACCGCCTCTGGCCGGCCCTGGAGGACACCATCAGGGACTACCAGACGCGGATTCCGACCCGTCGGGTGAACGATGTGATCCGGGCGGCCCAGGCGGCCCAGCCGGCACCCGCAGGCGTCCGGATCCTGTATGCCACCCAGGGGGCTACCGACCCGCCGACCTTCACCCTGTTCGCCAACCGCGAGGTGCCGCGCACGTGGCTGCGGTACCTGGAACGGCGGCTACGGGAGGACCTGGAGCTCGGGTCCACGCCGATCAAGTTGAGGGTGCGTCGCCGCTCCGAATGACGGCCAGATCACGGGTGTGTGGCCGTTGGAAGTGGCCGACGCTCCGACGGCGGACCCACGACTACGCTGAACGGGCATGCGGACGCCTGTCCTGACCCTTCTGGGCATCATCTGCCTCGCGGCCGCCATGAGTTGGGCGCGGTCGGCACGCCACCGCTATCGCCTGCTGGGTCGTATCGACCCTGAGACGGCACCGGACGCATACACGCTGGCGTGGTCCACGTTCCGCAAGGAGTGCCACTCGTCGTCCCTCTACGGGCTGCTGGCGCTGGCCTCGTTCGTGAACGCCGTCACGGAGGGCGCCTGGGGCGCCCTGGTGTTCTCGCTGGTGGCGATCCCCGCACTGGTGTCCACGGCATGGGCCAGGCATGCCGTCCGGGAGGCCCGGATGGCCCGCCAGGGCATCGACATTGAACGACGCGCCCAGGAGGCCCTCGAGCAGGAGGACCTGGCGCCCAAGGCATGGGCGGGCCGTCTCGCTCCTGAGGACCTTCCCGAGTTCTCAGGATTCGAGGTGGGCCGGGTTTACCAGGCTGGCACTGGCCTCATGGCCGGCGACTTCTTCGACGTCTTCAAGGCGTCGCCGACGCGACTGGCCGCCGTGATCGGCGACGTCGTCGGGCACGGCATCGAGGCTTCGATCACCGCCTTCCAGGCCAAGTACCTGCTGCGGACGTTCCTGCGCCAGTTCCGGGATCCGGCCCAGGCCCTGGAGGAGCTGAACCGCCAGATGTCGTCGGTGGAGCGGTCCGAGGAGTTCATCTCACTAGTGGTGCTGGTGTTCGACACGGAGGCCGAGACGATGCGCTACGCGTCGGCCGGGCATCCGGCGACGTTCCTCTGGCACGAGCGGGAGGTTCGACCATTGCGGTCGACCGGCCCACTCCTGATGCTGGACCCGAACGGGTCGTACTTCAGCCGTGAGGTTCCGCTGGCCCGTGACGACATGGCCGTCATGTACACCGACGGCCTGACCGAGGCACGCAACGGTGACGAGCAGTTCGGCGAGGAGCGGGTCGGAGACGCCGTCCGGCGGAACCCGGGCATCTCGCCCGGCGTGCTGTGCAAGCAGCTGCTGGATGCCGCCAACGACTTCAGCCTGGGAGCCGTGCAGGACGACCTGGCGATCCTGGCCATCCGCAAGCTCTGATCTACGGACCTGAACGGGAGGGCCGACGTGCCGTGGTGTGAGCCGTGTGCGCGCTATCTCAGCCCCAACTCGGTGTCCGTGGTGGGCACGTGCCCGAAGTGCGGGGAGAGGGTGACCGACGCCGACGGCGAGTTGGCCACCTCGCAGAAGGTGCCGTGGCACTTCTGGGTGTTCGCCGGAGCGGCCGTCGTCTACCTGGGGTGGCGCCTCCTGCAGGGTGTCTGGATGCTGGTCACCTGACCTGATCCAGCGGGACCTCCCGCCGGGCCTCGCCGGTAGAGTGACCGCTCCACAGCGGGCTGTGGCGCAGCTTGGTTAGCGCGTCGGTCTGGGGGACCGAAGGTCGGGAGTTCAAATCTCCCCAGCCCGACAAAC
>Ga0207990_1000330_pt1 | contig 27711 bp, 33 predicted proteins | sample ETNtaG_8_FD_185780 | JGI IMG/M metagenome (GOLD analysis project Ga0207990, IMG submission 185780) | Marine microbial and viral communities from oxygen minimum zone, Eastern Pacific Ocean - ETNP201406SV75 (SPAdes) (version 2) | ecosystem: Environmental > Aquatic > Marine > Oceanic ...
GTTTATCCAGTGAAAACTATTGCCCTGAAACTTTGTAGAGATTGCAAGGATTATTAATTTACCAGCGCAGGCCGCTACCTGTCGTGAATCTAAAAAAAAACATCCCATAATTGACTTGAATGGATTTTGGTTGCAGAATGCCCCCTTACATCTCTGTAGCGCCACAGGCAAGCCGCGTGGCTACTCGAAAATGGAACCAATGTAATTAATAAGAGGCACGTTGTATGAGCAAAAAGAACGGCAAGCGAAATAATATAGACCAGTGTGAGAAATGCCTTCCTGCTTTCTGCTGTAACTATTTCGCCTTTGAAATCGACGAACCTGAAGACCGGCAGGATTATGAAAGCCTGCTATGGAAACTGGCTCATGAGAAGGTATCGATTTATATTGACCGCAACCAGTGGTACATCATGGTCAACAATCGCTGCAACTTCCTAACTCCTGACAATAAGTGCGCGATATATGATCATCGCCCCTATCTCTGCAGGAAGCACAGCACGGAAAACTGCGAATACTCGGGGGACAACTACGGTTTCAGCGAACATTTCAAAAGCTATGATGATCTGCTGATGTACATTAAGGAAAACACGCATTATCGGTTCACGCAGGAACCAACGGGGGTACGCCCAAACTGTTTATAGGGGCTTACAGGGGGAGAGCTCTGCACCACAACGTGGGCGATCGATTAACCGGGCGGAGCTATTTCTTCCCGCCCTTGTCATTATCGTCTTTTTTCTTTTCTTTCTTTTTAGCAGGAACCGCCTTTTTAGTGGCAGTTTTTCCGGTAGGAGCTTTTGCTTTCTTTTCTGGGGCTTTTTTCTTCTCGCCCCCACCCTTCTTCTCTTTTGTAGGCTTGGATTTTTCAGGCGCCGCTTTTTGGGTGGGCGCCTTAGTATCTTTCTTCCCCTTGGCGGGGGGTTTCGAAACTGCTTCGCCCTCCCGGTCGACCAACTCGATGAAAACCATCGGAGCGTCATCCCCATGCCGATGGCCGAGCTTGATGATCCGAGTGTACCCTCCGGGGCGGTTCGCATAACGCTCGGCGAGTGGACCAAATATTTTTTTCAGGGAATCTCTATCGGCCACCAGTCGCAACGCGTGGCGCCGGGCATGTAGAGTTCCCTTTTTTCCAAGCGTGATGGTCTTTTCAACCTTACCACGCAATTCCTTGGCTTTGGCAAGAGTAGTACGAATGCGCTCCCGCTCAATCAAGGCGGTCACCATATTTCTAAATAACGCTTTCCGGTGCGCCGATGTGCGCCCGAACTTTCTACCCGCTTTCAAATGACGCATAACCCTACATTATCTCCTGAAATAAATTTTCCTTCACGCTGTTCAGTTAAAGTTCTACGTCGGTTCCGACTTCGGGTTTCCTCCCTGCCTGAGCAATCTGCTTCAAATCATCTTCCTCAAGCTTCATGCCTAGATGCAGACCCATACCCTCGAGGATTTCTTTGATTTCGTTAAGCGATTTCCGTCCAAAATTCCGAGTCTTGAGCATTTCGGAATCGGTTTTCTGCACCAACTCAGCAATGGACTGAATGTTAGCGTTTTTTAAACAGTTGTAGGAACGAACCGAAAGTTCCAGCTCCTCCACACTCCTAGTTAGGCTGAGGATTAATGTCTTCTTCTTTTCATCGACCTGCGTCTGAGCCGGTTCGGGTTCTTCATCGAAATTGATGAAGACTTGCATATGGTCCTTTAAAATCTTGGCCGCATGTGCCACTGCGTCATCAGGAATGATGCCTCCATTGGTCCACAGCTCCATGACTAGCGAATCGTAATCCGTGGACTGCCCGACCCGTGTATGCTCGATATGATAGCGCACCTTTTCAATGGGTGAAAAGATTGCGTCTATGGGAATCATTTGAACTGACTCCCCTTCCATATCCTGATTTTCGGCCGGCACATAGCCGCGGCCCTTGCGCACTATCATTTCCATATTCAGTTCGCCGCTCTCGTCAATCGTCGCGATATGATGATCTGGATTAAGAACGGTAACCTGCGCATTGTCCGCAATATCCTTAGCGTAAACTTTACCCGCCTGATCCTTCTGAAGACAAATCCGTTTTTCCGAGACCTCATTTTCCATTTTGAGATGCACTTGCTTGAGATTGAGAATGATTTCGGTCACATCTTCGAGGACTCCAGGGATAGCCGAGAACTCATGATAAACTCCTTCAAACCTGACGCCGACGATAGCGGTTCCCTCAATAGAAGACAAAAGCATCCTGCGAATCGAGTTGCCGATGGTCACTCCGTACCCCTGCTCGAACGGTCCAGCAGAAAATTTTCCGTAGAAATCCGACTTTGTTTTCTTTTCAAATTCTAATCGTTTTGGCTTAACGATCCCTTGGGTGCTAAACATATGGTCTCCGGTTATGCTGGTGAGCGGTCAATTAAAGTTCGTTCGTTGTTATTTCAAAACAAATGCACTTGTTATCGAGAGTAGAGCTCGACAATTAATTGTTCTTCAATTGGAATGGTAATATCCTCTCGGGTAGGCAAGTCCTGCACAACCCCCTTCTTGGTATCTGGATCAAAAGCCAGCCAGTGAGGCTGGGTTTTATCCTTAATAGTCTGCAAAGCCGTTTTGATAGGAAATTTTTCAAGCTTTTTCTGGCTAGGCACGATTTCATCCCCTTTCTTCAAAAAGAAAGAGGGGATATTAACCTTTTTCCCGTTGACCAAAAAATGATTATGCCGTACCAGTTGGCGGGCGGCATTTCTCGATGGGGCGAACCCCATCCGATAAACCACATTATCGAGTCGCAATTCCAGTGATTTCAAAAGGTTTTCTCCGGTAACACCCTTTTCCCGATCAGCATGGGCAAAATAGTTACGAAATGGTTTTTCGAAAATCCCGTAAATTCTTTTGACCTTCTGCTTCTCCCGAAGCTGGATACCGTATTCAGAAAACTTTTTCCGGCGCTGACCGTGCTGACCGGGGGCATATCCGCGCTTCTCAATGGCGCATTTGGCGGTTTCGCACCGATATCCTTTCAAAAGCAACTTCATACCTTCGCGCCGACACAAGCGACAAACCGAACCTCTATATCTTGCCAACTTATTAAACTCCCGAATTAAAGATTGACATTAAACTCTCCTGCGTTTTCTTGCTCGACAACCATTATGGGGCATGGGGGTTTTATCGCGGATTACCACAACCTCCATCCCGGTGGCCTGCAGGGAACGAACAGCGGATTCGCGTCCGGGACCCGGTCCTTTCACATGTACCTCCAGTTTTTTCATCCCTAGGTCTCTAGCTTTGATCGCCGCTTTCTCTGCAGCAACCTGAGCCGCAAAAGGCGTGCTCTTTCGGGACCCTTTAAAACCCTGGGCCCCCGCACTGGACCAAGACAGCACGTTACCCGACAGATCGGCGATCGTCACGATCGTATTGTTGAATGTTGCCTGGATATGAGCAATCCCGAGCTCAGGCGCGTTTTTAGTTCTTTTCCTTACAGATTTTTTACTTTTATCTATTGCCATGTTCGATAGCCTCAACTATTTCTTAGAGCGGGCACCCACGGTCTTACGGGGTCCCTTTCGCCCGCGGGCGTTAGTATGTGTCCGCTGACCGCGGACAGGAAGTCCCTTACGGTGACGCAATCCACGGTAAGAGCCAATATCCATTAACCGCTTGATATTCATACTGATATCACGGCGGAGATCTCCTTCCACCTCAAAATTCTCTTCGATGACAGACCGAATGCGCGCAATCTCGTCCTCCGTCATATCCTTGATACGGGTATCCTCTGAAATATTAGCCCGCTTCAGAATTTCACTGGAGACGGACTTCCCAATTCCGTAAACATAGGTCAGGGCGATGACGGCCCGCTTATCTCTTGGAATATCTATACCAGCAATGCGTCCCACAATTTCTCCTTAAAAATACCCGGGGTAGATTTATCCCTGTCGCTGTTTATGCTTGGGGTTTTCGCAAATCACCCGAACGACCCCTTTCCGCCGAATGATCTTGCACTTTTTACATATGGGTTTCACAGATGATCTGACTTTCATAACCTTTTCCTATTTATACCTATAGGTGATACGTCCGCGGGTCAAATCATAAGGCGAAAGCTGAACCTTCACTTTATCCCCGACGAGAATGCGGATGAAATGCATCCTCATTTTTCCAGAGATGTGCGCCAGAATTTTGTGACCATTTTCGAGCTCAACCCGAAACATCGCGTTGGGCAAAGGCTCCAACACTGTACCTTCAATTTCTATCGAATCTTCTTTGGACATATATTAAGTCACCATGGAGCAAACCCGTGAAAAAATTTCTTCAACTGACCCGCACCCCTGGGTGGTTTTCAGGTTGCCTTGTTTTCGATAAAACTCCTTGAGCGGAGCAGTCTCGTTCTGGTAAACCTCCAGCCGCTTTTTAATCGTCTCCTCCTTATCGTCTTCCCGCTGATAAAGAGACGCGCCACAGACGTCGCAAACATTCCTAATTCTGGGTGGACGTGACGTTTCGTGATACATGGCCCCACAATCGGAGCACGTCCTGCGCCCGGTCAAACGATTGATCAGCACCTGGCTATCGACGACAAAATCAACCACAGCATCGATCGACAGGTCCATGTCCTTCAAGGTGTCCACCAGCTTTTCGGCCTGCACGATGGTTCTTGGAAATCCGTCAAGAACGAATCCGTTCCGGCAATCTTCCTGAGCGATCCGCTCCCTGATCACGCCAATAACAGTATCGTCCTGCACCAGCTTTCCGGCGTCCATCAGAGTTTTGGCCTGTCTTCCAAGCTTGGTATTATCTTGCGCCGCTTTCCTCAGGATATCCCCTGTGGAAATCTGGGGAATTCCGAATCTTTCTTTCAGCATTTTGGCCTGAGTTCCTTTGCCCGCGCCCGGCGGACCGAGCAGGATAATCCTCATGGATCAGCCTCGCCGGCCCTTCAATCGACCCTTTTTCATGAACCCATCATAATTTCGCATCACCAGATGCGACTCGATCTGTTGCATGGTATCCAACGAAACGCCCACAACAATCAGAAGGCTGGTACCTCCAAAATAAAACGGAATGTTGAAGTACTTTATCAAATAATCCGGCAAAATACAGACCAACGAAAGATAGATCGCACCGTAAAACGTGATCCTAGACAGTATTTGGTCGATATAGTCGGAAGTCTTGGCTCCGGGCCGGATACCAGGAACGAAACCCCCGTATTTCTTCATATTGTCCGCCACGTCGATCGGGTTGAAAATGACCGCCGTATAAAAATAACAAAAGAAAAAAATCGCACCGACGAACAGCATGCTGTAAACGATAGTGCCCGGTGTCAACATTCCGGAGACCGTCTGCATCCACGGGTGGGTGATGAACTGCGCAATCGTCGCAGGAAACATAATGATGGACGAGGCAAATATAGGCGGGATAACCCCCGACGTATTCACCTTGAGCGGCAGATGTGTGCTCTGCCCCCCATACATTTTACGCCCCACCACACGCTTCGCATACTGGATAGGGATCCTGCGCTGCCCACCTTCTGTAAAAACGATCGCACCCACGACTGCAGCCATCAACACCATCAAAAACAAAACCACCAGCACCGACAACTCCCCCGTCCCCATTAAATCCAGAGACTGGAAAATAGCCGCGGGCGTTCCCGCAACGATGCCGGAAAAAATGATCAGCGAGATCCCGTTCCCGATACCCCGCTCAGTGATCTGCTCCCCAAGCCACATGAGGAAAGCCGTCCCCGCGGTCAGAGTCAAGATCGTCATCACCCGAAACGACCATCCCGGTGAAGGAACAATCGGGCTCCCGGTCGGACTTTTCATTGCTTCCAACCCGACAGCGATCCCCGAGCTTTGAACCATGCTTAAAACGATAGTACCGTAGCGGGTGTACTGCGTTATCTTTTTCTGCCCTTGCTCCCCCTCCTTTTTAAGCCGCGCCAAGTAGGGAGAAACCATCGTCATCAACTGAAGAATGATGGACGAACTGATGTAGGGCATAATGCCCAAGGCAAAAATCGTCAGCCGGCTGAGCGCCCCACCGGAAAACATATTGAAAAACCCGAGGATGGTCCCCGCAGCCCTAGCAAAAATCTCAGCCAGCGCCGCCGAATTAATTCCCGGTGTGGGAATATGGGCACCTATCCGATAAACAATCAGCAACCCCAACGTAAAAAAAACTTTTTTTTTCAGCTCGGGAACTCTAAAAATATTGCCAAACGATTCAGCACCACTCATCTAAATAGTTACGGCCTTTCCCCCCGGTTTTTCAATCTTTAACACAGCCGACTGGCTGAATTTGTGTGCATGCACTGTTACCTTACCGGTCAATTCGCCATTACCCAGAATCTTTACCGCCTCCCCTTTGCGGATCAGGCCTTTTTCCTTCAGCACCTCGGGAGTGATAGGACCGTCTCCGCCAAGATCGGCCAACTGGCTGACATTAACAATTTCGAAACTTTTCTTGAAAATGTTGGTGAACCCCCGCTTAGGCAACCGCCGATACAGAGGCATCTGCCCCCCCTCAAACCAGGGATGCGGGTTTCCCCCCGACCGGGATTTCTGCCCCTTCTGCCCCCTACCGGAGGTCTTGCCAGTTCCCGAACCAATCCCTCTGCCGATTCGCTTTCTATTTTTGCGGCTACCCGGGACCGCTTCCAATTCTGATAATTTCATTTCGCTCTCATTCAAGAAACGTTGGCTTTTACCTTACCCCGTACCGCGGCGTAATGTGCTGCATCACGCAAGTTGGTCAGCCCCTCGATCGTAGCCTTGACCACATTGTGTGGGTTATTGGTGCGCAGGCTCTTTGTCAAAACATCTTTAATACCCACCGCCTCCAGTACGGCACGCACGGCACCACCGGCGATCAGCCCCGTCCCGCGAGATGCAGGCTTCATAAGCACCCGGCCTGCACCGTATGCCCCGACTACTTCATGCGGGATGGTGCCCCCATCTAAGCAAACTTTAATCATGTCCCTTTTGGCCCTTTCAACGCCCTTTCGAATCGCCTCGGGCACTTCGTTCGCCTTACCTAGCCCCCAACCGATTGATCCTTTGCGGTCACCAACCACCACCAAGGCGCTGAAACTGAACCTCCGACCGCCCTTGACCACCTTGGCCACGCGGTTGATCTTGACCACCTTATCAACAAAATCCTGTTTGTTTCTATCTCGCTCTCGCAATTATCGCCTCCCAAACACCACCGGCTCTGGCGGCCCGTTATTAGAACTTGACTCCTTTTCCCCTAACCCCGTCAGCCAGGGCCTTTACCCGGCCGGCATAGATGAATCCATTCCGGTCGTAGTAAACTTCCTTAATACCCTGTTGAATCGCTTTTTCTCCGAGCAGGTTTCCCACTAAAGTTGCGGCCTTGGCATTACCCCCACCTTTCATCTGTTGCCGAAATGCGGGTGACATCGTCGACTCCGACACCAAGGTTTTTCCTTCCTTGTCGTTAACAATCTGAGCGTAGATATGCTTGGCACTTCGGAATACCGTAAGGCGAAACTTATCCTTATTTCTCTGAACTCGCCGTTTCACACGGTTTTTACGATTCTTTCTGAGTTGTTCTCGAAGTGCTGTTTTCATGGTTTTATGTTTAAGCCCCCGTTCCAACCGCGGTTTTACCGGCTTTTCTTTTGATTCTCTCGTTGACGTACATGACCCCCTTGCCCTTGTAGGGCTCCGGCGGCCTTAACATTCTGATCTCAGCAGCAGTTTGCCCCACCTGCTGTTTATTGATTCCCTTAACCGCAATCGTATTTTTTTTGCTGTCCACTTCAAACTCAATTCCCTTGGGCGCCGGAAAATCAATAGGGTGGGAATATCCCAGGCTTAGGTTTAGATTCTTTCCCTTCAACTCCACCTTGTATCCCACGCCGACGATAGAGAGGCTTTTAGAAAACCCATCGGTCACACCCACAACCATGTTATTGATAAGCGTGCGCGTCAACCCGTGCAACGACCGATCGATCCGCCCGTTGGAAGGACGCGTGACAACCACCTGATCATTACTAATTTCAACTTTCATGCTGGCATGAAGCTTTCGCTCGAGCTGCCCTTTAGGACCCCCTACCTTGAACAGGGTTCCTACCATCTTGCATTCGACTCCGGTGGGAACCGGTATCGGCTGTTTTCCAACTCTAGACATAACGCTCTCTTACCAGACGTAACCCACAACTTCACCGCCGACGCCTTTTTCCCGGCATACCTGGTCGGTCATGACCCCGGTGGAAGTGGAAATAATTGCGATACCGAGCCCGTTCAAAACCCTGGGAATGTCCCTTGCAGGAACATAGGTTCTTCGGCCCGGCTTACTTATCCTCCGGATACCTCGGATAGTGGCGTCCCCGTTGTGATACTTCAGAAGAATCTTTAAAACTCCCTGCTTATCGTCCTCACGTACGCGGAAATTTTTAATGAATCCTTCTTCCTTTAAAATCTCAGCGATACGGGTCTTCATCCGGGAGTTGGGTATCTCCACAACATCATGGCGCACCATGAGTCCATTTCGAATGCGTGTGAATAAATCGGCTATAGGGTCTGTCATCATAATAAAAATCAACTCCTAGAACACAAGCAGGTCATCTACCAACTGGATTTGGTAACTCCAGGGATTTCCCCCAACAACGCCCGCTCCCTGAAACAGATTCGGCACATGCCGAACTTTCTCAGGAACGCCCGCGGCCGGCCGCACACGCGGCACCGGTTATATTCCCTGACCTGAAATTTTTGTTTTCTCTGCGATTTGGCAACCAGCGATTTTTTTGCCATAACACCTTCCAAACTTAGAAACTCTTCAAGAGTTTCCATGCGTTAAATTATTTACGTAAGGGAAACCCCATTTGAGTGAGCAGGCATCGACCTTCCTCGTCCGAATTGGCAGTAGTGCAAATGGTAATGTTCATGCCCTGGACCTTTTCTACCTTGTCGAAATCGATTTCCGGGAAAATCAGCTGTTCCTTGAGACCAATCGAATAATTGCCTCGCCCATCGAACGACCGCCTAGAAAGTCCTTTGAAGTCACGCACCCTGGGCAAAGCAAAAGAAACCAGCCGCTCGAAGAACTGGTACATGCGGTTTCCGCGCAACGTTACCCGAACCCCGATCGGTGAACCCTCGCGCAACTTGAAATTCGCAATCGATTTTTTAGCCTTGGTCACCACCGGCATCTGACCCGCGATAACCTTCACCTGGTCAACACTCGATTCAATCAGCTTCCCGTTCTGTAAGGCTTCTCCCAACCCCACGTTGATGACGATTTTTTCCAGCTGAGGCACCTGCATCACGTTCTTAAGTCCTAATTCAGTCTGGACCCGATCCCGCACTTTTTCTTTGTATAGAGTTTTGAGATTCGTCATATTAAACTTTGTCGATCACCTCTCCACATTTCTGACAAATGCGCACCCGTTTGCCGTCTTCCAGCTTCTTCCGCTTAATGCGCACCCCCTTACCACACTTGTCGCAAACGATGAGCACGTTTGAAATGTGGATGGAGCCTTCCTTTTCCAGAATACCCGCCTGCCGCGACTTGCCGTCGGACTTCATATGCCGCTTGCACATGTTGAGCTTTTCGACAGTTACCCTGCCTTCACCGGGAAACAACGCAAGGACCTTGCCTTTCTTTCCCTGTTCCCGGCCAGAGATAACCTCGACAATATCGTCTTTTTTAAGATTCAACTTCTGACCCGCAACCGACATCACAACACCTCGGGGGCAAGGGATAGAATTCTCATAAACCGCTTAGCACGTAACTCACGGGCAACCGGACCAAAAATACGGGTTCCAAGAGGTTCACGGCTATCGCCGATCAACACCGCCGAATTGGTATCGAACTTGATATAGGTCCCGTTAGGGCGCCGGATTTCTTTTCTCGTCCGAACCACCACCGCCTTTTTGACCTCGCCTTTTTTAACTGCACTCCCAGGGTCAGCTTCCCGGACGGCCACAACGATGATATCGCCGATACGCGCGTATCTCCGACCGGACCCGCCCAGCACCTTGATGCACTGAACTTTTTTTGCGCCGGAGTTATCGGCTACATCCAATACAGTTCTCAGCTGAATCATGACTGTGCAACCTTTTCAGTTTCAATAGGACCTACCTTGGTAATGACTTCCAGTAAGCGCCAGCGTTTTTCCTTGCTGAGAGGACGGGTTTCCCCGATACGGATGAAATCGCCTTCCTGGCATTCATTTTTTTCGTCATGCACCTTGTACTTCTTTGTCGTCTTGATAACTTTTTTGAAAATGGGGTGGGCAAATTTCCGCTCTACCCGTACCACGAGAGTTTTATCCATCTTGTCACTGACCACCACCCCGGTCATGGCTTTTCTCTTAGATCCGTTACTCAAGTGAAACTCCTTATTTCCAGTAAGCCGCCCGAATAATCAAGCGAACCGATTATGCCTTTGCAGTGCTTTCTGTATTTTTCTTTACAGACCCCACCGATTTAGAATCTCCATCAACCGTTTCACGTAGGACCGTTTTGATTCGAGCAATGTCTCGGCGAATGAACTTAAGCCGACTTGGATTTTCTATTTTCCCGGTCGCTAATTGAAATTTGAGGTTGAAAAATTCCTGCCTCAAATCATCTATTTTTTCTTCCCGCTCTTTTGCGGAGAGCTCTCGGACATCCTGTGCTTTCATACTTTGCCTTACACCGCCGAGCGGCGCCTCCGTTATCCCCTAGTGACAACCCGGGTTGCAATAGGTAACTTGTGAGCCGCCAGCCGAAACGCCTCTTTGGCGACCTCTTCAGAAACCCCTTCCATCTCGTAGAGCATTCTTCCCTGCTTAACCACGGCAACCCAATACTCCGGCCCGCCCTTGCCCTTCCCCATCCGCGTTTCAGCGGGTTTTTTGGAAATCGGCTTGTCAGGAAAAATTCTCAACCATATCTTTCCACCACGCTTAACGTGACGGGTCATTGCGATACGCGCCGCTTCGATCTGACGATCGGTGATACGCCCGCATTCCATCGCCTGCAGTCCACAGGAACCGAAACTCAACTCACCACCTCGAAACGCCGTCCCCCCCATGCGGCCTTTATGGCGTTTGCGGTATTTGACTTTTTTGGGCATCAACATGACAAAAATTTCCTGATCTTACGACTGTATTTTTATTTCCAGCACGGTCATAGGGCTTGGATAATTCACTTCATTCACACTGTAGCAGGGCGCTTCGCACCACTCCTACCGTTTGCGGGAATCTTCTCCTCACCGTCCTTCACCGGAAGAATGTCTCCGCGATAGATCCACACCTTCACACCAATCACCCCAAAGGTGGTACTGGCAACCGCCGTGCCATAATCAATATCGGCACGCAGGGTATGCAGCGGCACCCGGCCTTCACGGTACCATTCACTGCGCGCGATTTCCGCGCCGCCCAGCCGCCCTGACACCCGGATCTTGATTCCCTTGGCCCCAAAACGCAGTGACGAAAGCACGGTCTTTTTCATGGCCCGGCGAAACGAAATCCGCTTTTCAAGCTGTAACGCAACACTCTGAGCAACGAGAGTGGCGTCCAACTCCGCCCGGCGCACTTCCTTAATATTTAGGTTCACCTGCTTACCGACTATCATCTTCTGCAACTCTTCCTTGAGCCTATCAACCTCCAGCCCCTTTTTACCGATGATAATTCCAGGCCTGGCCGTGTGGATATTCACCCTCACTCGATTGGCACTGCGTTCAATCTCGACCCTAGAAATCCCCGCATGCGACAATGTCTTTTCAATGTAACTCCTAAGCTTGATGTCCTCATGAAGCAGGTCGGGATAATCTCTACGCCCACACCAGCTCGATTTCCAAGTTTTATTGATACCTAGTCGGAACCCGTATGGATGAACTTTCTGGCCCACGCAATTCTCCTTTTTTATTTCTCGTCCAGCACGAGGATGATATTACTCGTCCGTTTCCGGATCACGTTTGCTGAGCCCCGAGCCCGAGGCATCGTCCGCTTCCATACCACCCCTTGGTCCACAGAGACGCGCCGGATGAACAGGTCGTCCACGTCCAACACCTTGTGGTTTTCCTCGGCATTGGCGAGAGCCGACTTCAAAAGTTTCTGCAGAACCCGCGCCGCTTTTTTTCGCGTGAACTGGAGTATATTCATCGCATCGCCCACGTTCTGCCCATGGATGAGGCGGGCAACCAGTCGCGTTTTCTGCGGCGCCAAGCGCGTGTGTCTCAATACTGCTCTAACTTCCATCAATCAAGTATCCGGTTACGATTTATTTAGTGACCGCTTTCTTAGACCTGCCCCCGTGCGCCCTGAATAAGCGTGTGGGTGAGAACTCGCCCAGCTTGTGCCCCACCATGTTCTCAGTGATAAACACGGGAATAAATTTCTTGCCATTATGTACCGCAATAGTATGCCCCACAAAATCAGGAGAAATAGTGGACCGGCGAGACCAGGTTTTGACGATCTTCCTGTCTTGTCGGCGGTTCATTTCCTCGATCTTGTTGAGTAGCGAATCGTCGATAAAAGGCCCTTTTTTTAGTGATCTTGACATATCTCTCCAAAAATAGATCTTATTTCCTGCGTTTCTTGCGCCGGCTCACGATGAATCGGTTTGAGCTTTTTCGCGGCGTCCGGGTTTTCAACCCTTTGGCAATCTGCCCCCATGGGCTGCACGGATGACGTCCGCCGGAAGACCGGCCCTCGCCACCGCCCATGGGATGATCCACGGGATTCATGGCAACTGCCCGCACTCTGGGGCGGCGTCCGATCCAACGGGTGCGGCCTGCCTTGCCAAAAGAAATGTTGGCGTGATCGGAGTTTCCTACTACACCCATAGTCGCCCGACAGGCCACTTCCACCAAACGAACTTCTCCAGAAGAGAGTTTTAAGGTAGCGTATTTCCCTTCCTTGGCCATCAACTGAACCGAGGCCCCGGCACTGCGCGCCAACTGGCCTCCCTTGCCACAGCGCAACTCCACATTGTGCACCACACTGCCCTCGGGAATCACCTTTAAGGGCAAACAATTCCCAACGCGGACTTCTGCGTCGGGACCGGAAGCGACCTTGTCGCCTACGCTCAATCCGTCAGGAGAAAGAATATATCGCTTTTCTCCATCGTTATAGACGAGCAGGGCAATGTTAGCCGAACGGTTAGGATCGTACTCGATTCCTTCGACCCTGGCTTCAACACCATCCTTATTCCGTTTGAAATCGATCAAGCGGTACTGCTTGCGGTGTCCGCCTCCACGCCGTTTTGCGGTTAACCGGCCCCGGTTGTTACGTCCACCCGCACGCGCCATGGACTCAAGAAGGCTCTTCTCCGGGGTGGATTTAGTAATCTCTTCGAATCCGGAAATGGTGCGAAACCGAACTCCGGCGGATCGGGGTTTCATTTTTCTAACAGCCATTCAGGTCAAGCCCCTTCAAACAAATCGATTTTATCGCCTTCCTTAAGGCGCAACATTGCTTTTTTCCAAGGTTTCGTCCGGCCCACATTTTGGCCAAACCGCCGATTCTTACCCGACACAACCATCGTGTTTACCTGCAGCACGGTCACGTTAAAAATTTTCTCCACCGCCTGTTTGACCTGAATCTTATTGGCACTTGAATCCACCCGAAAACAAACCCAGTTTCCATCGGCAAGCAATTGCGTACTCTTCTCGGTAACCAGGGGTTTCTTTAGAATTTGAAAATGGTTGCTCATCAGCCTAGCCGTTCCTCAAGTTTATTGAACGTCTCTGGCGTACACACAATTTTTTCGTAGCGCAGAAGATCTAACACGTTCAACCCCTCCACGGGAAGCACGTTGGCGTCGGGAAGGTTGCGCACGGCCAGCTCAAGGTTTGCATTCCTTGCGGCGACCAAAAAAAGTGTCCGCTCGGAAAGCTCTAGGGATTTAAGTAGTTGAACCGCTTCCTTCGTCTTTGGGTTTTCCAACTCAAGTTTATCGACGACTGCGATGTTATTTCCCTGCAACCGCTGGGTGAGCACTGACTTAAGAGCCTGTTTCTTGGCTTTTTTGTTCATCTTGAAACCGTAATCCCTAGGAGTTGGCCCAAAAATGGTGAGCCCACCGCGCCAAATAGCAGACCGCACTTCCCCCGCGCGGGCTCTTCCGGTTCCCTTTTGCCTCCAAGGCTTCTTCCCGCTGCCGCTAAGTTCACTGTAGCTAGATTTCGTACACGCAGTACCACGGCGTCGAGTGGCTTGCTGCAGGACCGCGTACTGCTTTACGAGATGTTTTTTGATCTTGACGTCAAAAATACTCGCCACGGCCTCGACAACCCCGACTTTTTTCTTCTTAATATCCAATACATCCAGTTGCGGCATAGCTTTTCCGTCCAACCTTTCTACGACTTAATAACTCTGACAATACCACCCGGAGCCCCAGGAACAGCGCCCTTAACGAGCAACACATTATTTCCCACATCGACGCGTACGACTTTGAGGTTCTTAGTAAAAACCGTTTCAGAACCCATGTGCCCGGGCATTTTCTTACCCTTGAACACGCGGCCAGGATAAGTATGCTGACCGATCGAGCCCCCACCACGATAAATTTCGTGATGGCCGTGAGATGCAGGCGCACCGCCCATACCCCATCGTTTCATAACTCCCGCGAAACCTTTTCCCTTGGAGGTTCCCACCACATTCACATGATCCCCCTCGCTGAACATATCCACTTTAAGGGGCTTTCCAAGTTCCTCATCTGTGACTTCCTGATCACGAAACTCGGTAAGCATTCTCGCCGGATCGATTTTGACCTTGTTATAAAATCCCTGCTCGGGCTTGTTCGTGTGTTTGCTTTTCCGAGTACCGTAGGCAACGAGAACCGCATCGTACCCGTCCCCCTCCTGAGTTCGTTTAAGCACCGGGACGCACTTCTCAACCTGAATTACGGTCACAGGAATGCAGTTGCCTTCCTTGGAGAAGACCTGCGTCATACCCATTTTTTTACCAATTAAAGCGTTCATCGTTTTTCTGTCATTTCACCTTCAAAAACTAAAGCTTGATCTCGATATCCACACCACCGGAAAGATCCAGCTTCATCAGCGCATCCACCGTTTGCGCTGTCGGTTCGAGAATTTCTAAAATCCGCTTGTGAGTTCGAATTTCAAACTGTTCGCGGGATTTTTTATCCACATGCGGAGACCGGAGCACGGTCCACCGATTACGAGCCGTCGGCAGGGGAATGGGGCCCACCACTTTGGCACCTGTACGTTTGGTGGTCTCCACAATTTCACCCACAGACCGGTCAAGCAACTTGTGGTCGTAAGCTTTGAGCTTAATCTTGATTTTCTGATGTTCAACCATCATTCAGTGATCTCACTCACGACGCCCGCGCCGACGGTGCGGCCGCCTTCGCGAATGGCGAACCGAAGTTCCTTGGCCATCGCTACGGGGGTAATCAATTCAATATCCATGGTCACATTGTCACCAGGCATAACCATCTCAATCCCCGAAGGCAAAGTGCAAACTCCCGTCACATCCGTAGTCCGGAAATAGAATTGCGGGCGGTACCCATTGAAGAACGGCGTATGGCGCCCGCCTTCGTCTTTACTCAGAACATATACCTCTGCCTTGAACTTGGTGTGGGGGGTGATGCTTTTGGGTTTGGCCAGAACCTGGCCGCGCTCAATATCATCGCGCTTGGTACCGCGCAAAAGGAGACCCACATTGTCACCCGCCTGCCCATCGTCAAGCAGTTTGCGGAACATTTCGACGCCGGTCACGGTTGTCTTTTCGGTGGGACGAAATCCAACGATCTCAACCTCTTCGCCTACCTTGATGACACCTGTTTCAATACGGCCCGTCGCCACGGTACCGCGCCCGGAAATCGAGAAGATGTCTTCGATCGGCATCAGGAAATCCTTATCAACAGGACGATCAGGAACGGGGAAATAATCATCCAGAGCAGCCATCAAATCCCAGATGCACTTGGTTTTTTCTTCGTCGTCCGGATTCTCCAAAGCCTGCAAGGCACTGCCACGAACAACCGGAATGTCATCACCAGGAAACTCATACTTACTGAGAAGCTCACGCACCTCCAACTCGACGAGGTCTAGAAGTTCCGGATCGTCGACCATGTCGCACTTATTCATAAACACGATGATCTTGGGAACACCTACCTGACGAGCCAGTAGAATATGCTCGCGGGTTTGTGGCATCGGGCCATCGGATGCACTTACAACGATAACAGCACCATCCATCTGCGCCGCACCCGTGATCATGTTCTTGACATAGTCGGCATGGCCCGGGCAGTCCACGTGCGCATAATGCCGGTTGTCAGTCTTATACTCCACATGCGCGATAGCAATGGTGATGCCGCGTTCTTTTTCCTCTGGTGCTTTGTCGATCTGATCGAATGGAATGTAATCAGCAAGACCTTTCTTCGCCAGTACTTCGGTGATGGCGGCTGTCAGAGTCGTCTTGCCATGGTCAACGTGACCAATCGTTCCTACATTTAAATGTGGTTTGTCTCGGACAAATTTTTCTTTCGCCATGCTGGTTTACTCCAAAAATGTTTGTATAATCAATTGTCTGTTATTTTAAACTGCTAATTTTTCCCTTTGAACACCCGTTGCTTTTGCGACCAATTCCTCTGCAAGCGCAGCGGGAACAGCTTCATATTTGGAAAATTCCATCGAGAAGTTAGCCCGACCCTGAGTGGCAGACCTTAAATCAGTAGCATAGCCAAACATGCCGGACAACGGAACCTCAGCCCGGATGACTTTTGCTCCAGCCCGGTCGCCTAGTTCCTTAATTTTACCCCGCTTGGAGTTCAGGTTGCCGATGACATCCCCCATAAAATCCTCAGGCGTCACCACCTCCACCTCCATGACGGGCTCCAGCAAGGTCGGCTGAGCCTTGTTGCAGGCCTCTTTGAAGGCAATAGAAGCCGCAATTTTGAATGCCATCTCCGAGGAGTCCACCTCGTGGTAGGAGCCATCCAGCAAGGTCACCCCAACATCGACGACGTTGTAGCCGCACAAAATACCGCGCTCCATGGATTCTTGGACTCCTTTCTGCACGGCAGGGATATATTCCCTGGGAATGGCACCACCTACAATTTTATTGACGAATTCGAATCCTGTCCCAGCCTCACGTGGCTCCACCTTAATTTGCACATGGGCATACTGACCACGGCCGCCTGTTTGCTTGACATATTTAAATTCATGTTCGATTGCCCTGTTGATGGTTTCCTTGTATGCCACCCGCGGCTGGGAAACATTCACGTCCAACGAAAACTCACGCCGCATGCGATCAACCAGAATGTCCAGATGCAACTCGCCCATCCCAGAGATGATCGTCTGGTTTGTCTCGGAGTCGGTTTTTACACTGAAGGTGGGGTCTTCTTGAAGTAGTTTAACCAAACAATCGGAGAGTTTTTCCTGTTCGGCCTTGGTCTTGGGTTCGATGGCCACCGAAATAACAGGTTCCGGGAAGACGATCGATTCCAAAATGATCGGATTCTCCTGTAAACAAAGGGTATCTCCCGTAAACGTTTTTTTGAGTCCAATCACAGCACCGATATCCCCCGCTTTTATCGATGATATTTCCTCCCGTTTATTGGAATGCATCCTGAGCAGGCGCCCCACCCGCTCGCGCTGGTTCGTAGTTGAATTGTACACATAAGATCCACTCTTCAACTCACCGGAATACACCCGGACAAACGCAAGCTGACCCACAAAAGGATCAGTCATGATCTTGAAAGCCAGGGCTGAAAGCGGCTCACTATCATCGGGTTTTCTAACAATTTCTTCCTGACTGTTGGGGTTGATTCCTTGCACGGGGGGAACATCGTATGGAGAAGGAAGGTACCGGACCACAGCATCCAGTAATTGCTGCACTCCCTTATTTTTAAATGCTGCGCCGCAGTGAATGGGGGTAATCTTTAAATCCAGAGCTCCCTTGCGAATTGCGGTGATGATCTCTTCCGCAGAAACTTCTTTCCCAGCCAGATATTTTTCCATGACCTTGTCATCACAATCGGAGATAGCCTCCATCAGTTTTTCGCGGTACCCCTGAGCCAACTCAAGGAACTCCTCGGGGATTTCCTGAACTTCAAAGGTCTCCCCTTTATTCTTTTCGTCACTGTAGATATTGGCCTTCATATCGATCAGATCGATGACCCCGATAAAATTGCTTTCCGCCCCCAGAGGCAACTGCAGAGGAACGGGATTGGCGTTAAGCCGTTCTCTCATCTGCTCAACACACCCCAAGAAGTCGGCTCCGGATCGATCCATTTTATTCACAAACCCAATGCGAGGAACTTTGTACTTGCTGGCCTGACGCCACACAGTTTCCGACTGCGGTTCGACCCCACCCACCGCACAGAATACACCGACGGCACCATCGAGAACCCTAAGCGACCGCTCCACCTCAGCTGTGAAATCCACGTGACCCGGTGTGTCGATAATATTGACTCGGTGGTCCTGCCAGAAACAGGAGGTCGCCGCGGACGTGATGGTGATCCCGCGCTCCTGCTCCTGCTCCATCCAGTCCATAGTGGCGGTTCCCTCATGAACCTCACCGAGCTTGTGGCTGCGGCCAGTGTAATAGAGAACCCTCTCCGTCGTGGTGGTTTTTCCGGCATCAATATGCGCGATGATCCCGATATTACGAACTTTGTCTAGATCACTTTTTCTAGCCATCAAAACCTCTACCACCGGTAATGAGCAAAAGCCTTATTGGCTTCAGCCATGCGGTGGACGTCCTCTTTCTTTTTAATAGTGCCTCCAACATTGTTGTAGGCATCGAGAATTTCGCTAGTCAGTTTCTCGGACATCGATTTACCTGACCTGCTCTTGGCATTCTGGATCATCCATCGAATGCTAAGAGCGGCGCGGCGGCCCTCCTTAACCTCGACCGGAACCTGGTAAGTCGCACCACCCACACGGCGGGATTTCACTTCCAGCCTGGGCGAAGCGTTTTCGATCGCCTTTTTAAATACCTTGACTGGGTCTTCATTGGTTTTCTCCCCGACCACATCTAAAGCGCCATAGAAAATTCCTTCGGCGATGCTCTTTTTACCTTGTTTAAGGAGATTATTAATGAACCGGGCCACCAGCAGGTCATTGTATTTTGGATCCGGCAAAATCTGTCGCTTGTCTGCTTCTCTTCTTCGAGCCATATCAATTCACTTAATTAATTCAATTATTTTTTGGGACGTTTGGTACCGTACTTGGACCGGCTTTGCATCCGGCCGTCCACCCCTAGAGTGTCGAGGCTTCCTCGCACCACGTGATAACGAACACCAGGAAGATCTTTGACTCGACCACCTCGAATCATCACGATTGAGTGCTCCTGAAGGTTGTGCCCAACTCCCGGGATGTAGGTAGTGACTTCCATGCCATTGGTCAACCGCACGCGAGCCACCTTACGCAGGGCGGAGTTGGGTTTCTTGGGCGTCGACGTATACACGCGGACACACACACCCCGCTTCTGCGGACATGACTTGAGCGCTGCGCTGGCAGTTTTTCTCACCGGCGCCTTACGGCCCAACCGAACCAACTGATTGATCGTCGGCAAAGCTAAATCCTCCCAAAAGGGCAACCCATTAAAAAATAAGGCTTTACAAAATCAAGCCGGAGGTTGTTTCAAGGGTTTTGAGTGTTAATTAAGTAGAGATGTAAAAAACTCAGCATTCTAGCACCGATCCCAATGGAGTCAAGGCAAAAATACGCTTAAAAACATCCATTTACTCCACCGAAAGAAGAGTTTGATCCGCTTCCGTTTTTTTCTCTTCTCCCTCGATTTCAGCTCTCTCGATATGAATGCCGGTATACGTGCGACAACCCGTCCCCGCTGGAATCAATCGACCCATAATGACATTTTCCTTGAGCCCGACCAGGTTGTCCCGTTTTCCACTTACGCTCACTTCGGTCAGTATCCGCGTCGTCTCTTGGAACGACGCCGCCGAGATAAAACTTTCCGTGCTGAGCGATGACTTGGTGATACCCAGCAAAACGGGTACGCCCTTGGCCGGTTTTTTCTTGTTTTTGATCATTTCCTGATTGGCTTCATTGAACAGCTTCTTGGTAACCTGCTCGTCGGCCAGAAAATCGGTGTCTCCCGGATCCTCAATAGTGAGGTGACGCAACATCTGGCGAACGATGACTTCAATATGTTTGTCATTAATCGCTACGCCCTGCAGTCGATAGACCTCCTGAACTTCATTGACGAGATAATACTGCAATTTTTCCTCGCCGAGCACCTGAAGGATGTCATGGGGATTAGTCGCACCGTCCATGAGAGCTTCCCCGGCAATCACTTCATCACCTTCGTGCACGTTGATGTGTTTTCCGCGTGGGATGAGATACTCACGCTCATCACCGGTACTACTTTCGACAAATACCTGCCTCATACCCTTAACGAATCCGCCAAACCTGACCTTTCCAGAGATCTCCGTAATGGTGGCCTGTTCGCTTGGTTTGCGCGCCTCGAATAGTTCCGCCACACGAGGCAGACCCCCAGTGATGTCCTTAGTTTTTGCGGTTTCGCGCGGTATCTTAACCACCAGATCGCCAGCGTTGACCGGATCACCCTCAGAAACACTGATATGGGCTCCCGCCGGCAGAATGTAGCGCCTGAGCGTTTCCCCCTTATCGTCCTTAATCGAAATCCGGGGCTGTTTTTCCTCGTCCCGGTGACTGACAATGACCTTAGTGGACAGTCCAGTAATCTCGTCGAAGTCTTCTTTCATAGTAATGCCTTCGATGATATCTCCAAACGCCACAGTTCCGGAAACTTCCGTCAAGATCGAGTTGGTATACGGATCCCATTCAATAAGCGTCTGACTAGGATGAACCTCTTGCCCATCGGTCACCTTGAGATGCGCGGCATACACAACAGCATATTTTTCCTTCTCACGGCCGCTCTCGTCTTGAATGACAATCGCTCCATTGCGGTTCATCACGATGATTTCCCCGCGCTGATTTTTAATAGTGCGCAATCCGGCGTATTTAACGATACCTCCTTTTTTCGTCTGCAAAGTGGTTTGCTCAACCACACGACTCGCCGTTCCACCGATATGAAATGTGCGCATGGTCAACTGGGTGCCCGGTTCACCGATGGACTGCGCGGCAATAACACCTATAGGCTCGCCAACTTCTACCCACCCCAAAGTAGCCATGTTCCGTCCGTAACACTTGATACAGAGCCCCTGCCTGGATTCGCAGGTGAGGTTAGATCGAATCTTGACGGATTCAATACCGGTATTTTCGATCATCTCGACGCTTTTTTCATCGATCATATCGTTGGCCTTAACCAGACGCTCTCCATTGAACGGATCGAGAACATCCTCCAGTGCGGTACGACCCAGAATACGCTCTCCTAGAGGCTGGATGATTTCTCCGGCATCCACCAGAGAAGTGAGGTCGACGCCTCTCAGGGTTCCGCAGTCTTCTTCCTGAATGATGATATCCTGAGCCACATCTACGAGACGCCGTGTGAGGTATCCGGAATTGGCCGTCTTGAGTGCAGTATCGGCCAATCCCTTGCGCGCACCATGAGTTGAGATGAAATACTGGATCACCGACAACCCTTCGCGGAAATTCGCGGTGATGGGAGTTTCGATGATCTCTCCAGAAGGCTTGGCCATCAACCCACGCATACCTGCTAGTTGGCGAAGCTGCTGGGTACTGCCGCGGGCACCAGAATCCGCCATGATAAAAACCGAATTGAAGTCTTTATTCTCAGAACCAGCGACGACGCGTTTGTCTTCCTCCTCGAGCTCCCTGAACATCTCCTCGGAAACCCGATCGGTGACGTGCGCCCAGATATCGATAACCTTGTTATAGCGCTCCCCATTGGTGATGAGGCCGTCCTGATACTGCTTGTACACCTTGAGAACATTTTCATGGGTTTTCTCAACCAGCCGGGCCTTGGTCTTTGGGATACGCATCTGCTCAATAGAGATACTGAGTCCGGCCTCTTTCGCATACCGAAACCCAAGAGACTTGAGATCATCGAGAAGCGTAACGGTTTTTTCACGCCCAACGGTCAAGAAAGATTGCGAGACCAGTTCGGAAAGCTCTTTTTTGTCCATCAATCTGTTGACATGGGAGAAGGGAAGGCCCCCGGGCAGAACTTCATTCATAAGAATGCGGCCGGTGGTCGTCTGACAGAGTTCTCCGCCAACGCGAACCATGATCTGCGCCTGCAAATCCAGTTTTTCGTCACCGTATGCCGAGATGACTTCCTCGGGCCCGGAAAATACTTTGCCCGTACCCCTCACTCCACCGCGAATCTTGCTCATGTAATAGCATCCAAGGACAATGTCCTGAGAGGGCACGGCAATAGGTTTAGCATTGGACGGCGAAAGCACATTATTCGGTGACAACATGAGAAGCTTGGCCTCGATCCGAGCTTCCGTGGAAAGCGGAACGTGCACCGCCATCTGATCACCATCAAAGTCCGCATTAAAAGCGGTACACACCAGCGGATGAAGCTGAATAGCTTTACCTTCGATGAGAATCGGCTCGAACGCCTGAATACCCAAACGGTGCAAGGTGGGGGCTCGGTTCAGAAGAACCGGGTGTCCACTGACAACTTCTTCAAGCACCTCCCAAACCTCAGGTTTTTCCTGTTCCACCATTTTTTTTGCGGTCTTGATCGTGGAGGCATACCCTTTTTCTTCTAGTCGGTTAAAAATGAAAGGCTTGAACAACTCCAGCGCCATCTTCTTGGGGAGCCCACACTGGTGAAATTTCAATTCAGGGCCGACCACGATAACGGACCGGCCGGAATAATCGACGCGTTTTCCGAGGAGATTCTGACGGAACCGGCCCTGCTTGCCTTTGAGCATATCGCTCAGCGATTTTAGGGGCCGCTTGTTCGTCCCTCGCAGGGTGCGCCCTCGGCGCCCATTGTCGAACAGAGCGGACACCGCTTCCTGCAACATCCGTTTTTCATTGCGGATGATGATCTCTGGCGCCTTCAATTCCTGGAGCCGCTTCAGCCGGTTGTTGCGGTTAATGACCCGCCGGTAAAGATCGTTCAGGTCGGAAGTAGCAAATCGTCCGCCGTCAAGCGGAACAAGGGGTCGTAATTCTGGAGGAATGACCGGAATCACCCGAAGGATCATCCACTCGGGCCGGTTTCCTGATTTGCGGAGGGCTTCGGTGATTTTAAGCCGCTTGGCGAGTTTCCTTTTATTCAACACCGATTTGGTAACCAGCATTTCTTCCTTGAGACGAACCGCCTCTGCCTCGAGGTCAATGGCCTGAAGAAGTTCGCTGATTCCCTCGGCGCCTATCATGGCCTTGAAGGTAACGGGAAATTCCATTTCCGCTTCACGAAATTCTTCTTCGCTAAGCAATTGTCCTGCCTTGAGATCGGAATCGCCGGGGTCGATCACCACGTAGTTTTCAAAGTAGATGATACTCTCGAGTTCCTTGAGGGTTAGGTCGAGCAGGTGCCCGATACGGCTGGGAAGACACTTGAAATACCAGACGTGGGCAACAGGACAAGCCAATTCAATATGCCCCATGCGTTCTCGGCGGACCTTGGAAAGAATAACTTCGACACCACATTTTTCACAAACTACCCCCTTGTGCTTCATGCGCTTATATTTACCGCAATTGCACTCCCAGTCTTTGACCGGACCAAAGATTTTGGCGCAGAACAATCCATCCCGCTCCGGCTTGAAGGTGCGGTAGTTTATAGTCTCTGGTTTCTTAACTTCCCCATAAGACCAAGAACGGATTTTCTCCGGAGAAGCAAGTCGGACCCGCATGGCATCAAACAAGATGGGGTTTTTTGGCTTGTCAAACAGTGCTGAGCTATCCATCAAGGATTTCTCCTATTCATAAAATTTAAAGTTCCGTTGCATCAAAATAGTCCGACGAAAAAACGGATCCAAGCGCAACTTACTTTACAGACTCTTCGAGATCCACATCAATGGCCAGACTCTGCAGTTCCTTAACCAGAACATTAAACGATTCCGGGAGGCTGGGGTTCAGGCTGGTATCCCCCTTGACAATCGCCTCGTACATGCGTTTGCGACCTTCGACGTCATCTGATTTAACCGTGAGCATTTCCTGCAATGTGTAGGCAGCTCCGTAGGCTTCGAGCGCCCACACTTCCATTTCCCCCAATCGCTGACCACCAAACTGCGCCTTCCCACCCAGCGGCTGTTGAGTGACCAGCGAGTAAGGCCCTGTCGAACGAGCGTGGATTTTATCGTCCACCAAGTGATGGAGTTTGAGCATATAAATGTAGCCAATCATCACCTTCTGGTGGAACGGTTTTCCTGTGCGTCCATCCATAAGTGTTTCTTCGCCCGTGGGGTTGCACCGGCAATCAACAAGGACACCTCGGACGTCCTCCTCCTTGGCTCCGTCAAAAACGGGGGTGGCCATATGTTTCCCGGACACCTTGGCGGCCATACCTAGGTTGGTTTCCAGTATCTGCCCCACGTTCATCCGGGAGGGAACACCCAGAGGATTAAGTATTAACTCAACCGGGGTTCCATCCTTGAGGTAAGGCATGTCTTCTTCAGAAACGATGATAGAAACAACGCCTTTATTCCCATGACGACCGGCCATCTTATCACCAACCTGAAGCTTACGTTTCATCGCAATAAAAACCTTGACCAGTTTGAGCACGCCGGGGGAAAGGTCATCGCCCTTTTTCAACTGGGAAACTTTTTCGTTCATCACGGTCTTCAGGATGCGAACCTGATCCTTGCAGTTTTCCGCCAAGCCCTGAAGTTCTTCCAAATCCTTCACGGGCACCTTACACATGTCATTGGCTCCCATCTTCTTGAGCACCTCATCGTCAAGCACCTGCCCCTTTTCCAGACTGTAGCGTCCAATCTTCGCCGCCTCGGTCGCAGTCTTGCCGGAGAGCGTAGTCCGCATCCGCGCTTCCGTTTCACTTTTGATAATTCGAATCTCATCGCTGAGATCCTTTTCAATGCGGGACACCTCTTCCTCTTCAATAGACAGCGCACGGGAATCTTTGTCAATTCCCCTACGGGAAAACACCTTGACATCGATGACAGTCCCATGAACACCAGGCGGAACCCGCAGTGAAGTATCGCGGACGTCTCCAGCTTTTTCTCCAAAGATGGCTTTGAGAAGCTTCTCTTCCGGGCTCAGCTGGGTTTCGCCCTTAGGCGTGACCTTACCCACAAGAATATCGTTAGGCGTGACCGTCGCGCCAACACGAATGACCCCACTTTCATCGAGATTTCGCAGCGCATCCTCACCAACATTGGAAATGTCGCGCGTGATTTCCTCTTTACCCTGCTTGGTATCACGCGACTCCACATTAAATTCTTCAATATGGATGGATGTGTAGATGTCTTTTTTCACCAGCTTTTTACTGACGATGATAGCATCCTCGAAGTTGTACCCATCCCAGGGCATGAACGCAACTAACACGTTGCGTCCCAGCGCAAGCTCACCAAGTTCAGTCGCGGGACCGTCAGCGATAACCTGTCCCTTCCTCACGCTTTCACCGGAAGTGACTAGAGGCCTCTGGTTGACACAAGTGTTCTGATTGGAGCGCTGGAATTTGGTCAGGGTGTAGATGTCTACATTGGATTCAAGAAACCGGCTCCGCTTCTTCTTGCCTCTATACTTGTAAGCATCGTTGCGGACAACGATACGGGTGGCATCGGCGCTGATCACCTCGCCATCGTTTTCAGCGATGATAACAGCACCCGAATCGCGCGCTACGATCGCCTCCATACCCGTTCCCACCATCGGCGCTTCCGCTTGAATCAGAGGAACAGCCTGACGCTGCATATTAGACCCCATCAAGGCCCGGTTGGCGTCGTCGTTCTCCAAAAACGGAATAAGTGACGCGGCGACGCTGATGAGCTGTTTCGGAGAAACGTCCATGAAGCTGACCTTGTCGCTTGGGGCCAAGACAAAATCCCCACCCTGACGCGCCGATATGATCTGCTCCTCAAACTTGTTATTCTTATCAAGTGTCGCATTGGCCTGAGCGATAATGTACTGGTCCTCTTTCAAAGCAGTATGAAATTCCACCTCGTCGCTGACTATCCCGTTCGAGACTTTCCGATAAGGGGTCTCGATGAACCCGTATTTATTAACCCGGGCATAGGTGCTAAGCGATGAGATGAGCCCGATGTTGGGGCCTTCCGGCGTTTCGATCGGACAGATACGCCCATAATGGGTGGGGTGCACGTCCCGCACCTCAAATCCAGCCCGCTCGCGGGTCAGGCCGCCAGGGCCCAGCGCGCTCAGGCGTCGCTTGTGGGTCACCTCGGACAATGGATTCGTCTGATCCATAAACTGGGACAACTGGCTACTACCAAAAAACTCTTTGATGGCCGCGATCACCGGTTTGGAATTGATAAGATCGTGTGGCATCGAGACATCCAAGTCCTGAATCGACATCCGCTCGACGATTGCTCGTTCCATGCGAATGAGCCCGATCCGAAACTGGTTTTCAAGCGATTCTCCTACAGCCCTAACGCGTCGATTACCCAAATGATCGATATCATCAATCACACCAATCCCATTTCTCAGGTCGACCAAGAACTTGACCACCGCCACTAAATCATCCAGCGTCAACAGGCGGTTTTCAATGGGAATATCCAACCCAAACTTCTGGTTGAGCTTGATGCGCCCAACCATCGATAGGTTGTACCGTTTCGAGTTAAAAAACAGGTTCTTGAAGAGCGATCTCGCGATTTCCGGGGTCGGCGGATCGCCGGGCCGGAGCCGCTTATAAATTTCTCGGATGGCATCGATCTGATTGTCAATCTTGGCCAACGCCAGCGCGTCGCGGATGGTTGTATCAGAAGCCTCATCGTCGATATGAAGAATCCGAACCTTGGTGACGCTGTTTTTGTAAATGAGATCAAGAACCTCTTCGGTAATTGCCTGATTGGTCTCAACCAAGACTTCGCCGGTTTCCTTATCAACGATTTCATCGAATAGGTAGCGGCCAATGAGGCCTTCCGGATCGATCTCCACTTTAACCGACCGCGGCAACCGGTTTAGCTTGCGCGTTATATTGGGTGTAATCTTTTTATTGGCTTTAATGACAACTGCGTCGGTTTTAGGATCGATGATGTCTTCCAGAACCTTGTACCCAACAAGAAGGTTCTTGCTCTGGGCAAAAACCCGCTTCTCCTTGGAAGATACGCTGACCATTTCGATTGCGTAGAACGTTTCCAGCATTTCCTTGACTTGCATTCCGAAGGCCTGCAAAAGAATAGTCGCAGGAAGCTTCCTTCGTCGATCAATCTTGACGTACAGCAGATCCTTGATATCAAATTCAAAATCAATCCACGATCCGCGATCAGGAATGATGCGCGCGGAATAAAGAATTTTCCCACTGACGTGGGACTTGCCCTTATCGTGGGAAAAAAAGGCACCCGGAGAACGGTGCATCTGGCTCACGATCACGCGGTCAACACCGTTGATCATAAACGTCCCGTTAGGGCCCATAATGGGCATCTCGCCCAGGAAAATTTTCTGCTCCTTGACTTCCCGGACAGTATTTACGACTATTTCTGGGATTTTTTCGTTCCGAAGTACTTGGATGACATCATCCGTAATCTCAGTGCGGGCGGGGAGAATTACCTTCCCCTTCTGTGGATACTTAACATCCTCGAGGATGTACTTTCCTGCAAGGTCCTTGATCGTCTTAGCATTAAGATCGACCGCCTCGCGGTCATACAAGACCAAGCGAACCATGATCTTGATGGGGTCGGTGTAGGTGAGCCCCCTCTGACGGCATTCACTGAGTTTATGCCTTTCCTTATGGACAATTTCGTAGCCGCATTCGT